>Ga0315284_10000037_pt1 | contig 184107 bp, 167 predicted proteins | sample YL17G09_16_MG_FD_203696 | JGI IMG/M metagenome (GOLD analysis project Ga0315284, IMG submission 203696) | Sediment microbial communities from Yellowstone Lake, YNP, Wyoming, USA - YL17G09_16 | ecosystem: Environmental > Aquatic > Freshwater > Lake > Sediment | place: USA: Wyoming | collected... | reverse complement strand
CTGAAGAGCGAGTTCATGAAAGAGTATCCCCCAGGTTCCAAGATTTGGGGGCCATAGTTCCACTTCGCGATCACGAGTCCCGGAATCATTGCTGCCTTCTGGACGCACTGAACCTTGGAAGCAGCCTGCCTGTAGTGGCGGCATACTGACCATATGCTTCACCGAACAACTTACCTAGTTCTTTCTCTTCCTCGCGAACCTGACGCGGGAGAGAGACCCAGCCGATGGCTGTGACTGCAATCAGCCAGATTCCTGTTGTCAAGATGATGAAGAGAGTCTCTCCAAGGTATGAAACATACATTGGATGTTTCACAAGTCTGTAAGGGCCACCGTTCATTGTCAGTTGGACGAAGTTGGACACAGGAGTCTTTGTCCTCCCAGAAACGGCACTGGGGTCGTACTCCTTGGGGCTGGAATGTGTCGAGTCAGCCTCAAAGAGATGTCTGGTTCGAGCTATTCAAGCCCCTACTCGAGAATGCCCAAGAGTGTCCAACTTCTTCGCAGCTGCTGCATACCCTACTGATATGATGAACCGGACCAACCGTTAGAAGTGTTGATAAAGCTTCTTAGCCCCAAAGCGACCACCATAGAACGTTCATGGCCGAAATCGACGGTTCATGACTAATAGTGACTATATGTGTCGTACGCGGTCTGTTCTACGGTGGCACAATGAACCCTAAGACGAAAATCCTAGTCGTGCTCTCGGCCCTTCTACTGATGGGTCTTGGAGCACCGATGGCTGCCGCGCAGGGCAGTGGAATCCAGTACCAGGAATCAGCTGGTACTGTCACGCTAACGACTGACGACATTGCTGTCAAAGTGACAAGTGTCGGTCAAGTCCCGCACTTCCATTGGTGGGATCCAAACAACACGGCTGTTGACTACCACGTCATGTTTGTCAAGTTGTTTGAGGCTCAGGACAACAACTCCAACGGTATCTTTGATCTTGGGACTGATACGATGATTGGGCCCCCATTCGCGCTTCCTTCTGCAAACTGGGAGTTCTCTGGTTTTGTCACCGAACAAGAGGGTGACAACCTCACTGCAGTCCACTTCAACTTCACCAGCACAAGCGCACACGATCCACGGCCGGGCGGCCAGAATGACAGCTACGGACAGCTGCCGGATTTGCCCAGTTTTGATGTGACTGTGCAGATTCGTGTCCACATGAGTGTTGAGAATCTGGGGGAGATGAAGTTCGATGTTGTGATTGGAGGCTGGACATGGACCTACAGCGACTCTCTGCTGGTCCTGCAGTTCACCGTCAGTGAGAGCGACCATGATGAGACTCAAGGTAGCCGCGATCCTGCAGGTTTCAACCAGACTGGCACACAGTTCAACTTCGAGAATGGTTACATGCAGTATGAGGGGACCGCCCTTGCTGCACAGAACACCATTCAAGTGAAGGCCAGCCACGGCGAGGGTACAGGCGACGAGTTGGGTGAGTCTGTCTATCTGGCATTTGAGAACTTCGGCAATGAAACGCTCGAGTACGATCCCACTATCGGCGTCGAAACAAGCTCATCTTCAATTGTCAACCCACTGACTGACCAAACAACACTCCTTCTGATTGGTGGAGCTGTAGTCATCATAGCGGCAGTTGTGGTTGTCAAGGTGAGAAAGTAGGTTCTTGTTGGAAGCAGGAGATCTGCTTCCACCCATCTTTTTCTTTTGGTGGTCATTGTTCTTCTTCTCCATCTTGTTGTACCCAAGCGACTGGTTTGGAGTACATAATCCCGGCAGTGTCGTTTCGCAGGCAGCTAGACGCAGGTAATGAGCTTCTATGAATGATTGGAGAACTCACCTGATTCTCACGACAAGTCTTTCTAGCTTCAGTTCAATAGCCGCAATGGTAGCACGATGAGGTGAGAACATCATGGCTCAGAGGACTCACGTGACGATAGCCTATTGCGGTGTCTGTTGCAATCACTGTGCCATGAGGGAACGTGTGCCCGAAATGGCCAAAGACCTCAAGAGATTCATCGGTGCCTATGGCTACGGACAGTGGATACGCAATGTGGCGAACGAGTTCGACTTCGACAACCTCATGAAAGGCCTAAGATGGTTCATGGCCTCTGGTTGTAGGGGTTGTCCTAGTGGAGGTGGTATGCCCCATTGCGAGGTGAAGGAGTGCTGTTCGGGACGCGGAAAGGGCAACTGCTACTCGTGTGCAGGTTTTCCGTCCTGTCAGAAGCTCATCTACCAGAAGCAGACATACAGAATCGATGACAACTACGCGAGAATCATGGAAACAGGCTATGTGGAATGGCTGAGAGAACAAAGTCGGAAATCCAAAATGGGGTTTGATAACATCGAGTATCTCGAACAGACCTTGAAAACGGAGAAGCGTGAATAGATCACCCGAATCTCATCAATTCCAGAACAGAACAGGACTCTCTTCTACCGTTCAGCTACTGCCCAGGCAGCAATCAACCGCGCAGGCGGCGCCCTCATCTGAATGGGGTTACAGGCAGAAGTTGATTGGAGAAACGCAACAACCAAAAGCAGCGTTTGTCCACCGCCCGGACAGCGATTCAGTGCTCCGTCAGACAACGCATGAAGGATACCTCTCATGTCACCCAATGTCACCATTCAGGACAAGGCCATTAACACAATACGCTTCCTAGCAGCAGACGCTGTACAGAGCGCAAACTCAGGTCACCCTGGAATGCCCATGGGCACAGCTGCAATGGCATATGCTCTTTGGACACGCCACCTACGCTTCAGCCCTCAGAACCCAGCTTGGCCAGACAGAGACAGGTTTGTACTGTCAGGTGGACACGGCTCCATGCTCCTCTACGCCCTCTTGCATCTCACGGGATATGAGTTGTCGCTCGAAGAACTGAAGGCTTTCCGCCAATGGAAGTCGCGGACTCCAGGTCACCCTGAGAGAGGACTGACGCCAGGGGTCGAGGTCACAACGGGACCTCTAGGCCAAGGCTTCGGTAATGCTGTCGGCATGGCGATTGCTGAGGCTCACCTAGAGGCAGAGTTCAATCGTGCAGGTCACAAAGTCGTTGACCATTACACGTATGTCATAGCCACTGACGGTGACCTGATGGAGGGGCTGTCATACGAGACCGCCTCCCTTGCAGGGCATCTACGTCTAAGCAAGCTAATCGTGCTTTATGATGACAATCACATCTCCATTGACGGCAGCACAGATTTGACATTCACAGAAGACCGAAAGGCACGTTTCGAGGCCCAAGGCTGGCATGTGCAGGCAGTTCAGGACGGAAATGATGTCGATGCTGTCGACAATGCCATCAAGAAGGCAAAGGAGGATCCTCGTCCTTCGTTGATCATCTGTAGGACTCACATAGGTTATGGGTTGCCGAAGAAGCAAGACACTGCCGAGGCTCACGGGGAGCCGCCCGGCGAGGAGGAACTGAAGGGAGCCAAGCTCAAGCTTGGTTGGCCAGTCGAACCGAGGTTCTACATACCTGACGACGTTCTCAAACACTTCCGCGAAGCGATAGGGCGAGGAAGAAAACTGGAGTCGGAATGGAAGACACGTATGAACCGTTATCGTCAGGCGTACTCCGACCAAGCAGCGGAACTCGAACGTCGTCTTGCAGGCAGATTGAAGACAGGCTGGGATTCGGACCTGCCATCCTTCCCAGCGGACCCAAAGGGAATGGCGACTCGAGCCGCATCCGGTAAAGTGATCAATGCACTCGCGACGCGGCTCCCTGAGATGATGGGGGGCTCAGCAGATCTCACAGCCTCCAACAAGACTTGGATTGACGGAGGCCCTGCATTTCAAAAGGATACCCCACAGGGGCGGAACCTCCACTTCGGTGTCCGCGAACATGCAATGGGAGCAATCGTGAATGGCCTCGCTGTCCATAGCGGCATCATCCCCTTCTGCGGCACTTTCTTGGTCTTTTCAGACTACATGCGACCATCAATTCGGCTATCTGCTGTTTCAAGATATCCGAGCATCTGGCTCTACACGCATGATAGCATAGGTCTCGGAGAAGACGGCCCGACTCATCAGCCAGTCGAGCATCTCGCCTCGCTCCGGGCTATCCCGAATGTTGTGGTCATCCGGCCAGCAGATGCAAACGAGGTGACTGAGGCGTGGAAGATTGCCGTCGCTCGCAGGGATGGCCCAACCATCCTAGTGCTCTCGCGTCAGAACTTGCCCGTCCTTGATCGAAAGACGACCGGCGCAGCAAGTGGCCTGAAACGCGGTGCGTATGTGTTGGCCGACTTGGGCGGCCACCCGCCAGAGATCATCCTAATGGCATCGGGCTCGGAAGTGGGCTTGACTCTGAGAGCGGCCGAGAAACTCTCCTCCGATGGAACCGGAGTCCGAGTGGTTTCCTTCCCTAGCTGGGAGCTCTTCGCTGCTCAGGACAAAAGCTATCGTGACTCAGTCCTGCCGCCTAACACCACTGCGCGGCTTGCCATAGAAGCTGGCGTTTCTCAAGGATGGGCACAGTGGACTGGCGATAGGGGGGCCTTCATTTCTATTGAGAGATTCGGTGCATCGGCGCCGTTCCAAGTTGTTTTTGAGCAATATGGCTTCTCGGTCGACAATATCGCCAAGCGAGCCAAAGGATTACTCGCATAGCAGTGACCCATAGAGTGTGTAGTCAATCGAGCATCATCTACCATGGGACTACATGCAGGCGTTAGCAAGAACCCGGCAACTGTGGTTCGGGCATACCCGGCCCCATCGCCTTGAGAGCATTTGAGGCAGCTATTCTCAACTCCTCGTCTAGGCCAAGGCTGGCACGAGTAAGAGCAGGGATTGCCCGACAGTCCCCGATCAGCCCAAGGGCTTCAGCAGCCAGTTTCCTTGCCACTCTTGCTCTCTGCATCAGCGCGGCCTCAAAACTGTCCAACGATCTAGGGTGAGATACCTCCACAGCCTGAAGCGCGTCGACATACCTAATTTCACGCTCCTGAGAAAGCAAATCAATCAGGGCAGAGACTGCATCATGCCCGATCATCGCCAGACTCCGTACGGCTTCAGATTGGACGCAGCAATCGAAGTCCTCCAGAGCTTCAGCCAACACGCACGTACTCCTTGGCAGTGCGATTTGACCAAGTGCAGTGACGGCCGCCTTTCGCACCCACGAATACTGGTCCTTCACGGCCGCACCCAGATAGGGCTCAGCTCTCGGGTCACCAATCTCTCCCAGTCTTTCGGCTGCCGCAGCACGCCCAGTCGAGTTCTTAGCGGTGAGCGTAAGAATGGCCCTCAGCAGCTCGCTACCCTGTTCTGATGTGTTCATAAAGGAAACCCGGGCTGGGTCGAGATCACAACTTGTTTCGCACGATATGTTAGCACTGTCGACCCCTAGCTCGCTTAGAAACCTCTCGAATCCTGTGCGGGGTACCCGGTCCCTAATGGTAGATGTCATGAATGCGAAGCCGTAGTATGTGGAAGCAAGTGAGCAAGCATCAAAAGAGTCCCTGCAAATGCGCTCGATCTCAGCGCGTCTGGCTTCAAGAATGTCGGAAATCAGAACAGCCGCAGATGATTTCTCAAAAGATCCTACATCCAAGAAGAACGTGTTCTCATTCAAGACCTGTTCACGCAGAAGACTGACTGCAATCGACCTTGCGGACGCAATTCCTCGATGAACTTTTAGACGCCCCATCTCATTGATGATATCCAAGGGGTTTCTGTCCAGTCCTTGCAGGTCGGAGATGCCGAGGGCGTCGAATACTGTATGCCTGAATAGACCCCACCGCGATCGAAGTTGTTGCGTCATCGATAGTTTCCGAAGACAACCAACAAGCTCACCGACACTATTGCCCTCAAGGGAGGCTTCAACCACATTTCTTAATCTGTCAGCCTGTCTGATGAGAATCATATCACTGATCTCGGCTGAGAGCATGTCACTCAACTCTGAACACTGGGGAAGGAAACCTTGGTTGCGTATATAACGCTGCTCTTGCGTGTTGAGAAACCCGCACCCTCCCGCGATAGCCTACGTTCATTTGTCCAGAATTGTCACTGCTGTACAATTAATAAGGGACCTGTGTTTCACGATGCGTCGAACACAATCCCATCGAGGATGACCATCATGGCGTCAAAGGAACTGATTGACCTAATGAACAAGGGAATCTCAAGAGAGATACAGGTAAGTATCCAATACATGTGGCAGCACGTGCGGATATACGGCTTCAACAACCTCCCAATAGCAGATGAGCTGAGGAAGATAGCAGTCCAAGAGATGAAGCATGCAGAGAGCATAGCTGATCGAGTCGACTATTTAGGCTTCGATCCAACAACTGTGCCGGCTACGATAACTGTCGGTAAGACAGCCGAAGAGATGATCACACTAGACAAGAAGGCCGAGGAAGAGGCCATCACGCTCTACAGGCAGATCATTGAGAAAGCGTTGGCCGAGAAGGACTATGTCACAGAAGAGCTCTTTGAAGACATACTCGGAGACGAAGAAGACCACCACAACGTGTTCAAGACACTGTTGGAGAAGTAGAACTCCTAAGCCTACCGGGCTCGGTCTGTAGGCAGCTACAAACTGCATAAGGCGACTGCCTGCAGACCGATCCGGCAGTATCTCTTTTTCTTTAGTGGTTTTTGTCGTTAGTAGCTCACTGATGGAATTCAAGACGCGACCACTGATGTGGGTTAGATGATGATTGAAACAGGGAACTTCATCATCCCGGAAACGACACCGAGGTCGCACTCCTTGTGGCCGGGCGGTGTAAGTCGATCTCAAATGCCAATCCGGTCAAGAGATATTTAAGACTGCATTCAAGATGTCAGGTGTTGCCTATCTCGTAGGCGGCCTCTGCATGCCGTGCATTAATCCTGCGGCCGGGGCGGTGTTATGCGACCAATGAGCCAGAACAGGTCCACAGTCGGGAGAAACTCTGCAACTGCCACGCCTTCGCAGTCTGTACGGAGCAGGCATACGATTGCAGTAATGGAGGCGCTTGTTGTCACAGTCCTCTGGTCCTCCTCATGGGTGCTTATCAAGTTCGGACTTCAGGACGTCCCACCATTGATCTTCTCTGGTCTGAGATACTCAGTCGCCTCAGCGATTCTCTTGGGTGTGATACTTGCAAGGCCAAAGCACCGGATCTTCCTCAAGGGCAGGAACAGGCGATGGTGGACTTCGATAGCAGCATATGGCACAATCTTTGTCGCGATCACTCAGGGGGCTCAGTATGTCGGACTTGCAGTTCTTGATGCTATTACTGTGTCCATGCTGCTGAACCTCACACCCATACTCGTGCTACTGCTTGGCAGTTCTCTGTTAAGGGAAGTGCCCTCTACTCGTCAGGTTGCACTAATCCTTCTTAGTGTGCTCGGGGCTATGATCTATGTGTATCCAGTCCAATTTGACGCTTCACAAACAATCGGAATAGCGGTTGTCATCGTAGGAGTCATTGCCAATGCGGTGTCATCGATAATGGGGAGGTCAATCAACAGAGAGCGTGACTCGTCGCCAGTCGTAGTCACAGGACTAAGTATGACAATCGGTTCGATTCTGCTCTTGGCAGTGGGACTTGCTGTTGAAGGAGTAGTGTCATTGACGCCCCTGTCGATAGTCTATGTGGTGTGGTTAAGTGTGGTGAACACCGCCTTTGCCTTTACATTGTGGAACAGAGCCATGCAGACGCTCCGAGCTGTCGACATGTCAATCATCAACAGCACCATGATGCCGCAGATCGCTCTGCTCGCGGTCTGGTTTCTCGGCGAGATGCCTACTATCTTGGACTGGGTGGGGTTAGCGGTGCTAGGCATCAGTGTGGCTCTCGTGCAAGTGGACCAAGCCCGGAAACTCGCCTCTAATCAGAGAACCAAGACAGGCGACAACCTAACAGACCCAGGCTGAGCCACCACGAGTCTTTGGAACACGTGTTCCAACGAATCTACCAAACAGGGGTCGACGAGGTTTTGTGGTGCACAGTATCGTTCACAACTCCTCAGAGCCCGCTCAGCGTTTCCTGATACAGGTGAAGAGCTTGGCTTGATGTACTGACGCCTTTTACGATGGCATTTCCACTCTGCATGATAGTGATCTGCACACCGGTGTCCGTTTCAATTCTCACGAACCCCGGTCGCTCGACTGTCTTGTGCTTCCCTCTCGCGCGTCTTGCCACAGCTGAGGTGTCAATAGCAGTGGGTCCCGCTGGGGATATGTTGAAGCTCCCTGAGCAGAGCATTGTGACAGTTGGAGAGTCATGTTTCTCTGGGGCTCTCTTTGTTGGGGCTGAACATACGGGACACCCTTCCACGCGCCCTATGTCAAAGAAGTCAAAGGCCAAGTCGTTCATGTCTATGGCCATCAGCCGTCCGGCCAGACGAGGATGCCGATTCACTGCTATTAGGACAGCCTCTTGAACCTCTACAGAGGCTGCCACGGGCAGTAGCATTGGCGAGACACCCACCGTTTGACAGGTATTCTCAGGGTTGTCCTGAACATCGCCCATCATGCATTGCAGGCACCCGGTCTGCCCCGGCAGGAATGTTGTGATGTTGGCATAGTACTCGATAGCACCTGCGAACACATAGGGTATCTTCAACCTGACACTTGCGGAGTTGACAGCCCGTCTTGACTGAACAGTGTCCAAGCCGTCAAGTATGATATCCGATCCCTTCAACAGCTTCTGAGCGTTGTTCATGTCAATGGATACCGTGATTGGCTCAAACTCCACATCGGGGTTCATGAGCGCAAGGTTAGAGGCGGCTGCCTCGGCCTTTGGTCGGCCGATGTCTCTTGTATTGTATACAGTCTGTCGCTGGATGTTAGACAACTCCACTATGTCGCGATCTATGATACGGACCTTGCCAAAGCCCATAGCCACTAGAAGACGGAGTGCTGGGCTTCCAAGTCCGCCGGCCCCAACCACAGATACTGTGGCTTTCAAAACAGATGCCATCTCGTTCTCTCCGAAGTCGCGGAGAGCTAGAGTCCGGGAGTATCTCTCCCTCTGTTCACTGGTCAGCGCCATCTGTTAGCCCTACGTAACCACTACGAGCCAAGACTTAAACAGAGTGTTCTGCACCGTTCATTGTTGGCTGGACAAAGTTGGACACAGAGGCTTCTGTCCTCATAAGAAACCGTATGCCCTCAAGCAGTCGACAGAAAGGCTCATATACTCAGTATGACACAGTAAACGCGATGCTCATGGGCGACATCCTTTCGGTGCGACTTGACAAGGAACTGGAGTCAAAGCTCGAACTACTGATGAAAAGAAGAAAGATCATCGACAAATCGGCTTACGTGCGTCAGCTGATCTCTAAATCACTCACTCGAGACCTGGTTGACTATCTCGCTGAGGAGGTGAAGGCCCGACGTATGAGCGCTTGGAGAGCAGCAGACATGGCTGGAGTTTCACTAAGAACGATGTTGAGAGAGCTGGCTGAGAGGGACGTTCCGATGCTGGACGACAGAGCACTGGAGGAGGACCTGAGGTTCGTCGAAGGTGAGTGAACTGCTAGCCGTTGTTAATGCCTCACCACTCATCTACTTGGGGAGACTCGGGCTCCTCGACCTGCTTCCCAGGTTGTTCGCTCAGATCCTCACAGTCGAAGATGTGAAACAGGAGGTCTTGAAGGACACATCAGCTCCGGAAACAGCGTCAATGAGCGTCGCCTTCTCCAGCTGGCTGCACGTGTTGGCTCCGACGGACAACACTCTTGTATCGAAACTGTTGGCAGCTCAAGCACACCGAGGAGAGGCTGCCGTAATCGCGCTTGCCAAGCAACTGGCCATTGAGAAGCGCGAACCTGTTGTGATTCTGGATGACTTGCTGGCACGAGAGCTCGCAACGACCTTGGGACTCCGTGTCACTGGCACTATCGGCGTGCTCCTTAAGGCTGGCAGACAGGGTCTTCTCAAGAAGGGGGAGTTGAGGTCGTATATCAGACGCCTAGTCGAAGACACAGATTTCCGCATGTCTGTCAAGCTCTATTCCAGAATCCTCTCGGACATAGAAAGGATTGAGGGCTAGGCACGTTTTCCAAGGACAACACGCAAGCTGCCTGATTTCTCTGGGCCCAGGTCTATCATTTGGGGGTATGTTAGGAAGATCATTTCTACTATGGAATACTGGAAACCGCAAAGGAACAGGAAACTCGATTTGACTGACACACCGGTCCCTCCAATAGTTCAGATTCCCACGATCCAAGCAACGTCCATGAGCTTATATCTCATTCATCCCTATGTTCATCTGTCAGAATGGAATGATTGTTTCAGGTGAAACTGCATGGGGCTGACTCTGAGAAGCCAAATCGGAAAGAAACTCACCATCTACCTCCCAAAATCCGCCGCCCAGGAGGCTGGTCTGGAGGAGGGGATGAAGATACTGATCACGGTCGAAGACAACAGGCTTGTGATAGAACCTTTGCCAGACCCTCTAGAGCTAGCATTATCGGGTAAGAAATTTGCAAGAATGACGACAGAAGAGGTGGAGTCGATAAGCCTTGAAGAACAATCCAAGCATCAAAGCGGTTCTTCTTGACACTTCCTTCCTACTACCCACCCTTGGAATTGAGATTGGCAAGCCCACACTGGACATCATGGCACGCCTACAAACAAGCGGAAGTGAACTCTGCTACTCCGACCTGAGTCTGCTCGAATGCCTCTGGGTGGCCACTCAACGGATCAGGCACAGCGACTTTGATGAGTCCATCTTCAGGAAAGGAATCTTGAGTATAACCAAGAGTGGGAGATACCGGCAAGTGCAGTGTAGCGGTGAGGCATACACTAATGCATTGAAACTGTACCAACTCGGTCACAAAGACATGATTGACAATATGCTGTACGCTACAGCGTTGAACGGGGAACTCCAGCTCTTAACGCTTGATGATGAACTGAAGACCTTCATTGAGGATAACAATCTCCAGGATGTATTCTTTCCAACTCGCCTCCCGTAGACAGCATTTGCTCTACCACTTCAGATTGTCAATGCAAACAGAACGGGTATGCAACAGCTGTGTGGAAATTGGACAGTCTTGGATATTCTCAAGTAGGGGCTTAAATAGCTCGAACCAGACATCTCTTTGAGGCTGACTCGACACATTCCAGCCTCAAGGAGTACGACCCCAGTGCCGTTTCTGGGAGGACAAAGACTCCCGTGTCCAACTTTGTCCAACTTACAATGAACGGTTGTATCTGAAACTGTGAAACAGTATACTGCAGGCCGGAACCCTCTCACTATCCTGTCAGAAGTCCGGATCATATGTCGGGATGGGGTGCAAACCATAGGGCAGACCACCAAGCAAGGGCGTGCTGAGTCGTGGTGCTGATGGCAGTACTCTAACAACTAATACGACTCGGCCGTCAGACCGGGAATCCGCTCGAAGTGCTTGACATTCCGCGTGAGGAGTTTCCGGATGCCCTTCGATAAGGCAGTCCCCGCTATCATCACATCACGAGCATCCACTGGCACGCCTTGGTCCATGAGCTCGGCAAGTAACCTCGCTGATTGAATGGATGCGCCTCTCTCGAATGGCAGTACTTCGACAAGCGTGAGTACCTGCTCAAGATCCTGCGTTCTTCGCTTCAGTCTGGCCTTTCCCTTTGCTGTTGAGATTCGGAACAGTCCCACATAGAGTTCGAAGACGCTGATCTCTGACACATACAGAGGCTCTTCCTCTTGGGCCCTGAGCCAGCTCAGCGCAGGGTCCAACCTCTCTAGCAGGTCAACGACATATGTCGTGTCTAGTAGAATCAGCTGAGGTCAACCCCCTCTGGACGAATACCCTTCCTTATTCCCTCTATCGTATCGTCAAGCAAAGAGGCCTCTTCGTCACTGAGGTCACTCCAGCCGCTCGACGATTCAGCCCAGAGGAGCACGGCCGCGGAAGTCTTCGACCGACAGAGTCGAACTATGGCGTCACCAAAGCTCTCTCCTGGCAGTCGCATCTTCTTGAGGAGATTGTAGACATCCTCGGTGACCGATATTGTGCGCGATGTCATACCACACCTACGGTCTATATCTACATATGTATCTATATAAAATCATTGTCAGGTCTGGGCGAGGCTCACCTCAACACTGACCTCATGATCAGGAGATCCGCGAAACATCGATGATGATGAGGACACAAAAGAGGAGAAGGAAGTGGGACTCGGCCCTAGCACCTCACCCAAGCAGGGCCATCACTGAGCGAAACTGACCAATGAGCAGGAAAAGGAAAGGGTGCTCAACAGTGCACTGCACAGGGCGAAACCCTCTGCGCTGAGCTCATCATAGATGCATGACACCAGTCCGAGCGAGAAAATCCAATCGTCCGCGCCCGTCCGTGCAAATCAGAGCAGGTCCAGAAACTCGTCCCTTGAGAGGCCGCTCTGTTTGATTATGGACAACAGGGTTCCCCTTGGGATGGGGTTCCTTTGAGGAACTATCACAAGATGCGGTCGTCCGGTATCATCATGACGAACGAGCGCAGTATGGCTGCCCTTTCCCCTGACTGGCGCATACTGGAATCCAGCTTTGAGCAACCTTCGAATGAGCTTCTTACTGTCTTCTGAGGAAGCCTCGCCATTACTGTATCAGTCCTTCGAGCACCTCGATTCTCGGCTGGCGGCAGCTCTACTGTTACACATCTACTTCGATGAACTGTGTAGACTTCTCAGATGCTGTGATGACCGGAAGATAGTCGTCGATTATGCCGAGCTCACGAGCGTTACTGAGCCACAACTCCACTGCCTCGATGAGATTCGAGATGGCCTCTTCTAGAGTGTCGCCGGCTGACGAGACCTCAATCTCAGGGCACTTGGATACGAATACACAGTCCTCGTCCCATATGATGGCAGTGAGTCTTGTCTTGGTCATGTCACTCTACCTAGCGCCCACATTGTGTCAATCAAGGACAAGATGCTGCTCGGGAGCTTATAAGACTCGACATCGCGATGCCCCGCTGTCGGTATCTTGACGCCAAGTACCACGCGATGGACCAAGCCGTTCGAGCATGACAAATCCCTGATGCAGTCTGCGACCAGAATCATCCATACTAGATGGACGACACATGAGAGATCAAGCGCTCTGCGTCCACAGCAGGCGTGTTGGACACTAGCCGAGCTTGATGGCCACTTTATCAGCATGAGCAAAACAGTAGAGAAGGAAAGGGTGCTCAACGGTGTGCGTCTCTTACACCACTCCGTCTGCACATGGCTTGGTCCCAATTCTAGGGATCAACAGACCTCGATGAACTACCTCATGCGCTGGAGTGTTTCTCCACCTCCGGCCAAGCCTGTTGGGGTAGGGGTGGAGGATAGAAGCGAATGAGCAGCCAGCCAATCAGAAGGACAATTGGCACCGGGATAGCGTTGAACCCATATGGCCACATCGGGTCCCAGAGTCTGGGTAGTGCATTCATAGTACCAATGAAAGCAAATGGAACTGCAGTGATGAGTCCGACTGTCAGAGCCCGCCGTATGGTTGTTCTCCCAGCATACAGGCGCGCCATCTGCCGCGCAAACACGAACATCGGGAATGTGGCCCAAAGACTTTCAATCCAGACCTGAGGCCCAAGGATACTCACCACAAACCAGTCTGCCCAGATCGCAACTTGCCAAGACATTGCACCTAGGGTGATCATCCCGCTTCCAATACCGATGCCGCAGGGTGACAGAAAGGCTAGAGCGGCCATTGTCAGCCCTACAAATCGTGGTTGCAGAAACTCATCTCGGCCGCGTATAGGTTGCCCGGTCATGTGTGACCAACCCGCCTCCACCATTGAGTATAGCTGCTTCCTCATCTAACATTTGTGCCGACGGTGGTCGCAGTGACAAGTTCTCTGTTCTCCCTACTCATAAGCATGATTCCGGGTCCTTTTCGAACCGTTTTCCCAGTCACATTCATCGGGACAAACGGACATCTTATCACGAAACAGGCGTTCTTGACGTCAGTCGGGACAAGACAGATTCAATGCAAAAGAATAGGGTGCTCAACAGTGGGCGGCAACACAGGCCACCCATCTACACTGTTCATTGGTTCATGCTTGCCTCGGGCTGGGCACCAACTGAGTGCACAACTTGCACGTTCAGACAGCCTTGCCGCAAGGCAACTGACAACCCTCGATTTTCATTAAAAACTAATGATGATAATTAGAAAGGCAGTGAGAAAAGTTAGTCTATTATAGATTCGAGTCGAAAGACAAGCTAACCAGTATTCGTTGTGGATTCTCGGAGAGGAAGACCATGGACAATGAGGACAAGACTGTCGTCGCTCGGTCTGTTGTGGCTGTCACGATAGGGGCTCTAATCGCGTTTTCTTTTGTCGGGGGAGCCAGTCAGATCCCTGCGCGCAACTTGGCGAGCGAGAGCGTGCGTGGCACCATCTTCTCTGACCTCTTAGACAACGGGGATTCCCCGGCTTTTGACATGGGGTCGATGGTCGTCTATGATTCCACCTTTCGGATTGACTCAACGCTTTGGCAGCTTCCGACCATCTATGCCTCAGAGGCACGGAATCAGGCCATGGAGTTTCTCTGGCGCAATGTCGGATCCGATGCGATCGTTGACGCAAATGTGACTTGGAGCGCTCTAGTGGGGCCTAAGCCGGTCTGGTCGCTCCTGATAGAGGGACCCAACATCACGACAAGAGTGAGGGTGAATGCCATCTCAGGCGGGATAGTCGGATGGAGGCTCGCATGGATTCAAGCAGAGTCCTCTGTAGAACTGCTGAGCGACAACGTCAGCATCAATGTGACTGACGCCACACAGATAGCTTACATGTTCCTGAAGGACAACAACTATTCGATACCCGGTGACGCCTATTACAGGGGGACATGTCAGTTCGCGAACAACTCAGAAAACCCGCTTGACTGGTACGTCCTCTTCGAACACCGGATAGGTGACATCCTTGTCGGCAAGTCACCATTCTACCCCCTCTGGGCGCCGACGGAGGGTATAGGACTCAGAGTTGATGCTGAAACGGGAACTGTAGTGGAGTTCTGGTATGAGTGGATGCTGATAGGAGAGGTCGACTTCACACGTCTGGTTTCTGAAGAGTATGCGCAGTCTGAGGCACTCGCAAACTACGAACATGCCGCCAACTCGACGGTGGTAGAAAGACACCTTGAGCTGAATGATGCCCACTTCTTGCCGCCTTCAAGAGATGGTTCCCCCCAGATTCGCCTCTTCTGGTGCATAGTGCTCAAGGTTCACGACGGAGGAACGCCTACTGACCAACAGGAGGGCTATCGCTGCGACGTTCTTGTGGACGCAGTATCTGGCAAGTTTCTGGAAACCCACATGACAAATGAAGTGATAGACCTGCCGGAGATGCGCCTGTACACATCTTCTGATGCATACCTGATTGTGGTCGTAGCCGTCCTCTCGGCCTTGGGAATCGCATCTGTTGTTCGATGGCGTGTTCATAATGGCCGTTCTACTGACTGAGGAGCGATCTGACCCGTTGAAGTGGAATGCTGGTAAGGGACTATTCGTAACACTCGGTGGGTGGAAACCCACTTGAGCAACAAGCGCTTATGTGTTCAATTGCCTGTGGGCAAGAACAGTCTGGTTGATGTGATTGAGCGGGGAATTCGGATGAAAGAACCACCAAACCCGGAAGGCGTTTCCGACTCAGACTTGGCAGGCAAGACTCTGCAGGTCTACTGGTACATGCTCAAACATCGAGAAGCTCTGAGTTTAAGAGATATACAAAGAGGAGCGGGCATCTCGAGCGCGAGCCTTGCCGCCTACCATCTACGCAAGTTGCAGGGGTTGGGACTAGTCGAAACTTCCCAAGATGGTGATTATGTGGTCAGGCAAGAAGTTCAGGTCGGTGTGACTAGGTTCTATGTAAACATAAGACGAACAATGGTGCCTAGGTTCGCTTTGTACGCATCCTTCTACTTCGCTATCGTTGCTCTCAGTGTGCTTCTGCTGCCGGGAGCACCCCCATACCTTATGATTCTCCTTGCTGCTGTCGCATTGTTCGGTGTGCTGACTTCAGTGTTTGAAGCCATCACTCTATCAAGGATTGCTCCAAGTTGATCGAGGAAAGAGTGCGTCCGGAAACAGGAATCTCGAACTATGATGAAATGCTTCGCGAAGTGAGAGAGATGCTGAAACAAATCGCACGAAACAGACGATCCTAGCGTCATCTGGAATAGAACATGTCAGAGGCAAGAGAATGAGGCGCTCAACAGTGTGCGAGCGAGCAATCTCCCTTACACTCTTTCTCGGCCGCCGATATTTCCTTTCCTAATGCTCACGAATTATGGACTCAGTTTAAGAAAAACTCTGAGTGCTCATTAGTGTGTGAACGGTGAGCCCCAAGGCGAGCTCTAATCAAGCCACTCAGAAAAGACCTATCTGGAACTCCCTGCCACCTTGATTTCTTAGAGCTGAACTGGAAAAGGGCGCTACTTCGACTCGTTTACGCGATTGTTCTCTTCTGCGATAGGTACGTTCACCACAATGACAGTTTCAGTCCCAGATGTGCTGTGCCTGAACGTGAACACCTCGTTTGGTGTGTCATCGGTTATCTGGAGAATGGATGCCAAACCACTGGTGCCAGCTGTCGTGATGACAGGCAAGTCCTTCAATTCCTCATCCAAGGACGAAACACCTCACAGCGTATTGTCAAGAAGCCATCCTTCTTGCAGAATGCGCTCTTGGTAAGCATATACAGGAATGGGTATTCCTTGTTGTCTTATCTCAGCTCTTCTTATCTGTTTATTGAAACCGGGAAGCGGTTGAGAGGAGGCTTGGTTTCCACAGGCAGCTGGCCGGCATCGATCCTGTGTACGAGCCAGAGGTCACGGGAATCCTGCTTAAGCTTGCCAGACAAAGCTATAGGAAAGGGCACTCGAATGCAGCCCAGAAACACCTCAGTGAGTGCATTGAGATACTAGAACGTTACCTCCAATTGTGGTACGACGACTCCGTGAAAGACACTCTGAAGAAGGCAACCCGATTCAGGCAACGGATTCATGACCAGACCTGATGCGCACTATAACTGAGAAGCATCTGCAGGAGAAAGAGAAAGGGTGCTCAACAGTGTGCAGAAGGGCAAGCCCCCATGCACTGACCCATCGAAGGCCCGTACCTCTCTCATCCGAAGATGAGATCAAGCTGCTTCTACCTCTCCAGATAGAAAACATAGGAGGTGATTGATGGAAGACGAGAAAACCTCATCCTCTTCCATCCGCAGCTTCCGCTACGGATACCTTGTACCGCTCCGTTTCGAATTGAAGACGGACTTACGACTTCTCCCTACTTGCGACCTCAAGATTCGTTAACGCCCTTAGGGCGCTGCCTCACCCCAAGGCCGCTCGCATGGAGCGACGGGCGGTGTGTGCAAGAAGCAGGGACGTATTCTCCGCGCCGTAGTGAGACGCGGATACTAGGGATTCCAGGTTCATGTGGGTGGGTTCCAACCCACAATTCCAACTACGGCAGCGTTTAGCGATTGACTTCACCTCTCGGTGTTGTAGCGCATTGTCACTGCCATTGTAGCACGCGTGTGGCCCCGGCCATATCGCGGCATACTGACCTACCGTGGCCCCCACCTTCCTCCAGCTCTTCGCTGGCGGTCCCCGTAGTGTGCCCCGACGGGGTTGTTACTCCCGGCTGGCAACTACGTGGCAGGGATCTCATTCGTTGCAGCACTTAAGCTGATACCTCACGGCACGAATTTGCGATGGCCATGCACCAGCTCTCAGCTCGTCGAGCAAGATCGTCAGTCTGGCTCTCATTCGGCTGTCTGGCCGGGTAAGTTTTCCGGCGTTGAGTCCAATTAAACCGCAAGCTCCACCCCTTGTGGTGCTCCCCCGCCAATTCCTTTAAGTTGACTGCTACGAGTCAGGAACGGCTCGTAGATTCAGCCTTGCGGCCGTACTTCCCAAGCGGCCCGTTTATCGCTTTCGCTTCAGCACCGCAGTGGCTCGTGGCCAATGCAACACTTAACGGGCATCGTTTACACCCAGGACTACGCGGGTATCTAATCCGCTTTGCTCCCCTGGGTTTCGTCCCTCACCGTCGGGCACGTTCTCGGCGACCGCCTTCGCCACTGGTGGTCCTCCACAGATCATAAGATTTCACCCTTACCTGTGGAATACCGTCGCCGTTTCCCGTCCCCCAGCAAGGCGGTATCCCTACCAGCCCGACCGTTGAGCGGCCGGATTTGAGCAGGGACCTACCAAGCCGGCTACGGACGCTTTAAGCTCAATAATTGTGGGCACCACTCGAAGAGCTGGTTTTACCGCGGCGGCTGGCACCAGCCTTGCCCTCTCCTTTCTAGTGGTCATCCCTAAAGATCCACCACAGATGGAGTTATCCCCCATCACTCGACTTGGCCCAATCGCGCTTTCGCACATTGTTGAGGTTTCGTAACTGCTGCACCCCGTGGGGCTGGGGCCCTTGTCTCAGTGCCCCTCTCCGGGCCACGACTTACATCGCCCGTTCGGGTCACAACCTAAGTGAGCCATTACCTCACATACTAGTATGATCCGGTGCCGTCCCGTCCTGCGGCGGAGAGTTCCACATACCTAGAACTTCCCTTTGAGAGCAACATCATTTCCAGAACAATGCTCCTACGGTGGATTACCGCCAGTTTCCCGGCGTTGTCCACCTCCACAGGGTAGGTTAACGGCACTATTGAGCCGTTCGCGACGGACTCGGATGTGAGTCCGTTCCACTTGCATGTCTTAGCCCCAAGTCGATAGCAGTGCCCTCTAGTAGGATCGACTAGAGTTAGCTAATCCTGATCTCGTGCATGACTGGCAAGGTGTACTGAACCATGTTCTGTCTTCACGCACGTTTTGCACACTTGAGCTATGCTTGATGAAGTACAGGCCTACGGGGGTAGTTGAAGACCTTACCCTTATAGCCTGCACACTGTTGAGCATGTCTTAGACCCGAGGGTATTCCGGCACTCTCACGCACCGGTCTATCTCCGGCCCGCATTATTTGATCGCGCTTGGAATGCACCGGTCATCATCGCTCGGCACTAGCCAACAGCATCAGACCTGACACCGTATAACGCGAAGCAAGCATACCCCTAACTGTTTCAATAAAAAGCTTTCCAAGGGACTTTATTCTCAGTGCTGTGATTTCGGTAGAACACGTCATAGCAGACCTCTAGATCAGGTGAGATATGTGTGTGAACAAACGAACACCCCTGAAGACTACCCGCAGGCACCTAGTGCCACCGAAAGGGCAGAGTTTATCAGAATCTGGACCGCCCCCAGCTCCGACCTTGAAGGTTTCTTAGCGGGCAATAGACTGAACCACACAGGTGGAGAACCAGATGACTGACTTCCATGATTACCTAGAATCGCTCATGCGCGGCGATTTCCACAGGGCCGAGAGATACCTTTCCATAGACAGAGAGCAATTCACCTTTGCCACTGCTCGGCCCCAATGGGCGCCGCCGCGCCACTATGACATTGAGCGTGTGATTATCGACTGGAAAATAGACCTCGAGCGTGAGCATGTCGATGCGATCTCCAAGCTGAAGATCAAGTCCATAGTGTCGGAACTGAATCAAGTCGTCCTCCATGCAGCCGAACTGAACATCAGCGGCGTAAGAGACTCGAAGGAAAACGAACTCGAGTGGGACGTGCGGCCAGAGGACGAAACCCTTGTCGTGTATCTTGCAGATCGTCTGACAGAGGGCCAGAGGGACGAACTCACGTTCAGCTACACGATTGACCACCCTAGGGGCGGCCTGTACTTCACAAACCCGTGTCCTGAGTTCCCTGACATTGAAACCAGCGCATGGACTCAGCTGCAGGATGACTATGCACGTTACGTCATCCCGATCTACGACAACCCGAGCCATAAGCACCCAGTCGAAATCATCGTGACTGTGCCACAGGGATTCTATGCAATGTCAAATGGTGTGCTGAAGGAGAGGAAAAAGAATGATGATGACACAGAAACATTCCACTGGGTGAACGAGAAACCCATACCCGCATACCTGATGACGGTCGCAGTGTCTAAGTTCGTTGAGTATAAGGAGAGCCTCGATGGGCTTGAGGTCAGCTATTACGCCCACCCGAAGTGGAACCGGGAAACAGTCTATCGCTCCTTTGGGAAGACACCACAGATGATCAGGTTCTTTGAACAGAAGCTCGGCGTCAAGTTCCCGTGGGACAAGTATGCACAGGTCGCAGTCGCGAACTTCATCTTTGGTGGTATGGAGAACGCAAGCGCAACAACCCAGACGGATGCGACTCTGCACGATGCAAAGGCGCACCTAGATTTCGAGTCGGACGGGTTGGTTTCACACGAACTCGCTCACATGTGGGGCGGAGATCTCGTGACCTGTCGCACTTGGTCTCATGGATGGCTCAACGAGGGCTGGGCCACGCAGATGGAGAACGAGTGGAAACGACATGACAAGGGTGATGATGAGTACCTCTACGAGCAGTATGGCAAGCAGATGTCATACTTCGACGAGGACAAGGAGAACTACCGCCGACCGATCGTCCAGAACGAATGGGAACGAGGGGGCGATGTCTTTGACAGGCATCTCTACCCAGGCGGTGCGTGGAGGTACTACATGCTGAAACACCTCGTTGGCGAAGCTAGGTGGTGGAGGATACTCGGCGAGTGGCTGACGCGCTACTCCTACACCTCAGTCTACACGCACGATCTCGAGAGCTTGTTCACTGAGATGACAGGAGAGGACTTCGGATGGTTCTTTGAGCAATGGCTGTACAAGGCAGGCTACCCCGAGTGCAAGATCAGCTGTTCTCACGATGAGGAGAACGGTCACGCTCTGGTCAAGATTGAGCAGACTCAGAGAGGCGACAACTTGACCCCTGAAACCTTCAGGTTCCCCCTCACAGTTGAGTTCGTTGGCAGCGATGACAGCCGAACAAGATACACCGTGCAGGTCAAGGAACGCATACATTCGTTCTACTACCCTGTCAAGCAGAAACCAAAGCAGATAGTCGTCGACCCTGACTATGCTATTCTGATGGACGCTACAATAGAGAAACCTGAGCCAATGTGGATTGAGCAGCTGAATCATGGTACGAATGTCGTTCAGAGAATAAGAGCTGCACAGGCCCTTGCCAAGAAGGCAACGCCAAGGGCGGTAGAAGCATTGGGCAGAGCACTTCGAGAGGACAGTTTCTGGGGTGTACAGCTTGAGGTGGCAAAGGTCCTAGGATCTATGAAGAGTGAGTCGGCCCTAGATGAACTCCTGAAAGCAGTCGGGCTGAAGAACACGAGAGCACGGACAGCGGTTGCAACAGCACTGGGCCAGTTCTATCGGAGCGAAAGGGCTTTTGAAGCACTCAAGACTATGCTTGAGGATAATGACAGCTACTTTGTCGTAGCGGCCGCGGCGACCTCAATAGGAAAGACACAGCATGACAAGGCAGTCGAGGTACTCAGAGCAGGTCTTGAAAAAGCATCTCCAAGCTGGCACCATCTCGTGCAGCAGGGATATCTCAGCGGCCTAGTCGAAACCGAGAAGGAAGAGGTCATAGATATTCTAAGGAAGTACTCTCCAGTGGGCATACCTGATGAGATTAGGAGGACCGTCCCAGCTCTCCTAGCCCGACTTGGCAAACGATACAAGAAGGAACAGCCGGAAGTGAAATCAGACCTGGAGAAGCTTTTGCAGGATAGGTCATTCCGCGTGCGTGTGAATGCATTGCGCGCAGCCAAGACCTACGGAGATGCTGCTCTGATACCGGCACTTGAGAGAACGGCGGACACCGAAATAGAGGGCCGTCTTGTCCGATACGCGAGAGAGGCAGTGAGGGCTCTGAGCAAGAAGAAGGACACAACTGAGATAGACTCGCTTAGAAAGAGCGTCGAGTCGCTTGAGAGAGAGAACAAGGAGCTGAAAGACAGGCTGAGCAAGGTCGAAGCAGTGCTCAAGGATAAGACGGAAAAGAAGTGAGCCATCTCTCTACTTAGCTTGCCAACCGATGTGGCGTGCACTTCCGGATCTAGCCGAGCTGTTGCCATCGATTGTTGGTTTGGACAATCTAGTGGCGCCCTGCGGATATCTCTCCAGTGATCTCACAGAGGGCGTTGGTCGTCACTTGATGAAGGCAGATGCAATACCCGATTGGGACGCGCGTATGTGATGTTGGACCTGCATATCACCTAAACAAGTCTAAAGTGATCGTGCTCCCACAGTACGGGCACTCTATGCTTTGCCCATGTTTGATTCCGTCCACCTCTTCGGGCTCAAGGGATGCACCACACTTCACACAGGTCCATTCTTCGACTGCAAGTGGTGCACCTTCATGGAGGCGTTTCTCAGGAATCCCTGCATGAAACTTCGCAGCCAAGTAGCAGTTTCTGCAGAGCAGTGGAGCAAGGACTCCTCTCCTCCTAGCCGCGATGATTCTTCGCACAATCTCCGGTTCAATGGGCCCGTCGCACTTCTTGCACTGGAGAGAAGGCATCTCGCCAGACCTGATCTTCCTCATCGTGCATGCCCGACACATGAGTGGACCGCCAGTGGAAACCCTACGAACCCTCTCTGCAAAAGCAGGCGGAATCGGTTTCCCACAGACTGAACACCTGTCCATGCATATCAGCTCTCATGATAGTGTAAAGAAGTCCGTATTATATCTGTGGTGAACAACAAACAAGAGGTGATGGAAGGGCGGGTGGAACCCGCCTCTTTTGGCAGAGATCGAGGTCATCAATCGACTGCCTGCAGCTGTCAGTTTCTTCCATCTCATGTTTCCTGTACGTCGACTCATTATAAAGAGGCGATGAAGGATGGGTCTGTATGAATCATACATGAGCCAGACTGCCCTTCTGCCTTCATCACCAATTCAGAGAAAAGCCAAAGACGATTCATCAAATCTCAATATGACCTGAGATGATGAGTCTAGGAGATGTGACTGTAGAGCTATGCAGACCCTGCTCGCATTGATAAGGGTAGACCTGCTGCTAGAGTCGATTGCAGGCCTAATCGCCCTTGCACTGAGTCACTACGCGAGCAAGGCCTACAGGCTGACTGGTCAGAAGAGGCTGTCAGACCTCTCGACAGGGTTTCTCGTACTCTCAGCAGCCATGTTCGGGCGAGTCATCGGGACGTGGTATTTCTTCGTGCTCAGTGCGGATGGAGGCGGCCCTCCCAGCGGCGACGGCTTGATCGTGGTTGTCACTATAGTGTATGGTGCCATGAAGGTGATGGCCTACGTGCTGTTTGCAGTCTCCACTCGCCCCACTGTTGGAGGCCAGCCGACTGCTCTCTCCGTGTCAATGGCTCTGCCCGTTCTCGTTGACCCGAACCTCGACATGATAGCAATCATAGTGCTGCTGGTTGTGGTCCTACAGTCGACAGTCAACTATCTCAACGTCAGGACCAAATACGCTCTCTACGTACTCGTTGGCTTCTCGTTCCTTCTCCTGAGCCATGTGTCGGCAATACCATCGCAGGACGACGTACGAGGCTACGCTCTTAGTCAGGTATTCCAGTTCTTAGGATTCATCGCACTCTTGGTCATGTTGGTCAAGGCGGGCCGAGAGGCATGAGGTCAAAGAAAGCCTACCGTTCAAAGATGCGCATCCTCGCAGACATGATGCGTGCCATCCAGAGTGAGGGCGAGAACGGAGCGGGGCCCACAAGAATCCTCTACGGTGCCAATCTCTCCCACGACAGGCTCACACAGTATCTTGATGAGCTGGTCAATAAGGAGCTTGTTGTCGAGTCACAAGACAGCGAGGACAGTCGGACGTATGTACTCACCGAGAAGGGACGCGAGTTCCTTAGAGAGTTCGTGAGAGTAGAGCATTTCTCCGAAGCGTTCGGAATCGAGATTTGAGCAGACAAGGTTTTAAGAACTGCCCGTACGATGAGCCTAGAACAAGTGGGCCGGTAGTTCAGAGGTAGAATGTCTGATTCGCATTCAGAAGGCCGGGGGTTCGATTCCCCCCCGGTCCACCATGCGTGTTGTCCAATCATCTCGTTCTCGTGTTAATGTATGAAGGGGTGTGTCTGGAGATGGAATCCGGGACAGATCGTCTGGTCGCACAATGGGAGTCTAATGCCCGGGCCTTTGCTCAACTGATAGATAGGCAAGGAACACCTCATCACAGGCAGATACTGAATCCCTGCGTAGAGAAACTGCTGGGAAGTGTCCAAGGGAAGAAACTACTAGACGCAGGATGTGGGGAGGGCTACCTGTCGCGTTACTATGCACAACGCGGCGCCGAGGTTCTGGGCGTCGACGTATCGGCCAAGCTGATTGAGATTTGCAGGACCGAAGCCAAGCATGAAAACCTTAGAGTCGAGTATAGACGGGGGGACATCTGCACCTTGGACTTCATTCGCGATAAAGAGTATGACATTGTCTTGTGCAATCTCGTGCTTCTGAACGTCCCCAATCTCGACAATACAATGAAGGAGCTGACTCGGGTTTTGAAGCGAGGAGGCCACCTTGTATTCTCAGTCGTACATCCCGCATTTGACTTCTATGGACTTGGCCACTGGGAGATGGGAGAGAAAGATCCGAACACCGGAAGAAGGAGAGGGCTGTACTTCAAGGTCGACAACTACTTCGACGAACGTGAGTATGAGGTTTCTTGGAAGACCAAAGAAGGCAAGGACTTCCCTCAGCCAATAAGCTTCTTCCACAGGACTATGACGAGATACTGTCAGGCGGTGATATCGGCCGGCCTTGTGCTGGACAGGCTCGAAGAGCCCCTTCCAGTCACTGATGATGAGTTCTTTGAGAGAGAGAGGCGCATCCCGTTCTTCCTCGTAATCAGAGCAACGAAGCCGTGAATTCTGACGTGAGATGAGCCTGCCCAAACCTTATTCAAACGGGAAATCGTCATGGCCACTCAGATGATATCATTGAGCGATGACTCCCGTGAGTACTCGGTGAAAGTAGTTTGGACTGGCGGCAAATCGGGTGATGTGCTGGTCAGTGACAAGCCAACAATAAGGACTGGAAGTCCTCCGGAGTTCGGTGGGACTAGAGAGTTTCATTCCCCGGAGGACCTGTTCGTGGCTTCAGCTTCTGTCTGTTTCATGGACTCCTTCGTTGTCTTCACAGAGAAGATGCATATCAGATTCGAGTCCTTCGAGGTGGAAACAAAGGGACTAATGGAGAAAGTGGGACGGAGCTACGAGATTACACGTCTGCACATGAAGACCAAGGTCGTCATAGAATCAGAGGATCTGAGAAGCAAGATGACTAGGGCATTGGAACTCGGCGCGAAGTACTGCTATGTTGCGAACAGCATGAAATGCCCTACAGAGCACGAGAATGAGATAGTCGTCCGATAGCATAGGACGAACCAGACCCAAACGCTTTTTCGTACGGTTTCCAGTGTACTCTCAGGTGAGGACCTTGAGCCAAGAGTCGCATGAGTACCGCGTACAAGTAGACTGGACACATGATCGTGTTGGCGACCTTCTCGTTGAGGAAAAGCCCACAATGAAAGTGTCGGCGCCGCCAGAGTTCGAGGGACCAGAAGGAATCATATCACCGGAAGACCTCTTCGTCGCGGCGGCCACATCCTGCTTCATGACCACTTTCGTCACCTTCTCTAAGAAGATGCGCTTCGACTTCAAGTCATTCACCTGTCAAGGGATGGGCACACTTCAGAAGCTCGAAAGAGGATTCGAATTCACGAAGCTCCTGTTGAAGACTAAGGTGGTCGTAGACTCCAAGGAAACGAAACCAAAGGCAGAGAAAGCGCTGGAACTGGCAGGCAAGTACTGCTTGGTTTCGAACAGTATGAAATGCCCCACAGAGCATGAGAACATTGTTATTGTAGGCTGAAGCAGATACGAAACCAGCGCCATTCAGGCGCCAGATGTTGTAGATTGAGGAGGCCTCACATGGATGACCTCAGAAGACTCTGGGAGGCTTACTTCAACAAAGCCACTGCCCTTGGGCTTCGTGAACCTCAGTTTCCCGATTCCATGCATCGCCTGAAGATCCTTCGCCCATGGCTTCAGCTTCCCGGATATACAGGCCTCAGGTATGCCTTGCCTGAGTGACAGGTTGTTATCACGCTTGAACTTCCAGAAACCCGCATTGGTCTGGAGCAGAAGATTCGTGTACTTCGTCAGTGGAGACTGCCACTCGTTGTTTGGCACCGGGAATCCCTCTCGATGAATGCCTTTCTTGTTGTATAGATTCCTGTAGATGCCGTCAGTGATGAACGGGGTGACGGGGGCCAGAGCTCTCAGTGCTGTCTTCAATGCTTCATGCAAAACAAACCATGCCGAGTGTTGCTCCTCGGGCGTGAACTGGCTCTCACTGTTGAAGCAGCGACCCTTCAGCATCTCCAGCACATGGTCAGCAAGAAAGCTCCATGCGAATGTCTTCACATCAGTTGCAGGCTTGTGAAAGTCAAGCATCTCACAATCTGGCACCATTCCCTCGACCATCTTGTTGGTTTCTGCAAGTACCCACTGATCCACAGGGGTCAGGTCCTCAAACGAAATCCCACGGGGAACAGGGAACATGGACACAAAGCGGCCTATGTTCCACAGTTTCGTAATGAACTTGGACACACCCGAAAGCCGGTCCTCCGAGAAGCGTACGTCACTGCCCAGTCCGGCCTCCAGCACACCGAAGAGGCGCATAGCGTCTGCCCCGTACTTGCTGATAAAAGGCGCTGGCGGCGGCGAGTTGCCCTTCGACTTGCTCATCTTCTCACCCTTCTCATCTACCACATGTCCAGAAACCCAAATCTCACCGAAGGCGGGCTTTTTCAGGAGCTGGTAGGTCCTAAGGAGTGAGTAGAACAGCCAGGTGCGGACGATGTCCTTACCCTGCGGCCTCACAACGTTGCCAAACGCTTTCTTGAACAACGACTGGTTTCGCATGTATCCGATTATCTGGAGACCGGAGATTGATGAGTCCATCCATGTGTCGAATGTCCTGTCCTCTCCTCTGAAGCCCTTCTGGCCGCCGCACTTTGGACACTTGTTGAACGGAGGATTCTCTCGCCAGGGTTGGTAGTACCTGAGTTCCCCGGGCTCAGGCACGACTGGCTGTCCACAGTCATTGCAGTACCAGATTGGTATCTCTGTTCCATAATACCTCCGCCTGCTCACTGGCCAGTCCACAGTGACCCGGTTGATCCAGTCAATCAGTATTTGTCTGTGAGAATCAGGATAGAACCTTGTTTCCCGTGCAATCTTCATCATTGCGTCGGTGAACTCGGCTTGGCGTAGATAGTACTCGTCCATGGCGATGAATTCTATAGGAGTCTTGCTCCGCCAGCAGATAGGCACCCTCTGGATGATTGCCTCTTGCTTGTACAAGATTCCTTGCGCCTTCAGGGCTTCGATGATCTGCCTTCTTGCATCCTCAGTAGTGAGGCCGGCATACTTGCCTGCGGCCGAAGTCATCTTGCCATCAGGGGAAACTGCCGCGATTGTCTTCAACGCGTAGTCACGGAAGGCCATCACGTCGGCCATGTCGCCGTAGCTGCACACCATTAGCGCACCCGTGCCAAACTCGGTCTGGGCTGTCGCGCTTTCAATAATCGGCACCTCTAGATCGAAGATGGGCACTCTGGCCTTCTTGCCACTGTAGCCATGATAGCGTTCATCTTGGGGGTGCACAAAGACCGCACCACAAGCGCACAGGAGCTCTGGTCGTGTTGTGGCAATCTTGATGGGGTCCATTCCCTCAACTTGAAAACAGAGATAGTTCAGAGTCGCTGGACGCTCATCATATTCCACTTCTGCGTCTGCAATTGTTGTGCCACACTCGAAGCACCAGTTGTTCGGTCTGTAGTCACTGTACACTAGACCTTGGTTCCAGAGATCGATGAAGGTCGCTTGGGTCACGGCCCTGTACTCAGGGCTGTCAGTCCTGTAGCTACCTTCATGGTCGTATGTATTGAAGCCAATGCCCATTCTCTTGAAGCTCTCAACCACCTCGTCCTCGTACAGATCGAGCTGTTCCTTGCATTTCTGAACGAACTCTGCACGCGGTGTTGTGTGCATGTTCATGCCGAACTCTTTCTCGACGCGGAGCTCGACCGGGAGACCATTGCGGTCGATGCCCAAGGGGAAGTTCACCTCAAGACCCTGCATGCGTCTGTATCTTGCGATTGTGTCAATCTGCGTATAGTGCAACAGCTGGCCGATGTGCACGTGGCCGGAAAGATAAGGCGGAGGAGTGTCTACCGAGTAGATCTTCTTCCTGCTCTTTGAATCAAAGGTATACACGTTGTCCCTGAGCCAAGTTTCTAACAGAGCAGCCTCATCATTGGGGGTCCATCGATTGGACGTGATCCTCGGTACGAACTTCGACAAGACAGTCGGACTCCTTGATAACGAAACGGCCGGACATGGCCCATTCTCGAGTCGAACAATGCCCTCCTGCTAAAAGGATTGTGGGCAATGGCGCTTGGCCATGACCTCTGCAACGTGTATCTTGCTCTCTGTCCCAGCATAGTACAGTGATTAGGCCTGCAACAACATGGACATGTCTGGTCAGTCCTGCTAGTCGCAGTACGGAGTCGAGAGGAGAGAAAGCCCACGCATGTCAGTCATGGGCGCTGGGGTGGCCTAGCGAAATATCGAACAGTTCTTTCCATTCAAGAAAGCTTCTTTAGGAGCCCACAGGATGTTTGTTTGTTTGGACAGCGCAGTGGAGAGCAGAATATGCGCGCGGTTCTCAAGATTGGAGGCTCGCTTCTCTATGATGACACTGGCAAGGTGCTCACTGATAGGATTGCGAAGTACGCCGTATCAGTAAGGGCTCTGCTAAAGGAGGGACATCAGCTGGTGATAGTTGTGGGAGGAGGAAGGCCAGCACGAACGTTCATAGGTGCTGCCCGAGATCTTGGCGCAACTGAAACGCAGTGCGACTGGTTCGGGATTAAACTCGCTCGTCACAACGCCGAACTGCTCTGCGTGGCTCTCGGCGAAGCGGCGTATCCAAGAGTTGTGGAAAGCCTAGATGAACTTGAAACAGCAATGTGTTCCGGAAGGGTCGTCCTGATGGGGGGACTGACTCCCGGGCAGTCGACGAACGCAGTGGCTGCCCTTGCGGCGGAAGTGGTACGAGGAGCCAAGCTTCTGAATGCCACTGATGTCGATGGAGTCTATGACAAAGACCCTGACAAGCCTGGCGCCAAGAAGCTGGACACTGTAGACATCAACCAGTTCAAGACCATACTTGCGGCAACTGGTGCACGTGCAGGAGAGTACAAGCTATTTGATCCAGTCGCAGTCAGGATTGTGGAACGGTCTAGAATTGAAACTGTAGTCTTTGACGGCAGGGACCCAGAGAATCTTCTTCGTCTGTTCAAGGGAAAGAAGATCGGGACCACAGTCGTGCATGGTCCAAAGGAAGAGTCCTAGGGAGGCCATGGGAGTTGCAGAAGCTGCTTGAGAAGATCTTCGCCTCACGAGCTCAGACAAGAGTAGTCCAGCATTTCCTTGACAGACCAAAGGAGTTCTTCAACCTGAGCAGGATTGCCAAGGAAACTGGACTGGCACACTCCACAATCCACAGAGTGATGCAGCCCCTTGTCGACATAGGGTTTGTCAAGGAGATAAGGGTCGGTCAGCAGATACGCCTCTTCATCTTGGAAACAGAGGACGCGAGGAGTAAGGTCATCGCTGACTTCTACCGCCAAATCAGACCGTTCCTAGAGGAAATGCACAAAGTGACCTCTTAGGTCGCGGAAAGTTTCCAGAGGACCCGCTTAGCAATCAGCCCTTGAGATATGATATGAGAAGACGATTGAACTCATCACGCCTCTCCACGGTGGGCGAATGGCCACATCCCTTGAAGACTTGAAGCCTTGAACCCCTTATGCCCTTATTGATGAGCAGCCCCAACTTGATGTTGAATATCCCGTCACGGTCCCCGTGGATTATGAGAGTCTGAGCAGATATTTCCGGGAGACGGCCCACTAGGTCCGTCACCGCAAGACCAAGACCTGCAGCAACGACTCCTTCTATCTTGATATTGGCGGATCGCTCTTTCAGATGGTTGATAATGTCAGGGTTGTTCTTGACCCATTGAGAAGTGAAACCGCTTCGTACAGTCGCCCAGAAGTATGCCTCAATTCCACCTTCAAGCTGTGCCTCACGCCAGCCTAACACAACGTCAGCGGTTTCTTCTGTGACTTTAGGCGTGGTGTCAACCAGCACGAGCTTCTCAACACGATGGGGGTAGTCCAGTACAAACTGCTGCGCTACAATGCCGCCCATTGAATGTCCGACAACATGTATCTTGTCAAGGTGGAGGTGTGTGAGCAGACGGTCTAGGTCCTCTGCAAACTGGTGTGCAGGGATAAAGTCTGTGAAACCACCCTCTGATTGACCATGTCCACGCAGGTCAGGCAGTACCAGACGGAAATGCTGCTTCAAGTCATCCTCTTGATATTCCCACCCCCGATGGTCCGATCCCAGACCATGTATCAAGAGCACGGGCGGCCCCTTCCCGATGGTTTCGTAGAACATCGAGAAGTCTTGAGTCTTCATATACGGCATATGGCTAGCTCCAGTCGTTCAGTCAAATGGCTGCAGTATATGATTACTTACTCATAAACTACACCGAAAGCCGATTCCTCTATGATGAGCTAGGAAAAAGGGAAAACGGCTATAAACGAACCAGCAGGAGATGCAGACCGAAGTGCCGAGGTTGCCAAGTCAGGTCAAAGGCGGTGGACTCAAGATCGGCGCCTGACTCCGCTGAGAAATCCACTCTCGTAGGAGTCCGTGGGTTCGAATCCCTCCCTCGGCACCATTCTCTATGCGCAGATTCTGCACAGTTGCCGGCCTCTGAGTGCATTACCTCAGAATCACATTGAAGCACGTAAGGTCACGAAGACAGAAGAAGTAGAACGGAATCCGGGTTGGTGTGTATTCAGCATAAGAAGACGGGAGGTATTACGTTGCCTCCCACGCGAGAACCTCAGTCACAGTCAACACATGAGCCTTAGATGGATTGGAACTCCGCACATGCAGGCTGGTAGGACGAACTCTAGATCGCTTGGCAGAATCAGCATTCATTCGGTTTCACCTTGCGAACTTTGCGAAGTAGGCGAGGGCAATTGCCTCGGTGGAAATCGGGACTCTGCGGACTGGGACCCCTGTGAAATGAATTTCAGTCTTCATCTGAGCCATTGTGTTCACCTCACAACAGTAGCGTAGGCGTAGGCAAGTGCATCGGTGCTCTGAGCCTTGGTCATGACTGTGTTCTTCTTCCCAACAGATGTGTTTCGAGTGTTAACTTCGTGCGCCATCTTAGTTCACGAGTAATGCTGCTCAGACTGAGTATATATAGCGAAGCCACTTTGAGGGGTCACTGTAGAGAGTCACATGATGTGACTGTCCTTTCCCTCCATTTGGCCTAGGAAGCCACCCAAGCGCCTTCCGTCGGTTTTGATGTTGCTAGGAGAGCCTACTTCCTGATCTCCCTAAGCAACGCCTTCAGTGGGTATGTGTTGACGACGTCTCTGGGCTCTATCCATCCTCGCCGCGCTTGAAAGACCCCGAAGGGCATGTTTTGGAGTTCACTCACGCGATGGGCGTCCGTGTTTATGGCAATCTTAAGACCGAATCTTTTTGCGGCTCTCAGGTTTCCGTCATTGAGATCGAGCCTTTGGGGATGACTGTTCAACTCCATGATGACCTTGTTTGCTCGCGCCACCTCAAACACTCGCTCTAGGTCAATCTCATACTCAGACCTCTTGAGCAGCAGCCGGCTTGTCGGGTGACCCAAGATGTTTGCATGCCTGTTCTGAAGGGCTGTGCAGATTCGATTGGTGATTGCCTCCTTTGTGTCCTTCATCCTAGAGTGTACGGACACCGTGACCACGTCCATTTGCTCCAACACCTGGTCGCTGATGTCGAGATCTCCATTGGCGAGTATATCCACCTCTGCGCCTTTCAGTACCTTCATCTTCCATCTGCCTGAGGAGTTGATACGGTCAATCTCTTCGAAGGCCTTCAGCATCTGCTTCTCATCCATGCCGCCTGCTATCGTCAGACTCTTGGTGTGATCTGACACACAGAAGTAATCATAGCCCCTCTTGGAAGCGACGTCAATCATCTCTTCAATCGTGTTTACGCCGTCGGATTTGTCGGTGTGGCTGTGAAGGTCACCCTTTATGTTTCGCAACGAAACAAGCTGCGGGAGCTCATGACGCTGCGCGGCCTCAATCTCGCCCTTGTCCTCCCGGAGTTCCGGAGGTATGAGGTCTAAGCCGAGTGCCTTGTAGATTCCCTCTTCATCCGTCCCGGCCACTTGCGCCTCGCCCCTGAATAGGCCATATTCACTGAGTCTGAGGCCCATCTTCTGGGCAATCGTTCTCACGTGTACATTGTGATCAATGCTACCCGTGAAGTACTGAAGACCAGCCCCGAAGCTGTCAGTCGGAAGCACACGCACGTCAACCTGAAGACCGGTCTTTAGTCTGACCGAGGATTTGGTCGGTCCATGAGCAATGACATCTGCCACATCCGCGAGATGTACGAATGCTTCCATCACCATAGTACCATCATCGGCGTCCACTAGCACATCAATGTCGCCGATGGTTTCCTTCCTTCGCCGAAATGAGCCAGCTATGATGACCTGTCGTACTCCTTGGACCTCTTTCAGTGACTTCTCAATGCTCTCTGCGATAGGAAAGGCATCAGCCAGAAGTGTCCGACCAAGACCCGCACGAACAAGTTGGATACCCTCGACTATCTGGTCCACAGTCTTCTTCCCTATGCCTTTCAGTTCCGTTAGCCGCTCCTCCTTGACCGCCTTCTCCAGAGACTCAAGGTCTGTTATACCGAGGTTCTCATAGAGCAGCTTCATCGTCATGGGGCCGACACCAGGTATCGCATCGAGTTCTTTGACTTTGACCGGTATCTCTCTTCTTAGGTCTTCAAGTGCAGGTATTGAGTCCGTCTTGAGGAGAGAATCAATCTTCTCGGCCAACGACTTGCCAACACCGGGAATCTGCATCAACTCGCCTCGAGAACTTATGGCCTCGATGTCTTCTCCAAGCGATGCTATGGACCGGGCCGCCCGATCGTATGCCCTAGCCTTCTGCTTAGATTCCGGCTTACCTTGTATCTCCAACAAGACTGCGAACTCACTCAGTGCTTGTGCGACCTCGTTGTTCCTCACGACTATTCCTCCCATTCCTTTGCCCATGGGACTATTGACCTGATGGCATCTACTACTGCATGAATGTTGTCCTCCGGGGTGTCCATTGGGATGTCGCAGCCAGGAGCCACAATCAGGCGTTCGAGCCCAGCCTCGTGTACAGCCGTTAAGACCTGCTCTTTCGCTTCATCATGTGAGCCGGTCTTCAACGGGCCATCTTGGTCAATCCCCCCAAGGACTGCCCTTCTTGACATTGTCTTTCCCTCCCTGAGTGTAGGGCCAACACGCTGGTCCGCCCAGCTCAGTCCGTCCAATCCGGGTATGCGAGCAACTCTCTCCAGGGGGACAGTTTCAGCTCCCGCTCTTGCATGGAGATGCATTATGATGAACTTGGCCCGGCGCTGGAGCCGCGCTATCATCTTCAAGTTGTACGGAAGAACGAACTCTTGGTATTGACCTTCCGTGATTTCCGAGTCAGTCGAGCGCTCCGACACGATAAACAGACCATCGGCGCCAGCATCGAGAGCGGCTCTCCCGAAGTCAATCATGACTCCTGTGACCATCTCTAGGGCGCTCTTCATGATATCTGGGCTCTCCACAATGTACTCCGCGAACTTCTCTTCGCAGAGCCTGTCCGCGACAGCCGAAGAATCCAAAACAGGGGCCATTGTCGGTACTTGTGCTTGGGCATACCTGTGTATGAGCTGCACAGCGCGAATCTGCTTGCCAAACTCACCGGCATTGACGTCTAAGGGCTCTAGCACTTCCCAGTCAGCGGAAGACCGCACGGCGCAGCTCTCACACTTGGTCGAACCTGTGACTGCACCATCATACACAGGTACGCAGCCCCAGTCCACAACAGGATAGCAGTCATGAAAGCTGATCTTCATGAGATCGTGGTCGAACTGCCTGTGCAATGCTATCTCAGACTCGGCTAGCCCTTCTGGAGTACGGTTTCTCTCCGGGTGATTCTTCCATATGGTAATTGGCACACTGTCGCCGACATTCCCCAAGAGAGTCTGCCTAATCAACTCAAATCGTGACATCTATAGTATTGAAGCAGCCCCATCGATAATGAGGCTTTCGAATCGTAGCAGCCTACTTGTGACTAGCGCAAGAAACTCTATTGGCGCTGGCATCCCAAAGGCTGGCAGCCGTCGGGAGTAGATTGGTGGCCACGTCCACCAAAGATAAGAGAAGCCGGAGTTCCCGAAGACCCGCCCCCCGCGAAACTGGAGGATGTCAGTTGTCCGATCTGACTGCATTGTATAATCCCAAGGCGCTCCTCGAACTGCGAGGAGTTGATCAGCTTGATAGAATGAGAGCTGAACCGAACCCCTTTTGGAATAGAGCAAGGCTCGAGATTGCATGGGCCCTTCCAGTCATGTGTGGTTTGGTGGAGAGAGAGTCCATCTCACTGCAGCCCATGAGATTGGCAACAGGAGATGAGCTTAGACTATATCACGACTCGTCTTACGTTGAAACATTAGAGTTGTTTGGAAACATGGGCTACGCTTTCTCATCGCGTTTCGGACTTGACACCGATGACTGTCCGGTTTTCCCGGATGTTGACAAGTATGCAAGCTACCCCGTCGGTGCGACGGTTGATGCAGTGATGAGTGTGGCTAGCGGCAAGTTCCGTAATGCAATGTCGTTCTTTGGTGGGTTCCATCACGCAATGGCAAGCATGGCTGCGGGTTTCTGCTACTACAATGATTGCGTAATCGCTCTGAAGAAGTATAGGCAGACGTATCCTAGCAAGAAGGTCCTGTACTTGGATACTGATGCCCATCATAGTGACGGTACGCAACAAGCCTTCTACTCAGACCCAAATCTACTGAAAATGTCAACACATGAGTATAGCATGGGCTTCTTCCCGGGGACGGGATCAGTGCAGGAGATTGGTGAGGGTGAAGGACGGGGCTACTCAGTGAACATACCCTTGCCCCCTTTGACCGATGATGCGCAGTTCTGGAAGGCCTTCGAAGAGGTGATTGTACCGATTTGGGAGGCCTATAAGCCCGACTTCGTCTTCTGGGAGGTCGGCGGAGATGCGCATATGAAGGACCCTCTCACAGACCTAATGCTCACACTCGAAACATACCAGCGGCTATCAATGGCAGTACAGCAGCTCGTCCATGCAGGCGGCAGCGGGCTAGTGGTTGTCGGAGGTGGCGGTTATGACCCTGTGGCAACAGCGAAGATTTGGACCCTAGTGCTAGCGGACCTAGCAGGTATTCCACTTCCACCTGTCCTTCCGGCCGAGTGGATTAAGCTGTGTCGGAGGCATAATCACGAAGTGGAACGCCAAGGGTGGACTGACCCACCCGTGCGTACAGACCCCGAACACCGTCCGAATGTGCAAAGGGCAGTAGAGGAAACCATCTCCTCAATAAAGAAACTAGTCTTCCCCTTCTTTGGACTAGAATGATTCAGTGGCCTGCTATGTGTTTGGAGATTCACCGAGAGATTAAGCACCATGACGGTCTCTCTTGACCCCTAAGAAGCATCTATGCCTCGTGTCATCTATGTACATCTCTAGGATGTCGAACGAACTGAAGACCGTACGTATCTCTTCCTCAGTGAAGTAGTGGTGTACCAGGCCACTCTCAGGGCCTGCACGAGGAAGGTATGTGTCCTTCTCGACCAGCTCCAGCGCCCAGTCCTCTCTAGAACGGTACTCGGTCATTGTCGACACAGTTATGAAAACCAGACCTTCGGGCTTGAGAACCCTGCTAATCTCTCGGACCGTCTTCAGAATGTCCTTCATCAGATTGTGGTGAATCACTTGTACTGAAACGATAGCATCGAAGAATGTATCGCCATAGGGGAAACGATTCTCCATCCTGTGCAGTCTCAGGTCTGCTTCAAGACCTTCCTCGTGCAACCATTGACGAGTCATAGACAGCGCCCGAGGTGACGCATCAAAGCCATACACCTCGAATCCGCGCTTCGACAGGAATACAATATGTCGTCCGGTCCCACAACCCAAGTCTAGGATTCTGTGAACCCCCTTGTCACGGAACAGGTCGGCGATTCTGGCCATGTCTTTGTGGGGCTCGGTGAAGACCTTGCCCCTTTCACCGAATATCTGTTCCCAGTCTGGCATCGGGGTGAAAGATGCCAGTGAGTGTGATATGGGTTCCTGTTTCGCTGATTCGCACTAGATAAATGGGGGATCGAGAACAGTCAGGGTTCACATAGGAGATGCAATCCATGTCAAGATTCCGCCCAAGGTATGTCATACTGATACTCAGTGTTGTCCTGATCCTAACCGGCACTGCGACAGCATCTGTAATCCAAGGAGGACTTGGCACTGTCGCTGTGGCTGAGGTCGACTTCCGGGCAGCTGATGGCTCTAACATACACAGCACCCTCCAGAGGCCTACCTACGCCACGAGCTCAGACCCGCTTCCAGCTGTGGTCGTCATCCATGGTGTGATTCAGAACAAGGAGTGGCTCATGGCCTTTGGAATCGAACTGGCCAGACGAGGATTTGTCGTGCTGACAATCGATGCGAACGGACATGGCAACTCGGATCCGGGCACGGGTGCGGGCACTGCTGCACTGGAGTTCCTGACCACACTCGACTATGTCAATGCATCTTCTATCGGTATCATCGGTCATAGCATGGGAGGAGGAATTGCCTGGACTGCCATTCAGGGCTCGACAGTCACTGTGAATGCACTGATTATAGTCGGCAGCGGTGTATCTACCACAGCTAACACAACGTATCCTAGAAACATGCTCATTGCGGTCGGCGAGTTTGATTCGCTCTCATCCTATCCCACAAACCGCACTGGTCTACAGAAGTCATTCGGTCGTACAGACATCGAAGCAGGCGTGATTTACGGCAGCTTCGGAAACGGGACTGCTCGCGAACTCTTCATTGCCCGCACAAACCATCTGTTCGAAACGGTAAACCCACAGATTGTGAGTGAGAGTGTCGAGTGGATGAAGGACAGTCTGAAGGGAGGAGTAGAGGATACACACTGGCTTCCGAAGACAGACCTCATCTACACTTTTTGGCTGGTGGGTGGATTCCTAAGTCTGCTCGGCTCACTCCTGTCAGTTTTTCCATTGCTAGCAATCCTCATCGACCTTCCCGCCTTTGCTTGTCTGAAACGTACACCCAACGCTGAGAACCCGGCAAGTAACAAGTCGTATCTTATTCGGGGGCTTGCTTACGGGGCGATTGGCCTAGGGAGTTTCTTCCCTCTAATGCTGGTTGGCACGTTGGCGGAACGACTGATTCGCCCGCTGCAGAGCTACGGTCTTGCGGTGAGCACATGGATCTTGGGGGGTGCACTGATTGCTGCTCTCGTCCTTTGGCGGTTCCCTCGATCTGGCGTCAGTCTCAGATCTCTCATCAGTATAGATAGCGGTTCCGAAGCACCAATCCGAAGGCTCCTGAGAATTCTCCTGTTGGCCCTGTGTGTGACCGTCTGGCTTTATGTATGGACCCTCTTGGTTGACCTAGGTCTGGCGCTCGACATCCGGTGTTTCCTCCCCGGGCTGAACGACCTCACGCCAGCTCGTGCCCTGACAGCACCCCTGTACTTTGTAGTGTTCTTCGTCTACTTCCTGATTGACGGGGTCTGGTTGATGGGAGCGTTGAGGACTCGGGCGAAGCGGACTTGGGGCCGTACACAGTTGGACTGGACTCTTAGAGCGATGTTCATCAAGTGTATCCCATACTTCGCCATCGTGACACTTGAGTACGGCATCGGCCTAATCACGGGGATGCCAATCATCGGTGGGTATGCAGGTTTCTCCCTCCTGTTCTTCTATGCCTTCACCCCGTATTTCGCAGTCAGCGCTGCCGTCACGGTGTGGGGCTACCACCTCACAGACCGCTACTACCTTGGTGCTGCAGTCAACGCAATGCTATTCGCGTGGGTTCTGGCTGCAGCTCTTCCCTTACCAATGTAGAGATAACACTGGGAAGTAGTCGGGTGCAAATGCTCAAGCGGCCGGCCGGGTCTTCCGATCCGCAGCCGGCCCTTGTGCTCTTGGATGTGTGAACAGCCATTCCAAGAGCCCGGTGCCTCTTTGACCTAACCCCTGACACTCGTGGAGTGCCATCTCTTCGTAGAGCTCAGTCGTACCGCCCGGAAATGGACGAGAGAATCTGACAAAAGCAGTAGGCGATATCATTGCTGAGCGCAAGGTGTAGCAGGAGCCATCTGCTCCGTGAACGTGTGTAATGGCTTGGATGGGCATACGTGCTTCGCCACTCGCAAACTCAGTCTCAAGCTCAACCTCCGAGATTGGGATGTGCCCCTTGGCGGAAGATATGCCACCTGATGCATGCGCCTGACCTTTCACCATGTCACGCCTGAGCCCTATCGAGAACGTTTCGAACTGTGCATGAAGCGCAAACCACCCCTCGATGTGCCAATCACGTGCACCCCAGCTCTTGTCGCGCTCGCCAAGGCCTTTCAGCTTGATCAGGCCGCCCCCTGCAAACTCGACCTTGCCAGTGACACTACCAGACTGCTCGAAGTGGCCAGCCCAAGACGTACCGCTTCCCGTGCCGAAGTCGTATGCCGGGTAGCGGGCCTTCCACTTCAGGTCCGCAGTGAGGCCGGCTCCAACAAAACTGATTCTCCACTCACGAAGAGGTTTGATGAGATCGAAGCTCAGGTGGCCGTCAGAGAGAGACTCGGAGAAGCCCTTGGGGACTGCGCCTGAAGGCTCGACAAAGTAGACCTCACGTTTGTCATCGTGGAAGAGAACAAAGACGAACTCTCGCTTGGCGGCGTTAGGTAGAATGCCAATGGTTGAGAAACCAGACACCTTCGACTCCGAGTCGACGAAGTTGAAGTAGTAGCTCTCACGCCAGTCTGGACGCTCAGATGGCGAATGGGCAGATTCATCGTTTTCGCCGGGTCTACTCATGTGACATCACTTCCGTACGTTCGGTTGCACTACTCCGGGAGTAGGTAGAGCGTCGGGTCCTTTTCCTGCTCCTCCGGCTCACGAAACATCCTGAAGAATGCCGGGTCTGCGTCGACCTCCATAAACGTCGGGAGGTACTCCTCTATCACAGAGGGTGAGAGCTCCCAGTCTATCTTTTTGGTTATACCCACCTGATTCGTGAATCTTGCGAACCCACGCCAGTATGCGGTGGCTCCGGCAATGAGAAGCTGCTTCCGGTCCCATTCTGCGAACTTCATGTAGAGCTCTGCTTGAGCAGCATCTGCTGCCTCAGCATATGCAGACAGCTCGTCAAGACCAATCGGGGCCACCTTGCCAGCGCGTTTCGTGTAGGCGCCCATCTTGGTCACGAGCTTCGAGTAGTCACTTGGTTCCACTGTCATTGTGCCGACATCATTGAAAGTCACGCTTGCGCCCCGGAGTGTCATGGCCACACCCAAAGAGGAAGACGGTAGCTTGGCGTCAGTCTTGGACCAGGGCAGCCAGAGATCACCAGTCCCGTCATACAGGTTCGTGTACTCTGAGACTACTAGGATCTCGCCGCCGTCCAATGGGTAGGGTCCATGGTCGATTATCTTCGCGCGCGCCTCACATTCTTCCATGAACGCGTATAGGTCAACAGACGCTATTGCACGTCTAACCTTTGCGGCCTTTTCCTCGGTGACGGGCTGGAGATGATCCACCAGCCAACTGATGGTCTTCTTGTCAAAGGCCGAATTCTTGCCACCTGATGCCGCTACGGTTGGCTTCCCGGTGTTGAAGTAGTTGGTCGCAAGCCTGTACCAATTATCGAGCATGAAGAGCCATTGCGCACGTTTCTCTTTGGGCTCCTTGGATACGTCACCCCCAAACTTGTTGAAGATGACACCCATCCTGGCTAGGGAGTAGTAGAGCCAAAGGTAGGTTGTCGAAAGAGCTTGAATCTCTGAGAGCAGAGTCTTACTCTTCTTTGCCAGCTCCTCCGGCGTTGTCTTTTGCCAGACCTGTTTCATGACATCATATAGACAGGCATATGTCTGATAGAAACCAACACATATGTAGGCATTCACTGGGAAGAGCTTTGATTCTAGAAGACCCCTCTCCATCAAGATGTTTGTGAAGACCGAGGAGAGGTGAGTTATCTGTTTGTTTGCGTCTCGAACCTGCAACAAAACCACAGCTCCACGCGACAGTCTTGGGCGCGAATTGAACTGGCTCGGGCCCTGTGGCAGATATTAAGCATTTCAGACATACGACGCATCCATATCGGCATCTTTCGATAAACCATCGGTGATTTGGCATCCTAGCGATACACTGTCAGCCAAGATGCACGAGTCTTTTAAGACCTGACCCGGCCTAGCGCCGAGAAACCGTCTGGGTGGCCTGCTGAGTTGAGAAGAGTCGGAATAGGGCTCATCACCCTGAGACTCAGTGCGGAAGGAGAACTGCGCGTCGTGACATCGATTCAGGACGTGATCAAGCTATGGAAGGAGGGACCAGACGGCAAGATTGTCCTCGTTGAGGACGCAGGCACAACGACGTTGGCGCCAGTGCTCCCGAAGCTAGCAGGAGTCGTCTGCACATCAGGAGCACTCGGCTCTCACTTAGCCATTGTCACCCGAGAGCTTCGGATTCCTGCGTTGATGGGCACCAAACTAGAAACAACTGAGAGCCTTGACCGCAAAAGAGTGACTATCCAACCAGATGAGGGGACCCGTGGCGTGCTCCTGCTATCGGAGTGATTTGTGCTGTGGCGCGCCGAAGAGAGAGGGGTTCCTCAGGAGAGAAGTCCGACTTGGGAACAGCACATCCAGATCACGGTCTGGCTGATTCTCCGCCCCCCCGCCGGCTTCATTCGGTCACGTTCCTGGAACACATAGGTCAAGATGAGTACGAAAAGCTCGGTGGCAAGGCAGTGAACCTTGGGCGGCTTCATCGTGCGGGTATCGACGTCCCGAACGGGTTCACGATCTCCTGTGACTGCTTTACAGAGTTCTTGGACAAAGTGCCCCGGTCGCGAGAGGTGCTGCAGCGTCTAGAGGCCTCGACCGACATCGAGGAGATTCTGGATGTCGCGACAGAGCTTGAGCAGCTGGGGGGGCAGTGCACAATGGCCAAGAGGATTAGAGAGGAGATTACTGCTGCCTTCTTGCAGCTCGACGAGAGAGTAGGCAGCCACGACACGAGGTATGCAGTCAGATCCTCAGCCAACATAGAAGATGGAAAGCAGGTTTCGTTCGCAGGACAGGCAGAGAGCTTCCTATGCGTGAATGGAGTTGAGAACATCATCGATGCTGTGAAGAAGACTTGGCAGTCAGCCATTTCCTCGCGCTCTGTCCTGTATCTTCACAGCAGGGGTATCAGAATCAGTAGAGTGACAATGGGCGTCATTGTACAGGAGATGATTCCGGCAGAGGTTTCTGGTGTCATGTTCACGGCCAACACAGTGACGAATGACCCCAGCCAGATGATAGTGGAATCCACTTGGGGGCTAGGAGAACCCTTGGTTTCAGGGAGGATAGTACCTGACACCTATGTGCTCAGTAAGAATCCTATGGGAGTGATACAGCGAACACTTGGTTCAAAGGCTGTCACAGCTGTGCCTAGTAAAACTGGCGGAAGAGAACGCGTACTGCTTCAGGCAACCCCACAGAGCAAGCAGGAATCTTTCACACTGGGCAATCGGGAGATACTCAAGATTGCGCGGAAGGGCTTGGAGATTGAGCAGATTCTTGGCTGCCCTCAGGACATAGAGTGGTGTATTGATGGCTCTCGCCTTGTTGTGGTTCAAGCGCGGCCGATAACTACTCTTCAACCCTGAACAAGGCAAGCGTAAGTTCACGACCAGATACACTACTAAGCGACTGAGCATTCGCCATTTGAGCGATACGTCGTTGCCCAACTTCATGACGAAGCCTAGGGCGCGCGTATTTGATACAGAGACTGCTGTGCTTTGACTGTGATTGCCTGTTCAGGACACACCTCTGCGCATCTCATGCATCCAGTGCACATGCATGGCCAAACGGGCGTCACCAACCATCGCTCCGGATTGTAGGGGTCTTTGTGCTCCTCAAGCGTTGGGTGCATCAGAAACACTGCCGGGTCACAGACATTCATGCATTTCCTGCACTCTCTAGGATCCATCTTTGCATTGGGACCACACTTCTTGTAGTCAATCTTGATCTTCGTCTTGTCCATTCAGTTCACCTCCCCTAGAACTTGCCAGCCTGTCCCGGCACTGACTCCCGGGGCACGAGAGTGAGAGCATCATGGTTGCATGCGTGTCTGCACACACCACATCCGAAGCACTTGTCGTGGTTGACGATCACCTTCTTGATTGATGGAAGATATCGGAGAGCTCCGAACTGACACATCCTAACACAGCTCTTGCAGCCTTGGCATTTGTCACGGTCAGCCGTAACGACGTACTCGCCCTTGTAGACCGTCCTGAGACCGAAGTCATTCCTGAGGCGTAAGCCTCCACACTCCGGGCTCTCGCACGAGCATATTGCATTGATATAGGGCACTGGTTGGAACCAGACAGATGCTACATATCCTCTCTTGTTCTGCTCCTCAAGGGCTGCAATGGCCTCCTCCCTGTCCAGCTGCCACTTCTGATCAACCGGGATGTATCTCGTGAGTTTCGGTATTATTTGACTGAGACAGCCGAAGTTGATACACACAGCATCTTTCACCCCTCTCTGCATCCACCTGCACACACAGTAGTTCTTTATGATGGGCTCAGCCGCCAAGTTTCCGATTATGTGCTGAGCGTCCTCGAGGGGGATTACCTGTCCAAAGTGACCGTCGGCCCTTACCGGGTTCCGCCCAGGTTTCTCGCTGTGTATCTGCCTCTCAGCAGCCCATCGAAGAAAACGTCCGACTAGTGGCATCTGCATCTTGTACCCGAGACCAATGGAACTGAACCCCATGATCTTGCGGATGAACAGGGTTTCCATGTTCTTCCACTGTTCTTCGAGGTACGCCTGCATGTTGTACTCGTCAGCGAGCTCATAGGAGTAGTTCCGGGCGTTCATGTACCACTTGCCGCCTGCTCCGTGCTTCATACACCAATCACACAATGTGAATCACCCAGTCAGTTCGTCCGTGAAGCAGCAGTCGCATCAGTCATGTTATTTAAGGGTCACGAGAGGGACTGCGACCAGTTCGGCAAAAGGCCGTTTTTGGGCAAAATCACGTAGGGCTAGGCGTTGACCTTTCAGTGCAGTGTATGTGCCTCGTGCCTGTCTTGGCGCTCGGATTTGTTGCTCCTTTTATTGCGTGTCATGACACGCTATGGCAAGCTCGGAACAAGATAGAGGACGGAATCTATGCAGCTCATCTTTGACACGGCAGTCATCGCCAACTTGGCAACGGCTGCGTTCTCAGCAGTGCTCTCCCTGTACCTGCTCGCACTCTGGTTCAGACAGAAGAACCATCTCTACACAGACCTGCCCCTGATGTTCGGTATCACGTTCATGGCTCAGGCATTCAACACCCTGATTCGGACACTGCCACTCATTGGAGTGGTCGAGATGTCGTTGAACCTCTTTCGTCTACGAACACTCGTGATCATGGGAACAGCCTTCCCATTACTGGTTGTTGCTCTGCACATCTGGCTACCCAGAGCACGCAGGCATCATTCCAGGATAGTTGGACTACTCGCGGTCTACTGGGTTCTTGTTGCATTGCTCGGACCGTCGGAAGGGGTGATCATGCTACTCTGTATCCCGGTTGTCCTAGTACTTAGTATGACAATGATTGTCACCTTCATAATCACTTGGAAGACGAACAGGCTGAAAGAGGTCAGGAGTGACCTGATGGTCCTCTCATTCGTGCTGGGCTTCGTGAGCCAGCTGGTGGCGAGCCAAGTGATTCTCAACAACGTGCTCATCACACTCGGGACTGTTTTCTCGACCCTTGGACTGACCAATCCATGGTTCAGACGAAGGCACATTCCTCTTGCCATGCCGCCCGAATCCGTTGAGTCTACAGTGGTCTAACCTTAGGAAACGAATGGAGGAAGGCTGTGATGAGTGCGGTCGAAACTGTTGCGAGCAGTGCTGCCAGTGTAAAGAGCACGGAGCGTTTCTGGTCACGGGCGGGACTGCTGCAACTAGCAGGGGTCATGTTAGTCATAGCCATCGCATGGCGGGTAGTTGACATCTTTGTACTGAGATTGGGAGAAACTTGGGTGAACATATTGCCGTCCAAGGTTTTTCCGTTCCTCATCATGACAGTGCTCTTTTGGAAGTACCGACGTGGAGAGGTTGGTACAGTCCTTGGACTGAACAGACAACAGTTCAGACTGCAGCTAGCACTTGGGCTCCTAGTCGGCTGCTCGATGTATCTGCTGCTTGATGTCATCCCCACGGTGATCTACGGGACATTCTTTGATGCATCGTATCCTCTGGACCTAAACATCCTCTTCATTGACATTCTTTGGTACCAATTCCTGTTCTTCTTCACAAACGCGCTTCTGGAGGAGTCTCTCTTTCGCGGCCTGATTCAGAATGGCCTAAGGTCGATGTTCACTCCCAATAGAGCGATACTCCTGTCGGCGATTGTGTTCGGCCTCTGGCACGTCGCTTGGCCAATCGTGAAAGGGCTATACGGAGAGTTCTCGCCGTCCGAGGCTGCGGCCATGCTCTTGTTCGCGGGAGTGGTGGGGCTGTTCTTTGGTACGTACTACGAGAAGTTCAGCTCAAGGGCGACACTCACAGGGCCGATCATTGCCCACACTCTAATCAACTTCCTCAATGAATGCATCAAAGTTGGTCCAGACCCCAGCGTGCAGGGCCCCGATATCACCTTCAAGAGCCCAGTGCTTCTTGTGATTACCTTCTTGTTCCTCGTAGTGACGCTCGGAGTGTTTACAAAGCTTGCATGGTCGCGCAGAGCCGAAGATGTAGAGTCAATGTGGGCACACATGAGAGAGAGGGCAAGTGAGATTCTGTGTCAGTCCAAAGTGCTGCTGCACATTGGGTCCCCGCAATGAATTTCGAACGTTGTTCAGCTTGGGCGTGCCTTCATATCAGTTTCCTGTGATTTCTGTTTCATCTGCTCAATCAGACGGTCGATTGATGTGACAAGTAATGACACCAATCAGACTGGCATATAACGAGGCTCTCTTGACGGGTGAACCTGCTCACTCCTTGAAGACCTCTGTTTCAGTGAAGGTAGGCCACCAAGACGGGTCCGTTTCGCTCATGAACAGTGTCTTGCTGAATCTGACCAGGTATTCTAGGACTGCACCCATTGCCGCTCGGTCTGTGCCATCAAGCGCCTTGGGGTGCCAGACAGCGACCGGCGCCCAACTGTCTGTCGCGATCTCGGCAGCTAACCGCTGCTCCTGTTCTTTCTCAAGCTTAAGGGCTGAGAAGAGGTCGATAGTCAGGTACTTCTTGACTTGCGCATACAGGACCATTGGGAGCTTCTTCTTTCCTCCGGCACCATCCGGAATGAAGGAACGAAAGGCGAGTGCATCTCCCTTCAGCGGTTTCTCACCCGCAGCTGTCATGTATGACCCTCTCAGTATCTTCCCATGTCTGTATTCGCCAATCAAGTCAGTAGGCCATTTCGCCTTGCGCCACTTTTTGAATTCCTTACCAGAGATCCAAGACTCGTTCCACTTGTCGAAGAGCTGGGAGTCCAAAGGAATGGAGGACTCGAGCTTGACTTCCTCTCTTGCTTTTCCTTCTGGTTCAACCATCAGCTTTGTCTTCATGCACCAGTCCTCGCCACGACTCACCGGCATTCTTCAGCTGGAAAAAAGTACTGATAAAACTTGTCACTGACCACTGCACATCCAAGCGCCTAGTTCCATGAGGGAGGATGTCTGGTCACTACGTATGATGGATGCGATTGACAGACAAAAGAAGCAAGAAGAGAGAGCCTTGCTAGGCCCTCTCCAATACTGAGTCTATGGCACACGTTCTTTGACAAGGGCATCCACAACGGACGGGTCTGCAAGGGTCGTCGTATCGCCGATGTCCTTGATTTCGCCTGATGCAATCTTCTTCAGAATGCGCCGCATGATCTTTCCGGAACGAGTCTTTGGCAAGCCGTCTGCAAACTGGATCTTGTCAGGAGTGGCAATGGGACCTATCTCCTTGCGGATATGCTGTCGGAGTTCTTCCTTCAGCTTGTCGCTCTTCTGGATACCTGTCTTCAATGTTACAAAGGCATAGATTGCCTCTCCCTTGATCTCGTGTGGGAACCCGACAACGGCAGACTCTGCGACTGCGGGGTGGCTGACAAATGCGGACTCTATCTCAGCAGTCCCCAGTCTGTGACCACTGACCTTCAAGACATCGTCGACCCGCCCCATGATGAAGTAGTAGCCGTCCTCGTTGAACCTAGCTCCATCGCCAGTGAAGTACACTGGCAGCCCGGTCTTCTGGTCCTTGTACTGGACCCAGTAGGTCGATATGAACCGCTCATGGTTTCCATATACGGTCCTCATAAGACCTGGCCAAGGTTTCTTGATACAGAGGTACCCGCCCTCGTTGGCTCCAACTGGCTTGCCTTCTTCCGACACAATCAAAGGCTCTATCCCGAAGTATGGCAGAGTGGCAGAACCCGGTATAGTCGGAGTGGCACCAGGCAATGGAGTAATGCATATCCCGCCAGTTTCTGTTTGCCACCATGTGTCAACTATGGGGCATTTTCCTGCGCCGATGTTGGTGTGGTACCAAATCCACGCCTCAGGGTTGATTGGTTCCCCTACTGTTCCCAGCAGTTTAATGCTTGAGAGGTTGTGCTTCTTGATTGGTTCCTCACCAAACTTCATGAGAGCACGCAGAGCCGTAGGCGCAGTGTAGAACTCGTTGACCTTGTATTTCTCACAGATTTGCCAAAAGCGATCATTGTCCGGGTAAGTGGGGATTCCCTCGAACATTAGAGTAGTCGCGCCTGCACAAAGTGGGCCATAGACGATGTAGCTGTGACCTGTGACCCATCCGATATCGGCAGTGCACCAGTAGATGTCGCCCGGATGCCAGTCGAATATGTCTAGGTAGCTCTTGGCCACAAAGACCATGTAACCGCCTGTTGTGTGGAGGACACCCTTTGGCTTGCCAGTGGAACCGGAGGTGTACAGGATGTACAGAGGGTCCTCTGCGTTCACCCACTCGGTTTCGCACTTGGGGGATGCCTTTGCCATCAACTCGTGGTACCACTCGTCGCGTCCCTTGGTCCACTTGATTTCGACTCCGGTCCTCTTAACAACAAGGACCTTCTCTATTGTAGGTGTGTCTTTGAGAGAGATGTCTGCATTGTCCTTGAGAGGGAACACCTTTCCGCTCCTGTAGCTGCCATCGGCGGTTATGAGCAGCTTCGACGTGCAGTTGTCAATCCTCTCTCTGAGAGCATCAGAACTGAAGCCGCCAAATACCACACTGTGGACAGCACCGATTCGTGTACAGGCCAGCATAGAGATTGCCAGCTCGGGAATCATGGGCAGGTAGATGGACACCCTGTCACCCTTCTTGACTCCAAGCGACTTCAGGGCATTTGCGAGCTTGTTCACCTGATCACGTAGCTGCTCATAGGTGAAGATTTTTGAGTCCGTTTCGGGCTCACCCTGCCAGATGAGGGCTGTCTGCTTCCCCTTGCCTGCCTCTATGTTTTTGTCCAGACAGTTGTAGGCCATGTTAGTGATGCCGTCCTCGAACCAAGTGAAGCGGGCGCCTTTCGGATCTTTCCAGTCGAACCCCTTGGTCGGAACTTTCTTCCAGTAACAGAGCTTCTTTGCAATGTCAAGCCAAAACTTGTCAGGATTCTTTATCGACTCTTCCCAGAGCTTCTTTCGTTCCTCGGCAGACTTGATGTATGCCTTGTCTACGAAGCTCTTTGGAGGCAAGAACCTCCTGGCCTCGTGGCTCGTGACTGTGATTTTCTTCTCAACGGACAAGGTCGTCACCCGGTGGGTCTGATAGTTTGGGCGGCGACCACTATTATACGGATATAAGGCTTGTCCAAAAACCGCTCTGGACCGAAGCTGTGACACCTATTGGCAAGAGGGTTGTCTGACGTAGGAGAAAAGAAAGGGAGGCCAGCGGGCATTGTGCCCTCTGACCTCTGACTCGAAACACTACTTCCTCTTCTTTAGGACCCATTTCAATGCAAAGGTAAGAAAGGCGGCCATAACAGCAAGAACACCGGTTATCAGGAAAGCCATCATGTAGCTGCCTGTCCAGCCCACAAGGAGGCCAGCGACCAAGCCGCCCAGAATGCCGGCAATACCATAGGATGTGAAGAGCACACCATAGTTCTTGCCGACGTTCTTGGAACCGTAGAGATCGGCAGTTGCAGACGGGAACAGTGAGAAGTTGCCCCCAAAGCAGAAGCCAACCAAAGAGGCGATTGCCATGACCGCAATCCAGCTGATGCTGATAGTCGACATGTAGGAGAAGGTGAACATTGCAGCAGCAAGAAGGCTGAACATACACAGCATCGTGTTCTCGCGGCCCATACGGTCAGAAACTGCACCCCAGACGATTCGTCCAGCGGCATTGCACAATGACATGACGCCGACAATCAGGACGGCCCAGCCCGCGGCGGCGGGATCAATCGCTATAGCGGCAGTCTTCACATTCCCGATGGTCATCAGACCTGCAGTAGCAGCAAGAACAAACATTGTCCATAGAAGCCAGAAACCACCAGTGCGAATCATCTGTCCGGGCATGATGCTCAGACCCTTACCGTCAGCAGTAGTCGCAGGAGGAGTATAGCCGGGGCATGTCCACCCGGGAGGGGGATTCTTCAGAATCCGAGCACCAGCTGTGACACCGATGAGATAGACAAAACCCAATATGAGGAAGGGCCTCCCGATTGAGGCAGTGGCAGGTGCTTGGAATACTCCAAGGAGGTACTGTTCTGCGTAACCAATGACTAGTGCGCCAGCACCGAATCCAGCGACAGCGATACCTGTGATTGTGCCTTTCTTGTCTGGGAACCACTTCACAAGGGACGCTATCGGGCAGACATACCCAAATCCAATGCCAGCTCCACCGATTATTCCGTAGGTAAGAACTAGATACAAAGCACCCACGGCGACATCGCCGGCGGCCACTATGTCAACGAACCACGCCAGTATGTAGCCAGCACCTAGGAGAACACCGCCGACGGTGGCCACTTTTCGAGGGCCAACTCGGTCTTGCCATCTGCCAGCAAAAACCATGAAGAAAGCAAATGACGCAAGACCTGCTGCGAAAGGCAACTGTGTCAGTATTGTTGGCCAGTGGTACACACCTGATGCTTCTCCGAGTGCAGTCTGGAAGAACGACCAGGCATAGATGCTACCGAGGCAGACCTGAATCAGCAGACCGCCAAGTACAACCACGTAGCGATTACCTACCTTTGTTTCTGACATCAAGCACTCACCAACTGTGTGTCGAGTATCGTGGGCGGGCACCTACACCAACTAAAAGGCTTGCGCCAATCGTGCAGCGCCCAGTTAGGTGGCTTTGACTCGTTCCACTTGGAAAGCTCTATATGTCGTCTGAACTGGATATCCGAGAAGGCCTGAGGGTGAGGCTATGGTAGCTGCACAATGGACCGAGAGGTACAAGAAACAGGTGTTGAGTGCACCTGACGCCATCAGGAAGATCAAGAGAGGAACCCGAATCTTCCTAGGGACAGGCTGTGGCGTCCCCTATCATCTTGTACAGGAACTGGCAAACAGTGCAAACAGGATGGCTGACAATGAGATCGTGCACCTGCTGACCCTAGGAGACACACCATCGGCCGACCCACAGTTTCAGGCACAGTTCAGGCACAATTCATTCTTCATCTCCGACAACATGAGAGATGCCGTTTCCGATGGACGGGCAGACTATACACCCATAATGCTCTCAGATATACCTCGACTGTTCAGGTCAAAGAGGATGCCTTTAGATGTGGCACTCGTGCAGGTGAGCCCGCCAGATGACCACGGCTACTGCTCTCTGGGCATCTCTGTCGACATAACCAAGTCCGCTGCCGATTGTGCAGACCTTGTCATTGCTCAAGTCAATGAGAACATGCCCATCACACATGGAGACTCTTTCATCAATGTGAGAGACATTGACTATCTGGTTCCTTTCGATGAACCACTTCGCGAGTTCGAGTCCGCAGAGGTCGACAAAAACATCGACCTCATTGGCTCTTATGTAGCCAGACTGATTGAGAACGAGTCTACACTTGAACTTGGTATTGGTGCGTTGCCCCAGGCTGTATGCAGCAATCTGCTCGAAACTGGTGTGAAAGACTTGGGTGTACATACTGAGATGTTCAGCGATAGCCTGCTGCCTCTCATCGATAGTGGTGTTATTACCTGCAAGAAGAAGACCCTGCACAGAGGCAAAGTGATTGCCAGCTTTGCGATGGGTTCGAAGAAGCTGTACGATTACATCGACAACAACCCGTTTTTCCAGTTCCACCCTAGCGAGTATGTCAATGACCCCTATGTGATTGGTCAGAATCGTAAGATGGTAGCCATCAACTCCGCCCTTGAAATAGATCTCACTGGTCAAGTGTGTGCCGACTCCATCGGTCACAGGTTCTACAGTGGTATCGGGGGACAAGTCGACTTCATCAGAGGTGCATCGAGATCAGTGGACGGGAAGGCAGTAATCTGTATGCAGTCCACTGCCATGGACGGTCAGGTTTCGCGGATTGTACCCCGGCTCAGTGAGGGGGCAGGCGTTGTCACTACTAGAGGCGATGTGGACATAGTCGTCACCGAGTATGGTCTTGCGATGCTCCATGGCAAGACGATTCGTGAACGGGTGCTTTCGCTCATAGCCGTCGCACATCCTGATTTCAGAAACCAGCTCCTCGAAGCGGCCAAGAAGATGCACTATGTCTTTGAGGACCAAGTACCGTTCCTAGTGCGCGGAACGTACTTCGCTTCAGAGTTTGAAGTGCAGGAGTCATTCAAGGGTCCGGACGGCCCTATCACAATCCAATTCCGGTTGATACGGCCGGATGATGCTGATAGGATAAAGGACCTGTTCTACGATCTCAGTGAGGAGAGCATATACTTCCGGTTTCTTACTCCACTGAAGAGCCTCCGTCGTCAGACCCTTCAGGACTTCTATGCTGTCGACCAAGACCGTGACATATCTCTAGTTGCGGTCGTCAGAACAAATGATGAGAGCGAAACCGAGAGGATAATTGGAGCAGGAAGATATCTACTGAACAGGAGTACCAACCAAGCAGAGTTTGCACTCCTTGTACAGGATGAGTACCAGAACAGGGGAATTGGTTCGTTCTTGTTGAGCCAGCTCATGCGTATTGCCAAGAGCAAGGGTGTTGATGCGTTCATCGCATATGTGCATCCATCCAACAGGAAGATGATATCATTCATTCACAAGACCGGCAAGGTCGTTGAGAGCAAGCTGAGCATTCAGAATGATGAGTACATATTCACTCTGAAACTGTGAGCTCCATCACCAATCAGATGCTGACCTGCACTGAGAAAATGTTGGTGGGCCCGACGCGATTTGAACGCGCGATCTACGCCTTATCAGAGCGTCGCATTAACCAGCCTATGCTACGGGCCCAATTAGCCTGAACCTACGGGCTCCCAGAGCGCTAGACCGGGAACGTGATTTAAACATTATGACAGCGAGGGCGCCTATCGCTTCAAAGCCTCGGGAACAACCGTTCGTATTCTCTCCAATGATTCCTTTGCCTCCGCAGCCGTCAACTCGAACATTGCAGGACCATTGAACCTGTCCCTGACAAGCTCTCTCAGAAACTCCCTGACCGGCATAGATCCACGGCCAAGCGCCATGTGGTCTCTATGAACTATGCTATCGCCGAGCTTTTCATAGCTACCATCGTGCAGATGAATCTCGACAATCCTATCGCGATGTCGTTTGTAGAACTCCAGCACTGATTCATCGCCAGAGTATCGTGTCAGTAGATGACCTGTGTCAAAGCAGATGCTGGTGTTGTACTGGTCTACTAGGTCGCGTGTGATCTCGAACGGAAACTCTACGTTTTCTATCGCGACCTTGCGTGGATCAATCTCGGTCCTAGCAAGGACCTCTTCGATGCTCTTGGCCGCATATGAGGCCATGTAACCAGATATCAGCGTGACCATGCTCTTCGGAAGCTTCAATCTTGAGAACTCGGCAGCCAAAGCACCCGTTGCGTGGAACACATAGACCTCTGGCTGGAGTGGTTCGACCAACTCGATGGATTTCACAGTGCTCTCAACACTGCCCTTCCTAACATGCTCATTGAACGTCGAGGGCTCAATTGACCACAGCGGAAGGTGCACTGTGTAAGCATGCTTGAGTTCTTCCTTGAGCTTGACCATCTTCTCGATGGACTGTTGAGTGAGCGATCCGGGGATTACATGCTCGATGTCCATCGTCACCTCAATCACGCTGATGTGTTCAATCTGGAGGGCCAATCGAATCAGACTGGAGATACTGAACCGGGAGAAATCTGCTATACCATCCACGACTATCTGTTCGACAATGGGCTTGAACTCCAGTGGCACGATGCCGAATCTCATGAGTCATCTGCTCCTATGGTGCTAGGGGGTTTTGACGTTATACGTCCCGATATCTGTTCTGGATTGCCACTCTTGCGGTACAAGCCTGCACCGGGGTGACTAGGGAAAAGCAAGCGAAATCTCCCCGGCCCGGACACGCCCATCGGCTTATTAGCGCGCCAGAGCGTCAGTGGGCCCGCCTCCATGATTGTCACGAGAGAATACACAGAGGGAACTACGACTTTCCTCAGCGCTGACATAGAGCACTATGCCGCTGGCAGCCACCAGCTGACAGCAGACCTGCCCGTATTCTACAATCCACGCATGCGCGTCAACAGGGACCTTTCTGTGCTCTTCCTTTCGGCATATACTGAGAGAAGGCCCATACAGGCAATCTGTGATCCCCTGGCTGGATGCGGGGTCAGGACCCTGCGATACTTGAACGAGTGCCCGGGAGACTTCCAAGCCACGGTATCGGACACAAACCCTCTGGCTCTGGAAATCGTGAGGACGAACATAGAGAGGTGTGGATTCGAACACAGGACCACCGTCAAGAGAGGCGACGCCAAGGTCCTGCTACTCACAGAATCGCGCGAGAAGAGGTTTGACTTCGTCGACATTGATCCGTTTGGATCTCCGGCTCCTTTCCTGACTGCTGCAGTTCAATCGCTGAACCCAAAGCAGGCAATGCTCGGTCTCACTGCAACTGACATGCCAGTGTTGTGCGGCGCACAACCCCGTGTCGCTCTCAGAAAGTACGGCGGGCTGTCTATCAGAGCTCCGTTTTCACATGAACTTGCAGTCCGCCTTCTCATCGGACGTGCATACAGCATAGCGGCGATGAACGACTGTGCTGTCGACCCGCTGGCCGCCCTTAGCACGGACCACTATATTCGTGTCTGGCTTGATGTCAGGACAAGCTGTACAGACTCCAACAACCAGGCCGAAAAGATGGGCTTTGTGGTCTATTGTCAAGGGTGTATGCGAACGGAAACTGTGCCGCTGGGTTCGAGTCTGGCCCGATTACAAATCGAGCATGAGAGAAACGACTGCAAAGGCAGAGTATCTGTGGCGGGTCCACTCTGGACCGGTGAGATATACGACCAATCGCTCCTTGAAACTGCCTATGGGCTGCTATCCAAGAAACCTGACAGTTACCATACACGCGTGTCCAAGCTGCTTAACACCATGAGAGAGGAGAACGCCCTGACCGACCACATATATGTGGACATACACGCGCTATGTGACCTGCATGGTCTGGAGTCGCCCCCCATGGCAGCTCTTATGACCAAGCTCAGAGAAGCGGGCTACAAGGCGAGTAGAACGCACTTCAGGCCAACAGCCATTCGTACAACTGCTCCTGTCCGAGAGATCACGACCATGGCAAGGGACCTGACAAGTTCGAAGTGATATCTATGGGTAGACCAAAAGGAGACCGCAAGAAGGAGCACTACTACAAAGCGGCCAAGAAGGAGGGATACCGCAGCAGGTCTGCCTACAAGCTCAAGCAGGTCATATCGAGGCACAAACTGCTCAATAAGGTCAACAAGGTGTTGGAACTCTGTTGCTGCCCCGGGGGCTGGACACAGGTCTTACATGAGCTCAATGCAACCCTTGAGATAGTAGCAGTAGATCTCAACGCGATGCTGCCCATAGAAGGAGTTGCCTTCATTCGAGGGGACATCACAGCACCTGGAACTATTGAGAGTATTGAGAGAACTACAGGCGGGTCTGTGGACCTTGTTCTCTCGGATTGTTCTCCGAACGTCAGCGGCACCTGGGAACTTGATGTGGCTCGGCAACTGTTCCTGGCCGAAGCCACCATCGAGATTGCACTAAGGTTGCTCAGTGGAGGAGGAAAGGTGTTTGTCAAGGTGTTTCAGGGGAAGGGGTTTCAGGAGTTCGTACAATCGGTTCGCACCAAGTTTCACTCAGTCAGGCTCATCAAGCCTGAGGCGTCGAGAAAAACGAGTGCGGAGATCTATCTCTTGGCAGAGCATCCAATCAAGAAGCCAGTTCGAAACAAAACCAGTTAGTCTGACTCGGAGCTGACAACCCACTCTTCGAGACTTCTGCACAACACAGGTGAGTCTGGCTGTCTCACACCGCACCGGTCTATCTTTAGACAATGAAAACAAGGGCAACCATTCAAGTCTGAAAGGTGGCCAGCCTCGTCGTCCAACTGGGCCTTCATGAAGTACCTCGGGTTCTCGACTTCTTGCTCTTGCATCACTAGTCCCTCTGCCAACATGCTTTCGATTGTCGACGTTATCACTTGATGGTCGATGTCTAACCTGTTTGCTAGTTCTTCAGCAAGCAGACCCCCACGACCCGCATCTCGCAGGGCCCTGAGTACGAGGTCAGCTACACCGTTCATTGGAATAACCCTTAGGCTCGACACATGACAACAGCAGACTACATACACGGTCCCAAATTAAGTGTTCGGAATGCACAAGTTTCAGACGACAGTCTATGTACGGTCCGGGGCGTCTATGTACGGATGTGTACATCACCTCTTGTAGAGGTATAATGGCTGGCCTATCAGTTTCGTAGTGTCAACACCCTCCTTGACGCGCACTGAAACATAGGGGAGCTTCACTGGTCCGAAGACATCTGCAACAGTTCCCACGACGTCAACACTCTTGTCAACAACCTCTGCACCGACAGGAGGAGTCTTGTCGGTTCTGAGTATGACATGTCCGCGCCGTGATGTGTGAAGAACCTTGCCAAGTCGCCTCAAACTGCAGTCACACCCCTGAGTACTGGGCCTGTTTGCGTCGCTTCTTCTTAGTCTTCTTTTCCTCGGCTGCCTGTCGTTCGGACTCACGTTGGGCCGCAACCCTCCGGACACCTTTAGCCAGCATCAGAAGCAGTCGTTTCTTCTTGTGTCCTTCGCGGTTGTTCAGAAGGATTTGGCCACTGTTTCCGGACCAGTTGCGGGGATAGCGCTTATCGGGTGCCACCTCCGATTCAAAACCCGCAGCATCTGCAGCCGCCTCCAGCATTTCGACTGTGACATCAGTCGCTGCTAGGTTAGCCGGAATTCTGCGTCCCTGAGTCCTTGTCAGATTTGCATCGAGATACGCGGGCCAGACTATGACCATGTCTTTGCGTTTCTTCATGGCATGTCCCTAGCATCGTTCACTTGCGGGAGGTCTTCCAACGAGAGGAGGGTGTTCTTTTTACCTTTATCATTCTATGGGACCGCAAATGCACTGAAAGTTGAATTCAACAATGAGATTGATAAGTCATTGAGCCGGCAACGACACGGCTGACGACCAAGGAGAAAGGACTCTTGCCACGAAAGAGCAAGGACGTATACTTCGCTGAAATCGCCGATCTTGTATCATCAAGAAGCACATGCCTGAGAAACCAAGTGGGCGCTGTAATCGTAAAAGAGTCTCAGATACTCTCTACGGGGTACAATGGCGCACCGAAGGGACTGCCGCACTGTGAGGACGTCGGATGTATCAGGCAGAAGCTGGCCGTGAAACCCACAGAACGTCACGAACTCTGTCGAGGCCTGCATGCAGAACAAAACGCAATCATTCAAGCGGCCTACCACGGTGTGAGTGTTAGGGAGGGAATCATGTACTGCACCACTCGACCCTGTAGCATATGCACGAAGATGCTGATTAATGCGGGAATCGTTGAGATCATCTACATCGAAGAGTATGATGATGACTTGGCAGCGCAGCTCGCAAAGGAAGCAGGTCTGAACGTCAGACGCGTGGAAATGGTCCGTAGCTTCGGTCGAAGCGCCGGCAAGCAATCTTGACCGATTCAGTCAGGCACTTGCTGGAAACCTTAAAGAGTGACACACACATGCCCTGTCTGAGATGCCAGAGGAGTGACATATCATGGGGCGACTTCACAACCTGATTAGCATACTAGACCTCACACGGCAAGACATCGATCTCATACTCGAGTACTCAGCGAAGATGGAGCAGGTCGCGATAAAGAAGAGCAAGGAGCTAGAGGGAAAAATAATGGCGTGCCTGTTCTTCGAGCCGTCTACCAGAACACGACTCTCATTCGAGAGTGCTATGTTCAGACTCGGTGGAAGTGTCCTTGGCTTCGCGGATGTGGCCGTTTCGAGTGCAGGAGGAAAGGGAGAAACTCTTGCAGACACCATTCGTACAGTCGAGCGCTATGCTGATGTTATAGTCATTCGTCACAATCTTGACGGGTCAGCAAGAGTGGCCGCAGAGTTCTCAGAGATACCCGTCATAAATGCAGGCAGCGGATCGGAAGAACATCCCACCCAAGCACTGCTTGACTTGTACTCGATAAAGAAGCTCAAGGGAAAGATAGATGGAATCTCAATCTCTCTCTGCGGGGATCTCAAGTACGGTCGTACAGTCCATTCACTTGGCATGGCGCTTTCACACTACGATGTCACCGTCAAGCTTGTGGCTCCGCCACCGCTGAGGATGAAGCCCGCAGTAATCGATGAGATGAAGGGGGCAGGCCTTCGGGTCACAGAAGTCGACACCTTGGAGGAGGGTCTGAAGAACGTAGATGTCGTCTACATGACCCGTATCCAGAAAGAGAGGTTCCCAGACATCAGAGAGTATGATGCCCTAAAGGGGAAGTTTCGACTTGGTCTAAAGGAAGTGGCCTTGATGCGTGATGATGCAATCATACTCCACCCTCTGCCTAGAGTTGACGAGATAGACCCGGAAGTCGACTCGACGCCCCAGGCCAAGTACTTCGAACAGGTGCACAGCGGTGTAGTAACTAGAATGGCAATACTGAAACTCATCCTCGGCTAGTCGGGCTTCACAGTCTGAAGTTCCTTGATCAGTGTATCAACAGAACTAATCTTGCTCACACCTAGAGGGATCCTCATCTGCTCTGAAAGCTCTATGGCCAGACGATCAACATCGGTGACACCGTGGAAGACAACCAAGACGGGCTTGAACTCTTGCGACTTTATGGCAATCATCGGTGCACGCCCCGTAGATACCTTCGTGAATATGAGGCAGCGTTCGGTCGTGGCTCCGAACAGCTTCAGGAAAGCATCACTGCTCAGCTCTCTGACAGCCCGCTCCACATCCACGAGCGTGTAGCCGTAGATCTGTCTGTTCAGTAGGCTCTCTCCTGAGAGGATTTCGCATTTCAGTCGCTTGCAGAACTCGCCACAAGTCATAGGAGAGGAGAAGTCACTCATTGCCAACACGATGTTCAGGTCAACAAGGCTGACATCCATTAGTCTGGCAAAGGCGGCAATCACCTGCCCACCGTTGCGCTCATCAAGTGTGAGCAATGCCATGACGAAGCGTCTTATTGTGGACGTGCCCGGAGACTTCCGGCGACCTGACTCGTAGTCGCTGATCACACTGGGACTGATACCTAGGAACTCAGCCAAGACAATCTGTGGCAATCTGAAACGCTCTCGCCAGATGCGCATTGCCTGTCCGGGGCGCTCTGACAGAGCAATCTCACCCGCCATCCGGCGCGCAAGCCGCTCCCGGATTGACATCTGAGCCGACATTCCGAAAGAAGAAATACGACGATTCAGAGATAAGTATTTCGACTATTGCCGAACTACAACAGAGGAAAAACCTCAGTACTACTGCACGAAGTCACAAGCTGGTGGGCCGGGCCGGATTTGAACCGGCGACCTCTTGGAACTCAGCGAGCCAAGGACACCTCGGCTCGTCCCAAACCAAGAATCATAGCCAAGCTAGACAACCGACCCATTCATTGGGTTCACAGATTGCAGCAGATATAAGACTAACGGGCTCTGAGAACCGGCGATGTGTGTCGAGGCAGGAGGACGAGCATCAAGATGATTCCCGGTCACTCAGACAGAGCTATCTCCTCTGTTGTTTGAGAACTGTTTCATTCATGTTCGGTCGATGTCCAGCCTCAGATTCATGACTGTGCCCCCATGTGACACATTCGGAAGGAGATGAGGCTCAGACTTGGCACACCGATCAGCATTGTCTACTATGTAAGAGAATGGAATCATCACAGGGCCAGAGTGATCCTGTGGGCGTTTCCGTCATCTTTGAGTTTGATATGGAGTGTATTGTGAACCGGGTCGTAGAATGATGATGGAGAACGTTCTTCGAGCCCAGCAGTCGTCTTCGCCTGCGGAAGTCGCCGCCCATCAACTTCGGTCGACTTGGGTCTGGTCAGCCCTCGTACTTCGAAAATGAATGATCGCGCAGCCGGCTTCCAACCACCCTTTCTCCTGTCGATTGTCACTACTACTCTATCATTCGCTGAATCTTGGGCAACTACGGTTTCGCAACTTGGTCCTTCATCAGAAACACCATCATCCTCGAAGACCGTCATGGTGCTTGTACCACCCGGGCAGATCCAGAGGACCAGGTCCCCTTGATCTTCGTCTGTGTTCTGAATAATACGCCCGGTTGGAATGATAGAACCTCCACGGAGGTAGACAGGTATTCTGTTGAACGGTGCATCTACTCGAAGAGTCTGTGGCCCCTCAATATGCGTGCCTGTCCACAAGTCATACCATCTCCCTCCTGGGAAGTATACCTCCCGTGAATTCGCACCCTCTTCGAGGACCGGAGCCACCATCACGAAAGGCCCGATCGTGAACTGTGTGTCGATGGCATAAGTGGCAGGATCATCTTGAAACTCCAAGACCATGGGCCGCATGACTGGAATGCCGCTTGTGCTAGCAGTCTTGGCAAGAGAGTAGAAGTACCGCAAGAGGCGATATCTGAGAGACATGGAGTCACGCGCCACGTTCTCCACTTCCTCACCGAAGAGCCAAGGCTCCTGCCTTGTGGACCTAATGTCGGAGTGGTTCCTAGAGAACGGATAGAATGCTCCTAGCTGGTACCAGCGTGCAAGCAGCTCGGGCGTCGTGTCGCCTCCAAAACCACCGATGTCAGAGCCGCAAAACGGCACTCCCGACAGACCAAGATTGAGAAGCATTGGAATGGAGAGCCATAGCATCTCCCATGTGGAATGGTTATCACCAGTCCACATCGCTGCATAGCGCTGGTATCCAGCGAATCCTGATCGTGTTAGGATGAATGGTCTCTTGCCAGGGAATGCATCCTTTAGACCCTCGAAGGCGGCTTGAGCCATGCCGAGCGCATAGACATTGCGCAGTCTTGCCTCCCACGGGTTTCCTTGGCTGTCCACTACATCCACCATCGAGTACTCCTCTTTCAGCCCATCGTAGATGCAGTTGCTTGGCTCATTCATGTCGATCCAACTGCTGTTACTTGTACCAAAGTCTGCAAGCATCTTGTACTTCGACCCAAACCACGCTCTTACCTCAGGTCGTGAGAAATCGGGAAAGACTGTTTCACCAGGCCATACCAGACCCACATACAGAGACCCACTCTCCTTCCTCAGGAAATAGCCGGCTCGCACGCCCTCGTCGTACATGAAATACCCCTCGTCGAGTTTCACTCCCGGGTCGATTATGGTCATCACTTTGAACCCCATTCGGGCTAGGCCGCCTGTGAATGCCTTTGGGTTGGAGAACACTTTGTGGTCCCAAGTGAACACTCGGTACTCATTCATGTAGCAGATGTCGAGCACGACGGTGTCACATGGAATCCTGCGATCGCGCAGGTTCCGGGCTATGCTGAGGACATCCTCTTCACTCTTGTATTCCATGAAACGCGACTGCTGATGTCCAAGCGCCCAGCGAGGCACGAAACAGGGTTTCCCTGTCAATGAGGTGTATGCCTCAACGACGTCACTGATCCTCGGCCCCAGAAACACGTAGTAGTCAAGAGGACCGTCTGGTGCGGCAAAAGAGTAATAGCTCGGGTCCTTTAGACCGAAATCGAGCTCAGTCCTATGCGTGTTGTCCAAGAAGACGCCGTGAGCAACACCCTCACGCAAGACTATGAAAAAGGGAATGCTCTGATAGAGCGGGTCTGTCTTTATGTCGTGATCACCGTTGTCAGTATTCCACATCTCATAGTGTAGGCCCCTCTTGTCCAGACCGTGAGCCTTCTCACCCGTGCCATAGAAATGTTCACTCCCCAGCATGCGTTTTCTGCATTCAAACCCATGCTCGCTCCAGACAACACCGCCCGCTGGCAAGTCTTCCTGAATGACACTTCGAGATGAGTCTAACAGTCGGAGAGCAAACTGACTGAGCGTCACTTCCAGTCCGAAGTGATTCGCAGAGATGACCTTACGGTCTTCGTAGTCTTCTTCTTTGACCGTGACTGGCTCGGAGTAGCCAACCGTAGCGAAAGATACGTGGCGGCGGTACTCGTCATCCACTGTCGCTTGGACACGGATGATTCTGGGACCGACTATCGTTATCCTTGACTTGCCACCCGTGCAGTGGAACTCGAAGATGTTGGCGTGGCGCTCCACGTGAATGACCTTGCCGATGCTCTCCTTCAATTCTGAATACTCCACGTACCGGGACATGACAGGCCCCTTTTGTCAGTTGTGAAGTGATTCTGACCTGGTTCCAACGGCTTGGTGCGATCTGAGTATGGTGGTGTTAAGTGCCCCCAAGAAACCACTCAAAGGCAAGGCGAAGGAAAAGCCATAACATCCCGACGAGTATGTTACAGTGATCGCAAATGAGTCTTCTCGGGCCTGATGATTTCGGACTGGACCGCAAGAGCCGAACCAAGAAACTGGCGAAGGATCTATCACCATCGCTCCAGAGGGAGATTGAGAAGTGGTTGGACAATGCGGAGGAACCTAGTGCCTTGGAGAAGCTCAGTGAGATTGTGGGACCGGAAGAAGCCAAGCGGCTCATGTCCCGGCGCCTGACGAGCAAGAAGAAGAAGACGGAGAACGAAGACAGACTATCAGAAGACTAGACTGGATACTGTGCAGTCCGTATATTATCCACGAACATTCCTATCCTCATTCATCAGAAAAGAAACTGGATGAGAAAGGATGGAGCCCCAGGCGAGATTCGAACTCGCGACTTCCTCCTGCTTGCGAGGCCAGACTAAGTGTCAGGTCGTCTTACCAAGGAGGCGATCTAACCAGCTGAGCTACTGGGGCTTTTGTTGGAAAGGCTCAGGGTCCGTCAGGAGCGCCGTTCCGCGCTTTCGGCCCTGCTGCGAGAGATAAATCTTTCGACAACAATGATGGATAATAAGCCTCTATGCGCAAACAGATGATGCAGCATCTCGTTTCATTTGACTGAATATGATGGTGGTGTGAATCTCTGAAGGATATCCACAAGCTCTTGGATGGTAAATGGGAAGATGGCACTCGACCAAAAGATATCTTCTCTGAGTATGTTTCGAGAAACCCCTCAGCGTATGTTAACGCAATAATCAGTGGACTTGGGTCGACAAGTCGGAGGGTCCAGAGTGGTTGTGCCGAAATCGCTTCGCTGCTCTCGGAAACACACCCCGATTTGTTGTATGACAACATAGACTTGTTCCTGTCCAACCTTGGGGCGCGAGAGCCGGTCCTGAGATGGGAGGCGGTCTGCACGTTGGGCAACTTAGCGAGAGCCGACAGAATGGGCAAAGTCAGAGATACGATAGAACCAATCGCTGCCTTTCTGGCAGACAAGAGCATTGTGCTGCAGAATCATGCTGTCAAGGCACTCTCAAAAATCGCCCACAGGTTCCCTGACAGTGCTCCCACCATTCTCGATCGCCTATTGGCATCAAAGGACTGGTTTCCCGGCAACCGGATTGGTTTTGTTATCGAAGTCATGAGTGTCTTTAAGGGGGACGAGAAGCTCGCAGTAAGAGCCAAGGATTTTGTGCAGTCCTGTGTGAACAGCGACATACACGCAGTATCCTCAAAGGCTCGAAAGGTTCTGAGAGAGCTTGAATCGGCATGAGCAGATTGGTTTCAGAAGGTGGCCGTAGCGCAGGAATCTATCTTGGTGCGTCGACCAATCGTCACTCGCTCTGAGGAGGCGCCCAAGTGAAGGTGAGTGTGAACAAACAGGCCTTGGAGATTGTCCTTGAGATTATAGATAGGAAGGATGAACTCAACTGCGCAGTGGCACAGCAGCGCAATGGAGCTATTCTCGTTGACGCCGGGATAGCAGTACCCGGCGGAGCCGAAGTGGGCCGACTGATTGGAGAGGCCTGCATGGGGGGACTAGGAGCAGTCAGACTGACTCGTGTGCACATCGGAGACCTGACTCTGCCCGCAGTCATTGTTGGGACGGAACAGCCCAAGATTGCCACATTAGGGTCACAGTATGCGGGTTGGCCCATAAAAGCAGAAGGCTACTTCGCCATGGGTTCAGGTCCGGCACGGGCTCTAGCAGTGGTCGAAACCAAGCTCTATTCCGAGTTGGACTACAGAGATGACTGCGACTTTGGGGTCATCTGCCTCGAAACCAGAAACCCTCCACCAGAAACAGTCACCCAGTTCATAGCGGACTCCTGTCATATTTCCCCATCAAACCTCTACTGTCTGATGTCGCCGACTGCTAGTGCAGCCGGCTCTGTACAAATATCTGCAAGGGTTGTGGAAGCCGGAATGCATAAGCTGCATATGCTAGGATTCGATCCTGGGAAGGTCAGAACTGGGTATGGGACTGCACCAATCGCACCTGTAGCAAAAGATGACGGGAGGGCAATGGGAGTCACCAATGACTGCATCCTGTATGGCGGTCGGACGTACTTCTTCGTGAACTGTGAAGAGTGCGATGATTTGGGCACCCTCACTGACAGAAGCCCGTCATCAGCCTCCCCTCAGTATGGACTGCCCTTCTATGACCTGTTCAAGTCTGTGGGGTTCGACTTCTACAAGGTCGACCCAAACCTGTTCAGCCCCGCCGAAATCACCATCAATGATGTCACGAACGGGAGGACGTTCACCGCAGGCAGGCTGAATGCAGATGCATTGAAACAGTCACTCGGTATGTGACGACAAAGCCAGCCGTCCAGAGGGACAAGTGTCAGTCTGTAGGCCATATGTAACTGCTTGGATTGGTTTATCACTGGGAGCGACTCCTTGACAGCGAACGTCATGAGAATCACAGTCCGATTCAGGGGGCCCATAACAACCAGAGTGGGCAAGGCTGAGATTGAGATGGAGGTTGACAGGGAAACCAGTCTTCGTGCCCTGTTGGAAACTCTCATTGTCAGAGAGAAAAACGTCGGAGCGACATGGGCAAGTCCTGAGCAGATCTGCCAAAACACACTGATGTTGTGCGACGGGGTGGATGTGGAGCTGACTGGTGGTCTTGATACCAAGCTCAAGAACGGGAACAGTGTAGTGGTTCTCCCACTCGTACATGGGGGTCAGACTTGAGCCGCACCAGCACGGACGGCTTGCAGATTGACATCGAGGGACTTCGCGGGTACCATCTCAGCCACGGCTTTCTCTAGGATCTCCAATGGAAAGACTCTCGACTTCTTGATTAGAGCTCCCAGCATGACCATGTTTGACACCATCCTCTGACCTAGGTCGTCAGCAATCCTCATTGCCTTGACCCCAACAATGTCATACTCTGTCTGAGTCCTGCCGCTATCCACCAAGTCAGAGTCGATGATGATTGTGCTGCGTGCCTTGGCACCACTCGCATGCGCGTCAAAAGCCTTCTGAGACATGAGGACACTGTAGTCTGCTTTCTGCACCTTTGGATAGTGTATCGGCTGATCACTTACGATGACCTCACTCTTGGCATCAGTGCCCCGAGCCTCAGACCCGTAGCTCTGTGTCTGTACTGCATCAAGACCACCATGCACAACAGCAGCGTGGCCGATTATCACCCCTGCGAGTACGACACCCATTCCACCAGTGCCTGCAATGCGAATCTCAACCCTCATCCTGTTCCCCCTCCTACACCGGCGGCCATCTGTCTGAGCGAGTCGATGAATTCTGGTTCCTCCCGGTCAACAAACTCGCCAAGATCCTGTCCCTCTTTCGTAGGCACTTTGTACTCAACAGGCGAGTCTGGTTTCCGAATGGGCAGTTTCTTGAACCACTCAATCATGTCAACCGGGTTTGGCATCTTGACCCGGCGGCCGTATGCAGTCGGACATTGGCTCAGTATCTCAACGAATGTGAAGCCTTTGCGTTCCAAGGCCTTTCTTATAGCGCGCGAGGCTTGAATTGGATGTGCAGTGGTCCAACGGGCCACATAGTTGGCACCAGCTGCTGCGACTAGTCGTGCAAGGTCGAAGGGGCGCTCTGGATTTCCATATGGGGATGTGGTCGTCCTGTCACCACTGAATGTGGTCGGGCCAACCTGGCCGCCTGTCATGCCGTACACATAGTTGTTGCTGCATATTACCGTCATGTCGATGTTGCGGCGTGCAGCATGAATCAGATGGTTGCCTCCTATGGCGGCCAGATCACCGTCACCACTTATGACGACTATCTTCAACTCGGGGCGTGCAACCTTCAGACCGGTGGCAAAGGCGAGAGCACGGCCATGTGTTGTGTGCAGTGTGTCTGCAAGGAAGTGGGGGGAGATGACCCATGATGCGCACCCTATGCCGGAAACGAACGCAAACTTGCTGAGATCCTCATGCCCAAGGTCCTTCACAGCTTTCAGGAAAGTGTTCATGATAATGCCATTCCCGCACCCCGGACAAAATGGCGTTGGTAGGACTGCCTCGCGGATGTACTGAAGGGAAAAGTGCCGTGCAGAAGTGGACAACTTGCGCACCTCGTCTTGTTCGAAAGCTCCGCAATGCGTTCGGCTAATAACTTGTTGTTAGGAGGCAACTCGCGATTCTTGTGCCGTACAGGCCCCTTAGGATGCCTGTCGCATCAGACTCGCGAGCCGAGTACAAGGAGCATCACTTTTAAGACAGCAGAATGGGAGCCCTCATTCTTGTGTGACCCAAGTAAAGGGTGAAGAAAGATGTCAGATGTCACTGCAATGAGAGCTTTCAACCGCGAGATGGCCTCGGTGATTGGAGCTACTGTCGACGTCACTACTACGACAGGAAAGACATACACAGGCACTCTCAAGGGAATCGACCAGACCACGCTGAGTATTGTCCTCTCTGATGTGGTCGTCCATGGCGAGGAGCAGAGAATCCCTAGGATTTTCATATACGGTAGAAACATTGTTTCCTTCTCGGTTGCTGAGAAGGAAATCAGCTTGGAAGGGCTTGCAAAGAAGTTGGAAACAACATTCCCACCGGGCGGTGTCCGCTATTTCGCTGACACACAGGTGATAGTTGTCATGAACAAGATACGCATCACCCCTGAGGGAGTGGATGGCTCTGGCCCACTCTATGAACGAGTCGCAGCAATGGCAAAAGAGTGGATGGAAGAGCACGGTATCGAGAACAAGACAGAGTAGAATCATGTTCAAAGCCGGCTGCTGCTTGGTCTAGTGAGGTCTAGGTGTCACTAGGACCGAGCGCTCAGAATCTGATATCTGCACCGTGGTCACAAGGAGAACAACGCCAAGGCCTTACAGGAGTTTCCGAAGTCCCAAGTCCTCAACGTTCCTTTTCTTGTCTGCAAGGTCGCGGTCGGGTCGAACTGCGGCCTGGCGTCCTTCTATGGGTTTCAGCCTGTCTTCCCAAGAACCTTGGCGGGGGTAGGACGGGATCTTGCCAATGGTCTTGAACTCCTCCTTGATTCTTCTTGGGTCGATAGAGCCTGCTTGAGATGCAAGCACCCCCAAATCAGCTAGCTTCCTCTTGTTTGAAGAGGCAACACCATCATCCTTGGCTCTGGGAAGGAGCTGAGGGCTCTTCACACCAGTGAGTATCAGCATCACACGTAGCAGCCCACTCAGGCGGGGGTCGACTCGTGCACCCCAGATGACATTGGCATCAGTGCTCAGCTTCTTCGATATCATCTCTCCGACATTGTTCGCCTCAGCTAACGACATATCAGGCCCGCCTGTGATGTGGATTAGGGCACCTGTGGCACCATTCCAGTCTACCTCCAGCAATGGACTGTTGAGTGCGTTCTGTATGGCGGCCTCGGCTCTGTTCTGACCAGTCGCCTCGCCCAGACCCACGAGAGCGACACCGCCATTGCAGATGATCGACCGTACGTCTGCGTAGTCAAGATTGATCAGACTGGGCATCGTTATCGTTTCCGTGATACCTTTCACCATTCCAGCCAGGACCTCGTCTGCTACTCCGAAGGCCTCCTCCAGTGGCAGATCAGGCACGAGCTCCATCAGCTTCTGATTATCAATCACTACGACTGTGTCTGCGTTCTCCTGCAGCCGGGCCAGTCCCGCCTTGGCTTTGTCCATTCGCGTCCGTTCCAGTTTAAAGGGCATTGTGACGACGCCAACGACTATTGCATCATTCTTCTTTGCAATCTCTGCAATCACTGGTGCGCTGCCAGTCCCAGTACCACCGCCCATGCCCGCGGCAATGAAGACTAGGTCTGCATCTCTGAGGAGCTCAGTAAGCTGAGGTATGGACTCCTCTGCTGCAGCTTGACCCACATGAGGGTATCCGCCTGCACCGAGTCCACGCGTGATCCTTTCTCCTATCAGGAGTTTGCGATGAGCTGTGGTCACTGCCAGATGCTGTTTATCCGTGTTTATGGCGATACACTCAGCACCTTGGACTCCGATTGTCATGAGCCGCTTGATAGTGTTATTGCCTGCGCCTCCACAGCCAACAACAACGATTCTGGCCTGACCCATGTCACGGCCGCCTGACATGCCTCGCTCCCCGCGGCTGTGTTCCTTTGCATCATCAACGAAGGATCTCATCCCTCTCATACCACTCCCGAGTCTTCGCTTCTTGTATAGCCTTGCGTCCAGAGTTCTTTCTTGAGCAGGTCGCGGATGGCTATTCGGATGGTTTCTGAACGGTTAGGGTAGAGACCATTGTTGACCAAGCGCTGTATGTCATCGACCAGCTTCTCAGGCAAGTGCACAGCAATGAGACGCATGGGCAGTCCTCCGAAGAGAGGACCTTTCAGAAAGATATGTACTCGTGTAATACCAGTGTGTGAACTGCATTTCTGTAAGAAAAGAAGAGCTGAGATGAAGAGGCGGACCTCTTCAATCTCAAGTCTGAATCTACTTCTTGCGCTTTAGACCAGTCCGTCGTGCAGCAATGTGGCCTACCTTGCGTCCAGGCGGTGCGTTCCTGCTCACAGTTGTGGGCTTGCTTGGAGACTGGTGAGAACCACCCCCGTGGGGGTGAGAACAGGCATTCATTGTGGAGCCACGTACAACTGGCCATTTGATCGCCTTACCACTGATATTGTGGAATACTCCACCAGCTTTGAGAAACGGCCTCTCTGGACGTCCGCCCCCAGCGACTATGCCTATCGTGGCTCTGCATCGGGGACTGAAGGGTCTCTGATGACCACTGGGCAATCTGACTATGGTGCGGGTCTTGTCAGTAGACAGCACCGTCGCGGATAGCCCTGATGCTCGAACGAACTTGCCGCCATCACCTGGGCTTCCCTCAATGTTGTAGATCGGCAGGCCTTCCGGGATGTGTTGAAGCATCAGAGTGTTGCCGTTGGCGAGGGCCGCATCATCTCCACACTCGACTTCCTGACCAACATAGGCGCCTTCCGGAGCCACGATGTAATGGGGCTGGCGTTCGTCTTGAAACCTCAGTACTGCCAGAGGAGCTCCTCTGCCGGGTTCATGCCGGAGAGAGGCTATGACTCCCATGTATGTCTTCCCAGGGGCCCACTTCGGATGCCTTGCTGGTGCTAACTTCTTATGTGTAGGTGAAGTGAATTGCTGTGCGCCACGTCCTTTCCTTCGAGCTAGTATCCGTCTGCCCACACGAACACCTCCTTAGAATATCCCCAGCTGCGTCGCCACATCGGCCGCACTGTATTCAGGCGCCAGACGCAGTGTTGCCTTCTTTCTTCCGTCAGGCAATATCTGAGTGTTCACCTTGTCAACAACAACGTCGTAGAGAGTTTCTATGGCCCACCTTATCATGTTCTTGTTAGCCGAGCGAGCAACATAGAACACCAGCTTGTTCTGGCTCTCGACTGCCTGAAGGCTGGCCTCTGTCACAACCGGTCGGATGATGACTTCGTTTGGATCTACCATCGTACGACACCTCATATGAACAGATTCTCTTTCTCCAGTCGAGAGATGGCCCCTTGCGTCCACACGACAAGACGACCGGGATGAGTCCCGGGGGCAAGGAGCTCAGCATTCAAACCATGTACTTCGACCGTGTCGACGCCCGTGAGATTGTGAGCAGCCTTTGAAATGCCCTGGTCGGAACCAACAACTATCAGGAAGGACTTCGGGTTCTTCATCTTCCGCCCGCGCATCTTTCCCTTGCCTGCCCTGACAGAACGACCATCAACCGCACGTTTCAGATCGTCCTGCAGACCAAGAGCAGATACAACGTTCTGGACCGCCTTTGTTGTCTTGAGTGACTCAAGGCCATCGTTCACAACCAGAGGCAGCTCGGGCACCGAGTCTATGTCATGACCACGTGCTCTCACGAGTTTACTGTTTGCGGTCGCCGCGATTGCTGAACGAATCGCAAGCCTCCGTTCCTTTACGTTAATCTTCTCAATGATGACCTTTCGGGATTCTGGCGGATGTGCTTGCCGACCACCCACAGTGCCGGGAGCAAACGCGCCTTGGTTGGAGGCTCTGCTACCGCTACCCTTCACTCGCGGTATACGTGCTTTACCACGTCCAGTCTGCCAGCTCTGAGCTGTGGTCCGCTTTCCAGCCAACTCGTCGGTACCATGCGGTTGACGCCCCCGCGACTGCACTGCCAGTACGGCCCTCTTGATCACATCGGGGCGATAAGGGGTTTCAAAATGCACTGGCAGCTGAATGGCAGCACCTGCCTTCCCCTTGAGAGAGTATGTCTTTACACTTGCCATAGGATATCATCTACCCGCTACTGCTTTGACGAGGTGCTGATGTAGCTCGGTCGGATTGGTGCCACAATGTAGCTCCTCTTAGGTCGAATTGCGAACCTCAGTCGGACGGGCCTCTTCACTGTGCCCGGGACGTGACCGTGCAACATGATGTAGTCGCCGCGGATAACACCGTAGTTCACAAACCCACCCGAGGGCGTGATCTCCTCGCCACGCTCACCCACCTTGATGACAGCGTTATTGAAGCTCGTACGCGAATGAAACCCTGTCTGTCCGGCACGGGGCACTGTGTATCGAATGCTGCTGGGGTTCCAAGGTCCAAGAGTCCCGATTCCGCGTTTCGTCTTCCTGGCCTTATCCTGCATTATCCTGACACCCCATCGGCGTACAGGGCCTTGGATACCGTGCCCTTTTGAAACAGCAACTGTATCGACCTGTAGTCCTTCGCCGAAAATGTCAGCGATACGCAGGTCTGCTCCCAAGACACCCTTGGCGTAGGTGAAGGCGTCCTTGACGCTCGATGCACCAATCTTGTACTCCATCACATCGGGTTTCTTCTTGGGCACTCCTGCAAGCCTTGGCTGAGTGTGGATCAACATCCTGATCTCGGCAAGTGAATCGAGCTTTGACTCGAGTTCATTCATCTTTGCTGCTTGGTCGTACTGCTTAGGCAGGGGCATATCTCTGCGGAGGTCATCTGAGAGGTTGTCTGCGAGCACCTCTGTGACAAGTCTTAGACCTGTTGGGGTGGTTGCATAACCTCGTATCGAGAACGGGCGCACCGGTGGGGTGTCAATGACCGTGACCGGTATGACTATCTCCTGTCCCTTCATCGGGCTGTTTGGATTGATGTTCGTGACCACTGCATGAGTCATGCCGGCCTTGTAGCCAGCGAACCCAAGTAGTTTTGCAGCCGAGCCTTTCCACTCAGGCCAGTTCGTGATCCTAGGGACGAACTTAGAGGCCCTACCTCGTGGCAAGTATGCAAGACTGCCACGCTTAGGTTGATGCTTCTTTCTGTGAGCCATCTAACAACACCACAATAGTCCCTTGCCGAACGGCCTCTAGACTGGGCTATTCGTACTACAGCGGGGCGGTTCGGGGGTTCACTTTTTAACCTTACCGTATGACGCCCCAGTTTCATCGTGGTCGGGCTGATGAGCGGGACACATCTCATGTGTGGTAGCCCGGTTTTTGAATGAATGAACCAATCGAGTTGTTCAGCAGAGCAAGACTCGCGACCACCGCCTCTTCCAGACGCACAGTCTCAGTACCTTGGTCAGGGATTGTGTTCACCCAGAATTCAGTGCAGGTTCTGAGTGACCCCAAGTTGCTGCTGAAGATCTCCTGGAGACCATGATAGGGGCCACCAAACATGGCCACGACAGACTTCGTGCCTGCCACTGCGGACTTGATTGCGCCCTCTTGACTCTGGAAAGGTGGGGCCGTCCGGGACAGGGCGATTCGAGTGGAACCGGCTGAAGCCTCTAGGTAGTGCAGCAGGCTTCCGACAGACTTGGTTTCAAAACCCCAGTAAAGCTCTGCATCCTTCCGTGACACTGCCTCGAGCCGGACCTCAGGACGAGTGTCAGTGATGCGAAAGAGGGTCGGCACTGTGGCGCTCACAGGGCTGCGGTAGTCCACAGGCGTTTCAGTTCCGATGTCGACCTTCCCCGTGCGATTTTGGACGCCCCATCTCAACTCACCCTTTGCAAGACCGGATGTGTCTGAGTTCAGAGGGTGGCTTCGGGTCCGCAGCGGAGGCAGGAGACCGGCATATCTGAGTGAGGCACTCTGTGGGAAGACACGTCTGCGCAAGTACTGTGGCGTGTCCATATACCTGAGCAATGTGACAAGTACGTCTACGTCCGATTTCCGGTCACGACGGAGCAGACCAGTGTCGTATACGACGACCGTGTCAACACGAAATACTGCAAATGCACGTGCCAAGACTCCGACCTTTATGGTCTTGTCACGAAGGTCTGAACAGTCTGCAAGTGATGTGTCGGGAATTGCTACAACGAGCCCCAAGCCAGAGGACCTCCAATGATCAGATGTCAAGAGTGAACCAGACGGTTGTCTTGGCGGCAGACTGCTCGATTCTCATGTCGGCATAGGTCATTGCCTTTACTCCAGTTCTCGTTTCGTGACGCTCCAAGTCTATGGTTTCGCCCAATGCTCTTCCTCTGAGCTTGAAACCTTCAGGTCTCTCCGTGATGTCCTCGACTTCAAACTTGCTGTAGAACTGCCTGTTGATATCCACTAGCGCAATGAGCCGCCCAACCCATGCCAACAAGAGCTCTTCAAGGTCAACGCCCTCGACTTGGATTGTGATTGGCTCGACCGGGCGGACCTTGGAGGTGTTGACCATCACCTCAAAGGTTGCCAGAGCCGCTACTTCGAACGCTTGCTTCAGTGTGCGGCCCCAGCATTCAATTGTCACGTCAGATGTGTGACCATGGAACCTGAAGCCTTCCTTCAACCGGTTGTTCGCACCTTTGCCTCAGGCACTCCAAGAAGCTTAAAAGGAGTTTCCAACCGCTGATTCCGGGAGTCTTCAGAGGACAACCATGTAGGGCCGAGGTAGCCAAGCCAGGATTAAGGCGCTGGTCTTGAAAACCAGTGTGCTTAGCACTCAGGAGTTCAAAGGTCCTGACAATGCGTCAGGGCTGAACACATCTCCTCCTCGGCGCCACAATATCCCTCGTGAGGGGCTTCGAGTATGCTTCTGTTTCTCTGGGTGCATTCTCGCAAGGTACTGGGGAGTATCAGAGAGCCTTGACCATGTATGGTCCGGCATCTCTGAACCCTAGAAACCGATAGTATTGCTTGACTCCGAGACCGCTGTTCACAAGCATTCGGTCTGCATGATAGTCTTTGCGGCCAATCTCCTCTGCTGCCGTCATGAGCTTCTCACCCAGACCCAAGTGCTGCCAAGCTCCCTGTTCTCTGCGACCTATATCTACAACCGGGCCATAGACTCTGAGTTCTCTGACCACGACAGATGAGCCCGCTCCAATCTCAGGACGGTATGCCTCCGGGCTTGGCCTTCTCAGCCTCAGGAAGCCACCGATGAGATCGAGGTCAGGCACCTCAAAGGACAGGAACGTTTCAATCCCATCTGATGCCCTGTAGTCGCGTCTTACGAGTCGTGAGTCATCAACCTCAACCTTCTCGTGTGTCCTCAGCTGATAGTGACCTATCTCCCTGTATCGTATCGTGGGGTCTCTAAGCCCCTCTGCTCTCATCTTCTCCTGCACGAGCTCTCTCAGGTTGCCCCTGTTGAGGCCGGCCTCTATCTGGTGCAGTGGAATATCCCTCTGCATACGCTGGATTCGAACGTACTCAGGCATCCTGCTTATGGCCTGTGCCAGCATATCCACAACCAGCTCGACAGAGTATGGAGTGTATTCTCCCTTCATCCACCAGTCATACAGTTTCGTGTTCTTGATGACCAAGGTTGGATATATCTTCAGCATGTCAGGACGAAAGCGGGGATCCGAGAAGAGTGTTTCAAAGTCCTTCAGATCATCAGAGGGCGTATTGCCCGGCAGACCGGGCATCATATGATAGCACACCTTCAGTCCGCTGTCCCGAAGAAGCTTGGTCGCACGAGCAGTCGCCGCAACATCGTGCCCACGTGAAACCCGCTCCAAGACCTTGTCAGAGAGAGTCTGTACACCAAGCTCCACTCGTGTCGCACCCATTCGGAGCATGTCATCGATGCTCTCTGGGGTGATCATATCTGGACGGGTCTCAAAGGTCATGCCTACGTTTCTGACCTCTGCAACCTCGTTGAGTGCTTTGGCTTCTTCTAGGCTTCCGCTTGTCTGCCCGTTCATGGTGTCAAGGCAGCCCTTCACAAACCACTCTCTGTATGCCTGATCCTTTGAACACCAGTCACCACCCATGACTATGAGTTCAGTCTTGCTCACAGCATGGCCAGTGGCTCTTAGCTGCCCAAGTCGGCTGCTGACCTGTCTGTTGGGGTCGAAGTCGTTCTGGAGACCTCTCATTGTGGCGGGCTCGTATCCAGTGTAACTCTGAGGCACGCCTGCTTCAGGTCCACCCGGGCAGTACGCACACCGCCCATGCGGACAAGACCGTGGACTGGTCATGACGGCGACAACGGCCACACCCGAGACTGTTCGTACAGGACGTATTTGGAGCAGACGGACTACCCTGTCGAACTCACTTGGACTGGCAGCCTTGAGCACGTCAGCATTAGAGGGAACGACTGGATGTCTGTACTTGGCGCAGACCTGAGTCTTGATCCTGTTGATGGCTTGCCTGTTGAGCACTACATCCGAGCCGAGTAGGGTCTCAATTATCTCCCTTCGGAGACGATAGTCTGTGTCCTGCGGCGACATCCCCTAGGTAGCACGTTGTGTCCAGATTAATACTCAGCGATACGCTCACACATCGTTCACGTTCATTTGGCGAACCGTGCCTATTGGATACCTTTTTATGAAGATGGAGCGGGCTTGTGAATACTGCTGATTGAGGTAGGTTTGATTGCCCGGCTCACACGGCTCACTCACAAAGGCGGGAAAGGTTCGAGAGGCCACTCCAAAGGTCAAATCTCGAGAACGTCACACTCCAATCCCGCGCATCCGCAACAAGACGAACTACGTCAAGCGATTCATCCGCGGACGCACTGTTGGCGTTAGGGCATAGGACGATTTCTCACGCCTCAGTGTCCTCTTGGTTTGACTTCTTTGGTTCCGTTTTGTGCATGTCGCAGTGCCTTCTTCGCACCAGTGGAGTCTCTGCAGTAGTTGCCGAACTCACTTATCTTGGCCAGTTGATTCCAGCTGAAGACGGGGCCGTCCAAGCAGACCAGATCTCCTGTTGTGTCCAACGCACATGAACCACAGATCCCACACCCACACTTCATGAACCGCTCCAATGATGCCTGAATCTGAATACCCTTGCGATAGGCAATCTTACAGAGCTCTACCATCATCAACTCAGGACCACAGGTGTACATGATATCGAAGTCAGACTTGCTGATGATGCTTTCCGCAGCGTCAGATGCAAGTCCCTTGAACCCTGCTGAACCGTCGTCTGTCGCCAACTTCAGAACGAGCCCCTTTCTAGCCAACTTGGTAAACTCGTCTACAAAAATCAGGTCGTCAGCAGTGCGTGCAGCCATCAAGAGTGTCACATGCTTGGAAACCTCGAACAGACTGTAGACGAGCAGTCTGAGTGCTGCCATGCCAATCCCTCCGCCGACCACAAGCGCTCTCTCAGGTTGAACCTCGAAATGGTTTCCGAATGGGCCTCGGACTCCGATGTATTGGCCCTTAGACATTGAAACGAGGGCTTGAGTTGCCTCACCTACTGGCAAGACCGTCACTCCAGCATGGGGCGATTCCCAGAACGACACACTCATAGGAACCTCGTCCACGCCCGGGACCCAAATCATGAAGAACTGTCCAGGCTGCACTTTCACGTCTCTTCTCTTGACAGGAAAGAAGAGGGTGCGTGCCCGTCTGTTCTCTTCTGTCACCGAGCTCACGCGTACAGACTCCGGGTTTCCAACTAATCGTTCTATATCCAACTTCAACTCCTCCCGGCCAAACCAATGATGTCTGAAACATCCTTGAAACCCTGCTCACGAATGTACGTCCTCACACCATCCTTGATTCGTCTGAAAACGTCAGTGCCGCCGAGCACAGCAGTCCCAATCTGGATCGCCCTCGCCCCCGCCAAGTGCATCTCGACAGCGTCTTCCCAGGTCGACACGCCTCCCACGCCAATGACCGGGATTGACAAGGCATTGAAGAGATCGTAGACGCAGCGGACGGCTATGGGGAAAACAGGTGGACCCGAGAGACCCCCTACCTTGTTGCTCAGAACTGGACGCCTCTGATAGATGTCGATTTTCATCGCCCGAACTGTATTGACAGCGACCACAGCGTCAGCACCAGCACGTTCTGCAGCCTGACCTACCGAAACTATGTCAGAGGCATTTGGAGTCAACTTGGCGAGAAGGGGGCATCCGACCACATCCTTGGCTGCCCGGACGAAGTCATAGGTCAGCTTCGGGTCATGCGCTATCTGACTGATTTCTGCGTGTGGACAGGACAGGTTCAGTTCGATTGCGTCAGGTTCCATAGCCACTCCTTTCTTCGCCACCTGCACAATCTCCTCCAGAGTGCCTCCAAAGACGCTTAGCACGATGGGTACGCCCGACTGCTTCATCAGCCGGACCTCGTCAGCAAACTGGTCGATACCCGGGTTGGTCAGACCAACGGCATTCAACAAGCCCCCATGTGATACTGCAAGAACGGGTCCGGGGTTTCCCTTCCTTGGCTGAGAACCGATTGACTTGGTGACAACTGCATCTGCGCCAGACTCAACAACACGGCGCATGGAAGACCCAGTGACTCCAAGGACACCCGATGCAAGCCAGTAGCCTTCAAGCTTCAACTAGATCCCGCCATTCCCGACTGGCGAAGGGGCTGTAATAAGCTCAGTGGCAGAAGCACTTGCTATGGCAGGTGGTGGTGGATGTCAACTTAACGGTGGCCGGCAGGAAGAATAGGGTCCACTGACTTCTCAGGAGAGCATGTTAGAGTACTTAGTCAACTCCCTGAGAGTCAGTGGTGTGTTCGAGCGACAGAGGACTGACGACGAGACCCGTGCCATGGGGATACTCCTCTATCACCTTGGTCTGTCACTCAGGGACACCAGTCTGGTCCTTGAGCGGCGCAGGAGCCATGAGGCTGTGAGAGAGTGGTACCAGAGAGCATCTAAACTCTTCGACGTTGTGAGGAGACGCAGGAGAGCAGTGGCCGTTGACGAGACCAAGATCAGGGTTCAGGGTCGGTGGAGATACCTCTGGGCAGCCATAGACGTGGACAACTGGGAGGTCCTGGCTGTCTGGGTCACAGAGGGGAGGTCGAGCCTGGAGACGAGGATATTCCTCAGGCTTGTCCTGAGACGATGTGAGGGCGTCCCAACAGTCTACGTGGACAGTGCACCATGGTATCCTTGGGCTCTGAACAGTCTTGGCATACCCTGGGAACACAGGACCTTTGGAGAGAGGAACCCGGTGGAACAGTGGTTTGGGATCCTCAAGCACAGGATCAAGAGGTTCTACAGGAGGTGGCCTCATAACGCGGGGCTCTCGAGTGCTGAGCTGTGGGTCCAGTGCTTCGTCAGCTGCTATCATATCAAGCGACTCTCCGAGGGCTTAAGTTGACATCCACGGTGGTGGATAGTCAAGCTTATCATCAACTGGCCAGTCAGAGCATTGGTTGATGAACTGTGCCCGTCTATCTAGTGCAAACCGTCTTTGGCATCTTCCTGCTTGATCAGGCGAGTGGGGTGATTGGAAAACAACTGACCTACCCCGATGTAGGAGCCTCCATTTTGGAAACGAACGCCTTGAACAAGGGTATACCGACAGAGAACCTCAGACGGGCCATCGAAGGGGTTGAGCAATCAGCCACGGATATAGTGGTAGTCGAGAGCTCGGCAATGGCACGGGCGCTCTCTGCACTTACCAAGACCCCTGTGAGGGTTGAAGAGAACTCGGCCACTGCAAAGCTGTTCAGAACCACATTGGACCGGCACCTTCTGGAAACAGGGATTGTCGCGTCAGAAGGAAACACGATGCTGTTCAAACACGAGGTAGCCGTGAGCCTAGCAAAGTCTGCAGTGAGTACAGCGACTGAGGCAAAAGACCTCTTGGTCAAACACGCGATAGACGCAGTGGGCGAGATTGACAAGTCAATTAACATAGCCACGATGCGGCTGAGAGAGTGGTACTCACTTCACCATAGCACGCTAAGTGGACTCATTGAGGATCAAGAGCAGTTTGTCAGAGCCGTGATAGCCTGTATGGGCCGACAACACGTGACCGAGGACCGACTCAGGTCAGCAGGGCTCCCTGATGCTCTGATCCAATCAGTGATTGATCGGCTCGACGACGACATTGGAGCTGACTTTGATGAGGCCGACCTTACAATCATCAATCGTCTGGCTGGAACCATTCAGGGGCTCTATGACACCAGAAGAGAGCTTGAGAAGTACATCGAGTCTATGATGAAGAGGGTTGCTCCAAACATGATTTCACTCGTGGGTCCAATGGTGGGTGCCCGCTTAATCAGTCTAGCAGGAACCATCCGGAATTTGGCCCAGAAACCCTCGAGCACTGTTCAGGTCTACGGCGCAGAGAAGGCACTCTTCCGAAGTCTAAAGACTGGAACAGACCCGCCAAAACACGGTGTGATATACCAAGTCCCGGAGGTATACTCCGCCCCATACTGGCAGAGGGGTAAGATTGCCAGAGCACTGGCTGGAAAGCTCAGCATAGCAGCCAAGATTGACGCCTATTCACGAAGAGATGCCGGAACGGAACTCAGAGGGGCTTTCGAGAGAAGGCTTGAGGAGATTCGCAAGCATGATCCAGAGGCCCCGAAGAAAGAACCACAGAAGAGGGTCGGGGGCAGACAGGTGCGGGCACCGCCACCAAGGCGGAGCCGAGGCAGGCCACAGAGAAGATGGGAGGGACGTAGACAATGAGTGTAGAAGCGTTCAAGTTTCCCGGCGTCTTCAGAGTGAAAGACGGAGAGAGGAGCTCACTTGCTACTCGCAGTCTTGTTGAAGGCCAGAGTGTCTACGGCGAGAAGATTGTCAGGAATGAGCAGGGGGAGTTCAGACTCTGGTCTCCAAGAAGGTCGAAGCTATCGGCAGCCATTGAGAACGGCCTTATTGAGATGCCAATCCAGCCGGGGTCGAAAGTCTTGTATCTCGGAGCTGCGTCTGGGACAACCGTCAGTCATGTCTCGGATGTCGTCGGGAGCAGTGGAGTGGTCTACGCTGTTGAGTTCTCACCTACAACCGCCAGGGGTCTGATCAAGCTCGCCGGAACGAGGAGAAACGTGATCACGATTGTTGATGATGCCAGATACCCACTCCGATACAGCCCGATTGTCACTGGACCTATCGATGTGGTGTATCAGGATGTGGCACAATCAGACCAAGCAAGAATCCTGCACGACAACGTCGCGGCCTTCTGCTCGTATGGTGCATGGGGCATGATTGCGATAAAGGCGCGGAGCATAGACTCCACTTTGGACGCCAGCAAGGTCTACAACAGGGAAGTCTCTAGACTTGATGAGCTTGGACTTGAAGTCGTGGAGAAGGTAGACCTTGAACCCTACGAAAAGGACCACGTATTCGTGGTCTGCCGTGTTAGGGAGGACGTTCCGTGACCAGAGTGTTTGACAAGATGATTCAGCGTGAGATTGACACAGCCAATGACCATCTGCCAAAAGAGACAGTCGCTTTGTGTGATCTGATTCGGGCTAAGTCGCCACACTATGTCACTAGGGGAGGAGGGGTTTCTGTATTTCGGACTGAGGAGATTGAGATGCTCTCAGGGGAAGTCCCCGTTGAACTGCAGTGTGAAGTCAGACTCCCAATCGTCGTCTTGAGGAGAACGGACCTTGGGCCGGGAATATTCACGGTCGCTGGAGGTAGGGTCGAGCTGTTTCTAGTTCAAAGGACTATCATAGGACGGGTTGACCTAGGTTGGGACAAGATCAATTGCTGGAAACCCATTGACATAATTGTCCGACGCAATGTACAGACTCTCAGGCGCAGGTTGCCTTCAACAACGTGCCTAGGGTTCACATTGGCCCCGGAGGCAGATTGAGAACCCATGTCGACGGGGGTCCCTCTGTAATCGCTGGTACATGTTTAGCAATGCTGAAATAAGCTCGATACTAAACCTATTCAGGGTATTAGAGATGACGAAGGCCCGAAGCCAACTCATGGAAAAGGTCATGTCAAACCTAGAGGAGGCTGGGTTCGATCTCTCGTCACAGTGTGATGTCAGGCCAAGCTGCTTCGATCTGGTGGCTCGAAGAGGAGGACAACTGATCCTCATCAAGGTGCTCGCGAATGTGGATGCATTGACGAAGGAGGACGCCGTGACACTTCAGCAGGTGGCTCACTTCTTCAATGCCACCGCCCTAGTTGTTGGCGAAAAGAGCCGAAGAGGCATGTTGGAGGAAGGAACAGTCTACAAGAGGTACGGCGTGTACACAATGACCCCGCCCAGCTTCCGGACCATGGCCACGGAAGGCGAACCACCAAGAGAGTTAATCCAGAGGGGCGGAAGGTTCGTTGCCATCGACGGCTCCAAACTGAGAAAGGCCCGTGAATCTCTTAGAATGACCCAAGAGGAACTGGCCCAATGCATCGAGGTGTCTGCCAGAGCCGTTCTCGCATATGAGAAGGAAGAGATGGATATTAGCTCCGACGTCGCTGAGCGGCTGGAGAAAGTCCTCGAAACAGACATTATCATCCCAATAGACGTGCTGAGCGAGCCTGTCAGACACAGGCACATAGAACAGCCAAAGGTACGACAGGACATCTCGGACTTGGAGAAGCGAGTCAATGAATTCTTCGAGAGGCTTGGGATGAAAGTTCTGTGGACCGACCGGGCACCGTTCCATGTGGCGGCGAAGGAGGAAGGACCACCGGTCATGTCAGGAGTTGGCTCATTGAAGAGCTGGACCCTACAGAAACGCATGGAGATTCTGAAGAGTGTTTCAAAGGTGGCCGAGTCCAACGTCGTAATCATTGTTGAAGAGGGAAAGGCCGAAGAGCAGGTTTCGGACCTCCCTGTGATCAGGCAGCTTGAGCTGGATGAGATTGAGAAGCCCAGCGAACTGAAGAAGATCATTGAGGAGAGGTCAGGGGCCTAGACTGTGCTCAATGAACCCCCGACAATTCGTGGTTTCCTCAGCAAGAATCCGTTTAACAGACATCCAGCTTCTTCGCACAATGTCAGGTAGTTCTTCGCCTCCTGCCACTAGATTGCGGACAAACTGCACAGTCTTGGGGTCAGACGGATACCCCGAACCGATATCACCGAAGTCCTTCCGCATCCGTTCGATCTGCCTGTCCCGTTCCACCTTTGCGACTATCGACGCGGCTGACACAATCGGATACTTGAAGTCGGCATGGTGTTCAGAAGTGATGCTGCAGCCAAGTGAGAGCAACCCGCTTCTCTCGCCCACCAGCCTTCCGAACCTCTGAGTGTTCACATCCACTGAATCGATGAAGACATGTTCTGGGCGAAGAGAACTCAAGATGGACGCGAAGGCCACTGCCTCGATCTCATTGAGCGTGATACCTGCTGCCCTCTGCCTGTCAATATCTGCTGCAGATATGGACTGCACGACGACCTGCCCGGGTATGCCCCGAATCAGCAATGCAAGCTCAGTGCGACGCTTCGGAGTGAGCAGCTTTGAATCCTTGACACCTATACGCTTCAGCTCTGGAAGTGTGTCTGCTGCGACTGACACACCACATACGACAAGTGGACCTATCATGGGACCACGACCGGCCTCATCTATTCCTCCTATGCCCTGAAGCTCAGGCCTTCGTGGTACCATGGGTCTGTCCATCACAGCGGGACTTATTATCGTCGCGCCTTCATCATTGGATTGGCCCGAGTGCTGCGAAAGGATTAAATCAGCAGCCAACGCCTCGAACGCAGGGGTCCCTCGGGCCCAATCAAATGGAACTAGAAACGGGGACGTGGCCTAGGCAGCTACGTCCAATCTGGATGTGGCCTAGATCGGTAAGGCGACGGGCTCCAGATCTTGTGAACATATGGGGTCATCAAGAAAAGCAACTCGTCGATCCAGGGTTCAAAGCATCCTCACAACCCGTGAGCCTGTGAAAGTCCCTGCGTCCCCACCAGTTCCATCCTCTGCAATGCTCCGTTCCTTCTCAATGCTCATTGCTCGCATAGAAAGCGTCTTTTAAGATGCATGAGAATCTGACATTACATACCATTCAGGTGATTCGATTGCTCTGGCCCTCACGCGTCGTCTTGGTGGTCTTCTTTGCTGTCATGGTCATGATGGGAACCAACGCTCCAAACCTCACAGCAGCCGTCACTGACACGGGTCAGTCGCCTTCACCTGCGGCCCAGACCTTCGAGATTGATGCCTTCACGTACCGCGTATCGATCAGACTACCCGACGGTACGGAGGGACTTCTGGTGCGTGGTAGGTTCACTGTGATCTATCTGTATGAACATCACCAACCGACCGTGACAGAACACTACATGTCAGTATCTGTGGGCTTCTACTACGGCGAAACAGTACTGGGTCGTGCTGTGCTTCAGAATATCACATGCAACAGTATTGCGTTTTATCCCAAGTGGCATGACAGCACGGGACGTCTTCATGACCTGTATATGACTACCCACTTGTTCGTGCTCAACGATTCCATCAGAAATGGCCAACTTGTGGGCGAAATGCTCCTCATGGACCCCGAGTCAGCATCCCGCTACATTTCGGATTTTGGCGGAACCCTAGTCATCAATGGTCTGACGTTTGTGCTTAGTGATGGAACTGAGGTTGTTGTCACTGAAGGAACGATTGAGATTGTGCTTGAAAAGTTCTACAACGACTATGCGCCAGCTCCGGCCGTGCTTGGAGGAAGTAGCAACCTGACATACTCCGTCGACTCTGCCATGATGACTGTGGTTGCCGGTGGCAGTGCATCTGTCCCGTTCATAGTAGTTCTGGACACGTTCATTGCAGTCGCAATAGCAGGAACTGCCTGCGCACTGATGATTCTCATAATCCTCCACTTGACGGGGCATATGAGGTTGCCATTTGGGAAAGTCAGGACTCGCCTCCTGCGGCAAACCAGTCTGCGAAAGGGCGGACGATTCCCGCGCTAGATTGGAGTGTCAATGTGGTATCCGTACACTGCACGACGCTGACCAACAGTTGTTCCGCTAAGATGACGCCGGGTTGGCTGTAGAAGTCAGAGGACAATCTTTAAAACTCAACTGACTGAGTCGATGGCTTGATGGCGGCCATAGGCGCCGGGGTCCACCGGAACTCGTTCCGATCTCCGAAGTTAAGGCCGGTGCCGTTGCAGCAAGTGTGCGGTGCGCGAGCCCGTGACAAGGCTGCAAGCTGCCACACTCTCCTTCTTCCACTCTTGAGATTCCATTCTCCCAAATGGTTTCTGATGCTACGCAACTTCTCCTACATAGAAACCATTAAAGCATAACCCGAGGACCTCTGCTCGATGTAAATGCAGATTGGTACGCAGCCCAACGAGTTCAGTTGGATAATCAACTTGCTGTTCTTCGGTTTCATCATGCTATTCAGCCTCTATGGCGCGAAGATACAGATATGGCAGTGGCTCAAGCAGATTCAGATGGGGCTCGGAGAACTGAAACGTATGGCTGATGATTCAAAGCAGAAGGCCATCGACACTTTCAAGGAGTTCGGCAAGAGCCAGGACGAAGTGACCAAGGGAATTGAGCGCTGGCTAGACTACTTTACAATTATGCCAGTAGACTTGGATCCAGCAGGAGTACTAAGACGTCTCGACCACCTACTCGATGAGCGCAGGGACCGTTTTCAGGAGTACGTCAGAGAACTGGCCCCGAATGCGAGCTCATCCATAGATCAGAACTTGGAGAACACCCTTGAGGTCACGCAAGTGCTATCCCTGATACATCGTGTCGTTAGACACTTCTACCTCTTGGGCAAGAAGACAGGCAGCCAGCTCATAATAATGCAGGTTCAGATGCAGATGCCAGAACTCTTGCGAATGGCTAAGGCATACTACGATGCTATTGGAGCCTTCTCTGAAGGAAAGCCTATCGGCGACGGCCTAGGACCTCTAGTCATCAGCAAATTCGCTAGGCGATATGGTGTCAGCTCAGACGCCTATGTTCAAGAGATAGGACGGGAAGTAGGATACTATCCGGTAGAGGCCGAAGGAAGGACCGTCTATGCTCTGAGAGCGACTGGTCCCGGAGGAACTGTGGGCAAACCGGGTTTCGCTGTGAAGACAATAGTCGACCAGAATGAAGGACGGATTGCACGGATAATCACTGTCGACGCGGCCCTGAAGCTGGAGGGAGAAGAAACGGGACGGATTTCTGAAGGCACAGGAGCAGCTATAGGTGACCCAGGACCAGAGAAGCATGCTATTGAAGAGGCTGCGACACAGAATGGTATTGGAATCGAGGCCATAGTAGTCAAAGAAGATGAGGCCGGAGCAGTCGGCGTGATGCAGAAGAAGGTCCTTGATGCAGTCCCCGAAGTGATTGAGCGGATTAAAGAGGTAATACTGAAGCGCACAAAGCCGGGTGACAAGATCATATTGGCAGGCATTGGCAACACGATTGGTATAGGTATTTGAGGTGTCAAGATTGGGAATGCTCTCCAGAATCATCGGGGCGATCTTGTCAGGAGCCGGAGCGTTCATACTGTTCTATGGTATGAACGACCCCAACATGGCATGGGTGTGGTTCTTCATTGGACTCCTAGTCATCTCAATAGGGTTCAACATGATGGCAGCTGGCAGAGAACCAAAGGCGCCAAAGCCACCCCCTCCCACAATCACCGAAGTGAGATGTAACAATCCAAACTGTGACTTCAAGGACATCAGGGACTTTCAGAAAGGTGACTATGTCCTCAAACCTCTTGATACGAAGTGCCCCAAATGCGGGTCGATGATGACCATAGAAGGGGTCTACATCGTGAAGGAAGAAGAGGAAAAAGAAAAGAGCGACATCTAGTCGGGCCGAGTGAGCACGACCGCACTTTCTTTGGACACAAACACCGTGTGTTCAGTCTGAGCCACGGGCCGCCCGCTCCTCTCAGACAGGACTGGATATCCTCTGATCACCTTAGACTTGAGAAGCTCCTTAAACACCGCTAGCACGTCGAGATCCTTGTCAGACGTGCCCACCCATCTTGAGGCGAATGGGAGTGCACCGTATCGCTCCCGCAGGTGCACCCGCAGCTTCTCAGCCACGCCATCTAGGGTCTTCTCGAGACCTGTGTTGACAAAGATGTACACGTTCTTTGTGTCGGTCACGCCAGTGCCACTTGTGGCGAATGGCTCAATCGCGTAGTATTCACCCTCCACGATCGAGCCAGTTTCATGAGCCTTGTGATTGGGCACTCTCTTCCCTGCATGCAACTTGTATCTTTCAAGACTATGTCCTGTCAGTTCCCTCACGGGCCTGAGGCCATAGGCTTTGATCACTCTCTCGATTTCACGACCCACATCGCTGAGATGCAGGCCGGGTCTGATCATCGCAATGGCCTCTTCAATAGCGTCGTCAGTGGCCGACGCGAAACCCTCAAGCGTGCCGTCAAGATCGACAGTCTTTGCAGTGTCAGCGATGTACCCGTCGACATGAACGCCGATGTCTATCTTCACAAGCCCGAAACTTGGTATTGTTGAACAATCGTCGCGAGGAGACGTATAGTGTGCAGCCACGTCATTGATACAGATGTTGCATGGAAAGGCAGGCATGCCACCATAATCGATTATCTTCTTCTCAGCAAGCCTGCAGAGAGTGAGGACTCTGGCACCTGGCTTGACCTCTTCAGCAATCTCTCTCAACACATGAGACGCGATTTTACCTGATTGCAGATGAGCAGGATGAGGAGAAACACCCATTCAGATTCCTCGAGTGAACTCATTGACTGGGTCCTTAAGAGATTTCATCAGCGCACTGGTGATTTGTCGTCACGAAGGGTTGTAACCACTGCTCCGTCCTCGGTCACGAACAGACTGTGTTCAGACTGAGCAACCATGCCACCCTTTCCCTCTATGAGTACTGGGTATCCTCTGATAGCCCCCGTCCGGACAAGCGTCGGGATGACGAGAACGGGGTCAATTCCATCTTCATAAAGCCATCTGGAGGCCCATGGGAGTGCACCAAACCTCCTTCGTGCGATGTCACGAACCCCGCTAATGAATGGATCGAGAGTCTGTTTGCCAGACATAACGTTCGCGTAAATGAAGGCCTTGTCGCTGTTTCTCACCGTGCCATTGCCATCTGTTGAGAAGGGTTCGACAGCGTAGGTTTCTCCAGACTTCATCACCTCGCCTCCTCTGAGGCCGACGTTAGGCACATTCTTGCCTGCATGGAGAGTCCAAGGTGCGAGCTGATGGCCTGACAACTGATGCACGGGATTGAGTCCTTCTCGTCTTATTGCCCGCTCTATCACCCTGCCAACCTCGCCCAGACTGACACCGGCTCGAACTACATCGATGGCCGCTTCTAGTGCTGTTTCGGCGGCACCAACGTACCTCTCGAAGGAGCCATCGAGATCCACAGTCACAGCCGTGTCAGAGATGTGGCCATTCACGTGGGCACCAAGATCGACCTTGACCAAGCCTCTATCCGGTAGCACTCTGGTGTCGGCATGTGGACTAGTGTAGTGTGCAGCCTCCTCATTCAAAGAAACGTTACAAGGAAAGGCAATGCCAGCTCGACCACCACCATACTCTAGGATTCTTTTCTCTGCAAGAGTACATATTGTCAGAACCTTTGCTCCAGGCTTGACCTCCTTTGTGACTTCAGATAATACACGTGCTGCAATACGTCCAGCCTCCATGAAGTCGGGATGTGGTCTAACACTCATATCGTGAACTCCAAGAGTGCTCCGAGAGTGTGCTGTCTTAAAGCGTTCGTGTTGAGAAGCCGTGAAAGCGAACAAGCAGATCCGATACCAGCTTGAAACCGCGGTACAATTCGACAAGAAGCATGAGTGGCCGATGCCTGTGCCCCAGACACAAACCCCCAGAATCATGGCATCAGACATCATGTCTGGCTCAGCTGAGCTGCCTCGTGCCGGGTTCCTCTGGCATCGACCGACCTGCCAATGTACGAAACCGGGGTGACCCGAACTCATCTTGGGATGTACATCCACGTCATCCGGGTCCGTTGTGGCTCGTCCAAACGGTGCTTGGCAGGTCAATGCTCAGACAGTGGTTCGACCACTGAGGGCAGAGGAGCCTGTCTGGCCACAATGTCTTCAGTGATTCAGAACTCTGCTGAACATGGCACCATTGCCCAAGTATGCTATTAGGCTTGTCGACTGGTGGAACTGGGATGAAACGGAGGGTATGCATTAACGACACGTTCAAATACAACGTTCCCGAAATGCTCCTATAGTGCTGAGCAATTCCCAGCACAGCACTGAATATCGTAAGATAATCACATCACATGCGCCTCAGGCCCCTCAGTACTGAAACGAGCCCAGGCAGGTGATAGAACACCACACTGGTCACAGGACCATTATCAATCACAGAATCATCATCCATTCACATCATACTCACAGGATAATTGGCAGGACTCGGAGTCACAGGCAAGGAAAGTCACACGTCCTAGAACGTGAAAGACGTCTAATCTGGAATAGAGTAGTCAGTAGAGCGCTGGACTCGGCGGGATGAGGGGACTAGGCAGTAGGTTACAGGAGAAGTGCATTCCTATAGGAACTGATTTTGATCAGAGCAGCGCCAAGTACGTGATTAGGGCAAAGATTGAGATTGACGGAGTCGTGGACAAGCCAGACGTTGTAGGGGCCATATTTGGGCAGACAGAAGGACTCTTGGGAGAGGAGTTGGATCTTCGTGAACTTCAGCGCACCGGACGCATAGGAAGGATTCAGATAGCAGTCAAGTCCGAGGGAGGCATCAGCAAGGGAGAAATAGTGATTCCTGTTTCTCTCAACAAGACTGCCACAGCAATACTAGCCGCCGCGCTTGAAACTGTAGACAGAGTGGGGCCGTGTACAGCAAAGGTCACACTCGAGAAGCTGGAGGACATGCGTGGCGCGAAGCGTCGCAGAGTCGTCAGCAGAGCCATAAGTATCCTGAAAGGCTGGGAGGAGGAGATTGCTCCCGGCGCAGAGGAGATCACTGGCGCGGTCACAAGGGCAAAGAAGAAGGCTGTTGGGAAGTTTGGCCCGGACAGTCTTCCTGCAGGTCCTGAGCTGGAGAACAGTGATGAGATAATCATCGTCGAAGGACGAGCTGATGTCACCACCCTCATGAAGAGCGGCATTGAGAACACGATTGCTGTAGAGGGCACACATGTCCCGAAGTCGGTAGCGGAGCTCACAAGGCGGAAAGGGAAGACTATCGTGGCCTTCCTTGACGGAGACCGTGGCGGTGACCTCATCCTAAGAGAACTGATGCAGGTGGCCAAGATAGACTATATCGCACGTGCGCCTGAAGGAAAGGAAGTGGAGAACCTAGCACGTCCGGACATCCTGAAGGCTCTTCAGACCAGAATCCCTGCAGACCAAGCACTCGCGCTTGTGACTGAAGGGAGATCCGCTCAGGCCCCTAGAAAGGGACCGCTGCGGAGAATCATCGGGCCAAGGAGAGAGGAAATGCCGAGAACTGGTGAAGACCGTCGTGTGGAAACGGGAGTCAGAGAGCCGCCCAGAAGCTCAGTGAGAGCACCAGCTAGGACTGTCAGGACTATCCATAAGACAGTGCCTCAGGTCGATGAAACATACCTATCAAAGATACCTGAGATTAGGGAGTCCTTCAAAGCTGTGCTCTTTGGCAAGGACAAGCAGGTCCTGATGGAGTGCGGTGTGGCAGACCTTGCAAAGACTCTTGAAGCCCAGCAGACCGTTGACACGATAGTCTTTGATGGGGTCATCACCCAGCGTCTTGTCGACATGGCCGCTACGAAGCAGACCCGGCTCATAGTCGGAGCTGCAGTTGCAGACATCGAGACCAAGCCGGCAAGCCTGCAGATTGTCACGTTTGATGATATTGGACGCTGAAGAGACATCTCTACTATCTGATATCCAAACAACAAGTAGCTCGGACCCGGAAGTCGTCAGTATTACACAGTGTTATCTCGTTCGGGCAGAAAGGCACCACAGCGAGAGGTGCGAGGCCGTCTGGCGTGACTTCAGTCTTAGACACCATCGAAACGACAGCGGAGATACCCATCCCCAGAGACCCATTTGAACGCATAATCGGCCAAGAACATGCTGTTTCCCTCATTCGTTCCGCTGTAACTCAGAGGAGACACATTCTCCTGTGTGGAGTGCCAGGAGTGGGAAAGTCAATGCTTGCACAGGCAGCTTACACGCTTCTTTCACCCCCCAGAGAGGAGATACGGCTCAGGCCCAACCCCCTCCAGCCTGACAGGCCATGTGTCGTCGTAATCAAGGTTGATCGCACCAGTGTGGATTCTGCCGAAACGGCTCAGTCTGTCGACACCCGGTACGTACGTCCTGAGGAGATACCCTTTGAGATCGCGGTGAAGATGGGATACAGATGCCCAAGATGTGGGAGCTTCTCGACACCAAGCCAGAGTGTGTGCATGGACTGCGGCAGCCCCAAACGGTCCGAATGGCCAGCTGAGAACTCGTATCACGGGCTGTTTCGGATTCTGGATGTCGTGGGTGAACGTGCTCTCACTTCCGTGAAGTGCAGTGAGAACAGTGGCAATACTACACACCAAGTAGAATACCGAAGAACCAACAGGGACTCAGTAATGGTTCTCAGGGAGAGAGAGGGGAGCGATTCGTCAGCAGTGACAACTGACGACAAGAGAGACTGCATCCTAGTCGCACGAAACTCATCTCGCTTTGTCAGAGGGAGCGGGACGAGTCCGGTGGAACTGTTGGGAGATGTCAAGCATGACCCATACGGTAGTGCAGAGTCACTTGGTATGCCCGCACATATGAGAGTGGTGCCCGGAGCCATCCACGAAGCGCATGAAGGTATCCTATACCTTGACGAAATCGCGTCTCTTGGACCATATCAGAAACATCTACTCACGGCCATGCAGGAGAAGAAGTACTCCATATCAGGACACAATCCACAGAGTTCCGGTGCGGCAGTGCGAGTTGACGATGTGCCATGTGACTTCCTCCTCTTTGCCTCATGCAACCCGGAGGACCTCCCTCAGATCATCCCAGCACTTCGTTCGCGAATCAGGGGTTATGGTTACGAAGTGATGCTCTCCTCATGTACCCCCAAGACCCCTGAGAACGTCGACAGGATGGTTCGGTTCATCGCCCAGACTGTGGAAGAAGACGGTCGAATACCCCACCTGACCGCTGAGTCAGTAGAATCGGTCTTGAAGGTCTCTGAAGACATGGCCTACAGGCTGGATGGGCAAAGAGAGGCCCTGACTCTGAGGCTGCGGGAACTAGGAGGGCTGATTAGGGTGGCTGGAGACCTTGCAGTCCGAGACCGAGCCGAACTCATCATGCCTGTGCACGTTCGCGAAGCAGAAGTCCTGCTTGCGGGGGTTGACACCAGCGGTACACGAACCTCAAGGCCGGGGAGCCCTACCGCGCCCACCAGCGAATACACAAGCTATTTCTTCTAAAACAAGACCCCGACGTTGGATGCCAAGTTGAAGGTACTGAAGAGGATCTTGAGGGAGGGCAAGATCGAGCTAAAGGTCGAATCGTTGGATGACCTCTGGCATCTCTATAACATAGTAGGGCCAAATGATGTCATCATCTCGCGGACTATCAGACGTGTAAAAGTCGGCGATGAAGACGACCGGAAGCAGGAGAGCGTCCGGAAACCCATGACGCTGGTCCTACGGGTGGAGGATGCTGCATTTCATACCTTCACAAACAGGGTCAGAATAAAGGGGACAATCCTTGAGGGCCCAAGTGATTTTGTGAGCGTTGGTTCTCATCACACGTTCAATATCGAGATGGGTGACACTCTGACCATCATAAAGGAGCATTGGCCCGACTATCTGCTGAAACGAATCGATGAAGCAGAGAAGACACAGGCCCATCCAGTGTGTCTTGTTGTGAGCATCGAAGACGGTGCAGCCGACCTCATCCTCATTGCGGACTATGGGATTCGAGAAGCCGTGAGCGTCCGCACCAGCATATCACGCAAGCGCGGTGACCAGAAGTCCCATGATGCTACTATGAATGAGTTTTTCGCCGAGGTTGCCATTGCCCTCCAGTCCCAGCTTGAGCAGAACCAAGCCGGTCTCGTGATTGTTGCAGGGCCAGGGTTTGTGAAGGACCATTTCAAAGAGTACATTTCCAAAGTTGGCATTAAGGGCCTTCCACAATTAGTGCTAGAGAGTACAAACTCGATTGGCATACCAGCAGCAAAGGAGATTCTATACAAGGGAGTCATCTCCACGGTGATGACAGAGCTGAAGATCGAGACTGAAACAAGGCTCGTTGAGGACTTAATCGCTCACTTGGCAAAGGGTGATGGGCTAGCAGCCTATGGTGAAACAGAAGTTGCACGTGCAGCACAGTATGGTGCAATCGAGAATCTTCTCATAACTGACAAGAGGCTCAGGGAGGGAACGGAGCAACAGCGTCGCTGGACAGACAATCTGATACATGGCTGCGAGAAGACTCGTGCAGTATTCCATATTGTTTCGACAGATCACCCCGCTGGTGACCAGCTGCAGCACTTAGGAGGCATTGCGGCGATTCTGCGCTTCGCGATTGAGCGGTCATAGTGGTTCGAAGAGCGTCTGCAATCTGTCCCATGATGGATACTCGGAGGCAATCCCCATCTCGACCTTGTAGACGCCCCTGAGCTTCAGGCCAAGATTGTGTGTAATCTCCTGTAGAATCCATGGGGCAAGCTCAACCCGCATCCTAGACCTGTCTACATTCATCAGCCTCGGAGGCACATCGAACTCCGATTTCAGAGTCTGCCATATGGACTCGAGTGCAGGGACGTCTAACTGATGGCCGTGGGGCCCTCTTATGATACCCAAGATAAGCAGGGGATCTGTGTCATCTTCCTCCTCGAAGGAACGTCGGGTCCGCTTCAACCTTCTGTGAAGACGATTGCGTAACTGCACTCCGTCCTTGAAACTCGCAGTACAGTAGTGGACTGATAGATGGCCTAGATTCTTTGTAGCCCACACCATCACCTCCCGTGCTGTGTCTTCGCTGCCCATGACACTCGATCCAGCCATGTCTGTAAGTCGCATGCCCAGAGCCGCCAACCGCTGGAAGTTGGTTTCACTGGCTTCCAGCTCGTTGAGATTGAGAAAACGCACACCAGTATGTTCCGCACGCTCGGCCAACGCCTTCAGCCGCTCTGAAGAGCCTGGAATGACGGGCACCTCTAGGCCTACCTGCATGTCGGTCCGCACCGCCCGCTCAATACCCGTCCAGTCCTGTGTCTGAGGATGAAACCTGATTTCATTCAAGCCGGCCTCATTGAGCCGCCGCAAGACTCTGGCGCTCAGATCCGTTCTGCTCGTGTACAAATGGATATGGAAGTCGTTTCCACGGGCAGACTTGAGTAGCGAGATGTAGTGGAGTGTGCGCTCAAGTTGACAGAGCGGGTCGCCCCCGCTGAAACCCGACCCTTCTGCACCAATGGCTTCAACTTCATGAAGGACCACTTCATCACTGGTCACAGGCACCTCGTCAGCGAATGTCACGTCCTTACCTGCCTTTTCCTGAGATAGTGGACAGTAGTAGCACGAACTGTCGCACAGGCCAGTGACGAAGAGAACCATCTTCGAACCCCTCCCGCACAACCTGCACCCCAGAGGCAGTTCTCCTATGCAAGAAGATCCTGCTTGACCCACCTTTATCCGTCGGACCATGGCCATTCCCCTATTTCTCACGCCTTAGGACGGTCCTGCGAAGGGCCGGGTCTGTGTCGCGCAGCGTTTTTGCCACCTCTTCGAAGCTCTCTGTCTGGCTGAGGACATGTGTCCGATATATGCCAGTGCGTCCAATGCTGTCCCTCCTCATCAAGACGCGGACACGTTCTTGGGCAATGCCGATGCCCACTCCGAGTTTCTTGGCCACCTCGCTCTCATGACCGACCACACCGCTCTCGATGTGACCAGCGGTAGTTGGCTCAATCAGGAGGAGCCGCTTGTCGACGCCGTGGACTCTCACGCCATTCTGAATCTCCTCAATGTCGACCTGGCCGCCCCACTTGTAAAACTCAAGTTCTCGTGGTTTCATCTTGAACAGGGGAAAGCTGATGCAGGTGTCGTTCTCAAGGTAGATGTGCCCCTTTAGTACCATCGATGGTGTGGCTTGAGCGAGTTCCCTTCTGATAACCCCCGTCAAGGCCACTTCGACCTTGTAGCTTGATATGGTGTATGGCACAACTATGTCCACGTCTGAGTTTTTGGTCACATCGCCACGGGCCACAGACCCATATACAAACGACCGCACGCCAGCGGACTCCAGTGCTTCCATTATCTGTAGTGCTCGTGACCTAAGCCCTTCAAGCAGAGTCCAATGGTCTTTGTCATACCCTACTGACCTGTGTTCGTGAAGAATCTCGGGCTTCTTTGCCACTGTCTACCACGCCCCAATCTCCTCAAGTAGAGCACAGACCTTGCACAGATGAGAGGAGGTGGGCTCGCCACACTTCTCACACTCCCGGACCTCTTTCGTAGCGCTACCTCTATCTAGTATCTCTGCTACTGTTTCCCCAGATCGGAGTATTGCTAGCAGCGTTCCTGGCCGCTTGTACTCCATCTCGTTCAGGAAGGTCCTGAGATCGTTGCGTAGAGCCTCGCCTGCGTATGGACATGGAATGTCATGGTATGGCAGTCCCATGTGATAGGCATAGGCCACGGTGTCTCTTGTAGTGAGCTCAATCAGCGGCTTTACACGAGGAACTAGCCCCTTGATAGGAGGGTCTCTTGGACGATTTGTACGAGTCATCCTCTGGCTGTCGCCACGGATTATGTTCATGAGTATTGTCTGAGCCTCGTCATCCATGTTGTGCCCTGTGGCTACCACATCTGCGCCCAATTCCAGTGCGGCTGTGTTGAGAGCACGTCGTCTTAGCACACCGCAGAACGAACACGCCCCAATCGAGCCTGCAGGCCGCGCCCTCACAATATCGTCCAGAGTCCGACCGAACGACTCTTTGAACGACCGGACTTGGAGCTCCAGTCCGAGTGACGAAGCGAGCTGACGTGCAGCAGTGAGCCCCTTGTCCCTGTAGCCTTCTATACCCTCATCGATCGTTACCGGAACTACCTGAGCCTCTGGGAAGTCGGCTTCAATTCGGGCAAGCGTGTGTAGGAGCGTGGCGCTGTCCTTGCCACCAGAGACCCCAACAAGAATCCTGTCGTCCTCCTGGAGCATCTTGTGCCTGTTGATCGTGCGACGCACCCGTTCCTCGGTGGTCTTGACCAAGCATGACTTGCAGAGAGACTCGGAAGTGTGGCGGCGCAGATACATCGCAGGCTGACCACACTTCGAACACTCTGAATGCATCATGACCGTTTCGTGCGCATCCAGAGTCGAAACCAGTTAAGATTACTCATCGAGCGTTATCACGAGAGCAGAGCCAAAAGAGCGTGTTTGTCCTCTGACTCCGTGGTGCCCACGCACGTCACTAGAACAGGCCCTTGCCGAACCATAGTGAGAGGACTATGCTTAGGACTATGATGGACAAGGCCAGTATCCTCACAGGCCACATGATACGCCGGACTGTCTTCTCATTCTTGATCTTCAGGCTAAGAGCATTTGAGAGTAGCTTGTCACCGTCCAAGGCAGGTATTGGTAGCAGGTTGAACAGCGCAAGAGAGAAGAGGATGATGAAAGACCACACGAGGATCTGTTGACTGTGGAACACATACATGGGGCCCCCCGGAATCCATTCCCAGCCAGGTCTTGGCTCCCAGTAGTCCGCCCCGTATATTCCTATGTACCCTTTTGATGCATTAGACTGACTCGCACCCAGAGTAATCGTGAAGTTGCCGCGAAGTGTTTCTATTGTGAGGTTGGAGCCAGCAAGAGTCTGATTCATGAATACGCTCACATCGGCCCATCTGTCAATGCTCGTTTCATTCAGCCCCACAATCACATCGCCTATCTGCAATGCCCCTTCAGCAGGAGTCCCGGGTGCAGTGTCATAGACATAGGCGCCGCTCGGGGGATTGAACCCTATGGACATTAGCGAGGAGAAGTTCGCTAAGAGTATCATGACTATGAACGCGAATATCAGGTTCGAATAAGAGCCCGCTGCAAGAAGACGCATACGGTCTCTGGGGCTAGCCTGCTTCTCAAAGACCTCGTCGTCTGGTTCAACGAAACCGCCGAAGAGAACGAGGAGAAAGAGCAGACCTGAGCTCTTGATTGGGATGTTGTCCTTGGAGGACGCAAGGCCGTGAGCAAACTCGTGAGTGATCAGTGCCAGAGCCAGCCCGATCATCATATAGACCAGTGGAAGGCCCGTAATGGTTACGCCCGGTATGATTGGGACAACGCCTCCGGCACCCTGCCCATTTGGTGTTGTGAAGAACTTGAGTAGGTTGTCACCAAACATCCAGAATCCAAACCCCATGCCTATGAACGCAACGATCACACCGAAATTGAAGAAGACACGAGGCATTCTCTTGCCTAGTCTGGTCAGTAATGCATTGAGCCGCTGTGTCTTGATCATTATGAGAAAGGGTGTTCCTGCCTCGATGCCCCTCGCTTTCAGCCTATCCACACCGACCCACTGTGCGGCGATGTAGACTGAGAGATAGATGAATGCGAGCAGGAGTATAACAGACAGAGTGTCCATAGAAAGTCACAGTCCGCCAGAAACTACTATGGCAGGCCGAGATTCGGTGCCCATTATAACGATTATGCAGCATCCCTTGGTACACAACCTGCACGTTGCAGCTCGTAAGTGCTCAACCAGACCAAAACCCTCATAAACTGCACAAGTTTGGCATGCGCTGGTGCCCGTCGATGGGGGTACCCGCACAAGCCCAGGTAGGCGATGACACGATTGCCGTTCAAGCTAGTGATTTCAGATCCCGAAACAGGGAAGGCCATCCAGTACGAACTGGATGAGGCAAAGACCAACTACCTCGTTGGCAAGCACACAGGTGAGGTTGTAGAGGGTGATGCGCTCGGCCTGCCAGGCTACAAGCTGAAGATAACAGGTGGCAGTGATTCGTCCGGCTTTCCCATACGCCCTGATGTACATGGCAGCGGCAGGAAGAAAGTCCTAGTACATGGACCACCCGGATTCAGGCCTACGAAACAGGGCCAGGCTAGACGCAAGACGGTTCGGGGGAGAGACCTCAGTCCTGCAATCTCTCAGGTGAACGTCCGAATCGAGCAGAAGGGTAGCAAGCCCTTGGAAGAGCTCGTGATGAAGACCGCATAGTCGCATCACATATGCACGCTCGGACACAGTAGCAATCCTTTGTCCACAAGCGAATCGTATGCAGAACCATAGACTTCATATTCAGAGTGATTGCTGCTGGCGTAGCAAAAAGGCGCAGTCGGAAGTGAAGAGCAGGTGACCAGAAAGTACGAAGGCCAGAGCGAGGTCAACATCGGCACGCTTGGCCACGTCGACCATGGCAAGACGACACTTGTAGAGTGTTTGACAGGAGAATGGACTGATCGCCACTCGGACGAGATCAAGAGAGGGATATCGATTAAGCTCGGATATGCGGCCACCACGACGATGAAGTGTACGAAGTGCCCTGCGCCTGACGCCTACACGACTGCTCATCTTGCGAAGGATGGCAAATGTCCCAAGTGTGGAGGAGAGCTTGAGGTCCTTAGAGAGATATCCTTCGTGGACAGCCCCGGCCACGAGTCATTGATGGCGACGTGTCTCAGCGGAGCCAGTCTGATGGATGGAGCCATACTTGTGATTGCAGCCAATGAACCCTGCCCCATGCCGCAGACAGCCGAGCATCTCCATGCTCTTGAGATTGTGGGCGTGAAGAACATCGTCATCGTACAGAACAAGATAGAACTCGTCACACCCGAACAAGCCAGAAAGCACTACAAGCAAATCAAGGACTTCATCAAAGGCACTTCAGTTGAGAACGCACCCATCATACCTGTTTCGGCGGTCTTTGGCGCAAACATGGACCTTCTGGTCCAGACCATCGAAGAGGTGATTCCGACACCAGACAGAGATGACTCAGTACCGCCTAAGATGCTTGTTGCCAGGTCATTCGAGGTGAACCCGCCGGGAACACTGCCCAAAGACCTCAAGGGAGGAATAGTCGGGGGGTCAATTGTCGAAGGAAAGCTGAGGCTGGGCGAGGAGATAGAGATCGCACCAGGATACAAGACGGAGAAGGGCTACAGCCCAATAAAGACACGGATTGTGAGCCTTCTCTCAGGTAGCGGGAACAAACTTGAGGATGCACACCCCGGAGGGCTCATAGGCGTGGGAACATCATTAGACCCCGCATTCACGCGTGCAGACAGGCTTGTAGGCAGTGTGGTGGGAAACGCCGGGAAGATGCCGAAGACTCTGTCAAAGATGATGATACAGCCCGTATTGATGCAGAGGCTTGTAGGTACAGAGTCGAAGAAGGAGATCGAGAATCTCAAGCTGAATGAACAACTCATGCTCGTCATAGGGACAGCCGCCACGGTGGGGGTCATCACCAGACTCCACGGGGAGCAGATAGAACTTGAACTGAAGAGACCCGTATGTGCAGAGAAGGGTCAGCGCATTGCCATCGGTCGCAGAGTTGACAACAAGTGGCGGCTGATAGGTCATGCTGCTATATAGACAAATTCTTGGTCATGTGAGCTCATGGTCGTTGCTGTAGTCGTGGACACCAGTTTCCTGATGATTCCAGCGGAGTTTGGAATAGACGTATTCGCAGAGTCAGAACGTATACTTCAGAAACATGTGGAATTCGTTGTGCTGAAGTCTGTGCTTCGCGAGATTGAAACAAAGGCCAAGCTGGAGAGTACATCGAGAGATGCCAAGTTCAGGGTGGCTAGCGACCTTGCGAAACGATGCCGACCAGCTGATGTCAGTCCGGTTGTAGCAGGTCTGCCTGTTGATGACCAGCTGCTGGAGTATACAGTCCGTGTGAAGGGGGTCCTTGCAACAAACGACAGGAAACTCAGAGAACGGGCGCGTGAGCGGGGAGTACCTGTGCTGCTGATGCGAGGTAAGAAACGGCTTGCCCTTGAGGGCATAGTGGATTGAGACCTGTTCAAAACGTTTTTATTGTGACCAAGAGATTGCACCGCTGAGCCGTCAGGGTCAGACCATCAGTGTCTGGCCGTTGGACTGATTGTTCTGAGAGTTCTCCTGTCAGGCGAGGAGCGCCCACAAGTGTATAGTATTGTGACTGTTAGGGATATAGTAAGAATCCCTCCAAACCAATTTGGGCAGCCGATAAACGAGGCAGCCCTGGTCCACCTTCGCAAGAATCACGAGAATGTGCTGGACAGGGACATAGGTCTCATAGTATCAGTCATCGAGATTGATGACATAGGTCAGGGCCGATTAATCCCAGGTGATGGCGCCACCTACCACTCTGTGACCTACAAGGTCCTCACGTTCAAGCCAATTCGCGGGGAGATCATTGAAGGCAATGTCGTTGAACTGATGGACTTCGGTGCATTCATCCGGATGGGGCCCCTTGACGGTCTCTGCCATGTGAGTCAGATATGTGACGACTTCATAACCCAAGACTCAAAGGGGAACGCCCTTCTGGGGAAGGAGTCGGGCAGGATTCTGGCTGAGGGGAACCAAGTCCGTGCGCGCATCACGTCTATCAGCTTCGAGTCTGGCAACAGGTCTGGTAAGCTCGGGCTCACAATGAGACAGCCATTCCTTGGGAAGATAGGACCCGACCAGTCGTGGGTCGAAGACGATGTGAAGGCCGCACACGGTGAAACACCCAAGAAAGAGAAGAAGAAGCATTCAGAGAGACAGACAGGGTGATTCGATTGACAAAGATGAAAGCCTGCCGTCAGTGTCACTATCTCACCATAGAGAATCAGTGCCCCAACTGCAAGAGCACCAACCTGTCGAGTTCCTACACGGGTGTAGTCGTGATACTGCCTGCCAAGGATCTACATGAAGACCCCAGGAAGTCGTCCTACATTGCAGACAGATTGAACATCGACAAGCCCGGCAAGTATGCCCTCAAGGTCCGCTAGTGAGGGCCTCACTGCCGTCTATGGTGAAAGCTTTATTAGACAACCCCAGGTCGACTGCCTGACCCGCCTTCCAAGCGGTCTGATTATTGAGAGTGATGCCAGTGAAGATAGACATTCTTCGCCAGCGAGAGAACAAGGTCCTCAACAGGAGAGAGATTGATTTCAGGATTGATCATGTGGGCGGCACCACTCCTAGCAGGGCGGATATACGTGCGAAACTCGCCGCACAGCTTGACTCTGACCTATCAGCAGTTGTGATAAGACGCCTCAAGAGTAGGTATGGTATCGGAATAACAGAGGGCATAGCAAGAATCTACACGGACTCGGACCATGCAAAATCCATCGAGATCGGGTATGTCCTAAAGCGACACGAGCCCAAGAAGAAGGAGGAGGCCGGGGAAGTAGCTGAGAAGGCCGAAAAGCGACCTGAGAAACCTGAGAAGGTCGAGAAGAAACCTGAGAAGGAAGCTGAGAAGGCCGAAAAGCGACCTGAGAAACCTGAGAAGGGAACTGAGAAGCCCGAGAAGAAACCTGAGAAGGAAGCTGAGAAGGCCGAAAAGCGACCTGAGAAACCTGAGAAGGAAGCTGAGAAGGCCGAAAAGCGACCTGAGAAACCTGAGAAGGTCGAGAAGAAACCTGAGATGAAGAAGAGGGCCGAAGCAGCGGACGAGGAGGAGAGCTAGTAGATGTCTAAGGAGAAGGACAAGGAGAAGCCCAAGGAAAAGGCCAAGAAGAAGAAGGCCGGTCGTTCGCTCTACAAGATCGACAAGTCAGGTGCGGTCACATCGACTAAGAGGTCCTGTCCAAGATGCGAGAAGGGCACCTACATGGCTGAACACTTCAACCGTTTTGCATGCGGCCGCTGCGGATTTACAGAGTTCAAGCGGAAGAGCTAGCATCTGTTCCCGTGTGCTGGGAGGACTTCACTCTCCCACAATCGCCATTATCCATCTCACAGCGAGTAGAACACCGACCACGAGAGTGAGTAGGATGTCGATAAGGAGGACTCTAGGCATCAGTGGTTCTACTGAAGCGGCAAGAAGCAGTGCGACAGGAAAGGTCACTATGAAGGGGAGGGTGGCCACAGTCAGCGAAACCTCTTCGCTAGACACCATCACGTTCACCAAACAGATGATCCAGACCGCATAAATCACTGCGAGGATGGACAGCTGCGCAATCAATACGATTTCTACTCCAGACGAGTCTTCTGTTTATGCAGTCCGGTTTGACCGAGCAATCGTCCATTGTTGCCGCTTTTCAACTCATCCTGAATAATCCATGTTGAACTGTGATTGAATGCCCTTTGCAGGGAGTACAGTGATTTGTGCAGGTGCCGCATTCACAAGTCAATTGCGGAGTTCTGGCTGAGTCATCCTGATTATCTGGAAATCATGACAAGTGCGACGAGGAGTTCATTTGCTCCTGTGCACGCCTTAGAAGCCCCAAGACCTCGTCGTTTCTGGGGTGTAGGCTCAGATACTGCTGACAGGTTCTTTCCATCAGTTCCCATTCGGAGAGGTTCTCATAACAGCGAATTGCGAAGTACAGCGATCTGCTATGCCCCGGGACCAACGGTAGTCTATCGAGGAATATCGGAAGGGCCTTCTCCCACTCGGACTTGGAGAAGTGCTCTAAGCCCACCGTGAAGCGTTTTTCAAGCTCGATGGCCTCGACTTTGTCACGGTAGGTGATCACGCCGAAGGCGTACAGAGCCAAGTCATGAACGAGGCCGACGCAGAACCCCACGATGAAGGCGGTAACGAGGTCGACATGTGAAAAACCAATCCATGACAGAAGCACCACTCCCATGCCCCAAGCCACTGGCCTGTAGAAGAACTCGACAGACAGATGCAGCCTTCCTACCGGGACTCTCTCTTCTGTCGTGGTGACCACATCTGAGGCTGCTGGTCCATTGCCCCCGCTAATAATGACCCCCATCGAAGCATCATGCTGCCGAAGACAACGAGTACATCGAAGAGGAAGAGATGGACAAGAAAGCACGAGCAAGAGCACGAACCAAGAAGAAACGCAAGGCATCATAGGAGCGGCCTCAGGAATACCTAGGGACATGAATCACCCAAGGAGGACCGTCTAGAGTTGTCGTATGTCGAAACTTGGTGAGGAGGAGAAGACAGAGTTCCGTCACAGGCTGATTGAGATTCATTCCTTTCACCACTACTCAGAGTGTGCGCGTAGGCATTGAACTCCAATCCATAGAAACACCACCAGTACTGCTGTTTCTGTGAGGATTGCAAGCCAGCTGGAGAATAGGATTAGAACCCAATAGACAGCATAGTTGGCCGTGTCAACAATCTGCAAACGCTCGAACGTCCTCATAGCGAAAGTAATCAGAAATTCCGCGATTGGACGAATCACAAGTGCTAGCGGCACCCATGCGAGCAACCTGATGTAGTGGCTCCAATCGGGTGCTTGTATCTCTCCATCGCTTTTGACAGGTATAGTATCTTCTGGCATGAGATCACCCCTAGGTTCCCGTGCTATTGCGAATCCTGACTCCCGAACTCAGGACTCCTTGTGTTGAGTATATGGCATGAGCTCAGCCATCATGACAAACACAGCTATCAGACTTGTCGATAGATGGTTATCAGATTTGCTGATGACAAGACAACTGTGGAAGAGAGGAATAGAGAGTTCGCCGTCATTGCTCCATTCGCATGAACAGCCCTGCATTGAGGAGGAAATGGAAAAGGGAGCACAAGCACGATTCAGAGCCAAGCGCGAATCATCACTCGAGCAATCTGTATGAGGACACTCAAAGGCCCAGTGCCAGTTCTGAGGCCTCAGCTGATGAAGGCCCGTGCCAAGAAGACCTTCGTCGAATCCGACTCGCGTTCGGATGCTTGTTCTCCGACGATAGCCATTACCCATCCTGCAGTGAGAAGATGGCCTACTGCTTGGTTCCAGTGGCAATGCAGGTGGAGTTTGCTTTGGCGATGAGCTCGCCTTTAGCGTCCCTCAGTTCACACTCCATATAGCCGAGGTGATGACCTCTCTTCACAACGTGTGCCTGAGCAGTCACCTTGCCCTCGATGACAGGGCTGAGAAACTTGATGCTGAGATCGACCGTCGTATAGCTCTCGCCATCAGCAAGAGTTGTGAAGAATGCAGTGCCCATTGCAGCATCAGCTATGTCACACAGAACGCCACCGTGCAGTGTCTTCATCGGGTTCCAGTGCTTCTTGCTTGCTTCCATCTCCATGCTGACAGAGCCATCCTCAAAACCCGTCAGGCGAATTCCAATCAACTCGGCAATGGGAGGCAATGGCAATTTGCCCTCCATCACGGCCTGAAGCGTCTGTTGATGCTTGTTCATTCCATCTCTACCAAGATGGAGCTGGCGTATCTCGGCTTAACTATGATACGATGTGGTCAACTCGTCTGCTCACTCCGTGGATTATGGCATGCGAGAGAGAACAATGGAACTCAGAACGCCTGTGCCGAAAACCCACAATGCGGCACATCAAGGCCCCCTACTTTGGGTTCATCTGGCCATTCCGTGCCCTAACGCTGTTTTGAAATCGATGTAGTGCGGGGCGGGGTTCCATATGACTGCACTCCTGCCTTCCGGCGCTCTTCATTCTGTTTCAGGGTTGACAGAAGGTCTAACTATCTTAGCACCTACGCCAATCTCGGTCAGTATGAGCCGATTGCCCTCAGACTGGTAGGAGCAGACCGCATGACCGATCAGACCCCCCGCAGCTCACATGGATGGATTGGACTTGTGTTCGCCCTTCTAGGTGCAGTTGTGTGCACGACACTCACTGGAAGTCTCTTGGCACTCTGTCCAACACTTCCGGCCAAGCTCGTCTTGCAGGGGCTGCTTCTGATAGGCTTGTGCTACTTCTCTGGCTTCACGGGCTTGTTACTGTTCAGAAGTCTTAATGCATTGAAGTACTGTGCGGCCGCAGCACTGACAATCACCTTTGGCCTACTTGTGTGGGGCGGAGTGCTCTTCCTTGCAGGACTAGCTGCGACACTCCCACCCGGCTATACGGAAGGAATCGTGATCGCGGCCGCCATTGGGTCCATTGCGGTCTACTGGACAGTACAATCAAGGCGCAGAGGCTCCAGTTCTCCGCCGGCTATTCTTCCGCACATCACTATGCAGTCGAGTCAGGCGCTGAGAATGGAGAGTACTGTCAGAGCTCTGGAGGTCATCCAGTATCCCTCTGACTACATCCACCAGACTGGCGAGCCAAGGAGACCTCCGACCGAGGTCGCCCAGCATCTCGTTCAGGCTCTGACATCCTCAGAAGTGCCCGTTGGTGTGCGCCTTGAGTGGGTTTCAGACAGGTTCCGACTCTTCTTCCTGACTCGTGGAGATGACTCACTAAAGGCCGACAGTAATCTGCAGAGCCTGGACAGAGTAGTCAGCTCTCTACTGCCTGGGTTTGTGCTGAGAGAACGACGGGACACTCCGCACATTGAGATCAAGTCGGAACTCAAGTCGAGCATCTCATACATGGCGGGAGAGCCCGCGCCGACTGACACATCTTCGAGGACAGCCGACGGACTGACGTCAGTCGCTGAGATGCTCAAGAGGACTCCCTCCGATGCGGTCGTGCAGGTCTGGGCCATTCCTGACAGGCCAGGGCTCTTGGACAAGTGGGGTGCGAAGCGCGAGTTCGAGAGTCATGTGAAGACAGCTCCTGAGAGCGTTGCCGTGACGAAACCGGGCACCTTCGGCGGCCCGCCATCACAGGAGTCGTATGCGACTCTCGATCCCCTTGAGGCGACCAAGAGGAACCAAGCAGCTAGGAAGCTCATGAGAGCACACAGTGATTGCGTGTGCAAGCTCTACGTTTCGGCCGCTTGCAGAACAACGAGTCAGAAGAGTGCCGACTCGCTCTCACGACAGCTGCTTCGCGTACTGGCTGGCAGTGTGAGTCCGTCCAGCCCCGAACGAGAGTTGGAGATCAAGAACGGCGGGGACTTCATCAGGACCTACTGCCTTCGAGAACCGAGCGGCAAGAGCACAGTGCTCTCACCAAGTGAGGCGGCAGCGTACTTCATACTTCCCAAGTGCGACCTGGGGCTCATGGTGGCAGACCGAGGTACTTTCCATACCAATCCGAGTGAACTGGCCTCGAAAGCACAGGCAAGACCTGAGCCAAAAGCCACGACGGCGACGAACGCTCCGCCACAACAGACAGCAGCAACCATCGTACTGGGGGACACTCTCGATGAGGGCGGTAGGACTGCGGGCGTTCTTGTCATCAGAGTGAAAGACTTGGCGGAACACATCATCATCGCTGGAGGGTCAGGGACTGGGAAGACAAACACTGCAATGTGCATAGCATACGAGGCGCACCGACGCGGAGTGACTCCACTGATACTCCTTCCCACGAAGGTCAGCGACTGGCGACAGTTCTTGGACCTCATCCCTGACCTGCGAATCTTCACAGCAGGCGATGAGACCACGGCGCCGTTCAGGTTCAATCCCTTCCAGCGCCCCGGGGAAGTCCTGCTCAACAGCCTCATTGGAGCGTTGACCGAAGCCTTCGTCGCAACTTGGCCCTGTGAAGGCATACTCAAGGAGCATCTGGAGAACGTATTCAACACGGCGTTCACCATGGCTGGGTGGGACCGCAGGGCCAACAAGCAGGGCCGGGTCATCATGGTCTCGGACCTGTTCAGGGCGCTACTGCAGGTCGAGAAGACATTCCTTCAGTACAGCGAGAGAATGAATCAGGACTTCACGGGGGCTCTGCGGGCGAGGTTCACAACGCTCCTGCGCGACCCGCTCCTGCCGATATTCAACACACGATCGGGACTGACAGTCGAGGAGCTGTTGTCCAAGCCGACGATCATTGAGATGCGGGCACTCGGTGATGAGCAGAGGGCACTGCTGACGAGCCTTCTGACAGTCCATGTCGCGATGTACCTGGAGTCGAAGACCACAACATCAGAGGCGCCTGTGAGGGGTCCGAAGCATGCGCTCATTCTCGAAGAGGCACATCATTTTCTGAAGAAGACCTCGATTGGGCAGAGCACTAACGAGGGGCGCTCGGCGCAGCAGCATGCGATCAACTCGCTGGTCGGCGTCCTTCGAGAGGCGAGAGGCAGCGGACTCGGGGTCATCCTGATCGACCAGCTGCCAACGAGCCTGGCCGAGGAGGCAGTGAAGCTGCCTGGGACTACTATCGTCCACTGTCTGGGACACCCGGAGGAGAGGACACTGCTCGGACTGCAGGCGAACTGCTCAGCGGACCAGATACGACACATCGGAGGCATGGCACTGGGCGAGGCGGTGGTCCACATCACGCGAACGAACCAGCCCGTCAAGGTCAGGGTGAAGCCACTGGCTGAGCTCGCGGCGGGGCGGTTGACGGAGAAGGTCTGGACTGACAAGAGAGTCGCACTGAAGATGCGAGAGGTCTTTGCGAAGCACCCACAGTTCCTAGAGTGGGAAGAGGTCCCTGCAGACCTGTTGGGAGAGGTCTTCGGGGTCGGCAGTCGGGAGCTGGTGCAGGTCACTGCAGAGCCCAAGGTGCAGACACTCGACCCCATCGTTGTCGCGGACCTCATCTACATGACTGAGGAGCCACTGTTCAGGGAACTATACGCGGCCTCAATAGACGCGGCTCTGGATGGCAGGCCATTGATCGCCGCGCTCGCCGTCAGGAACGCCGTCCGTGATGTGGTGAAGGACGACTCGAGGCTCAGGATTTACTGCGAGTACATGATGTGGTTCCTTCGAAAGACGAGGGGGACTCCAGAGTGGCGCGCCGCACATGACAAGGTCCTCACGACACTCCGTGCCGAACTCAGTGCTCTGGAGGCGGCCTAGTGTCGACGAGACCACGTGAAACAGATGAGTTTGGCGAGTCACGTGAGGACAGGAAAGGCGGGACACGAAGGATCGAGGAGGAGAGACCTGTTGAGAGCGCGAAACGACTGGAGGCCGAGAACAGGGAGAGAACAGAGCGGGCGGAGTTCAGACGGGTCACTGAGTCGGTGATAGAGCGCCTCAGGAAGGCAGAGCATAAGCCCACCGATCGTGAGGAAATCAGGAAGTCGACAATCGCATCGTTCAGGGCGGCTGTGGAAGAGAGCAGACAGCCGAGAACAGTCCCAGAACCAGAAGAGAAGCATGTGGAGTCGAGAGAGTCGGGGGAGGACCGCGCGACGAAGCAGGCCATGGCGGTACTGCGCGAGAGGAAGGAGGCTGCAGAGGAGGATCGGAAACGCGGGTCGGAAGCGAGAGCGGCATTCGCTGAAGCAGTCAATGCAGAACGACTTGCACGCGAGGAGGAGAACAGGCGCAGGGCGCCTGAGGCGCGGGCCGTCACCGGACTGGGTGTGCGTGACGAGAGCAGGCCGACTAAGGACGTGGAAAAGGCCGAACAGAAGAAGGAGGACACGTTCAAGGCCCCTTTTCGTGAGAGGCTCACGAGAGAGGAGTTGGACGCGGCAGGATGCCAGCACCCCCGCCTTGAGAGTAGCGTGAGTGAGCAGCGGTACACGGAAACAATGAAGCACTCCAATAATGAGGGCCAGCAGACTGAGTTGGAGAGGCACGGACCGAAGCCACCGCTGGTCCCGGACTTGGAGCGACAAGAGACCCGTCGCGTCGAGCATGAGAGGGACATTCGTGAGGAGGAACTCAAACCCCGGGCCGACCCAGAGGTCGTCAGGCGAGTCTTGGCAGACGTGACGGACCCTGAGAAGCCCGAAGCGGCCAGACTGGTAAGCGTGGTGTACAAATTGCACGGAGCGAACTTAGGCCCAGAAATGATGCCTGTACGCTACGCTGATCTGTACCAAGAAGGAGCGAACCTAGCCGACGACAGGGGGCGGGCTATCGCGCGGGCCATCAGCGAGAGCAGGGAGACCGTCGAGCGGGGGTTGAATGAACGGCTGGGACTTGAGAAGGGTTCTGAGAGAGAGGTCAGAATCGCAGTAGTGGACGGCAAGTTGATCATGTGGACAAAGGAAACGAGCGTCGACCATTGGGAGAATGCGTTCGCTGCGGAGAGGTTCTATCTGAAAGACCAGCAGACGAAGGCCGAACTTGCTTCGGAAATGAAACGGCATCTGGGGCTCAGCGAGGATGCGAGGGTCGGCGACCGCCAGCTGAGGGAGATTGTGACCCAGTTGTCGCGTCAGACGAGGCGGGGGCCGGAACGGTTTGTCACTGGTTGCGAAACGCCGTCGATCAAGGGGGAAACGTTGCATCTTGCAGGCGATGTCTTTGGTAGGACGCTAAAAGACTTCCTGCCGATGATTGATCATGTGGGCGACAGAAGCATGGTCACCAATCTGAAGTTGCCCGAGATTCATGTGTGGAGGATGAAACTCATGGCGACAGCTCTCAGTGATTGCAGCTTGGCTCCGTCAGGCCACCCGAAATTGTATCAGAAAGAGAAGGAACGACGGGACATTGTGATTAAGTACCTGCAGGAGTTCGGCGACTTCGAGGCCAAGGTGACAGCCACGGCGAAGCCGGACAATGGGATGAGAAGACTGCATATGCCCAGAGTGTTTGGCACGTTCATGGAGGCGTGGGGCATGCCTGTGGGTGACAAGGCAATCCATAACGAAGGCCTCGCGCCCTGTATTCGGTGGGAAGCCTTGGAGGTCAAGACCCGCTATCCTACGCAGATGGTCGCTCAAGACGGTTCCTTCGATGATGAGGAGTTCGCAGTGACACGAGCAAACACGCTTCATGCAGGAAAAAAAGCACAAGAGTACGAAGAACGGTATGGCATCAAACCGAAGATCGGTCAGAGGGATATCGACTTCATAGATATGTACGGTGAACCGATGTCCGCCAATCCTCGTATGGGCTACAAGAGTGGTGAAAGAATAAGGATACTCATTAGCACGTTGCCTGAACTTGCCAAGTCGGACGACCCAACGGTGGCTGCTAGGGCGGGAGGGCTGTACGAGAGAGTGAGGATTGAAAGAAACGAACTCTTGGACGACGAGGTCTACCGGATTCTGGTTCCACTTGGAATCGAGATGACAATCGAGGACACTTACATCACTCACTATATCGCATCGGGGCGCGTATCGGTCGAACGAAAAGCTCATACTCTCCACATGAGAGACGCTGTCAGGTGGGCTCTTCTTGCGCCTCCTGATCACCCGCGGAAAATGGAGAGGGTGGTTAAATTCATTCGAGAGCATCCAAAGACTGTTGAGATGGTCAAAGCCAAAATAGAAGCGGACGGTTTGCATGTGGATCCTGTTTGGGAGGAATACAACATATGAGAAAGGAGGATGCGGACTTGCGTAAGAGCCTGCTTGACACAATCATGGCTATGAAGAACAGGATTCCGAAGGAGCTGGTCAAGAAACAGCTGGAAACTCGCTACCCGCCCGATGAGATTACTCATGGCATAACCGAGGCGATTTCTGATTACGTAATAGACCAGTTCGTTGACTATGCTCCGGGCGAGGGCGAGTTCGCCCATAGTGAACTGATTTGGTACCTCAGAATCCTTGACAAGGAGGAAGCTCAAAACCTCCGAGCTCTGGAGCCAGTTGCCACAGCATTGCTGAGGCTGCTATATGAACAGGAAACGCCCGAACACCCGGGTGAAATGAGAGTCGAAGATGCAAGGGCAAAGCTAGCAGAAGAAGGATACGCGGAATCGGAAACCAAGTACCTCTCAATAGGGGGCAGAGTAGCCACATTTTGGAGACTCGACACAGGTCAACCAGTAGAATGGTTTCGCATAATCCCTGAATACGAGAAGAGTACTGAGTATAAGGCCGCCAGAGAAGAGCACGAAAGGGAACTCGAAGACATCATCGCCTTCCAAATGAAGATAATCGACGCCGAAGAGGAAGATATGGACAAGAGAGCACGAGCAAGAACGAGAGCCAAGAAGAAACGCAAAGCATCATAGAAACGGCCCCCCATGGATAACTAGGGACATAAATCTCCCAAGGAGGACCTGTTAGAGGTGTAGTATGTCCACACTTGCCGCGATTCGTGAGAACGAAACATCTGAGATCGTCCAGGACATGCTGAGTTTCCTCAAACACCAAAAAGGAGAGTCTGCACCAAGAGTTATCGTAGAGCGCGACATGGCTCGTCATCTCTCCGAAAGACTCTACAAAGCCGCCATCCAACGGGTAGTAGATGAGTGCCTCGTCACCTTGGTGTTGGATTATCCCGCGAAGAAGTGGGATGTACATCAGGACGACTTGGCATGGCATGTCAAGCTACTGTCTTCCGAAGAAACGAGAAGAATGCGGGAACTGAAACCGGTGGACCTTGCCCTGATCAAGCTTCTTCAGAAACAGAACGGGCCTTATGACCCCGGGGAGATGAGCGTCCAAGAAGCAAAGGAAAGACTCTTGGAAATGGGGTTTGGAGAGCAAGAAGCATCCGTCCTGAAGGTGGAGGGTTTCACTGAGCGCTTTTTCACTAACCCCGACGGCCCGATTGTCGAGCATATCGCTCTGATACCAGAGGATGAGAAGACGCCTGAGTACAAGGCCGCCTTAGAAGAAAGTTGGAGAGAGTTTCAGGAGAAGCGAGCACTGCGAATGATGATGGTTGAGGAGATGGAGAAAGAGGAGGAACCCAGGCAGAAGAGAAGGGCTCGCAACAGAGAGAAGCAGTTGAAGCGACAGCCTTCGTGAAAACACATGGGGGCTAGAAGATACTGTGTTGTACGTTAGGGTTGAGAGCTTAGAGTTCCGCCATAGGCTGCTTAACATCGTCAGACACGCAAGAGGAGGTGTTGCGAAGGAAGCGGTCATGAAAGCGATGATGGAGTTCTATCCGCCCGACGTGATTGCTCGTGGGATAACCGAGGCCATCCACGATTTTGCTGTAGACCAACTCGTTGACTATGCCCTTGGTGAGGGTGAGTTCGAGCATACGGAGTGGATCTGGTATCTCAAGGTACCTAATAGTAGGGAGGCTAAAAAACTCCGGGCACTGAAGCCAGTTGCTCTGGCATTGCTGAGACTGCTCTATGAGCAAGATACTCCCAGAAGTCCAGGCGAAATCAAGGTCAAAGATGCGAGGACCAAGCTGGTTGAAATGGGGTATGCAGAGTCGGAAACCGAGTTCATCTCAGTACGGGATCGGGTGGGCAGGTTCTGGACGCTTGACACAGGCCAACGGGAGGATTGGTACTATGTGATTCCTGAGTACAAGAAGACGCCTAGGTACAAGGCCGCCATGAGAAGGGCTCAGCGGAAACGTGATGAGAAAGAAGCAATCATGATGCGATTGATCGAAGAGGACGAGAAAGCGGATGAGCGAAGAGAGAGGAGAAGGGCTCGTGACAGAGAGAAACGGCTGAAGCGACAATCCACCGATAACACTCAGGAGCCAGAGGAGTCTGTGGCGCTCAGCAAGGAGCAGAGTCTAGAGTTACGGGAGAAACTGTTGGATATCGTCAGAAGTACGAAAAACGGCCTTTCGAAGGAACAGGTGAAGAAACAACTAGAGAGCAGCTACGCCCCAGACCTCGTGGACGCGGGCGTTCGTCAGGCCATCGATGAGTTTCTGATAGAGCAAGTCATCGATTACTCCCGAAGAGAGGGAGTAGTGAGTGGCGACCTCATCTGGTATCTGAGAGCTCTTAGCGGAGAGGAGGAACAGAAGCTTCGCAGTCTGAAACCTGTGCAACGCGCACTACTGAAACTGATGCATTGCCAGGGAGATTACGATCATCTGGGCCAAATGACAGTTGAAGATGCAAGAACAAGACTAGCAGAAGTCGGGTTTCCGCTATCTGAAACCAAGTATCTTTCTGTGGAGGGCAGGGTTGATGTGTTCTGGAGAATCAGATCAGGTGAGCAAGAGGAGTGGTTCCGCATCATCCCGGAATACGAGAAGACCGCAGAGTACAGGGCTGCCGAGGAGGAGGCTGAGAGAGAACTGGACGAGCATGTTTCAATCCAGACATATATGACTGAGAAGCTTGAGAATGAGGATGAGAAGAGAAGAAAGAGAGCAGAGTCCAGAGAGAAACGGACCAAACAACAATCTACATGAAAACACTTAAAGGTCCGGCAGAGTTTCCGACGCCCAGCGGGGTTGGGAAGCGCTCTTGCTCGACTCCCGACAGAGTTCCAACAGGTGTCAGATGGACTCGTTCCGTCCGACTGGCACCCTATCCCGCAGGGCTCATATGACCCTCTATTCTAACAGACGAGGGTTTGAGAAACCCTGAGATCGGTCGTTCAAATCGACCCCCCGCTACCACTTTTTCTTTTGAAGCATACAACTCATATTCACGTCTGTATGCAATGACGTGAACAACGCGAAGAAACATCGGCGGTTTTCAGAATAGGTTATATGACAGTCTGAGAAGGCATTTGGAAGGGGGTTCACTCATTGCGCCTGCGAGAGTTCACTGTGAGGAACTTCAAGAGCATCCGAGACGCAACTCTATCCGACCTTGGCACGTTTAACATACTCGTCGGCAAGAACAACTCGGGCAAGTCGACCATCTTGGATGCTATTCAGCTCTTCATGACCGAGCTTCTCAATACTGGAAGCACCAGTCTCGACGACCATATCTGGACATTCGGAGTCCCGGATAATCCGATTATGTTTCATGCTCTGTTCGAGCTGAACAAGGAGGATTTCGAAGAGGCTCGAAGTGCGAAAGTGCCTTTTCTCAGCCGCCGTGATTTGCCGTCCCCATTGAAAATAGAGTTACAGAAGACTCTGTGGAAAGAAAAAAAGTGGACCTATCCAAGCGTCCATGCCATTGTGCAACATAATGATGAATTGAATATAGGAGAAGCCACCGGTGCTAGTGTTTCCCCGGCCCCCGAGATAGTGTCTTTCATTCATAGACACCTAGGCCTGAAGCGCATTGATGTGATCCGTGGTCAGACTCCCAGTCAAGGCATAGGGCAAGGGCTTCGCGAAACCTTGGTGCCAAGAGAAACCCTAGACAGCATCAAGCGTTGGCACAATTCGCGTACCAATGCAGATAGATTGAAACTGCTAGACCTTGATTCTATCTTCCGCAAGCTAACGGGGAGAGATTGGAGCCTCGTTCAGGAAGGAGATAATCTATGCGTCAATGATAGACCCTACGGAGCCGAAGTACGAGCACTGGGCGGGGGTATACAAGAAATGGTTCATTTGGCGTTTCAGCTTGTAGAAACCCCGCAAGTCCTCATGATTGAGGAACCGGAGGCGCACAGCCACCCGGGACAGACGAAAGTGGTCTTCGAGATACTCCGGGACCTCTCCAAGTCCCACCAGATCTTCGTTACGACGCATTCCACGGTCTTTCTTGAATATGCAGCGTTCTCTGAGGTATACAATGTCTACAAGGACGGCGACTTCACCGAATGCTCCAAGATAAAGGACAAAGAATTCGAGAATCTCGCCGCCGACATGGGATTGAAGCCAATTGATCTGTACATGACAGGCGCGTTGTTATTCGTTGAAGGAGAGTGCGATGAAACTGTGCTGCGTGCCTGGGGGGACATGCTCCGACTTAATCTGCGGCCGCCGGATGTGCAGATTATCAGAATGGATGGAATGGACCGGTCTAAGTATCTGATTGAGGTTTGGAAGCAGATAGTGAGTGCGATTCATACTCCCATGGCTTGGGTGTTTGATTATGGTCTGTCTGCAAAGGAGCGTGTGGACCTGCTCATTCGTGGCCTGAAGGCGGCGGGAATGGGAAACAATGCTCTGAAGGTGCTTTCAAAAGGTGATGTCGAAGACTATTACCCGGAAACACTCCTGCTAGATCATCTTGCAGAGAGATGGGGTCTAGATGAGGCGAAGAAGAGCAGACTAAAGGGGAAACTAACAGCGGGAAGCCGAGTGAAGTCAGTTACCGATTTCCTAAGAAACGAAGGGGACCCACAGCCGGACGGAACAGAGTGGAAGCGACCTGCTGCACAGTACATAGCCAAGAGCGGAAAGCTCGAAGACTACTCAAAGGCCGAGAGGGATGAGATACGTCAGCTGATTCAGGATATCCGTACTGCATTAAAGTTGAGTCCACAATAGTATCTGAAACGAACAAAGCCCTTGCTGTACATGGCTCATAACCCTGAGATCGGTCGTTCAAGTCGACCCCCGCTATCGTATCTCTTGATGCATTCTCTCAAGAAAGTGCTCCTCTGCGAAGGAATACCTCGTGAGTGTGGCTGCTTAGATTCAGGCACATCTCCATCACGTGGTTTCCTCAAGCGGCCTGAATCCGATTCTCACAAACAGGGCTCCGCCGAAGAATGGGAAACTGACCCGAAGAAGACTGTGGCTCATCAGATACAACATGTTTCGAGTCGGCGCAGAGTCGAACAGGGGGAGAATGCGGGGGCAAAACACTAATAGCAAGCCAGTCTAGACCTAATCGGACCAATGCGGGAGTAATAGGCGACCAACGAGAAACGCCGTAGGTTTCCAAGAGGACTTGATGGTATGTCGTTCTCCAGCAAGATCGAGGAACTGAAATCCTATGCTCGAATCGTTTGGACTTCGATAGACGAACTCCTACAGGAAGTTGACGATCGCCGCTGGGTTTTCAATCCATCTGACCGAAGAGCACTCGAGGCATTTAGAGCGTATGCGAAAGATATCGAAAGCGGTCATCATAACGTCGATTTCATTATGGGAGAGATTTCTAAAGGAAAAGAGGTCCGACATGCAGTTGAGCAAGCACAGAAAACGCTTGGACATGCGGATTATGTGCCAGACAGTGCAGATATGTTAGCTCACGTGATTGGTTGCAGCATCTTCCTGATTGAGAAAAAGGTCATCAAGAAAGCAAAGAAACAGGCTAGCGGCCAGAGCATTGATCAGGTGCGAGGACTCTTCGGTCTATATGAACTGCTCAAGGAAAGAGATGCGACTGCCAATTGGCTGCAGGAATGCGCTCTCTCCATTGACACGACACCAAACCCCTTTGATGAATCGGAGTTTGATAGGAATGGGGGGCTAGCGATTGTTCACCTGAACAAAGTTGATGCCGAACTAAAGGATGAACTGGTTCATGGTTTTCGAGGAAAGAAACCTAGGCGGACTGGGGGCTATCTCGTACTTGAAAGGAAACCATTCATCTTGGTCGTGACCAGCCTTTTCGCCGATGGGAGAGAACAACTCCGTCTGGCCTAATCATGTCATCGAGTTTCTTTCTTAGTCGTGATACGTCATCATATATGGACTCAAGAACTGACTCATACGTTTCTAGTACGACTCTCAGGAAGTCTGTAAGAGACTCCGTTGTGGAAACAACAAGACTGCCTTTCGTGACCGTAATTCCTGCTTTTAGGCACCCACTTACGATTTTCTCTTCCATTCTAGGTCCAGACAGAACTGCATTCAGATACGTCCTGCTTAGAGTTTCAACCGCACGGTACATTTCAGGAACTTGGACCTTTGACCAAGGTCTGCCGACACCCTCCATCACCAAGCTGGGCTCCGCGGTAATTGCACTTAACATATCATACATGAGCGGCGGAATCTGGCGTACGCTTCGTACGCCCAACGCAATAGCTCTGTGAAACATCGATAGGGGATAATCATCACTGGATATGCATACATACTCAGGCACGCGATAGCTCTCATATCTGGACTCGCCAGACTCCTCGAGTACGAGCTCAATCAAGCGGTTCAGCCCCTCTTTGCTCAGCTTGCCAGCAGTCGTCCTAAGCCTGATATGCTCAGCCAGCACTGTTTCTTCATCATATTCTGAGGTGTCTGGGGTGCCGCACGCATTAAGATCAATTTCGACATGGCCAAGCTTGGACGAACCGTCAGCCCTTGGCTCCCGGAATTTCATGTGGCCCGCACAAGGGACACCATCAATATCGCCAGACCACAAGAGAGTCGTCTGAATGGTGTTAGTGTCAAGATATGGATACCTCGCGTCGCTGTTCCTGCGAACGCCGTCCAACCCAGATGTGAGACCATCGACATCGGGAGACATCGTTTCATCAAACCAGCCATATCGGTTGTCTATACGTACTTCCCCATTGAATGTTGAGAATCCATTGAAGAGTGCTTGCCCGAAGTGAATATTCTGAAGAATCTTCCTGCTGGTCAGTGCCCTCATGAGGCGGAACCCTTGCATATAGGTGGACACGAGCCTGTCATCGGCGCGGGGTGTCAGTTCTTGGTTTCGGAGAACGATGTAAATCCCCACGGCTTCTGTTTCCTCCTTGATTCAACTTTCTCCTGCTAATAGAATGGCCCAAGTGCTAGGATTAGCACATCTGATTAGTGCTTGATATGTCTTTTTCAGGTCGAGTGTGCCTGTGAACATTGGGCAGTGAGTTGGCCCATCCCAATGGTTCCTGCGGCTGAATCCTGCTAAGCCAATATAAGGGACTCGAAAAGAGCACTATTATGAACCCGAAATCATGGCCAACCAAGAAGACTGCGTGTGTCCACTTATCTCTCGATTATCCTCAGATTGGGCGCGGCTCTCATGACTCTGTGAAACCGAAGCGCTCGCCGCAGTGCCGGACCGATTTGACACGTCGGCTTTCCACTCTCTTCTTGCAGATAACCCATGTCCGATCCGATGCTTAGACCTAGACCCCGGAGTCGGTCGTTCAAACCGATTGTTCAGTGCCAACTCGCTTCTGGGTCAGCGGCCTCAGACCTTTGAATCCAACCTCTTATCAAACGCCTCTTGGAACACCTGCTCGAAGTACATCGCAGCCTTTGACACAACCTCTGGATTGCTCGTGCAGATCCCCACCTCCAGGTTCTTGTCCATCGATCTGGGTGTCAGGTTCGCCGAGCCTATGTACGCCTCCTTGTCGTCGACCAACACCATCTTGGCATGAAGGCGTTCATCCGTTTCGACGTGAAAACCCAGCTTAAACATCCCTTTGACGGTGTTCCTATGCGGAATGTCCTTGTCTGGTTCCGGTGGGCGCACGATGATCCTGACATCCACATTTCGCCCCCTGTGTAATTCCTCCAGCTTGCCGATGATGTCACTTATTCCTCCAACCCATGGAGAGGCAATCAGGACCATCTTCTCTGCTCGCTCGAGCATTCCGACCAGCCTCGGCGCTATGTCCCTGTCAGTGACGAATTCCACATCCGTCGTTGTGGGTCCTCGTCCTGACATCAACCCGGATTGTTCGAAGTAGGATTCGATTTCCTGCCGTATTTCGTCCGAGATTCTCAAGATGTCCGAGTATCTCGATATGTCATGTTCTTCGTCTGATTGCTGCAGACCGCTGTCGGCGATGTCCTGCAAATCGTTTGACCAAGAGAGTGTCTTTTTCTTGGGTATGACAATCACGCTCTTGCTGGAGTCCTCCCAGAAGGGCTTGATCTCTCTAGATATCTCTGACACGCTGTCATATCTGCGTTTGTCGTGGTCTTCGCGTCCCCATTGTTCCCCCTTCATGGCTATCGCGTACAGCTTCTTCCCCCAATACTCAATGTCGTCCCTCAGAAGCGGTATGTCTTGGGGTGACAGCGAATTACTGCATCTGAGGCATTCACCCTTCTTCGCGCGCAACATGTGGCATTTCGAACACTTGACCACCTCACCCTTTGTGTACCTCATGTAGTCAAGAGGACACAAAGGATGAATGCCGCTCTTTGCCCCGCATACTTGACAGACCACTATGGTGCCTCCCGGTGCAGCTGCATTCCGCGATATATAACGACTTGTGGCCTGATAAATCAGAGTTGAAGAGCTCTAAGATTGGTCGTTCAAATCGACCCCCCGCTACCATCTCTTTCTCCATCTTCGAGTCACTTTGCCGGCATCTGGCTGGCGCTATCTGATAGCTTCTGGAGCGCCTTTGCCCTCTGACGACAGATTTCCGTCCTCTTGAGGTCCTTAACTACCGTCCACATCTCCGCAAGTGCCGACCACGCGGTTCGATGAAGATTATCAGGTCTGGAGTTGATACTATATGCCTTCTCCAAATACTCCATCGCCCTATGGAGTGGATTTGTGAGAGACTTGATGCTGTCTGGACTTCCTTTGTACATCTCGATTTCAGTCATCCCTCTTCCCAGCCAAGCCGCAAAAGAGGTCGTATCGATTTTCGTGCTGGTTTGAAATGCAAAACCCGCAGGGCCGTAGACGGTTCCGTTGTATAGGAACCATCCAATCTCAGTCCATCGGTTCGCATCCTCAGGCTCAAGAGTGAGTGTCCGTTCGTATGCTCCCCGTATGAATTCCCGCAGCCGGCTTCCTTCATCAGATAGGGCTCCAAGTTTATTGATTTCCAGAAGCTCGGTTAGTACTAGCTCACGCAGCCTGTCCGCCCGTTCCTGCAGTTCACTCATCGAAAGCGAGGGGTGTTTGGACTTGATGTAGTCGAAGAATGCTCTGTTCTGCTCAAGTATCTTCAACTGGAGACTGTCTGGAAACCTGCCGATTAGGACACCATCGTCCCGCAAGGTCGCCTCTCCTTCTCCCCTGATGTCGGGATTATAGTCGAGTGTTCCAATCCACACCTTGCGAATTCGACGGCTCATGATCCACGAAACACAGGGCCTCTTGTCGTGACTCCTCCGGGTGCAGGGCTCAAGAGTAGTAATCAAGTCGGCGCCCTCGATTTCCGCGTTTCCTCTCGACTTCCTCTCAAGAGCAATGAACTCTGCATGGTCTCCTTTGCCTATCTCTCCTCGAAATGCTTCGGCCAGAACCTTCCCATTCTTAACAATCACTACGCCCACCTTCGGATGTGGGCGATTGTCTTCCCCCACGCACCGCTCTGCGAGCTCGATAGTGCGTCCGAAATGCTCATCCTTCACCTGGTTCGGATTTGAGTCAACAGATGGTTCTTGCATGGATGCCCTGTCCCCTTGAGCTGTTGACTGTTTCACTCCGATTTGTACTATATCTGCATTGCTCATCACCTCGCACATAGAAACCGGCAAAGCGCTTCCGGACCCATCCCCGACGACAGCAATCTCTTCCAAACCATAGACAAGTTCGACATTCGTCACCACAATCTGGAGCAGTCTACAATCTTCTGTGGGAATAATAGGACACATTGTTTCGCCCCCTGGCGAGGGCAACCAAGAGTCCTTCGATAGACCTATATGAGTTCCAATTCCCGTCAGTGCAGGTGGTTGGATGCGCCTGGCGGTTTCGGGATCTGCCTTCATGATAACATTGGGAGTTGGAATAGCATTTGTTCTGCTCTCAGTCAATCAGGAATTCACCAACGCGACAGTTGAAATCATTGGGGCGTTTCTAGGAGTGTTTGCAGCGATAGAATTGGGGGAGCTGATCAAGGGAGTGGATCAAATGCTTGGAGCTCGCAAAGTCAAGAAGGAATCGGTAGACTTTCTGAAGGTGGTAAGAAGCACTCAGCAACAGGGGGTACTTGCAAACTTGGACATTACGTTGTGGGACACACTTCGATATTCGCCAGAGTTCTCTTGTCTAAGTACAGCGGAACGAATGAGTCTACACTCAGTCTTTGGAGCGATTGCTATCTACAACGAACAGTGCAACGCATATTTCAGTCGACTAAGACAGCCCAACGCCAATCTTCAGATGTTACAGACGGAGGAGAGGGCTGCGTTGGCTGCTCAGACCTTCATGCTTCGCCTTGCAGAGGATACAATCGTGGACCTTGGATAAGGAGTAGGGCCCTTCGCTACGAACGCCGTGCTGTTTCGGTTCATAGTCACAAAAGACGTTGAGCAAAGCCAAATGAATCTTGTCGGCGTTTCCAAGAGATGCGATAGTCATCTCCGTCAGCCCATGAGTCAGACTTACTCCTGGAAAACTCTGCGAACTGCTGGATTCAGCCGTATTCGGCATCAGCATGAGCGGAGGCCATGGGAATTCAGATAGGTTGCCAGTGAGCAAGAAGAGAAGGGCCCACTGTGTTGATAAGCTGTTTCTGCCGTTGTGTGATTCGGGAGGCCTGAAATGCGAAACCATGAGAGCGAGATACGGAGGTGTCCTGTTCCTGGACAAGAGAGCATGAATCGGGTTGTTCTCTGCTACGGGCGGAACATAGAGGGTATTGAGGCTTGGACTGTGGAACTCTTTGACAATAAGAACGGGAGAAGATGCGTCAGGGTTTGCAGTAACGAAGGGGAAGCTCGGGATGAGTTTCAGATGCAATTGCGGCTGGCACGAGAAGCACGCCCGGCACTTGGTCCTAAAGACGAAGACCAGTTGGGATGGTAAAGGCTCACGGCTCTGTCAGCCATAGTCGAATGCTATGAGTTCAAGACCAGCTGCTGAACGGACTCCGATTTCGTTTCTCCGGACTTTCTGGCTGATGAATCGCAAAGGTCCACTTGTTTCACTTGCTGTAAAAGAGAGCCAGTTTCAGAGGGCATATTGGCTTCCATTTTCAGTAAGCCATCGGATTCTTTGAGCACAATCTGGCAGGATGGTTTCAACCTTAGACCAGAAGGCAGGACCGTGCTTCTTCTCAACCAAGTGGACCAATTCATGTGTCACGACGTACTCAATCATCCTGTGCGGCAACATCGCAGTGCGCCAGTGAAAATACAAATCCTGATTCTTTCCACATGTGCCCCAATTGTAACCGAGGTCACGTATCTGGACTGACTTGTACTCGACGGGTATTCTAGGTGCAAGGCGGGAGATATGTCGGGCGAGAGCTGGGCGGAATTGACCCGAATACCACTGGATGATGAGGTCCCGCCCCTCAGACTTGGCATCTCTCCGCAACTCAAAGCGGCTCTGGCGGAATCTCAACTTGGGTTCATCTTGGTCTGCATCTATGACCTTCAGTCTGTAACTCCTTCCAAGATAGAAGAAGCCCTCACCAGACACATACTCCTTCTTTGGTGCAGACTGGACGAGAGGTTCTTTCTCGGCGAGTTTCGTGTAGATCCATGTCTTCTTGGTGCCGACTACTCGCTCCAAGTCTTCAAGCGAAGCGGCCTCAGGAGCAGAGAGAACAAGACTGCCATCCCGCTCAACAGTTATCCCTACAGTGGCTCTGTCTGAGCTCCTACGCATCTGAAAATCGAGGTCTGCAAGCCTCACCGTGTTCATTTCACGAGCCTCGCATGGTTGTGCTTGGCAGTCTGGACGATTCTATCTGCTACTTCTGGGAGCTTGTCGAGTGGAATCAGTCCTCGCTCGTCGAGGAACCTCACAATCCATCCTCGGAGTTCATCCTGAGCAACCCTGCTTCTCCAGAAGTCCACATGAACTATCTCTTTGCTGATGTGGTCCACCATCTCAACGGTTGCTTTCGCATACTGCATTAAGAACTCCTCGGACTCCCGGTCCACGCATGCAGCCTCCAAAAGGAGACTCAGGAATGGGGCCTCTCTCTTGGGGTCGAGCCTAGTCTTGTCCGCAGGTCTTCCAGCTTGGACCTCGCCTGTGAACTCCCTCAGTGCCTTGGCTAGGGCCTCCCAGTTGTCCCTGAAGTCCTGAAGAATCTCTTCCAGCCGTTCGCTGAGCTTACCATAGTAGACAGGGTCTTCGTCAAGATGGACACTGATGTGGTGCCTAATCGCGTATTCCATCTCAGCAGCCTGAGCAACAGGGGATTTGAGCTGTCGGACCTGTTCCTCGAAATCCGCATGGAGAATATCAACAGGCCCGATCTTGGGGTCAATACCTCTTGACATGATATGCTTGTCAATCAAGGTCCGCACCTTGTTGCCGACCCCGAGCAGGTTCAGGTTCTCATCGCGATATCGGTTCGCTGCTGTCTTGTGGATGTACCTGAGCCTCTTTGCGTCGTCAACGTACTTGAGAGCTTCTGGTCTGTGGAGCAGTGGGTCCAGAGCCTGCAGGAAGTCCCTGTACTTCAGCTGGAACTCTGCTCTCAAGCGGTCATCCTTGAGCAGGTCAACACATGCGTCCTCGTCCTTCAGTTCTACCCCCCGCTCTGAGAAGAAGTCGACGATGCGCCGGTGTCTTGCCTCGAGAATCGGCAGCTCATCCATGATCGACCTCAGTGCACCCTCGATGTCACCCTCTGTGTAGACATCAAGAGCGTCTTTCAGATGGTGCGCCAGTCCGAAGTAGTCCACAACCAGACCGTGTGTCTTGTTCGGATACGTGCGGTTCACTCGGGCGATTGCTTGAAGAAGCTCGTAATCTCTCATCAGGCGGTCAACGTAAAGCACCTGCTCAACGGGAGCATCGAAGCCCACGAGAAGCATGGTCCTCACAATCAGGAAAGCCAGACGGTCTTTCTTCATTGAGTCCTTGAAGGATGCGATGTTTGCCTTGTGCTGACCCTTCGATGTCCAGTTCCTCCAAGATGGCGGGTCATTGCCGTTACCTGAGATCACCGTGGCAAACTTCAGTTCCCGGATTGTGTCAAGATACGGATACGCCTCGACAAGGAATCTGGTATCAGGTGCAAGTTCCCCGATTGCTTTGTCATCGAGACCCATCAGCCCAAGGTCTATGCTCTGCAGTCGTTTTACGAGCTCATCTTGAGCTTCCTCAAAGGCCTTCTGATACCTGACAGCAGCTCGGCGGCTGACAGCCACAACTTGGGCCTTGAAGCCATTGGGCAGGATTCTGGATAGATAGTGCCTAAGCATGTCACGTGCTTTCGCCTTGATGAGTTGCTCGGCCTCCAGCACATTGCCCTTTGTCGCATACTTGCGGCGGATGATTGCCCGTTCCTTCTCTGAGCGGTCGGCAAACATGTCTACGAAGATCTCATCGAGGCTACTTGCATCCTTCACCTCACCAGCTGTGGTCCTTCCCTCATAGAGTATAGGGAGAGTGGCGCCGTCATCCTGTGACTGCTTGATGGTGTAGGTGTCCACAAGTGGACCGAATATCTCAGTCGTGCGTTTCTTGCCCTCTGTCACTACTGGCGTGCCTGTGAAGCCTATCATCGCACAATTAGGCAGTGCAGCCTGTAGACTAGCATGTAGCGCGCTTGTGTGAGACCGATGAGCCTCATCAACAAGCACGAGAATGTCCTCTGAGTCATTGAGTCCCTCCTGAAGCGTGGGGTCTTTGATTGAGGAGAGTATGTCATCTTGGAACTTCTGAATCATACCGAAAACGAGTCCGGCGCCATGCACACGGAGTTTCGCCTCAAGGTCCTTTACGCTGTCAGCAGTCTGGAGGGGCTCCCCTGTGAGCTCTGCGGTTTCGGACAGCTGCTCCTCGAGGTCGATTCTGTCAGTGATCATGACAATCTTGAATCGCTGAAGCTCTTTCATCGTACGCATCTTTCTGACGAGAAAGACCATGGTCAGACTCTTTCCCGAGCCCTGGGTGTGCCAGATGATGCCTCCACGTTGATCCTGCTCTCCATGTTGGAGCCGTGTCTGGCCAGTTTTCAAGCGCTCAATGGCCTTCTGCACTGCTCGATACTGTTGATATCGAGGTATGATCTTATGACCTTCTTTGAAGAGCGTGAAGTTTCGGAGGATGTCAAGGAGTTTGTGGGGATGAAGCATGCCAACGGCGAGTATCTGCTGACCTGAGGGTTCGGTGACTCCAAGGTCCGTAGCCAATTCCTCCATCCTCGTGGGGTAGGGGTCTTTCCATTCCAGATATCGGTCAGCAGTAGAGCCAACGGTCCCGACACAAGCTCTATCGAAGTGAGTGGCTATCATGACCTGCACGTAGTGGAATAGCCGTTCGACACCCTCGGGCTCTTCAACCCACTCACGTTGATTTGAATAACGTAGGAGCTGCTCCACACCCTCAGCAAGAGGTTCCTCCAAGTCGGGACTCTTGCACTCTACCACCACAAGAGGGATGCCATTGACGAAGAGGACAATGTCAGGGATGATATACCCGTGGTCACCTGTGGACCACGGTGGGTCTACTCGAAACTGGCTGACGGCAAGGAAATCGTTGTTTTCGGGTTTCTCGAAGTCGATATATCTGATGGTCCTTTGTCTACCGTCAGGACCCTCAACTTCAGTTCCCTTGATGAGCAGCCGGGTTACTTCTTTGTTAGCTTCGATGAGTTTGCGGGTTCCGGGCCGCTCAAGGTCTGAAACTGCCTTGGTGATTCTTGCGTCGTCAAGCCACGAATTGCCATCGTCATCCGTGTTGACTCGTTCGATAGCGTTTCGAAGTCGATCTAGCATCAGAACCTGTCGGAAGCTTCGTCTCTCCTCAGTGAGGTAGGGGACTTCGGTGTCGCCCTCAATGTGTGTCCAGCCCATTTTTCTCAATTGCTGGATGAATGGGAGTTCGACACGATTGTGTTCGCGGTTTTCTCCGTCATTGACCAACTTGACCCCTCCGAACTGATTCTGTTTCATTACCCGTCTCTATTCTTCGTCTGAATCTTGACTCGTACTCGGCCAGTTAGCAGTTCACTCGTCAGTCCGTTTCTTATTCGTTGAAGTTTCTCACGGTATTCATATTCGCTCTGAATCGCACCTTCAATCGTGTCGGCTGCGCCCAGAATCATTTCCTGCTCCTTAAGAGGAGGAACTGCCAGCTTGAAGGCCTTGAAGTGTTCCAAGTGAATGTGTCTGAGCCCAGTTCCAGCAGACTGCTTTCCGAGTTGACGGCTAAACTCAGCACTCTCAAAGAAGTAGCGTATAAGACCAGGTAGTATGCGTGTCTGGTCAGGCCGAAGCATAGCCACAGAAACGAATATGCTAAACTCCTGAATTCCTGCAGGCACGACGCGTGCCACTCCAAGAGTGCCGTCTTTCGTAACCAGCACATCACCCGGTCTTGGGTCGGCCCTTTTCTTGAAGAGCTCATGGTCAGACGGTGCGATTCGTCTAGCAGATTGAAAGTCTATTGACCGCGATTTGGTGAGATTCTCGACAGTTAAGAATGGAACTCCTGCGACCATGTATTCGGGAGTCTTGTGAACACCATCGACAATTTTCGTTGTCAATTCAGTCATGCTATAGACACTCCATGATGCCGGAATGAAACCAAGCTCCGACTCCACGAAACGACCAGATGTCTTCTCTAAGCTTCTCACACTCCCATCATCCCCGATCCCCCTCGTCAGCAGGTCGTGCAGCAATCCGCTCTTGACGGCCCTGAACTTCTCGGCCAGCCGTTCAGTCTGGGTGATTGTCCTATCCATCAGGTCAAGTGCATCGGCGATGCGCTGCTGTTCGCCATCAGGCGGAATAATGATTGGTTCGCGGAGAAGGGGTTTTCTGGTAATGTGCTTCATTCCTGTTCCGTGAGTTCTCCGTTGTAGCTGCTGAACATGGAAGTCGAGAAGATGGTAAACAAACCTCTTGTGAATCGTCGGATGTACATTGAAGATGTGTTGGTTGAGAATCGCCTCTTCTCCGCGATAAGTGAAAACACCAAGGGTAGCGGACCAAGAAAGAAGTATGTCACCGTCCTCGACCAAGTACTTCCCGTCCACTGGTTTCGAGAATCTATTCAGCGTTTTGGATGTTCCCGTGAGGTTCTGAATCCTTATTATGGGTCTACCATGTGACTCCCAATCTTCTTCCTTGAATGCTCTGCCATTCACGTAGTCGGCGATTTCGCCCAGTGTTGACCACGACCATCCATCAGGAAGAACCGCCCTACTCGCGGCAGCAGTGCTACTTCCCATTGTCGTACCCCAGCTCTTGGAAGATGCTCTCCAGCTTCTCTCGCGAATCGTGATTCAATGTTTCGAGATGCGTCATGGAATCTCGGTACTTTCTCCATAGATTCTCAATGTAGGTAACCATCATTCGTCTGCGTTCGGACGAATAGCGTTGAACTTGTACCACCAACTCCTCTCGAAGAACCTCCAAGACAATCTTTCTGGCCTCATCCTCTTCGAGCGTTTCTCGTTCTTTTATGAGCTGCTCCACAAGCTCACTGCTTAGCCTCTTCAGTTGCTTCTTCAGGTCTTTGAGTTCGCGCTTCGCCACTTCAACATCATGTGATGACAATTCCGACTCGTCTTCAGGCTCTTCATCTTCAGCAGGTTCTACGGCTGCTTCAAGTTCTTCAATTCTGGACTGAACTCCGGAGATTTTCAAAACATAGTCCGGTAGCAGCCTCTTCACTAATTTGTGCTCGAACAGGTCGGACTGGTTGTTGCCATTCTTCTTTGGCTCCTCTAGCATAGCCTGAATGCTTGTTATCCAGCTGTCTACAAGACCCATGAGTCCTTGGGCGGATACCGTCTTGAAGTCATACTGAGTTTCTGCCCACCAAGTCGCAATGGCGCCAAGTGCTTCATAGTGGTTCAGCAGGCCTACTGCAGAAATCCTCTGAATGAAAGACTCAACCAACTCGCTTCGCAGAGCGTACATGTTGTTTCCGCCCGAAATCTCTCCAATGCTTGCCTTCCTTTCGTCCCACCACTTGGCCAGAGCTTTCATCAACCGACCTTCCTGCATCTTAACGCCTTCGTCGCTTTCGACAGCTGTCCGGAGTTTCACGCTTTCATCGAGTGTGGGTGCGAAATCTGAGTAGGCATCATCACGAGGCATGAATATGACGTCTGGGCTCAGCCCAAGTGCTTTGAACATATGACGCGCCGCCTCAATTTCGCTCTTGGGGACTCCGCCGTGCAAATGAGCTCGAACATCATGAGGTTCGGGAGGCGGCGAGTTGTCAACATACCGTCTGATGTTGAGATTGTGCTCGTTTCCTTCAATCTCGGTCATGCCTACTACTCTGGCATAGTTAGGGACGTCTTGATACGCATCGAATGTTGATACTATCTTCTCAACGTGCTCAGGGCGTAGGTAGTTCTGTGCTCGCCCTGCATGAAACTCTGCATCTGCATTGATGAACAGAACTTTGCCTCTTCTCTCCTTGGGCTTAGACCCCTTCGCCCTTTGGACAAGAATGCAGGCAGGTATGCCTGTGCCGTAGAAAAGATTCTGCGGAAGGCCAATCACAGCCTCAACCAAGTCGTCCTCAAGGATTCCTCTCCGAATCTTGCCCTCTTCTCCGCCCCGAAAGAGAACGCCATGTGGCATTACCGTGGCAACCATCCCATCGGGTCGCAATACAGATATCATATGCTGCAGGAACATCAGGTCCGCCTTCTTGCCCTTCTCCGGCGTGAAGCCGTACCGAAATCGCTCCTTGTACTTCATGCCCTTTGTACTGTAGGTCTGGGAGAATGGCGGATTGGTAATGACCCTGTGGAACCTCATCAATTCGCCGCCTTCGAGGTGCATCGGGTTAGCCAGAGTGTCATCATTGAAAATATCGGTCTTGCGAATCCCATGAAGAAGCAGATTCATCCGGCAGATGGCCCATACACCACCATTGGACTCTTGGCCGTACAATGCAAGGTCACGAGCATCACCGCCACTTTCCTCAACGTACTCCTTGGATAGAATCAGCATGCCACCAGATCCCACACACGGGTCGTACACTCGCATGCCTTGTTGTGGCTTTACGAGCCGGACCATGAGTCGAACCACATCTCTTGGGGTATAGAACTCACCACCTTTCTTCCCGGCGGTTTCCGCAAACTGGCCGATCAGGTATTCATACGCTGCGCCAAGGAGGTCGGGAAACTCGAAGTCCTCGTTCCTCAATCGATACTTGCTGAAATGATCGATTAGTTCCCTCAGGCGAGTATCCGGGATTCTGCTTTTACCCACTGTCTTGTTGAAGTCGATATGCTGGAAGACACCCTCCAAGGACGGGTCCGATTCTTCAAGTGCCATCAGGGCCTTGTTGAGCGTGTTCCCGATTGCGCCATGGGCTTCATCACGTATCTTTGGCCAGCGTGCTTCAGGAGTGACGTAGAACGTGTCGGTGTAAAACTCCCTGCTCTCCGCACGCTTCTTTACTTCGGCATCAGAACGGCCTAGTTTCTTCTGCTCCTCGATGATTCTCTCGTATCGAGCCTCGAAGACATCGTAGGCACGCTTCAAGAACAGCATACCAAAGATATACTCCTTGAATTCCGCGGCATCCATCTTCCCGCGTAGTATGTCTGCCGCTGCGAACAGATGTCGTTCTAGCTGTTGAAGAGTGAGTCGTGCCACGTGAAGGGCTCCCCGTCTGGTGCAACAGTCGAGTGACGATGCTATGGTTGGGAATAAACAACTTGGTACAAAACTCTTTCCCGGAGAGTCAGTTAGCAGAAGACGATGTGACTCTATGGTTGACTATCTCCAACTCTCTGAAGGCGCAGTCATAGTCCCCAACCTCAAGAACCGTGCTGCGAGCCTCCAGAATCGTTCCGAGCGTTTCAACTGGCCGGACAAACGTGGTCCAAATGGTAATGGCGAAGGAGAAGCTCAAAAGCGAAAGACAGGATAGGGCTCGTGGGTGAGTGCAGGTTGAGCACGCCTACTATCTCGGTCATTGATGCATATTCCTTCGGTCGGCTGTTCGGAGGCTCATCAGCCCTCGAGCTCCTTAGCGATTACAGGTCGTTCCTTGATTTCCTACACGTACGGAATCTCAGTGAGGATCGATCAAAGAACCTGCTTCTTGGGTTAAGACTTCTGCTCAATACGGTGGTCAATGAACAGAAATTCGTGCTAGAAACGGAATCCCCTTTCTTTCTTGAAGCCGATTCTATGACCAGAAGGGCGCTTCATGAAGGGTGTCCCATGAAGCAAGTCCCAAGCAATTCAGATCTGGCACAGGTTCTTCGTGGTTTGGATTTGAGAGTCACAGCATCGCTGGAAACACAGACTTGCCTTAACTTTTTCGAGGCAAACAGACAAGGCTTTGGCGTGTATGTGTCTGTGCTCAAAGACATCCGCGAAAGCAATCTGATTCTTTGTGGACTCGCCAATAGTATGTCGAAGGAACTAGCTCTGTCCTTCTGCTCAATGGAGTTCTTGGCGGATCTTACTGACATGAAGATGCTGAAGATACCTCTGAAATCAGGCGGGACTGATTTCGCAATTGGAAAAAGAACAGCTGCATTCAAGAGGGGCGGGCTCTTTGAGCGCATGTTTGAAGGCTACATTGCTGGTGTTTCGTATCTTTGGCAACGCTTGGCTGCTCCTGCAATGGTTTCCAACCCGTGGACAGATGTATTGTGCTGCAAGGACTGGGGCGACTTTCTGGAACTCTACGACAAGATGATACAGGACCGAATATCAGAAACAGAAGAGCACTATGGACTCGTAGCCAGCAAGGATATTGCAGTTGAGTTTGACAATCCGGCCGGCGGTGCATTGGCCCCAATCTTTGAACCTTACCATCCGCATGCGAGAGCATCAAGAGCGCAGCAACTTGACGCTGAGTTTCTCTGGTACGACCTGCAGGTGTTGGATGGTGGTGATTCGGTACTCTACCCCGGGGTCCCTACGTTTGTCTACCTTCTGGAGGGCTTGGCCGGCATGTATGCCAGCGGCAGAATCCAAGGTCCTGTGCAGGTTCGGCGGATAATGCACCCGTTGACCGGAAGCCCTACAGCCGCGGACATTAGCTATGCCATCCTAGTGCCTTCCTTCGGCTCGTTATGGAGTGATTCCTCTGGTTGGATTGTCCACTTATATTGCTGCAACAACTGCACTGGTGGGGCTAGGTCGCTCATGCGATTGGCTGAGGAAACAATCCAACGTCTGGGCGAACTCATTGAAGTCAGAGAGCTTTCCGTATCACGTCAAGAGTTTGAGCGTTATCTGAAGGAGAGAATAGAGAAAAAGAGCAAGTCAGTTGCCTGTTCGCTGACAAGATCTGAGCTGGCCACTTTCATAATGGATGTCAGCGATGAACTCTCTGCCGCTTTCATCGAGTTGTTTGTCGCCACGTCTATGGCGGAAGATGGTTATCATGTCAAATGGCGGTATCGCAACAAGAAGCAGATCAGGAACCAAGAGATTGATGTTCTGACATGGAAAGACGATCTTGTCTATGTCATTGAATGTGCAAAGAGCCTTCCTAAATCCTCCAAGGAAATCCAGAAACTAGTAGAGGAGTTGAAGGCGAAGAAGGAATCTGTCGAAAAACGCATATTCCCGGGATTACGCGTGCGCAGCAGAATTGTAGTTGCAGAGAACTTGGACGATGAGGAACTCCAGCAATCCATTCAGACACTCAGACAATCCGATGTCGACATTCAAGACATCTACGCACTGATGAATCATTCGAAGCATGGGACCACCCAACTCCGAAACTTCCTCCTCAGGATTCAGGTTGCCAAGAGGAACCGAGGCAGTCTGTTCCTTGCTGAGATTATGCGTATGAGCGATGCAAGGGATGTGGAACCATGATGCTCGATTGGTCCTCATCGCTCCTTGCGCCGTATCCGGCCCAAAGTTCTGCTAGACCCCTGCGCTCCGAAGCTTCTCACTGTATTCTGGGTGAAATATGGCAGGGCACTGTCGAGCCATTCGTGTCATCTTACAAAACTCACAGATTCCACTTGGCGATTGCACGATAGGTTCTATCACGATTGAAACTGCGATGAGTGCAGACATCTAGTGGAACGCCTTGAAGGACGTGTAAGTTCTTAAGCGTTGAATAATACTATAGACTGATTGGAAAAGAATCGCGTGACATCGCATGAACTCGAACACTACCCGAAGTATTGTCCTGCTATCCTTCTTACTTTTCGGCTATCTGGTTATTCCCGCCACTGCTCAATCCCCGGGCGGTACAGAAACTCTTGTCCATCCGTTCCGTGCTGGAGATCACGTTAGCGCAGACTTCGAGTCATCTGGGCAGGTCGACATTTTCAGCATCGTGGGTGTGAAGGGCGAGATAGACGCAGGCTTCTTCGTTGGTGTGGACCTGCCAGCAGAACTGAGAATCGTTTATCCCGAATGGGTGGATCAGCGAAGTGATTCCGACCTGTCGTTCAATGCTGAAGGGCTGCCAGGAGGACGAGTCGGGCTAGAAATCCATGCTGGACTCAAGGTCAGCTTCTGTTTCGTGGGAGGAGCAGTCACTATCGGTGTCATAGATGTAAACAAGGAACTGGACCTTGCCGCAGAAATAACGACACCCATCGGTAGTTCTGTGGCCAAGCCACTTGAAGCAAGAGTCGAGATTGGTACGGTCACCATTCCTCTGCTCGTGACGAGTGTGAAGGTGAGCGTGTACTTTGGTGTGACCGCATCGGTACACGTGGCTGGTTCTCTGCTATCTGAACTGAAAGTGGAGAGCAGTTCACTCGTATCCAATGTCCTCGAAAGCCTCCTATGGGATGACGAGAACGAAACCCTTGTTCGTGAATTCTCAGTGACAGAATCGGCGGTGGAAGACATCCGGCTATCGTTGTCACAGACACGACTGAAACTCGACACATACTCGATCATCATCGAATCCGTATTCATTGAATTAGAAGCAGCAGGTTACACGCTGCCTAGGCTAGCCCTGCCTATACCCTTTGGGTTCTCACTTCCCATATCATCCGGAATTGAATTGGATTGCACCAGCCCGGCCGAGTCGATCATACATGTGTTCGTTCCTAATTCACCCATGCAGGTCGACTCAAGCACTATCGTCCTTGTTGCGATAGCGAGTATCCTCCTTGTCCTAGCTATCCTCTCAAGGCGTTGATATAAGCCGAAAGCAGGTACTTCTCCTTTGAGAAGAATCCTGAGAAGCCCTCCAGATGGGCTGAGATGGCTCGATGGGGTCACGGAATCACGTATGTCATAGTGGGCGACATTATGTTGCTCGTGTCACTGACTGCAAGTATCTTACATTGAGGAAGCAACTGTCAGCCAGCACCATGTGATGTTCCCTTGACCCTGCTTTGTTTCCAAGAACCAAACTTTGCCGCAGTTTCATGCAATTGAGAGAACGTACCAACTGTCTTGACGGCCTTTCTGGTCACTATTGCGAGGAGAACTGGGTTTCCACGCTCAAGTTCCGTGAGAGCTTGTGAAAGACAATGGTTTCAGCGGCTTTCATACTTCTACCAGTCGCTTGACAATACTCAGAATTGTTGCAGTGTTTCTCAGTAGAAGATATGCAGGAATGACCCGGCTAAAAACATAAGAGCGTGAGTACCAGAGAATCGAAAGACCGCTTCTTGGGACTGTGCCTTGATTCATAGGAGGGACGTTGAGTGGCTTCTGCGGCTGTCTACTCAGGCTCCAAATCCGAGAACGCAATATATGTGGCGTTTGGTGTTGTTATTGCCTTGGGGTTCGTTCGATGGCAAATGCCGACTGCGCTTGTCAATCCAAGTGATGCGGCTGCACTAGTGTTACTGCTCGGGTCAATAGCAAGTTCTGTAGTTTTCTATATAAAGCCTGAACGAATCGCTGTCCTGCTGTTGGAGCGCCATGTCTTTAGCAGTGAGGGACTCTTGATTGCTCACTTCATGCTTAACCATGAAATCTGTCTTGAAACGTGGAACTATGCACTCACTAGGTCTTGGGAAACACCAGAAGAGAGGACTCGGAAGTCTATATCTAGAGTTGTCAATAGCCCTGATTTGGCAAATGAGATCTGGGGCGTGAAGAGCGCCTTCTTGCTCTTCGTTAGTATACCTGTTGTTCTGTATGCAGGAGGCTTTGACGCATCCCATGCAATCTTCCTGGGCATCGTCTTCTTTCTTTGGATGTTCATGGTGGTACTGTATGACTATGCTGATCTGCCGGGGCGATGTACTGTCATTGCCCAACTTCGGACTCTACAGGATGCTCTCTATTTGGCGCATGTTCGCGATGACAATGAAAGACCATTGGGTCAAAGGTTCCGAGGTCAAACAGGAACTGCGAGTCCATTCGAAAAGGTGGTGGAGCATCTAGACGGCTTGATCGTGAAAAGAGATTGGAGGGGTGCCGCCAAAGTTGCAGAAGAAACCAGAAACGATTTTGATGCTGGAGCACAAGGCATCGTGAATCGACTACCGGGCATTTTCATTCAGATTTGGAGTGAGATGAATCAGGCCCCAGACGAGGTGGTCAGATATGAACGGAATTGCAAGCTGCTGGCACTGAAGCAGGTTCTCTGCTACATCGCTAGAGGCGGGATGCCCGACGTCCCGTCAGAGTTAGGAGGTCTGCTTGAGAATCTATGCATACTTGACAACTCAAGCCTAGACACTGCAGAAAGCTTCTTCCGATGCCTTGGAAACCTCTCAATCACCGGCCTACCGCTGTCAGTCATAGACGGCTACTTCCACAGCCTCATTGGAGAACACCCCGTGGAAGAAGCCGTAGAAACAATACTGAAGTTGTGGCAAGAGCATGGCCATGACTTTGGCTCCAATCTTATTTTGGCTGCAAAGTACGTATCTGAACCCTTCAGAAAGAGGATATTAACAGAAGTGGCCCAGAAGGGACGCAGGTTTCTGCAGCTAATCGATCGCGAAACTGCTGTTAGCATGGTCCAGTTCGACGACTTGCTCGCGCAAGATAACTTAGCTGCCGTTCTTCTTTCCAAGTCGCCGGACGTGATTGATGTTGCATCCTCAGTTGTCGATTTGGACAATCCCGTGCTGGCGGTTTCATTCATAAAGAAAATCAGTCCTAACGACCCGACCATGACCGATGTCGTGATAGGCAGACTCCTTCGTGAGAAGAAGACAGAAGTGTGTGGTCTACTCCGCAGGCTCGTCAAAAGCTCAGACAGTGAGGCAAGGATAGCCGCAATACGAGGAGCTGTTGAGATAGTAAGAAGAACTAGCTTGCGTCATGGACGAGGTCGGCAATATGCCAAGTGCAGCGACCTCATAATCCACTGTTTGAGTGATCCCGTGGTGGAAATCAGAAAAGCCGCAATATCGGGTGCCTACAGCACCAAACTGATTGAGGAGTCTCGTCTTCTGAATCTTGGAGTAAACGAAACGGACCCGGAAACCAAGCGGATGATTGAGGGATTTCTCGACTTGGAAAAGGATCGACAGAAGTCCAGTCGTGTCCTAGACTCTGCCGCTTCACATGTCCGACAGTCGTAATCAAGGTTTGTTGTTGTAGTGAGCAAAGACCTCTGGGCACTCACCTTTGAGATCGCAGACTTTGGCATTGTCGGAGACCTGTTCGAGGTCGTGCCGGCAGTCATAGAGGAGCTCAAGATGCTGCAGGCCGAGAGGTAGAAGATTGGCTTCAGAGAAGGCTTCGGGTATCGACACTCCTAGCCACATCAAGAGGACACAAAGGATGGATGCCGCTCTTTGCCCCACATACTTGACAGACCACTATGGTGCCTCCTGATACAGCTCCATTCCGCGATATATAACGACTTGTAGCCTGATAGGTCAGAGTTGAGGAGCTCTGAGATCGGTCGTTCAAATCGAACCCCCGCTACCATTCTCCTCCTGATTCCATGGTTATCTCGTCGAATTGGCTGGCCTCCGGTTCTTCACTGCGCTGTCGCTCAGGGCGTCCGTCAGTGCACTCCAGGCTGCTCAGTTTCCAGCCGCCGTAGGTGTGATTGAACGGAGTTCCCAGTCGTTCCTCGCGAGTGGAGCTCGCCCGGGCGAACTTTCCGGACAGCGAGACACTAGATAAGTAGGGGGACTGCTATTCTGCAGGGATGGTGGGGCACAATTGGACCTGACTCAGCTTGAGGCAGACCGCCTGATGGCGATGGACAAGGTGGCTATGGAAGTGCGGCAGTATCACTTTCCTACCCCGGGCAAGAAGCTTGAGATACCGTTGGTTTCACGCGATGAGAAGGAACGTTTCACCTTCAGTATCTACAGGGGAAAACGCAGTGTGCTTAAATGCACATATCAGGAACTGCATGGCGGTCAATGTGTCTTAGTGCGACTGGACCTCAATGGGCCCAAACACACAAACCCACAAGTTCTTCTTCCTCCAGAAGGATTTGATGAGTACAATGGGACTGAGTTCACAGAATCGCACTTGCACCTGTATGTCGAGGGTTACGATGATAAGTGGGCCCTCCCTGCCTCGGACAAAGGATTCATAGAGGTGTCGGAGATGTCACACCTGAGCGAGAACCTTATGAAGTTCCTGGACTTCTGCAATGTGAGAGCAGCACTTGACATCATCGGGGTGTTGATATGACATGCGATGAGGCCAAGTCCCTCATAGGGACATATGTCAAGTGGCTACAGGAAAAGACGTCTCTGACGGACGTGTCGGGTTTCTGCGAGATAACCACACCGTTCCTAGATCGTCACAACGACGCAGTCGTAATCTACATGGAGAGGAGAGGTCTGGAGATAGTCCTGTCCGACGACGGATACACACTCGCGGACCTATCTATGACAGGTGTTGAGATGACTCCGAATCGGCGGAGTATCCTCGACGTCGTGTTGAATGGGTTTGGCGTGTCGTACAACGACGGGGAGCTGGCAGTGGCGACTAGTGTTGAGGACTTTCCGCGAAGAAAACATGACCTTGTTCAGGCAATCTTGACTGTGAACGACATGTTCATGACTGGGCGCGAAACAGTAAGGAGTTTGTTCTTAGAAGAGGTCGAGGCTTTCTTGAGGAAACGAGAGGTGCACTTCAGTAGGGCTGTCAGCTTCAAAGGAGCGAGTGGCATGGACCACACCTTCGACTTTCTAGTACCTCCATCGCCGATGCAACCCGAACGTCTGATACAGGCAGTGGCTCGTCCTGAGAAACAGAGCATCATAACAAAGGTCCTCTTTCCGTTCACTGATGTCAAGGACCGCAGACCGACGAAAGTCAAGCTGTATGCGTTCCTAAATGATCAGGAGAAGATACCCTCAGACCTGCTCAGCTATGTCAGGAATTGCGGCGCGGACCCCGTCGTCTGGAGCGACAGAGAAGCAGTCGTCGAGGCACTGACTGCGGTCTAGATATCGTACTTTTCCCTCTGCCGTCACGCGAGCATGAGGGGATAGTCGGTACATCAATAAAGCCTGTCATCAAGTTCGCAGGGGAGAACTCAGAAAAGGACCGCGAGAGGGCATCTGCCAGCCCTCTCTTGTCTACTAGCATCTGACCATCCTGATGGCAAGACCATCGTAGGTCGGAATCGAGCCAAATGCAGCCTGCATAGAAAGGCGAAGCCCTCGTGTGGTTCATTAGGAGGTCACGATAGTCAGGCAATGGATGTGAGTGCCATGTGAGGGGAATCTCATCTCACAGTTTCTATCCTTGTGTGTCTGCCCACTTTCATGGTTCTGCATAATTCCACCACATCCGTCGCTCTGACCAACTGTCTAGTTTCAGCCATGATGGGAGTAATGGTAGGCAGCCTGTTACCAGACGTTGATGCGTCAGATTCGAAGATCATGCATGGTACATGGAAACCCATCGGATTTGTTGGCAAATACCTCTTTTACAAGCCCATGGTGCGACTGCTTGGAAAGCAGACGGACACATTCAGAGATGAACATCGCGGCATTCTTCATTCTCTTCTCGGTTGCCTGATGGCGTCAGCGTTCTTTGCGGTTCCGACTGCCATCTTCTTCGTTGTCTTGACGCGGCTGGTCGAGATGGAAACTGCAATTCCTGTATGGTATATCTGGATGGGAGTCCCAATCGGCTTCATGTTGCATCTGGCAGAAGACAGCTTCACGAGATCAGGAGTCCGATGGTTTTTCCCTCAAGGTGAACCCACACGCAGCACCACTCGAACATTCCGCAGTAGTGGAAGTGAGTTTCTCCTTCTGCTTATCTTCGTTGCCACTTTTGGCACCTTGACTCTGATCGTGAATTACCTGCCCGTATCACTCGTAACACTTCTAGCTTCTCTGGGAGCAACACCAGTCTTGCTCATACTTCTTCACAGAATCAACCCAAGAATCAGTGAACTGGGCGACAAGTGGTACCTCCGAGGAATGGTTGAGGATTATCTGGCGGGCCGCGGGGGGTTGAAGACAGACCCAAGTGAGCCACGCACTCCCGTTGTCAGGGTCGAGAGTGACAGCGGTGCAGTGAAGCCCCCCTATGTTGCAAGAATAACTGACGTTGGAGGAAAGTATGGCCTCGAGAGAAAGTTCTTCGCGCCGCCTTATGCGGAAGCTAACCGGATGCGAAGGGGAAACGTGGTCGAGGTCAGGACCCGCGACCCCTTGGGGAGCAATCGGGTTTACTATGTGGTCCGAAACGGACTCTTCTGCCCGTTCGCAAAGCTGATTGAACCAGATTCCTCTGAGTCGGATGAGGACTACTGAATGTCAAATGCGGACTTAGAGTTTGGAGGTATGGTCGACCTCCTTGGTCTCGAATTGAGTGGTGTGAAGGTCGTAGCGAAAGAACCGGGCGCCATAGGTAGAAGAGTAGCAGGCAAGTATAGCTTCTTCTCGCCACGAATCTCTCTGAACAGAGAGATCATCCCTTACTGGTTTACCGCACTTATGACCCTGCTACACGAATATGGCCACCACAAACACAGGCGGTTCGTTCTTGGGTGTGTGATTCTGGCCATACTGGCCGCCCTTGGATTATGGACCTACAGCATGATAGCACCTTCATTGATCAGCAGATCACTCACCATATTCTTGGGCGCCGTTGGAGTCCTCGTTGTCGCATTTCCAAAGGCCTCCTACTTCGAAACCATTGCAGACAGATATGCAAGTGGCCATGTTCCAAGCATCTTCCTCTTCCTGTCAAATCTGGAAATGATGGAATTGGTTGAGAGGCTTCAAGATAGGAAGGTGAGCCTCCCACAGACGCTGGGCGGTTTCTATAGAAACATGAGGGAGTATAATCCTGAACTGCTTGAGTAGACCTGATGACTTCAGGGCCGTGTAGATTGCGGCCACGCTCTCTTACAGGAATCCCTCCTCCTACCGTGATTACCCTGCTGGCCCCGGCCACTCGTTGCATATGTCGCAGGGGACTGGAAACTCATCGTTCCCTAAGAGTGGTCCAAGGATAGATTCAACTGCACAATGTGACTTCGCACAGTAGGTCTCACCTCGAGGAGACGTTTCGTATCATGTTCAAGCATGGTTCGGGCGAAGGGGAAAACAGAACAATGGACACTGAACAAGTATTGCACAGGATTGAGCAGTGGATTAGGCAAGAGGCTCTGTTCTACGGCCCACAAATGTTGACGATAGAGCAAGGCTTGCCACTACCTGACTACACAGGACCAGAACGTACGCCGGTCAACAAGATTGCGGCTCTTGTTGTCCAGAACTCCCATCAGACAAGGGGCGACTTCGCTCTCACGGTTGATCTTGGGGCAGTCGAATCAGAGCTTCTGTTTCTGGTGATTAAGTGTATTGCGAAAAGCAAAGACAAAACGGTAGACGAAGTCCGTCTTAAAGAAGTACTTGAACGCCTAGAATACTCACTGAACTGGCAATCCTTTCCAGACCGCTCGTGGGCTTTCCTCCATCAGTTTGATTGCCTAGAACGTTTCGTCACACTTGACGGACCCGCACGTATCAGGCGAACAACAATCATAGAGGATTCACTATTCAAACAGTATAACCACTCAGTTGGAGGAAGAACCGTCTGTCGGTTCGTTGCGGAAACGAAGCAAGATGCCCGGGTGATTTACTTCAGCGACGACGGCAGCATTAATCCCATAGTCAACAACGAGTTCGTCATGCTTGTATCCTCGCTTAGACTTGCAAGTCCGAGCTCTGTGGGTATAAACCGCGTGAGTGTCGAGGTGCCGGCAGGAAACTTTGGAGAACAGAGCCCTGCAGTAGCCATACCCTTCTATAGCGCGCCGGAGGTCTTCCCTGCGGCTTTCAGTCGGTTTGTCAACACGCAGTGCGTTCTTGACAAGTACGAACTTGAACTGTTCGGTCGTCTCCACGCAGGCTTGAGAAAGGTTGTTGAAACCGGAGGGAAAAATGCTGACAGGCTCCAAAGGAGCTTACGCCGTTTCAATGCCGCGATATGCTCGGGCCAGATAGAGGACATCGTTGTGGACACGATTATCGGATTGGAGATCCTCTTCCACACAACGGGCTTCAGGACATCATTCCTAGCATCGCACCTTGCAGCGATAGGAGCCAGCGAGAGAAAGACGGTAGCGGACCAACTTGACAAGTCCTATGACCTGAGAAACAGAATCGTTCATGGAGGCTCCCTCAAGGAGGGGGACAGTCACCTGGCAATCAGACTTCTGACCATCTTCTGTCGGGTGTTGAGATCCTACATCTACTTAGCGACAAAGATGCAGGATATTGACGGGTACATCAGGAGGATTCCGTACGACCCTGACGAGCTTGCGAAACTTGAAAATGAGCTTGCTAGATGGAGTCGAGCTGAAACATCTTGGGTCTGGAAGCCGTCTGAGCCGCCTAAGGCTTTGTGAGGACCGAAGAAGCTGAAAGAACAGATTGAAACAAAGCAAGTGGAGAGAGCATTTGACCTCTGAGGGGCCTGCTAGCTCGCTCTGCACCCGCAGGGCTCACAACCCTGAGATCGGTCGTTCAGATCGACCGCCCGCATTGGCTCGAAACACATCAAAGAACCACCATACTGACAGACCCATGACTGCGATGAGGACGCCAATAGGTAGAGCTAGAGCGTCGAAACTGCCTTGGTCGCTCAGAATCATCCAAGTGTTGTACGACATGTGCACGATTATCGCCGGCACCGTGCTCTTGGACAGGGATGTCATCACACCATAGAGCAGACCACTTGCAGTAGGATAGACCAAGGCCGCAGCCAAGGCAACCATGGCAGTGTCGCTGGACAGTCCTCCGTAAGAGGAAAAATGATTGAGGCCAAACAGCAGGGCAGTGTAAGTTATGGCATTGAGGCGGTTTCCAAGGTGGTCGATCATCTCACTCAGTATTAGACCCCGACACAGGACTTCCTCAAAGACACCGGGAAAGAGTGCATCTGTAACAATGCGCGTTAGAGGAGAGCCGCTTGTACTCCATTCATAGTTCATGATAGATATCAGGAGATAGCCAAAGGTGAGAGACCCTCCCACAAGCAAGACAGAAACAAAAGTGTGAACAGCTGCACGAGTCCCAAGAGCGCTTCTGGACCAGAAATGCTCTCTGCCAAGAAGGAAGAATGGCAAGGAAACTATGGACAGGTAGCATGCCAGGTCTGCGACTATCCCACCGGTCACTGGATACTTGTTCAGCAAGATGGTGATTCCGAATATCCACATGAGGGAAAGCACCAGTGGTTTCTTGGACTTGAGTTGCTTCTTGGCTCTGAATTTCAATACCTGTATTGAAAGCACAAAGAAGAACGGGAGATCCATGAGTAAGGGTTGGTATGGACCCCCTTTCAGTATCAGTAAGAAACCCCACACGACAAGGAGGAAGGACATGAGGAGCGCGAACCGTGCGCGTTTCGCTCCTCGGAATACAGACTCCTCTTCGTAGGTTTCAGTGTTGCCTTGCAGACTCAGTCACCCCTTTCCTGCGCGCATGTGAAATGCAATGGGGTACAGCTCATCCGTTTTATTTGAAGCTGATTGTCCAGTTTGTTAGCCGGACGGCGGACTGGGAGCTGTAATCGGATAGAACAGGGGACAGATTTCCATAACCCTGAGATCGGTCGTTCAAATCGACCCCCCGCTACCATCTCTCATTCTAGATGTCGTTCAAACCACTCAAGATCCATTGTGCGGCATAGATGGCGTATGGAGCGAATCCACAAGCATCTGCTTGGAAGCTACCTCCCTTTTATTGGGCAAGGGGAATACTCTGCCGGTCAGAGGTGACTGTAAGGTGACATCGAGAAACTGGGATTTCTACGCCCGCTTGCTCTCTTGGGCCTTGATGGTTATTGGGATTTGTGCGTTCGTGAATATCTTCATAGCTTTTGCTATAACAAATCTCACGACAGCAGCCGTGAGTGAACCTGCGGCGGCAGATGCGTATCTTGCCAGGATCGCATTGCTCGGAGCAATCAGTCTTGTCATAGGTGTCGTAGAAGCCGCTGTACTCCTGGGAATGGGCTTCGTTGGTCTGGGTGCAAAGTCCACGTAGGTCAAGTCGGTAAAAGGAATCAGAGGTGGTTTCTTGCTTTCTTCAATCTGGCGGGATTAGTACCCGGAATTCGCTGCAAGCCTCGAAGTAAAACCCTGAGATCGGTCGTTCGAATCGACAACCTGCAACCATCTCCTCTTACCACCTATTTGCAGGCAGCAATCACGGAAGTAGCCTCTCAATCTTTTCTAACAGATATGGGATGCCATACTTGTGCCCTTCCTGTTGCCTCTGCGTGCAAGAAGGAGCAAAGGGGTCTGTGGCAGTATGTATCCATATTCGCCGACTTTCCTGAAGTGGTGAGTTGACCGTGGCAAGATTGATAAAACCCGACGTGAAACCCTGAGATGGCTTCGCCACAATGTTCAGCAAAGGAGGGTGAGGTTTGCTCACAGCCAACAGGGTAGCTGTCATGATAGACGAAGGCTACTTCGAGAAAATCAAGCTGATTTGCCTCGGAAATACTCGAATCGACTACTTGAAACTCTCAGATGCTCTGTGCGAGGGCAAGAATCGATACAAGACATACGTGTACTACGCCTTGCCATTTCTGGGCAAGAACCCCAGTCCAGCTCAGCAGGAGTTGTACGATGGGAAGAGGGGCTACATGGACAAGTTGAAACACCTTCCCGATTTCGAGGTCCGGCTCGGGCACATAGCAGCCGGTCCCGGTCGAAAGGCTCCTTTCCAGCAGGAAGGGGTTGACCAAATGTTCATATCAGACCTTCGAAAACTGAGTTCGGAAGGGCTTGTCGATTCCGTTGTCATAATCGCGGGTGATAGTCACTTCGCTCCTGCGGTTGCATCGGCTAAGGAGAAGGGCATCCATATTACATTATACCACAAAGACTGCTACGATGGTCCTCAACTGCCCAAGAATAACAGAAGCGGCCTGTCTTCGGAACTCGAACGCTTGTGTCACTCTGTGAAGGTCATAGAAAAGGATCTAGTAAATTCAGTCTTGCTGTAGAGAAGCCATTGAGAGCAGGTGCTCCTCAGTGACCAGAGTTGAGCGGCTCTAAGATCGTTCGTTCAGCTCGACCGGTCGTTACCCCTTCTTTTCAGCTGTCTATTCATTGCTGGAACTGATATCCACAGTTGGGGCAGAAGCGAGCCGCTGGCAGCTGTCTAGGCGTGCCGCAATGGGGACAAAATCCAATGGTCTGGCTCTCAGGCATGAGTGAGCTACCAGAAGGCTGTGATTCTAGCCCAGGTCCCTGAACTAGTGTCTGAAGCGGAACCTCTGCCGCCCCGCTGTGCTTCCTCCGGTTGAAAAGAACAACCGCAGCAGCGACAATGGCTATTCCTCCTATGGCGATGCCAAACGCAACAAGGAATCTCTCATTGGAAACTCTAACAGTGATCACCACGTACTCAATGTTGCCCACATCGTCTCTGGCTGTGAGTCCTATGGCATGTCCCCCATCGGCAAACTTGGTAGTGTCCCAAGCATAACTGAACTGGCTGTCATCTTCGGTGTCGGTCAGAACATCATCGATTCGGAGCTGGACCGACTCTATTGGAAATCCTTCGTGTGTCAGGGTTGCGTCGATTTGCACAGTCCCCATGCAAATAGCCTCATCCTGAAGGTTCAGGTCGATGGATGGAGCAGTTATGTCAATCCGATTAGTACCAATGACATGGGCTTGCATGAAAATTGAGTCCATGTTACTGTACATGATGTACCAAGTATCAGTCGTCGGCACAATGAGAGTCCAGTTGGCGCCTCCTATATTCTGTCGCAGAGCATAGACAGAAGCCGTGTAGCCACTCGTCCACAAGTCGAAGTTGGACTGGTCGCAGACAAAGAAGTCTATTCCTCCCGATGACGTTACATCGAAACGCCCGTACAAGCCTGTGCCAGTATACCTCACCGCATATAGGTAGTAATAGCTCAATGCAGGAACCCAGACATCGAAAGGCCAGTCCGGATCAACAAGAGGCACGGCAGTCCCTTTCTGAGGGACACCAGCAGGTTCGATGAGCGTCGGTACCAGACTGCCCACTGTGTCTACTTCCCGTGCGCCTGCTGCAGGACTGGACAGAGATCCTGCAGTGAATATCAGCATCCCGAGTAACAGGATTGCTCCCCTTATGCGAATCACTTTGATTACAGCCACCCCCGAATCGCAATACCTTAGTGTGATTTGCGAGCACGTATCTATGTCTTTCGTTTTTCGGACTTTCAGGCAGTGACCGTGACACATTCATCTCTTAGGCGAACACCGAAACCTTTGCACTGGCGTCATTGAAGCTGCAGGGCTCATGACCCTGAGATCGGTCGTTCAGATCGACCCCCGCCACCACTTCTTCTAGTTTCCCTTTGAGTCAATCATGATATGTTGCATGACTGACCGATGTCCGGGCATGTGACGAAACCAGCCACAATCTTATCCTTATCCTGAAGGACAGGGTTTCAGGCTTCTCGATGATTTGTCATTCCTCCAGAGGAAGTTCAACTGGGTAAGCAGTTCTGGTGACTAGCGGACTAGAGGTATTCCTTGAACTCTCTCTCAAGTTCGAGATACATCGCCCATATCTCGTCTGTCATCCCCTCGTCATTCCGCCAAGAACGTATCAGCGGCACCCTCATCCGTAGCCACTTGGAGTCATTCTCTTGCTGTGCAAGTCTGAACTCAGTCCTGGTTGCAATCAGATGACATTCATGAGCCTCGCACGGATGGTCGTGAAGGGTCAACACAGAGATGCGGAGATGCCTTCTCTTCATTTCGCTCACCTCAATAACCTCGTGAACCATCAACCACCGCTGGTGCACGATGTCCTTCAACGTCGTGGTGTCACCACTGGGGGCTTCGCCATCGAAGTACGCAATCATGTCTTGCGGTGCTACAGTCTCGATGTCGATACCTTTCCCAGTCAGGTAATCCCGTGCCTTCTCAACTGCTCTTGACAGCTCGTCGATGTTGGCCTCTCTCCTGATGGGCTTCTCTCTTCTAGGCATCTTGCATCTGTTAGATGTCAGGACAAACTGTCACCACAGATAAACAGGAAGGTTGACTATTCACTTCAGACGTCCAGAAGACATTTCGTGAACTGGTCGTAGCGAGTGACGAGGGGAGTGTATACCATTGTAGGGCGCGGCTACGGACATGCGGCGATTCTGTGTACTGCGTTGCCCAAGAGCTACATGAAGACTGTACTCATGCTGGCTTGCGTCTAAGCAACCCTGAGATCGGTCGTTCAGATCGACCCCCCGCTACCACTTCTTCTGTTCAACCAACGGTGTGTTCCGTTTGAAACGGAGCTTGCTTGTGCTACCCAACTGACATCTCGCTGACCAACGATCTCAATGTTTGGTTTCTGGTCCTTTTCCTCGGCAGACTTGGATTTGTCCTGAGTGGACTGACTGCATCAATGGTATTCGGTTTCGCGGGATACCAAGGTGGTTGACCGCCGGCGCCGGGGATTAGCCTGTATGTTGTCAAGAACTATCAAGAATAACACATTTCGCGAAAGTGCAGGAATTGGCATGGATTGGACTACATTGAGAACACATTGAACGTCTGTGCTCGTGTTCTGTTTCTTGGCTAACACTTCGACAAGCTTGGTCAAGACTGCTATCAGACTGTCCAACTTCGCGTTAATCATCGTGAATCCAAAACTAATCTGCGAAGTTCGGTTGTCGTAGTCCTTCTTGGAGATTGACATGGAGCTGAATGCGGTGTGAGTTCTCTTCAGGTTGCAGCTCGCTGGGAGCGAGAGAATGAATCAAAGAACATCGAAGGGCTTATACTCAATCTATCCCTAGTCATCGCTGGTGATCGTAATGAGCGGCAGAGCTACTATGGCATTAGCGATACAGGCGATAATGCTTCTGTTAGTATACCTGATGATCGGTGGAATCATCTCGTGGGTTGTGCTTGACCCGAACTTGACGTGGGACCAGCGTGTCATCGGCGGAGGTATCGCTGTCGTCATGTTTGCGATTCTGCTCGGAGTCATTGTCAAGACGCGCCGCCCAGACACTGGCAGTCCTTGAGAACCGGACATGATGGGGAAGACAAAACATGAACATGAGGACAAGGCCGCAGTTGCTCTTCGCTGTGGCTGCAATAGCCACAGGCGCACTTGGCGAACTCCTTTCGCCAGTTCTGTTCAGCTACGGACTCAGCGAAGATGGAGTGATCGTCTTCCATTTGTTGCTCATTTGTCCATTCCTGTTGGGTCTCCACATCACACTGGGCGAGATTGTCCGCATGAGAGAAGTCACACACTCTCCCTCCGCTCCAGTACTGGGAAAGACTGGCAGTGAGATTCCCGGTACCAGTGCCGAGAGATTCCAAGCACACCTCGGCGGAAATTCCGCTGTCCCCACACCTGCCCAAATGCAGCTTGTTGTGGTAACATTCCTCGTCCTGTGTATTCTGGCAATCCAGTTTCAGGTAAACGGCATGCTTTACGAGTATCCATTCTTGTTCGTGGATGACGCTCTCTTCCTACTCGAAAGTGCGTCAGTCTTTGCAGGTGCGTTCCTTGCCGGAGGCGTGGTAGGCCTTCGAGCGAAGAAAGACCACCATCGTCATATCGTGCTCTGGGAGCTTGTCACGATAATCCTGGCCCCTCTCTTGTGGGTGATTGCTGAGCGGGCTGCGTATGCAATGCTCTCAGGGTACGCAGAGTACCTAGACCTCTCAGACTACATTGCTTTGGCCCGACTGTCAAGTGAGGGGCTATTGGTAGGTGTTATCACGGTTTCGCTCGCATTCGCTCTTCCCATGTGTTTCGAAGACCTAGGGGCCAAGGACTGCGAAGCCGGCATAGACACCTGTCAAGATCATACAATCCCGCAGGGCTCATGACCCTGAGATCGGTCGTTCAAATCGGCCGCCCGCCGCCAATTCCTGCTAGAACCGAGAGTACGTGATGAAACAGGGCTCACGAGTGCAGCCAGCAAAGAAGGGCGAAGCCTTCGTGTGGTTCATTAGGAGGCCACGATAATCAGAGAATAGGTGTGAATGTCATGCGAGGGGAATCTCATCTCACTGTATCTGTTCTCATGGCTCTGCCAACGACCATGGTGCTGTTCAACATGCTGCCATCAGGCGGTTTCAGCGCCCTGATCTACGTGCTTGGTGGTCTGATGATCGGTTCTCTGCTGCCGGACGTGGATGCCTCCGACTCGAAGATCATGTACGGTTCTTGGAAGGGGATAGGGCTCTTCGGCAAGTACCTCTTCTACAAGCCCATGACATGGATACTTCGGAAGCGCTCTGAAGCCTTCAAAGACGAGCACCGGGGATACTTGCACTCTCTCTTCGGATGCCTCTTGGCCGCGTTGTTCTTCGCTATTCCAATCGGCCTCATCTTCGTCCTCACAGCCTATGTCTGGCTTGTGCCCTTCGAACTGTCGGTCCTGATCTGGTATGTGTGGCTAGGAATCCCAATCGGTTTCCTGATGCACCTCGTCGAAGATGGCTTCACCAAGTCTGGGGTCCGATGGTTCTTTCCCCGTGGAAAGGCGTACTCGGGCCATGCGAGTACTGGGAGAAAGAGTGAGTACAACCTTGTCACAGCCTTCTTCCTTACCTTCGGCCTTCTCACCGTTGGGGCTTACATGGTCGCCGCTTCTCTGATGACACTCTTTGCAGTGCTGCTGCTGTCCGGGGTACTTGTGGGCGTCTTGTTCGCAGCAAACCGGTTCATCAGTAAGATCTGAAGAACGTCTTCGACGGCCTGCGAGGAAGATTCAATAGCGAGAGGAGAATTCATCTTACAAGTCTGCAGATTGTGCAGTCAGAGGGCTCAGGATGTTCTCGGACCCTGTTATGTACAGGGCAATTGCTGCGAGAGATGATTCTCCCCAGAGGGATGTACCATGACCGGACGCAAGCAGAGGTGTGCTGATGATCTTGGAATCATCATGATGACGCTGATGGTGATGATGATTGTCACCAGGTTCGTCCTAATCGAATTCACCTTGCTACTGGTCTTCCCTGAAATCGTAATCCTTTCGTTGTTCAACGTGGGGACTGGCTGGGCAACAAAGAGGAAGAGTCGTAGGCTTGTACTCGCTGTATGCACCTCGGCTCTTCTGACACTACAGGCAGGACTTGCCTATGACCTGCAGTCTTACTACCAAGGCGAGATCTATGGACCCTTTTGGGGTGAATCTGTAGACCTTCCGCCCGGGGAAACCTATCATAGCAAGTCGCTATCGAACTGGTATACAGTAAGAGATCTAGACTTACAACTCCGGGATTGGTCCGGCAACGTCACATTCTACATAACAGACGAGAACATCCCGCAAAACAAGTACGAGCAAGGGAACTACTCTCATTATTGCATGTTTAGTCTCAGACTTCCGTACCGGTACTCTTACGCCTTTGTAGTCGCGAACTGGACAATCAACCTCTACAATCCAAGCCAGAATGAAAGCATCCACGGTTTCATTGGCATTAGCGTCTTCATGACGGGTGGGTACTTCCCAATGCGGGCAGTCCTCATGTGTCATGGATGGCCATTAATCGCCATTCTGACGCTCTGGGTCTACACCGGGTTCTCAATGCGTCTTGAGAGATCACGCAGACCCGCAAGTCGCGCACAAATCAGCGGGCAACCTCAGGACGGTGGAAGCCCTACTGCACAGGAGAATACAGAGCAGACATGAAGGCCACGCAAGAGCCAACATTGACACCTGTTTAGATTATACTTCTCGCAGGGCTCATAACCCTGAGATCGGTCGTTCGAATCGACCCCCCGCTACCACTACTCTTGTACTTGAGTACCTGAAGCTGCATCAGGTTAGCCGTTCTCTTGTCGAGCACACCCTGTCACTCAGGCGAGTAAGTCAAGTCCCGATTCTTCCTGGTCCCAGAAAAGGAAAAATAGGCGTTTGCGGAATCCAGTATGGTGGTAGATACGGAGAGAAGGATTCTCGTATCGGTTCTGCTTGCACTTGCCCTCTGCCCTGGCTTGGTGGCCTCCATAGCGAGTAATACTCAGAACAGGACTTTGCAGCCGCTCACCAACATCGACATTTGGATTGATCCATTATCGTGGCACACATACTACGTCACGGACTGCAAAGAGGACGGCCGCATCTACGGGAGCTTCGAGGTTACCTACGGGGGCGACATATACTTCTTCATATGCGACCGGTCGAACTATGACCTGTGGTCAACCGGCAGATCCAGTGTCGGCTATGACAACAACCCTGACGTGGGTTCACTCTCATACAGCCTAACTCTTCCTCATGACGGCATTTGGCATATCGTGTTCTGGAATGAAGACCTGTTCTTCAGTAGACACATTGAGGGAACCGTCTACTATTCTGCACCGCTGGCCGGACCTGCCTCTTCCTTGATTGTATTTCTCGGTCTTCTGGGCATAATAGGAATCAGTTTGGCTGTGGTTGGGTACGCCTACTCACATCGCTCCAAGGCTCAAATGCCTCAGCAAGGGATTCCTTCATCTCAGTCACAGGGTACTCAAGTCTATGCTGGACCCGCCCAGTCATATGCGGCTCTTAGATACTGTCCATCGTGTGGCACCCCCTTGACGTCGCCCAACGACAGATTCTGTTCAACATGCGGCAGGCAGCTCGGACCCGGCCCAGAGCTCGGATGAACTCCTCCGGGTGGGTCAACAGGCGATGCCTCCACAGGCGCGTTTGGATTGGGCTTAATCATGTGTTTTCTTAGACCTAAGGAGCCTAGGACTTGGATCCCGTACAGAAGCGGGCGTAGGCGCCTGTCCAGATTATACAATCCCGCAGGACTCATGACCCTGAGATCGGTCGTTCAAATCGACCCCCTGCTACCACTTCTTCTTTCTGTGATAAGGTGCATCCAAGTGACTAATCACCAGATGTGTCTGACTCACTTACCCTCTTGCCAGTACTCCACGTACCCGCAGTTGCCGCATACATATCCAGCCAACTTCGGTCGTTTGTGGAACACTCTTCCTGCTGAGCCCCAGACCCAGTCCATTAGATCTGGCTTCATATCAGACCCACATTTCGGGCATATCTTTAGCAACCGCTAACCTCCTCGGTTTGTTTGCCAGGCATTCTCTCCGGGCAGACAGTCTACACCTGTTTCTGCGATATGCTTAGCGGCTCTACGGGTACAGACGCCCTCGCCCCTGACTCTAACAACCGTTCTTCTTATCAATTGCCGCTCTTATCTGCCTTCTGCGCACCTCCTAAAATCCCGCAGGGCTCATAACCCTGAGATCGGTCGTTCAAATCGACCCCCCGCTACCATCTCCTTGTGAGCTATCAAGACCGAACAACCCGTCATGACCTCAGTCATACCACTTTCTGTGCCAACTCTCAAGAAAGATTCAATAGCGCGGGAGGGACTATTGTTCAAGTCCGTGGGTCATGCGGTCAGAGGGCTCAGTAGACCATAGATCCTGTTTCTGACAAGGCATTGCTGCGAGAAATGAGCCGATTGGGAGAGAAACGTAGTGATTTGGGGAGACCTGAGATGACGACTATCGTCAACGTGTTTCCTATTCTGTCACTATGCCTGATTGTCTTTGAGGTGCTAGTCCTTTCCTCGCTCAATACGCGCACCGGCTGGGTCAAGAACAGGAGGATTCGTAGGCGAGTGCTTCTGGTCTGCACCTCGACGCTTCTGATCATCCAGACAGGACTCGCCTATGACCTCTATTCCTACTACCAAGGTCGGATTGGCGATTCGGGTTCGATGGGGTTCCCCGGGTATGAAGAGAACTTCGACATTCTGCCCGGAGAATCTCGTCAGATTGGACCCCTCTCAAACTGGTTTACAGTAGCCGCTCTTTCTGTACGATTGTGGTCCTCGCCTAACGAGGTCACATTCTACATCACAGACGAGAACATTCCACAGATCAAGTATGAAGAGGGGAACTACTCTGGCGGTGAGCTGTACCTCATGCTTCCATACCGGTTCTCGCGGCCATTCGTGATTGCGAACTGGACAATCAACTTGTGTAACCCCAGTCAGACAGAAATCATCTATGTTGGCATTGGGGTAGATAGTGCTATAGTAAGTGGCGTCAAGGTGGCGGAGGTCGCAGCCGCCTTCCCTCATTTATGGCCATTCATTGCCGCTCTGACTCTCTGGTTCTACACCGACTTGTCTCTTAGTCTTGAGAAGTCACGCAAGCCCACAGGTCGCGTGCAAGCCAGCGGGCAACCTCAGGACGGTGGAAGATCTACTGGACAAGAGAACCCAGAGCAGAATTGAAGGCCACACAAGAGCCTGCATAGGCACCTGTCTAGGTCATACATCCCGCAGGGCTCATGACCCTGAGATCGGTCGTTCAAATCGACCGCCCACACACGTATTGAAGCTTCGAACTGGTTTAAGCAGCCTGCAGAAGCTTTGCATCGGACACAACCTACTGCCGACTGTGAGCAGGCCGGGGTGACCGCTGATGGAGCGCTTAGGGAGGCCGTGTGTCTGCCATCGCTTTGGAGGCGGGCCTGCCCCCGACACCCCAGTGCGTCTTTGGGATTTCATGAATAATGACTTCGACAGCTCGCTCGGGGATTCCTAACTCAACAAAGACCTTGATGATCCCCGAGATGATTCGCTCTGCAGCCTCTTCTGACAGGCCTTTCCAGACCTTGACGTCAACACTTGGCATATGTTGACCTTGCACTCCATGTATTAAATGGCTCTGACATGACCGTCCCACTGTGGCGTCCGAGTGGATGTGCCCATATTGGCACGCTTAAATGGGAATTTGCGGGAGTGTTACGGATACGTCTGTGTTCCCGGCGACTGCAGAAGTTCAGAGTAGACTCTCTACCGAGCCAAGTCGGGATTCACGCCAATCAGACTGAAGAAACGAGTCGAAAGGAAGTGACCGCAATGAGTAATCAGATACAGAAACCACGCGAGGCCTACATGCTTTCCATTCTGAGCGGAATAGCCATACTCATCGGAGGCGTGTTTTGGATCGCGTTGACGGCATCGGGATGGGCTCAGGGTTGGTTTGGGTGGTTTGGCGGATATATGCACGGCTTTGAGGACCACATGTACCTCTGGTACTCCGGCAGTTTCGGTTATCTGATAGGTCTGGTGGGGTTGGTCTCAGGCGTTAGCATCATACTAGCGTCCAACATGCTCAACAGCCGACCTAACGAACACGGTGTCTGGGGTCTTGTGATAATAATCTTCTCGATCACCGGCATGATGGCTGGAATGGTGATAGGGTTCCTCCTAGGGATTATAGGGGGTATTCTCGCCATCTTGTGGCAGCCTCCAACACCGGTTGCAGCCGGGGCCGTTCAGCAGGCATGAGGGATGAGCCCTTCTGTCCTTCCTTGGCAGGCTCAGGGAGGCCATTCGTACCTGAAGAGCTCATAACCCTGAGATCGGTGGTTCAAATCGACCCCCGCTACCACTTCTTCTTGTCCCTGATATTGCTTGCAGAAGATGGAGGAGGGGCACCGTTCAAGGACATGGTTAGTCATCATAGATAAAGGCAGGAAGGTCACACAGAAGATAGAAGAAATCCAGAACATACTAGAGGGATAGAATCTCTTGGGGAGAACGGGCGGAATCAGACTTGCAGTCCCGCATGTCAGACAACAACGTATGGGCTGGTGCGTTCCAGCCTGCGTCGACATGGTTCTTAGATACCTGAAGGACTGCCATGGGCTAGGAATCGAGTGCCCCAGTCAACTTGAAATCGCTAAACTGTGTGGAACAACCGAAGGCGGAACACAGTATGATGCCGTCGTTCGTCTGAATGCCCAGACACAGAGGTATATACCATCTGTCGATTTCGATTACGTGACAAACCGCAAGTTGCAGGACTTGAACAAAGAACTTTCAAAGAATCTGCCTGTTCTCGCTTTCATTGAGAAGAAAGCAGACAATGATGCATATCCGCACACAATAGTTATCTCCGGATTGGACATGGCCGGGGACAGAATACTCTACAATGACCCCATGGGTAAGGCGAACGAAGTTTGTGAAATTGGCAGATTCATGGAAATGTGGGCAAAGGATTTCTGTGTGTGGTTCATTAGCATAGGGTTGCAGAGAAAGCTTGGCGCAACAGCGGAGATGAGAGGTGAGGAAAGTGGAGATTGAGAGTGTCGCCCGACAGTACGTCATGACGCACTATGGTAACATGGTTCAGCTGGGAGAGAGTTACTATGAAGACGAGTCCAGGCTTCACAGGTTCACGCTTAGGTCGAACTATCCGTTCATGATCATCGACGACGATGACGGTGAGGTGAGGGTCCGCGTGCTTAAGATGGAAAAGCTAGGTTCGGTCTACGTCGATGACGAGCTGCATCCTAGAAGCTCCATGTGCACAACCCGGAAAATTGTGGATGGAAAGGTAAGGGATATACTTGCCCATTGGAAAAGCAGGATTGAACAGGTCGTCGCGACCACTACGTCGGAGAAACTAGCGGAGCTGGATCAGTTTCGACAGTTCTTCATGCCAATACAGAAAATCGTTTACTATACTCTCGAAGTGGGTGCGATATCGGATTCTGAAGTCCAGAGAAGCGAGCACAGGGCAACAGGTAAACTGCGCAGGTACGTGGACCTTCTTGAGGGAGAAGACCTGCTCCAGCGCACTGGTGGCGGTTGGGAACCGACAATTCTCCTGCGAGAATATGAACAGAAGTCGGACGACAGAAATCAGCTCGTCAAGAAGATTATCTCGCTGATGATTCGGGAGAGATATGAAACACTAAGACAGCTTATGCGACTGAATATGTTGCACAGAGTCATACGTATTCAGAATGTTATCTATCTTCCAGAGATTGAGGAGAAGCACAATCTCAAGAGGACTCGTGACACCGTCAGAAGCGAGTACTACTATCACTATGCAACTGGGATAGATGAGGTGGATCTTGTCACCAATCTTGTGAGTCTCTCTCAAGTCGGTATTGTCGAAGAAATCGAGAAGAAGGGATTGTACAGCGGTGATGAAGTCCTTCTTGGCGAGATGGTGAAGGTCATGGAAAAGCTGCCGACGCTATCATCACTGCACCAGAAACGTGCATAGATTCAGGGTTGACTCGACCAATCGTGTCAAATGGGTCGATTGATGGGAAATATCCAAGACGAAAAGCGGTACCTGATCAGCAGTAGCTGTGGACGGACTTACGTTCGTACAATTCGAACGTATGGCAGATAGTGGCTTTCATGCTTATCGCCATTGTTATCTTCGTCAATACTCTGCCAGTGGGATTGAGTATGAATGAGGATACTATGTTCACGTCAACTGGACAACTACTCCTCTGCTTTCTCAGCATATTTCTGTTCTTGGTTCAACTTGCGTTGTGGAGAATCTCACACGAGTCAAGGGAGAGGATTCGGTCTTCTCATGTATTTGGAAGGTCGAGGAATCTAAGGACTATGAAGTCAGCACAAGAGTCAGCATAGATGCCTCTCTAATTCATGCCATCCCACAGGGCTCACGACCCTGAGATCGGTCGTTCAAATCGACCCCCGCTACCACTTCTATTCTATTCGGGACTCATGCTGTGCTAATCGGATTGCTGTTAGCAGAGTTGCTCAACAACGGTAGACAGAAACATAGAATGGCTCAAACGCCGAACCGGACAACGGAAAGAAACAATAAGGAGGAGTGTCAATCATTTAGGTTGTAGGGTCTGGGGCTCAACATGAAGGGAACTGCAATCATCATGGTGCTTGTGCTTGCAGTTGGAGCCCTTACCCTTCTTGCCGTGATGTTGGAGTTGGCATCTCTCTGGAAACTCAGGCGTGCCGCTCCAGTCGTCGAGTTGGAAACGCCTTCGCAGACCACCTTGCCTGTGTCCGCTTGGAATGGCCTATACCCGTTCTGCGGTCAGCCCCTTCTTTGGCCCGGCATATGGTTCTGTCCGTATCACGGTCAACGATTCGCATTGACTTTGATGTAGACACATTCGAAACGAAGAACATGGAACGCGTTGGTGAATGACACATGCCAATCTCAATATCCGATTTGTTCAGCATCCCTATGTTGTACTGGATTGACCTTGTGCCTGACGGAAAGACAATGCTCTATTCCTCAAATGCATCTGGCATCACTCATCTCTACGTTTCTCTCACAAAACCCGGCTCTAGACCAATACAAATCACGAGTGGAAATGAGCCTATCATCGCTGGATGGTTTTCCCCCGGCGGGAATCGTATACTGTATCCACAAGATGAGAGCGGAAATGAGTTGGACCACCTGTTTGTGACGTCATTGGACGGAACGAAGACAGAAAGAATCACAAAACAGCCTTGTAGAACGTTTGACGTGTCGTGGCATCCGAATGGAAGAGAGATTGTTCGAGTCTATTCAGGACGGGAATCCTGTGGGATTGAAGTCATCGATGTGGAAACAAAAGAGAGCCTCGTCTTGAAAGAGCAAGAGGCGCCGTTTTTCACCGCCACATACTCTCATGACGGCGGGTGGATTGCATGCACGGAATATGGGGGCGGCAAAGACCCGAAAAGCACTCAGGTTTCAGTCGTAAGCAGGAACGACCCAGCGGACATGATCAACTACAAACTCAATGATGGTTCGAAAGAGGAGTACCCTTCCTGGGCACCCGATGATCAAAGACTTGCGTTTCTCAGCGATGCAAGAGGCAAGCCAGAGGTTGTCATTCAGGATTTCAAAAGCGATGATCACTTCTTTCTTAGTTTGGAGGAAGGCGAGGAGGTGCTCGAATCCCTTGGTGGTCTGCCGGTGAGTTGGGCTTCTACAGGCAACAGTGTATACTACATTGTCAGCAAGCACGGCCGAACTGGCGTCTACGAGCACCCATTGAGCGGGGAAAAGATCGCTCTGCCTTTTCCAGCAGGCACGGTTTCGATGCAGAGAATCAGTAAAGACGGGAAATTTCTGGTCGCGCTGCATTCCAGCATGTCGTCTCCTCACTGCATCTACCGGTGTGCAGCTGGGTCCAAGACCGTGACCCCTCTGACTTCGAGAACGGGCAAAGAGGACTTCTCCAAACTCGCGAAGCCCACGTCCGTTTGGTATGAGTCGTTTGATGGCTTGAAGATACACTCCTGGTATTTGTCTGCTGTTAAGGGGAAGCCTTTGCATCCAGCAGTCACCGTGGTCCATGGTGGGCCCTGGAGTCAGTATGGTGACGCTTGGTCGCCATACCTTCAGTCAATTTCCCAGAGCGGCTTTGCTTTATTGGTTCCTAATTTCAGGGGTTCGACGGGATACGGTGCAGAATTCCGCAATATGGACGTGTCTGACCTTGGCGGCGGAGACCTCGAAGACGTGGTTGCAGGCGCAAAATGGTTGGCTGGGCAGCAGGATATCGACAAATCCAAGATTGCGATAATGGGCGGCTCATATGGTGGTTACATGACCCTGATTGCGCTCACCAAGAAGCCCGAGGTCTTCGCGGCAGGAGTTGCTTTTGTGCCAATAACAGACTTCTCAGAAGTGTATGAGCTGAGCGATGCCTCTTATCGCAGGTTCTGGGAGGAGCTATTCGGAGGGTTTCCTGATCAAAAGCGGGATGCCTACCGCAACAGTTCTCCCATCAACTATGTTTCTCAGATCAAAGCGCCTGTCTTGATAAGTTGTGGACGGAATGACTCCAGATGTCCGATCCAGCCAGTAGAGAAGTTCGTGGAGAAACTGAAAGAGATGAAGCATCCTCACGAATTCAGAGTGACAGAAGATGAAGGGCATGTGTTTATGTTTAGCGTGGAATCGTTCAAGCGTCAAGTGACGACAGGGATCGAATACCTCAAGAGAACATTCGACATGCGGTAGGAAGCAATCCCCCGCATATGCACTATGCAGGCGCGCAGGTCGCGTCCAAGTCAGCGAGCAACCTCAGGACGGTGGAAGCCCTACTGCACAAGAGAACCCAGAGCAGATGTGAAGGTCACACAAGAGCCGGCATAGACACCTGTCCGATCATACGTCCCGCAGGGCTCATGACCCTGAGATCGGTCGTTCAGACAGGCCATGTGGATGACGGGGCGCAGAAGTTATCTTTGAGAGAAACCCTTGGGTCGTCGCGGAGTTGTCACGCGAATGGCTATGTACCGGGAACGGGGGACGAAAGCATGATTGACAGGTATTATGTTCCAGTCTTGTATTATGCTGCAGTCTCGTTACTGGCGTTCTCAGTGCTAGGGATACCGCTGTTCTTCTACTGGACCATCAGGGAGGAGTGGCTGGTCCCCATTGTTATGTCGGGCGCATGCTCGGCTGGATCCTTCTTGCTGACCGGCTTCTGGACTCTGAAGGTCGTCTATCCATTCGTCAAGACCGCGATGGAGAGCACGGCTGCGCAAGAGGATGGTACAGTACCCGCTCGGGCAAGAAGAGGTACGATATCGAAATGGATACTGGGTGTCGGGGTGCCCCTAGTGATAGTGTCTTTGGAGGCCCTGTCGCTTCTGGTATACCCACGTCTGTTCTACTCGGGCGGCTGGGTAGGCGCTCCGATACTAGTCGCATGGGTCGTGCTCCTTGTAAAAGCACTCCAATACTACTCCTTCTTCACCGAACCACGAGGCCCACAGGTGCAGCCTGCATAGAAAAACGAAGCCCTCGTGTGGTTCATTAGGAGGTCACAATACTCAGACAATGGATGTGAGTGTCATGCGAGGGGAATCTCATCTCACCGTATCTGTTCTCATGGCTCTGCCAACGACCATGGTGCTGTTCAACATGCTGCCATCAGCCGGGTTCAACGCCCTGATCTACGTGCTTGGTGGTCTGATGATCGGTTCTCTGCTGCCGGACGTGGATGCCTCCGACTCGAAGATCATGTACGGTTCTTGGAAGGGGATAGGGCTCTTCGGCAAGTACCTGTTCTACAAGCCCATGACATGGATACTTCGGAAACACTCTGAAGCCATCAAAGATGAGCACCGGGGATACTTGCACTCTCTCTTCGGCTGCCTCTTGGCCGCGTTGTTCTTCGCTATTCCTATCGGCATCATCTTCGTTCTCACAGCCTATGTCTGGCTTGTGCCCTTCGAACTATCGCTCCTGATCTGGTATGTGTGGCTAGGGATTCCAATCGGTTTCCTGATGCACCTCGTCGAAGATGGCTTCACCAAGTCTGGGGTCCGATGGTTCTTCCCTCGTGGAAAAGCGTACTCGGGCCATGCCAGTACTGGCAAGAAGAGCGAGTACAACCTTGTCACGGCCTTCTTCGTTACCTTCGGCCTTCTCACCGTTGTTGCTTACATGGTCGCCGCTTCTCTGATGACACTCTTTGCGGTGCTGCTGTTGTCCGTGGTACTTGTGGGCGTCTTGTTCGCAGCAAACCGGTTCATCAGCAAGATCTGAAGACCACACAGGAGCCAGCATAGACGCCTGTTCAGATCATACTTCCCGCAGGGCTCATAACCCTGAGATCGGTCGTTCAAATCGACCCCCCGCTACCACTTCCTTTTCCCACTTCGCTGCAATTCTCCGTGGTCTAGAGCACAAACAGATCTCAGCTGATAATGTGCCATGGCGGCGCAATTGCCGTCCCAGTCCTCACTGAACAACAATGGAGAAAAGGCACGGCACCTACACACTGATGGGTGTTTGAGAACTGGACATGAGGGAGGATAGAAGACATGAGTAAGAGGGCAGGGTCACGGATGTTTCTCCCTCTGATTCCACTAACCGTAGGCGGACTTGGCGAGATCTTTTCTCCGGCTCTCTTCGGCTACGGATTCAGTGTGGATGGAATGATTGCCCTCCAGACGCTGTTCATCGGGTTGCTTCTGTTGGGCTACCACATGGCACTGGGCAAGATTCCTCAATCAGAAAGAGGCACACAGTCGCCCCCTGCTCCAACGCCAAGAAGTTCGAGCACTGAAGCTCCCGGTGTCCGTGCCGAAGGATTCCAAGCGCGTTTCCGCCGAGATTCGATAATGCACACACTTGCCCTAGTGGCGATTGTTCTGATACCCCTCGTGGAAATGCTATGGTTGGCGGCCGAGTCTGCTTCATATGGCCTGCTCTCTGAGTCCCCAGAGTCCACCTGGGGTTTCACCAACACCCTGCTCCAGAATTCGTCGAATCTGGCAGGCGTGTTCCTCGTCGTGGTTACGACATGCCTTCGGATAGGGACAGACGACCATGATCATACAATGGTCAGGGTGTCTTTTGTCCTACTGATTCTGACCGCCCTCTTGTGGGTGTTCGCACAGTGGTCCGGGTATGCGATTGCTCTAGAGTACCTAGGGTATCTAGAGCCCTTGGACTATATTCACTTGGCCCGATTCTCAAGCGGCAGTCTGTCTACTGCTTCCGGTACCGGGCTCCTAGTCGGATTGAGCCTATACTTGCTTGGACCTACGGTCCCTGGGACTATTGAGCCCACACAGAAGCCGGCGCAGACACCTGCCTAGATCATACTTCCCGCAGGGCTCATAACCCTGAGATCGGTCGTTCAAATCGACCCCCCGCTACCATCTCCTCTTCTCTTGTTCGAGCTCTGTGTCATCTGAGCTCAATCCTTGCACTCCGTGTTGAAGACCAAGCTGGACGATGCGCTCCACGTTCGGCTGTCGAGCGGACTTGTTTCTATGCTTCGCCAGAGATTTCGGCAAGGTGAGCTGCCCTCCACCCGGCATAAGCGTCACACCTCTTAGTCGAAAGGAAACGTACTCAGCCTCTTTGCTTGAATAATCAGTGTACTTGGAACGGTACGGTGTCTAAGCATCCATGCTCTGATTTCCGGGACACTCAGGGGTTGGAAATCAGAAGTCACCAAGACTGGCACGACTTCCCTCCCCGTGAAGCCTCTTGGTTCAAGATATGATGCAGACTGACTTACGCATCGTGCATACTCCTCAATCTCACCAGCCTTTTCCAGGTCCCATTCCAAGTTGGTTTCAAACTCCTGGGCTCTAAGGAAGTGGAACCTTTGTATCATGTCAGACCCTCTGAACTGATCTGGCGCCTTGCATGATATCAGGTACACCTTCCGCTCAGAGAAAGCGACTATGTCGATTTCTATCTTGGTTCTCCGTATCCCCAACAAACAGTCGCGAATATCAGGGAATCTAGTGGAGTCAATCACAGTATTGCCTGTGTCAACTTTCAGATGAGGATGCAATTCATGAAGCCTATCTCGCACATAGCGTTCAAACCGTTTTCCCCAATCTTGGCCCATCATGCCCAGAGCCGAGGACCCTCTCACCTCTCTTATCACATAATCCAGCCACGAGTTCGTGAACACGTTTATGGGGTCGAATGCAGAGAATAGAGGAACACACAGCGTTTCTCGATTATACTTCACTGTGACAAAAGGTGACCGTGACCAGCTCCTTCCGGGAGTGTACTCCATCTCCTTGAGGAAACCGACTTTGGCTTCCGGTCCAACAGTCTGACCCAAGAGGGATAGAATATGGTCCTTCGAAGTGCACAGGAAGGGCGCCCGCTTGATTCTCGCCTCCCTCCGGTTTTGCTTTATCATCTGTGACATCCCTAAGCTGAAACGGTAGATGTCTTGCTGTGTTGTCCGGAGCCGCGCCCGTGTTTCCCTCTTGACTTGCTCTGCGAATCTCTTTGCCTCCGTGGAGTCCCTGTAATAGTACTCTATCCAGTCACCATCTAGGTAGTCATGATTCACCCAGAGTTCGTAGGCCAACTCGAGTTCTCGATCGTCCCATTCGTTTGGTTGTCCTGTGTCAACCGATGTAAACTTGCCTGCACTGGCGGCTGCAACAGTCAGGAACATGTTCCTCAACACGCCCAGCTTGCAGAACTCTGCCTCAATGATTGTCACATAGTGTATGAGGTCTTTTGGTTTTGTGACTGGTTCGACCTGAGTCTGTTTGTGGCGAAGAAACTCATCGAGAATTCGCAGAAGCAGACGGAATCGAAGTAAGTCTTGTTCCAGGGGGAACGATAGGGTGGGCACTTTCTGGCTATCTAGTCCGAGCTTGTAGTTCATCATGACGAGCAGTGTATAGAGCAGCTTTGGTTTCACCCCCCTGTACCTGATGCTCAGCAGCCTCCACTCACGGTCCAGCACGCTCCTGTAATAGGCCACCGCTTTTGCCTTACCCTCAATGACTGTCATTGCGCCGCCTCTTTCTGTAGAATGCTAAAGCGCTGTGTGTGCACGGACCTCTCCACTCCCTGCCAGCGGAATGACCACACTATTCTCAAGAATCAGTCTTATCTGCCTTCTGTCGGCCATTGTATAATCCCGTAGGGCTCATAACCCTGAGATCGGTCGTTCAAATCGACCCCCCGCTACCATTTCTATTTTGGTCCATCAAGGAGCTTTGATTTGTTTCATCCGCAGTATGATTCCCTTCTGCGATAGAAGAGTGCGGTCGCGGCCTCTTCTCTCAGGAGATTATCGCAAGGATGCTGGACCCTTTGACTTTCTAGGTTGCTTCCTTCGGAACGATTATCGCCTCGAAGGTATCTATTCTCCTGCAGTTGATGTGCCTGCACATAACCATTCAGGCATTCCGAAGAGTGTTTCGTGACAGAGGGTTCAGACGGAAGGCAAGTTCGAAACGGTCATAGGCGATGCCACGATTGTCTTTCCCTTACTCGTTATTGCAGCGCTCGCCGGGCCGGAAACAAGCGCGTGAAGGGGTGCTATCCCCTGACCACTTGGCTGCATAAAGGACAATCTCAAAATGAGGTGGGTTTGCAGATAGCTGCCCGAGTCACCTGCAAAATCTTCGTGTCCTGTTTCAAAGAGAATGGGGCACCAACGGAGTCAATGTGACTTCGTACGAGTACCAAGGATCCCGATAGTATTCAGAGGCCCAGACTGTGGCGTTTGTCGGGAGTCCTGTGCTCATGTCCATGGCGGCATACCATCCCCCGCCTGCGTCTATTAGATATGCTCTATGGCCAATCATGAATGATATGTTCAGAGATGAGAGATAGGTGTCACAATACCACTCTGAATCCGGTTTGTCAGGATACAGGGAGTCTATGAAGGGCCAGTTTCCCACAGGCAGAATGGACTGAGATATGAGATTGTTGAGGAACGAGTAGTCCACCGAAACAACTTCGGTCCCATTCACATACTCAACGGATCCTATGATAGCAGTCTTCACATAGCTGAGTATGCTCTCTGCGAATGTTGCCCCGTTCGGGAAGAGGGGAATCTCAGGAAGGCTATCGACTCGTATTGTCACATAGGTATTATTCAGTTCAACGTGGGGTGGCGGAGAGAGCGACCCATTCATCTGCCAGTACTTAGTGAAGCCTGTGACCCTCACAGTGTAGGTGATCTCCGTGCCTGATTGCACTCCCCAGTGCAGACCTGCACTCTGGTTATAGAGAACGAGGACGCCTCCGGCAACTCCTAAGATACTGACCATGATAACAGCAGCACCCAAAACACTCCGTCGTATCAATCCTATCCCTCCCTATCCGCCTTGCATCTCCAGCCTAACCCCGAGCGCGTATCTGTATAACATAGACAAACGCACTGTATTATCCTTTTCGTCCATGGCTGTTGGCCAGCTGACCAACATCCGCATGTCATGAGATTGTGGATGTAGTAGTTTCGTATACGAAGCATGTACTGTTGAGGCTGACAATCTAACTACCGTCAAGCTCCTTTTCTATGACTAAGGCCGCGACTTCCTGAACCGTGCTCATGTGCTCTGTGGATGCGGACTGTTCGTAATCTCTGCTGGTGTCGCTCAATGCCTCAGTATCCGGGGGAAGCTGCATCGATAATGCTCCGAGTGGGAATCTGACAACGTCGTCATGATACCACAGGCGCATATCGTGCAGTCTCACATAGCTGTCATGGAAGTTGTAGGTCGATGCACGCGCGAACTGAATGCCGATGTACTTGATCCATCGCAGGTTCTCACCACTGGGCGCCGTATAGTGCGTGTGCTCATGAGGCGGAGCGTCTCCCGAATCTAAGAGGCTCTTCAAACTCCAAGAGTCCTGCGTGTGAGGGTCGAACCAGAATCGCCAAGTTGCATTCCAGTAGTCCCAATGGTCCCCCTCATTCCATTGGTTGTAACCAGTTCCCGCTAACCAGTAGTCCAAATAGGCGCGAGACCAATCATTGTACCACGAGTCGTAAAGGCAAAAGACCATTGATATCTGCTTCAACTGGTCATAAAGAATAATGACCAAGTCACCCATGCGGTTGCCTGGGGAAAAGAGTTCAAGATAGACTTCGAATGCCCGAATGTCTCTCAGCTCAACGCGATACTCTAAAGTGTGTATGAACAGCGGACCGTGTTTCCACTGAGAAGATGACTGGATGTCATTACAGTAGAAGTACCAGCCTGGAGTCTTCATGGTGCCCGAGGCATCCTGAGTTCTGTAGGCTTCGAACCCGTCACTTGGGTTGGCTCTAACCCAATCTGAGGTCGACGGGCCGCAGGGCTCATGCCAGATAGTTTCATAGTACGCTCCTCTGGTCCAGTGCCACACGCAATATGTGGGGTGTTCGACAGGTACTCCTGAGGAAGACACACAGGGATAGTTAGGGCATGCGACATTGCCAGTGTAGTGAGGCATACCTATGTAGTGTCCGAACTCATGCATGAATACTGCTCTTCTTTGAAAACTAATCGAGTAACCGTATAGGTTGCAGTAATCAATCCATGATTGATCAGCTACTGCAATCATGTCACCGCCGTAGAAACCTGCGTTTCCGTAGATATAGTGGCAGTTAAGGCACCAGATATAGTCTATATCACCCTCCTTTTCTGTCCATTGACCAATCTTGCTGAAGTGCTGGGCCTTGACCGCATCCCAGTTGAAATTCTGGTCAGTGATTGTGTCGGGTATCACTGACGACGGAAGCGACTCGTCAACGTTGACAGTGACTCTATGGTATGAGTAGAGCCGGTAGTATGCTGTGAAGTACTCTAATGCAGCGGAGTCAGGCACATGATCATAGCGATAGTCCATCTCGATGAATGCCCCATCATGATGGACCAGCATGATGGTGACTTTCTTCTGATACTCGGTATTGGCACAAGACCATATGTCGATAGTTATCTCATGGACCTCTCCATCCGGGTAGTCACCAAGGTCAATGGAGTACTGTCCCGGACTGTAGCCTTCAAGAAAACACACGCCATCCACGTACACGTAACAGAATCTTGGCAGGTCGTCCCATCCATTCTCTGTTTTGAGGTCCATGATTGTGTTTGGTCCCATTTCAACAAGATAGACCAGCTTGCAGTGATAGTCCTGATATGTGTACTCTGCCGTAACATCCATAGGATTCAAGCCTGTATCATAGACCCAGAAATGCTCCAGCTTCCAAGCTTTGTCCACTAATGCCCCATAGTTAATCTGAACTCGTATTGTGTGACTGCCTGACCACATGAAGGGGGTCCATATCTCATCATGGAAACCCTCCGGGCCAATGGTGTCCGTAAAGAAGTCGTTCCCGTCTAGTGCAACTGTCAGAGTCCGTGACCAGACGTCGTTAACCTGTTCAATCTCTAGATGTATGCGATATTGTCCCAAAAACAGAGGAGCATTGAAGTCGAAGTACATCCTTGAGTAGTCCTTGAGGGGGAAGTAGTGCCCCTTCTTTGCTGGTGTCAATGGAGTCGCCAATTTCCCCCAGATGGGGTCTGAGTCGATTCCACTGCGCTCGGGCTGTTCGGAAGGATCTGATACGACTGTATCATTCATATCGGGATATGCAGTCCGATTCTCCTGAATCGCGTAACTCGTAAATGCAGGGCCATTCGTCGGAGACGTGCAATTATACTGATAGGACGCCTTGCCATCTTCCACAATCTCCCACTGGGTCTGCATGTAACGCGTTATCCAAGGTAGTTTCCCATCTCCAGCTTGCGAATCCTGTACCACGGGACCTGCTGGTACCTGTATGCATTCAAGATCCGACTGCAAGGAACTACTCGTAGTGCTTGCTGAATCCTGTATGCCTTGTAACTGCGATTTGGAAGAACTACTCACAATCCCTGGAAGAGCTGGCTGCATCATCAAGAGCACAGTCAATATCAATGCGGCACTTATTGACACCCGACAGAATCTCAATCCTATCCTCCACCTTCAATCATCCACGATATGATGATTTACATCGCGATGATATTATTGTCTTCGGTGCTAACCTATATATATCTTGCCCAGAACGGCCTCGAGTGAAACAAAGGCTGCGCTCCCAAGGATACTGTAGAGTCACAAGACGCAGGGACGTCTAACAGCCAAACACTACTTGTCATAGTTGAAGCTCACCAGAGGCACACCCTCGGTCAATCCGTTGTGTGGAATGATACACTCTGTGGAAACAGACCTTAGTGAGAAGCACTCACAGTGGAAATTCATTATCCCGCAGGGCTCATAACCCTGAGATCGGTCGTTCAAATCGACCCCCCGCTACCATCTTCTTCTTCCAATCTTGTGAAACTCATGGTTCCGAACTACAGCTTCCTGAAATCCTTCACTTCAATTCCGAATTCCTTGTTGATTGTTGAAACGTGGCAAAGGAAGTGACTGTCACTCGACAAGAAGATGACTGTCCTACTCGATCCATTCTTGTTGGCGACTGCTTCTGCCAGCCGGTTGATATCCTGCGGCTCGGGAGTGTACGGTTTATCCCGAATTCCGTATTTGGTCACGCAGTTTCTTGTGGTATCATTCTCCCACTTATGATATGCAGAACTGATTTCCTCCTTAATCTCGGCCATACGTTCTTCTGAAACACCCGAACAGTCCAAGGACCTTTCGTAAAGCAAATTCGTGTATGGCCGATTGTCAAGTATGAGCTTCACTGCGGCAGGTCTGCCCTGTGCCTGCCCTGCAAGTCTGTAAATCGCGTCTTTCAGCTTCCCCTCAGACTCCATTATGGCCCCTTTCGTGATGCATACTGTCCACCCCGATTCCCCAATAGCCTTGTCAAGCCAACCTCTGAGCTTTTCGCCCATTCGTTGTGCCTTAAGATTCTGTGAGCCTCCAGCAAGTTGGAAAAGGCTCTTCTCCATGGAGTCGATGCATGCTGACTTTCGCAATTGAATCACTGCACAAGTGTCAAGAACGACCCTCGTTTCTGCCATCCTATCACGGTCAGAGAAGCTGGCGCAGCTCACTGATAATCCTTGTGCGTTCTTCTTCTGTGGTCACGTCTTCAAGTTTCAGTTTGGAGAGAGGCTTCAGAATTCCACGCTTGGATGCGTAGTCTTCATAGAACCGGTGAAGGTCCAGCAACTGTGAACGGACAGCACGGCATACCGGATGAAGATTCCTAGTCGTGTCATCGCACGAATACTTGTCAAGTACCTGCAGGAGGTCCATAGCGGCACCTGCGATATCGCAAGCGGCGTTTAGCAGCACTTGCCGGTCCAAGTCGTTCTCCAAGGCGTCGAGCTGTGTAGATGTGACTGTAATCTGCTCAAGTACTGCCAATACAAACCATGACAACGGATAGAAGGAGTCTTCCCGCTCCTGCCAATCGTTATTGAGTTGTCTGTAATGGCTCTCAAGAGACGATTGCGTTTCCTCAAGCTTGTCTTTCCCAGGAAGATACTCACTGTATACATACTCAAGCAGGTCATTGAGAGGCAGCTGCATGTAGTTCCGGATCGTGCTTTCCAGACGCTCTCGCAGTTTGCGTATCGCCTTGGTTTCCTCGAGAGCTTGTAGTTCCTCAATCCCTTCAGGTGTCAGTTTGTAGTCGTGCCTGTATCCTCCGCCATAATCTGCCGATAACAGATACTGCGACTCAGTCACAAAACCAAGCGCTTTGTAGAAAGAGATCTGTTGTGCCAAATCCGATGAATAGGGGCCGTGATGGTGAGGAGTGAATGTGAAATACTCGCCCACTTTTCCTTCAAACTCTCCTAGGAACACGAGCTTCTGTAATCGAGTGCTCCCTTCAACAACACCAGCAATATTCACAACGGCTAAGGGAAGCCAGAGTTTGGCTACTTCCCGCTCCGAACTATCTGACACAGACGACACCGCGAACTAGAGAGTTCCTCTAAGATACCCCTACGTATCGGCGCCTTTCCTATTAAAGGACCATAGAGATAACTCTTTTCGTGACCGCTAAGAAGAGTTCCTTCCGTCATTTCTTGATAGCATTCGGGCTTATCCTTGGCGTCTATTAGGAAATAACAAAACCTCGAAACCAGCCGTGGCCGTTCTACTCCAGCCGGTGTGCTTGCCTCCCGCAGGGCTCATGACCCTGAGATCGGTCGTTCAAATCGACCCCCCGCTACCACTTCTTTTGGTTACTTCAGCCTGTCTGCAATCGTGAAATAAGACGTTCCGGCAACGAAAGGACTACGAACTGCAGATTGAATTACAGATCATTCATTTCTTCTTGATAATGCGCCCTTTTTCATCTAGTATGCCTCTGATAATGCCAATGATGCGAAGGAGGACTATCACTGATTCATTGGCCCTCTTCTTGATTGCTAGTAGCTTCTCCCCGGACACGAAGTCGACGATGCTATGTGCCGATATGTTTCCTTCTTTCCGAAAGCCCTTGATGGCAGCAACATGGCTCTTCAGGAGCCCATACTTCGCATACTCATTCACAATCTGCTCGAAGTTCGAGATGAGAGCATTCAGAGGAAGAAACTGGTTCGTGGTATAATCGAAATACTTGTCATGCTGCCCCGCTGGAGCATACTTGAACCGCAAGATGTCTACAATCAGGTTTTCGAGGAGCTTCCGGAGCATAACAAGCGCCGAGGAGTATGCCTCGTATTCATAGCATGTGTTGATTTCGCCAATCAACTGGCTATAGACTTTGTCGCTTACATAGTGCGCTTCGATATCGATGAAGTCAGACCGAGATGGCGCAGGTGAACCGGGTGGACTAACATTAGTCACTTCTTCACCGGGCAGTCGCATTTGGCTAGGCGGTACGAACTGGGCTTCCGAAACAAGTTGCCGGAACTTCAATGCAGACTCTCTCTTCATTATGAATACCATTGTCTGCTCTTTGCAGATGGGACATTGAGCCTTCTCGATTTCTTTCTCAATGTCCTCTTCTGAACGACCTATCCTCATCTGGTATTTTGTGTACTCTGTTGGCTTGAAGAAAAACGCATAGACTCCATGTCTATCAATCGGCAGCCAGAATCTGCGGCCGCAATCATCTGCTTGACATATGATAGGAACAATGACTCCCGCCAATCTCATCCACACCTCATCCAGTTCTTTTGCCTCTGACTGCACACAACGACGTATCATTCAGCCTCATTGCCAGCAGGAGCATTCTCACCTAGGATTTCAGGTATGCCCTCCTCCAATGCATATCTTAGCCCATCTTTGGTGAAATGGTAGCCACCATTCTTGCACTTCTCGAAATGCCCTTTGTATTCCTCATACGCCTTACGAGATGCCGTGAACACCCTCGAAACGCTACCGCTGTTGATTCTCCATTCGTCGGCAATCGCAGCAGAACCGATACACGAATCGAAGTGTCGTAGTAACGATAGTATCACCAAATGGTAGCCATTCGTCAAACCAACCCGCGCCCTTTCCGTAGGACTTAGCCCCAGTAGGTGCTTCGTCCGTGACACAGCCTCTTCAACATCGGGACCTGCTTCACTAGTCCACATCGCTCGCTCCTTCACAATCTCAATGTCCTCAACTCTCTGACAGATGCTGTCAAAACGATTGTAGAACTCCTCGAATACCTCACCTTCCGCTGGAGAAACGCGTACGATAGTTCCACGCACGGCTCTCTCTAGCTCAACCCCACGAAGATCCAATTCCTCCATCTGGTATCCTCCTGGAATTACCCTGTCAGTGACTGCGCATCCGGGGATAGCCTCACTGCAATCCATCGAACACCGTCGAAGGAGATTGATATCTGCTTTTCCGACCCCAAGCTTAGGAACTTTCTTGATTCTTGATCATGCGAGGAAACATACATTCGGTATGAATTGTAAGGTATCGCAAGAACCCCTTCTATGAACTCTGCAGGCAGTTCCGAGGGATAGGATGCTGCCGCAGCGAGGCAGAGTCGCTCTGGCTGTTTGAGCGAATTGTCATTGGGTACATAGAAGCCGGTGTTGTGGAGATGACATTGCTTTCTTAATGATATCACGAGATTGACTGATGTGACGAGCTTCTCCAGAGAGAAAAATGCCTTGACTACGTCTGCTTCGTCCTCAGATTCTACGAACTGAATGCGGTAGCATATTCCGGACTCGGATCTGCCTTCAATACTCATGGTCACTGTTGAATCGCTCAACCACTGGTCCTCCCCAGCCGCAAAGCAGATAGAGTAGAGAGATACGGTTGGTGAAAAATCTTGCGCAGCCCCCGGTTCATTCACTATGCGCTTCTTGGACCCTCAAGTAAGAGCCTGTGATTCATTACTTCTTTGATACGAACGCCGAAACCTTTGCACGGGTTCCATTAGAGCCATAATGCTCATGTGAACGCTGAAGTCGTGATGACTGGCGTCTAAGGAATCCTGAGATGGCCATCCCAATCTGAAATCGCCAAATCAATGCATTCTCTTTGGTGCTCTATAGATACCCATGTACTCTGCAAACTCCACTTGAACATAGTAGTACTGGGTTTCATCTAGTCCGCGCTTTTGACGAGGTCTGACCCTGTCACGCGGAATGCTCAGGCTCCAATAATGCCATAGCTCACCCATCTTCTTTCGACGCAAGAGCCCGACCCGAATCGGCCATCGGTCCGGTGGAATCCCCGTTGTCATCCGAGCATCGAGTTTCTTGCCCGGATCAGTGCCTCTTGCGAACATCTTAGGCTGAATCACAAGTACAAACAGAACGCATAACGTGATTACCAGTAGATTGAGACCGATGACAACACCGAGATTCTGTGTTTGCGTGAGCAGGAATATCAGGCTGGCGGCTAGGTTAGCTGCCACTTCGGAAATGAAAGTTACCCAAAAAAGCAGTTTTACCTTATCCGTCTGTCCTACCGTAACGGATGCAGCGTCATGCAAGGATGGGGACACCGATACAGGATGACTCGGAGGAGCCATCGAGGAAGGTTGCCTGGACACGGAAATCTTCAGGTGGACCTTCCTCATGACCCATTTGCCTCGCAGGTTGCTGACAATCAGACACATGGAACCGCTCTCAGAGAGCTTGAGTTCTTCTTGGTAGTATGACTCATGCTCCTCGTGGAGAAAGGCGTAGTTTACCCAGAAAGCATCCTTTTCTACGTCCTCCGATCTTAAGACCAAAAGGTCAAAGTCATACTCATTGTCTTCCCGGGCCCATATTGTGAGTGTTCTTCCCTGCACCGCAGGGAACTCAACAATGGCGAAGACGCCTCGACCTACTCTGATGACTTGATCGAAGGAATCCTCTTGCATGGAGTAGCGCTTAATCATTCATGAATACTCCCTTGCTGCTGTCCCACAGTAATCAGTACTTCGTTTCATATTTGAACCTGTCACCCACTAGAAACCGAGGCTTCATCTTCGGTTTCCTGGAGAACGGTTGTCAGGTCTTCGCCCGCACCGGAAGCTGAAGCTCCGAATCCATTACAGCAGCCGACTACCCAATAACAGAAACAGGTGGCTACAACGTCCCGCAGGGCTCATGACCCTGAGACCGGTCGTTCAAATCGACCCCCCGCTACCACTTCTCACTCTGATTCTACGGCTGCTGAGACATGACATAAATACAGGCTCTGTGACCATCATCCTTCAGGTGGTTTCGTGGAGGCAAGTGGTCAACAGACTGCATTCAGGCGTGCTGAGGAATTCGAGATAGACAATGTCAAGTACATCGAGGTCACCGTCGACGGGACGCGGATGACCTGCCGAGGCGCCAAGTGGAGGACCTTCGAGGTCTTGCTCTCCTTCATTGGCGCAGCCCTAATGGAGAAACGCAGGAGATTCGGCGCTGTCTTAGTCGTCGTGGGAGGAATACTGGTCGCCTTGGGTCTCTTCGACATGCTATCCATGGGAGGCTACATGTTGTATCTTTCGCTTATGCCCTTCCTGCTCTTCGGCTTGTTGCCCTTCTTCGGAGGAATCGGGTTGATCTTGGTGTGGGCAGTCGTCAAGCGGGAGTCACTCATCATCTACACCCCGGCCAAGGAGTTCAAGATGGAGGGCTCCGCCGCCTTCATTGACGAGCTTTGGCGCAGCGTCAGACCTCGACAGTAAAATTGCCCACCTACGCGTTTTGCAACTAACCGTGCAGACTGTCTCTGCGACATGCCAAGTGGCTCTACAGAGATGAGAGGCCCGAGAACGTCGGAATAGTCCCTCTTCAAGTGCCACTCTCATCTGCCTCTTGCAGGCCGCCATAGATCCCGCAGGGCTCATAACCCTGAGATCGGTCGTTCAAATCGACCCCCCGCTACCGTCTTCTTCTTCCTATTCCTGCTCTTCTGTCATCCTGATTCCGCTTGTTAGCATTTGACTGCTATGATTAGCAGCACAGAAACCCCTCCAGCAAGTATCGTGGGACCAAGCATGCTCAGGATGGACAAAAACAATCGGTCTGAAATCCCAGTTTCGACAAGCCCTATTAGAACACTGAGCAGCCAATAGACCACTACCGATACGAAAGCCCTGCTGGAAATGCCACTTGTGTTCTGGATAGGGATGCAGGCCATACGTGCAAGAACGTGAACGAATGAGTGCAATGCTGACATGAAATCAGACCATCGGAAGCAGCGACGAGTGGTTTTCCGGTGAATCCTCCGGAAAAACAAACTGCACTTATTCTAGCAGTTCGCTGATTGTGCTGACAGACTTTGTTCGTGTGACTGTGCTTGAGGGTCGATAGTAATGACGCGGTCAGTGAGTGTTCGTGTTGTATCTGTGGCTATGATTCTGATTATGCTCGCTCCAATGCTCTCAGTTGTTGTTGATGTTTCAAGCAACATCAACCGTGGGAATCCGGTTATCTCGATGAGCAGCACTCCGGGTAACCAGATACCTGCCAATGCTCTGTCACTACTACAGGATACTGACAGTTTCGACTTGGCAGGTGAAGAACCGTTCCTTGCACCTCTGGGAGATTCTTACCCGTATGAGTCGAGTCCACCACAGTTCACGAACGCTGAAGAGAATGCCCAGGCCACCGTCGATTTCGCTAGTCTGGATTCTACAGCCAAGAACAGCGCCATCTCTTTGGCTTCGGAAACTGAGCCGTCCCCGTTCAGCACAACTGACCCCGATCCTCATCTCCACATTGACGGTTGCAGTGTGAGCCATTCCACTCGAGCTAGAGGTCAAGAATTCACCATGTGTTTCGAGATTCATAATCCCACCTCGATACCTCAGCGAATTGAGCTGGCTTCATCGCTAGTAGACGCAAACTGGAATGACTACGGCCTGGATTCCAACACGGGTGGCGTGTATCTGGTTCCAGCAAAGGAACAATGGTTTAGTCCCCAACGCACCTTCATTGTAGGGTACAACATACCCCTTGGAGCATACGATGTCTATTTTGGCATCTGGGAGGTCAACACTTGGGGACAGTGGATTAGACAATGGGACTCTCAACCCCTTCACGATGCCATGGTGGTCACAAATGCACCACCAGTGGCATTGGCATCTGGCCCCTCATCCTGTTACACCAATGATGTGGTTTCGTTCTCATCCTCAGGGTCGTACGACCCCGACGGATCAATCGTCAGCTACTATTGGGATTTTGGCGATGGTATCCATTCAACTACCAGCGCTCCTACGCACTCGTATACAACAGCCGGCACACGTAGCGTGAAGTTGACCGTTACTGATGATTGTGGAGCTACTGCAAGTAGTACAATATCAATTTCTGTTTCAAATCGACCCCCACCCCCGCCTCAACCTGACCTTGTCGTGACCTCGTTTTCTGTGGTTTCCACGGATTGGGTCGGGGGGTGGCATACTACAATCACAGCCAGAGTAGACAATGTTGGCAATGCTCCGTCGGGCTGTTTCTATGTGTCCTTCTACTGCAACTGGAGATACAGTTACGATGAATATAGTCGAACCTATAATGAGATTCTACTGTATGAACAGGAAATCTCACTGGGAACATCTTCTGCAGATAGCTATCACACATTCAGTTTCGACACACGTCTGATTCCAGCTGGAACTTGGAGAATCGACGTCCATGCTGATCACAAGTATGGTGAAGACTCGGGCAGGGTTTCAGAGAGTAATGAAGGCAATAACTGGGCTTGGTCAGTTCCATGTACATGGACTCACGACTCAACTCCCCCCACTATATCAGGTCCTCTCTCAGTGCGCTACGTTGTAGGCACGACTGGCAATACAATTACATGGGATGCATATGATGCTTATCCGACAAACTATGAGATTAGAGTAGATGGTTGGCAGTTGGTCAAGACGGACTGGGATGGAGCGGATATTACATGGCCTATTGATGGCCTTTCAATCGGGTGGCACTCATACGTAGTGGCCGTTACCGACTCGGGGGGCAACTCCGCGTCGAACATCACTTCCGTCTACGTCAGTCCGCCTGTTCCACGCTTAGAGGATGTATTTGTGAGCCCTGATTTGACTGTGCTTGGCAGCTCGGTCACTCTGTACTATCTCATCAACAATCCCACCGAATCTTCTGCATATGTTGGGCTGGGAGCAACTCTTTACGACGCCAGCGGCTTCTACGATGACGAATGCAACGACAGAGAACTATGGATTCCAACGGGGTCGAAATGGCAGAGTCGTACTTTCGGCCTAAGTGATTTGAGCCCCGGGCAATATGGTGTCATATTCGGCTTGTGGTATCAGATGGATGGCTCGTGGCAACAGGTTGCCCGAATCGACATTGCTGATGCCCTTCACATACTAACCCTGCCAGACCTTACGATTACAAATGTGTTGGTTTCTCCAGACTTGGTCGGAGGGGGTTCCTTCACTGTTTCGTTTGATGTCATCAATCGTGGGGAGTGGTCAGCAAGTGGTTTCAACATCGAGGTCTGGTGTGATTATAGAAACGATCCTGGCGAACCTACAAGTCCTAGTCCTTTGTGTACGTTCATAGATGCCACTATCGCTGGCGGTGGGAACAAGCACTTCAGTTACACGACAAACAAGGTCGGTCCCGGTTACCACTACCTAGAGCTTCACATCGACGGTATGAATGAGGTGGTTGAGTCTGATGAAGCGAACAACTGGTGGTGGGACAAGTACTGGTTCAAAGGGTCGGACATTGTGCTGGAGAATATCCAGTGGTTTGATACGTATGGAATGCAATTTGGCCGGCTAGTCTGTGGCCAGCCATTCGTCTTGTCCTTCGATATCAGAAACGGCGGAGATTCGGCGATAGACGCCGAGTTCTCGGTCCTTGTTTTGATTGACGGCTGCATTCGTTATGAGTGTTCGATTGAGTCAATGGCAATGGGCCAAGTTGTTTCCTTCTCAATCTTGCTGACGATAAGTGAGGAAGGCAGCCATGTCTTCGAGGTTTCAGTCGATGCATTTGACAAAGTGCAAGAGGCAAACAAAGAAGGGAACAGCGGCGCAGGAACTGGAGAATCGAATCAGTACTCTGGATTCGTTGGATACGCGTGGCTATCTGACTGGACCATCATCATATACCTAGATGGTGATAATAACCTCGACCCCTACACTGTTGATGATCTTGAGGAAGTCGCACAGATTGGCTCCAATAGTCACATGAGCATTGTCGTCTTGAAAGATGGAGCATCTCAAGGCGACACGCTTCTCCGCTTCTATAAGCCCGGTTTGTATACGGGTTCAACCATAATCCCTTGGATATACTACTACGAGGAGTACAGGACGACCTCAAACTATCAAGGAGATCCGCTCTTTGTGGATTGGTATCAACAAGAGATGAACATGGCTTGCCCCCAAACACTAACGGATTATGTGTCATGGGCCGCGAATACATTCCGAGCACAGAGATACGCACTGATCATTATGGATCATGGCGGCGGTTCCGCCTATTCCTTGCTTCAGGATGACACGAATGCCTCTCAGGGTATGTCTGTTCGTCAGATGACAGATGCATTGAGTGAAACTGGAATCTTGCTCGACCTTGTAGGATTCGATGCATGTCTAATGGGAATGGTTGAGATTGCATTTCAGATGAGGGACTATGCAGATGTTTTCGTGGGTTCGGAAGAGAACGAACAGGGCCGCATCTTGCCGATTCCTATTTTATGGGAAGGTGGCTGGCCGTACGACTGGATTCTAGGTGATTTACGGAACAAGTTGCAGCAATCAGTCGCCGTAACTGCGATAGAGTTCGCATCCATCATCGTCGACAGGTATCATGAATACGCTCCAGAATCCACTGCAACAATGGGTGCTTTCTGCATCTCTGGGGTTTCCAATTACCTAGTTCCTGCTCTTGATAGTCTAGCTGTCCTGCTTCAAGCAAACATTGGCGAGTATGCCACAGAAATACAGGCTGCAAGAGATGCATCTGACCAGTATCCAATCGAGGGGGGTTTCTACGTTGATATTCTAGACCTAGTCACGAAGATCCGGGAAACAATCCCCTATTATCCAGTTCAGTACGCAACACAAATCGTAGTAGATGCATACAACGCCGCGTACATCGACCACTGTCAAAAGGATGCGCACCCTCATTCTCATGGAATGTCTATCTATTGGCCAACTGCCCCTCTACTGTACCAGAAGGCGTACGACAATCTTGATTTGCCAATCATGACGTCATGGGACAATTTGCTATGGAGTCTGTTCTGGGACACTACACACCCGGATGGTACTAACAGCCTTCCGTTTGTTGACATACTTCAGCCAACCGATGGGCAGGCAATCAACGGTGATTCTTGGATTGCCTGGCTCGCGCGTGATGTCAATTTCGACCGAGTGAGCTATGAGGTTTTCCTGTCACCGGACCAAGGAATGACATGGATAGGAGAGCCAGTCTTTGCGGATTACTTCTACGAACTAGATGATCTTGGAGTGTATGGCTTCTGGCTTGACACAACCATGTACCCTGACAGCAGTAACTGTATCGTGGAGATTGAATATGACGATGGGTGGGGTGGGTCCGGAAGAATCCGCTCTTCTGTCTTCGAGATAGACAACCTACCTAACAGAACCCCCGTTATCGAGATAACGACACCCGTTTTGAACCAGGTTTGTGATGGCACAATCGGGCTTGGATTCGACGCAGTAGATGATGACTATGATTGGGTCTATATGGAGGTTTTCTTATCTGTGGATGGCGGCACAACTTGGGTGTCGGCGTATGATCTCTTCAGTTACCCGCTCTCTCCTGAAACTACATCGCTGGTGTTGCCGGTTTTCACTGCGGATTTCCCAGATAGCAGAACCTGCTTTCTAAGGATAGATTTCGATGATGGCAAAGGGGGAGTAGGGTCGATACTTTCGCCGGTTTTCACAATCGACAATCACGCTCCGAGCAATCCCAGTGATTTCTACTCGTACTCAGGACATAGCGAAAACGAGTGGTCAAACAACCCAGTAATCGATCTCCTTCTGATTGGTGCTAGTGACGGAGGTGGGAGTGATATCTACGGTTTCTCTGTACTATGGGCGCAATCGGTGACCGACCCCGGAACGACAGTCAGCTGCCTCTCAACCAGAATTACAAGTCCCGGTCTTTCTGGCGGTCACTGGTATCTGAATGTCAGAACCGTTGACAATGCTGGATTCTGGTCCTCACCGACCAGCTTTGGACCCTTCTTGATTGACAGACTTGCTCCGGAAACCGGGATAGCTATATTGGGCGATTGGGGAGCTAGTGGTTGGTTTTCTGAACCAACTTGGGTGATTCTTACAGCATCTGAACATCAGAGTGGCTTCGAGGCCCTCTACTTTCGACTCAATGGCGGGAACTGGGAGGTCGTGTGGAGTTCAACCATGTATTTTCTTTTTGGTCAGGGCATATACCTGTTGGACTGGTATTCGTTGGACATTGCAGGAAACGCTGAAAGCCCACATTCCATTCCTCTTCGAATCGACCTAACATCCCCGCAGGCTTCCCTGCAGCTTGCTGGAAATCAGGGCATTGAGAGCTGGTATAGAACATCGGTTACCGCAACCGTTACAGCGACAGACTCCCTGAGTGGTGTATCATCTATCGAATGGAATCTGGACGGGTCCGAAACCGTGTACTACTATGGCTCAGTGCTCGTGCTCACAATCTCATCTGAAGGGACTCACACTCTCAGCTACCGAGTGACCGACAATGCAGGGAATTGTGGACCCGAATCGATGGTTCACTTCGGAATCGACTGTGGCAGTCCCGCGGGTCCTGACTCTTGGAACTCATGTCCGTCAGTTGGAGACTGGACTGCGGAAACAGGTTTCAGCATAGTCTGGTTTGGTGCAAGTGATGGTCTGGCAGGTATCTGGGGCTATTCACTCGAATGGAGTCAGGAAGCTTCGGCTATGCCCGATGCCTTGGTAGATTGTACTTCATCTGGTACTGACGCATATGCATTCATGAACGGCATATGGTTCCTGCATGTTCTGGCTGTTGACAAGGCCGGGAACCCTTCCTTGGTTCCGTGTGCGATAGGACCCTTCATGGTAGATACCGAAGTCCCAGCAACTTCGGTAATCTTGCCCACTCCCAACGGCGAGAATGGCTGGTATACTGAACCTGCTAGTGTTTCGTTCCGATGGACCGACTTGAGTGGTGTTTCCGAAACATACTGCGCTATTGATGATCAGGCGTTCATACTGTATTCTTCACCGTTTCTACTATTCGATGATGGAGAACACGCTTTACATTTCTACTCGATTGATTTCAGTGGGAACGTGGAAACGACTCATAGTATTTCGCTGAAGTTCGACGTGGAGCCCCCCAGCGTCGCTGAGATTCCTCCGGCCCAATATGAGGCAGCAACTACCGGCCATTGGATTACCCTGCAAGCCCACGATGATTATCCCAATTGCTACACATTGGCTCTCGATGCCGACGCTCCCTCTACCCTTACATGGGCTGGTGATGACATAAGATGGTGCATTGACGGGCTCGAGATTGGCACTCATATGTATACGCTGACGGTCTATAGTCTGAGTGGTCTGAGTGCCGGAGTCAGTGTTGAAGTGTTGGTGGAAGGTAATACACCAGCGGGGACGGATGTGCTCGTACCAGATGACATGACCGGCATCTCTCTGGTCTTCTCCTACGTTGCTAGATGCGGAATAACTTCATTCATCGAACTGGCCACGCCGCCGACACCGCCTTGCGGGTTCAGAATCGTAGGTATAGCTGCATACGATATCTCAACGACCGCGACATACTCTGGGCTTGTAACGGTTGCCATTCCATACGATGACTCAGAATTCGCGAGTCCCAATCGCGAGTTACATCTGAAGCTAATGCACGAAACTCTCGACGGCGGCTGGGAAGACATTACTACATGGATTGGCACGGAAGAAAACATTGTATATGGTGAGTGCTTGTCACTGTCCGAATTCATACTTGTGGAGGATAGCAGTCCGCCTTGCACCTCAATCTTGTTCAGTGGCATCAAGGGACTAGATGGCTGGTACATATCCGATGTCCTATGTTCCCTCATTGCAGATGATGACTTGTCAGGCGTCTGGTATTCCGAGTACAGCCGTGATAACTTCGAATGGGAAGCCTACACGGGTCCGTTTGCAGTAACAACTGAAGGGCCTATGATTATCTACTACAGATCAGTTGACTCGGCTGGCAACGTTGAGCCCGCGAAGCAGACCGAAATCTGTATCGACAAGTCTGCGCCCACGGGGCCGGATCACTACTACACTTCTGGATGTCCTAACTATTGGAGTTCCACGGAAACGGTCTATGTGGAGTGGGCGGGAGCATCTGATGAGCGCAGTGGTGTCTACGGCTATTCGTATGGGTGGAGTCATAGCATGGATACGCTGCCTGACCAGACGATTGATACTCTATCGACAACACTGATTGCGACTCTCGACTCAGGAATCTGGTATCTTCATATCAGAACCTCTGATGGCGCCGGAAATTGGGCAGACAATGCATACCACATTGGTCCGTTCAAGATTGACAGGGACTCGCCTACAACATCAATGCGCATCGAAGGGCCGGTCGGAATGAATGGTTGGTACTTGGGCGCTGTTCAGGTCACGGCCTCGGCAGAGGACAGTCTGTGTGGAGTGGACTACATCATGTACAGTCTGGACGATGGTCCGTGGCTTGTCTACAACGGTCCATTCAGTGTCAGCGGAGATCAGGTACATGAGGTCGGCGTCAAGGCTGTCGACTACGCCAACAACTGGTGTAATGAGGAATATACGGAGTTCGTCGTTGATACGACCCCGCCCATGACCAGCCAGACCGTGACGGGAACCACCAATCCTAATGGAGAGTACCTCAACACTGCAACCATAGTGCTCACCGTTGAGGACAATCTCAATCTCTACGCGTACACGGACTACCGGGTTGATAGCGGTCTATGGAGGAGATACACGGGGCCCTTTACAGTACAGACAGACGGGCACCACTGGATTGACTTTTTCTCGGTTGACTATGCGGGTAACTCTGAAGCCATTCGCAGAATCGAGCTCGACGTCAAGGAGGTCGGATTCTTCTATGACGACTTCACGTCTGCCTCCACTGGATATGACCCGAGATACTGGACACAAGAAACGTGGGGAACCGGACAGTTCTACTGGGACGGGACAACGATCTACGGTCTCACAGCATCTGGCCACGGACACAGGACCCTTGTGTCAACTGAACTCTTCCAGCCCGATGTGAGGGTCATAATCAAGGGAAGAATGACCAACTATGCGTCATGGGAGCCAGCGGTCTGCTTCGGCTGGACAGACAGGGTCACTTCTGACTGGAACTACCACTTCTTGGATGGTCAGAATGGCGTGTGGCTTGAACTCAACTGGCCCCAACAGGACTACTTCATGCTGTACTCAAAACGGAGTGGAGCGATGAGCGAACAGAGAGTGTATGTTGACTTCACACAATACCATGAGTACGAGCTCAGGTGGACAACGGGGGCAGTCGTTCTCTACATTGATGGTAGTGTCTACCAACGAATCGTATCAAACGTCCCTAATGGGCCTCTGCGCTACAAGATGACTGTGACAGCTTGGTCAGGAAACACCCCCAATGAGTGGCTCTACGTAGACTACGTGGACATCGGACCGATTCCTACCATCCCGGACGGCAAGATACTCGCGATTGGCGACAACCAAGGTAAAGTACGCATGTTCAGGGTCAATGGACTGAACCCACTGGTTCTTCTCTGGACAAAGCAGCTGAGCGGCACTCTTGTTCAGAAGGTTCTCCTCTCTGACCTCGACCAGGACGGAAAGAACGAGGTCTTGGCCTGTACCGATGCAGGAGTCTTCTACTGCCTTGATAGTGTCACCGGGGATGTCATCTGGCAGTGGAGCCAGGGTTGGTCCGGCTTCACACACTGGGCGGGCATCTTCGTGGCCGAGCTTGATGGCGACGGCTACTTGGAGATTGTCACGGCGGTGAATGCCCGTACCACGACCGGCGGCGGAGTGATCGTCTTGGAGCATACGGGAGCTGTGAAGACAATTCGTGTGTCGCCAATTACAGGAGGACACAACGGCAATGGTCCAGATGAGATTGAGCTTGCCGACTTCAATGGAGACGGCGTCGATGACATCGCGTGCCTATACGGTAGCCATCTCTATTCCGGAACTCAGCCCATGATTGAGGTGGTGGACGTTTCAGCGGGAGGCGCCACCGTCCTCTGGAACTTCAGATACGGTGGCTTCAGCGGGTCGGGAATGACCAACTTCGAGCTAGCCCAGCTTGATGGAGACAATGTCCCGGACTACATCACCGCTGGTTGGTGGTGCCCCGTTACAGCGTTTAGGAGTCACGGGCAGCTGATATGGACCAACGCGGCGTCAGGCGGCAATGCAGACAAGGTAGCATTGTACTCTGCCAATATGAATGGGCTTGGCACAGCCGGACTCGCCGTCGGTACGGGTGCATACTCCAATACCGGCTCGCTCTACATGTATTTCGTCGACCCATTCACTGGCGCTACGCTGGCTACAATTCCTCTCGGCATCGTTGCTAGTGACTTTAGACCATGGACTATTGCGAATATCGACGGAGACCCTGCACTCGAAATCATTGCTTCGTGCAATGTTGTCGGTTCAGCCAGTGACCGGCTGATAGTCCTAGACGGATCATCAAGGAGCATCAGCTGGTACACCACGATCGAATACGTTTCTCAGTTCTTCCTGCCATACGACCTGGATGGTGACCTTCTGTCCGAGATACTGGCTCCAGACGGCAACGGAATCAGTCTGTTCGACGGTTATGGTAACAAGCTCTGGAACATCCCAATTGGTGCTATTGCCTACACGCAGTCTATAGCTCAGATTCGCACCGAGGCAGCACCCCAGCCTCCAACACCCGAGTTGCAGGACCTAGCGGAGGAAGACGTGGATGGAGAGTTCTCATTGAATTGGCTGGTGGATTACGGGTCAGGGACTGCGATATCTCACTACGAGATACAGGTCAGTGACACATCTGACTTCTCAAGGATACGGGGAGTATGGTATCCGGAAGATGACCGGACTTCGCAGCCTGTGACGTTTCTGATGCCTGATGAGTACTTCTTCAGGATGCGTGCAGTGGGTGTCGATGGCCAGCTAGGAGAATGGAGCAATGTTGAGAGCATCCTTGTGACCAGAGACAATACAGTGCCCCTCATCGATTCGCCAGATAATGCGTTCTACGAAGAGCATTCATCCGGCCATTCTGTGACTTGGAGCCCATATGATGCAAGACCAGACCACTACGTCGTCTACAGGGACGGCTACACGGTCCAATCGGGATCATGGGCAGGTGGCACTATTGCGGTCACCACCGATGGACTGGTCACTGGCAACTACAGCCTGACAGCAGTTGTATACGACGAATTCAACAACTGGCAGGCCGATACACTGTTCATCACAGTGTTGGCTAATGAGGCTCCGTTCGCTGAGGACGCCACTGTGACCTATGAGGCAGGCACCACAGGGCACATCATTCTATGGGAGCCGTACGACTACACGCCCATCTCGTACGAATTCTGGTTCCATTCAGTTCTGCTAGAGTCGGGTTCATGGGACGGGGCGGCAATCCAGCTGACCGTAGACGGTCTTGATCCAGGTTTCCATGAGTTCACGCTCGTTCTGTATGATGGCACCGGTCTGTCCTCTTCAGTCCTCGGCATGGTCCACGTCGTTGATACAGTGTCCCCGGCAATCACGGCACCGGAGGACAGGACCGTTGAGGCTGGATCCTCTGGAACAGTCCTGACGTGGACTGCCATAGAGCTGTACCCGGCATCATTCATCCTCTCGCTCGGTGGAGTCCTGATTGCTTCCGGGTCGTGGGACGGTACTCCTGTTTCGTTCACGGTCGATTATCCGTCAGTAGGAGTACACGAATACATAATGGCTTTCGTCGACCAGAGCGGTAACCTGGCATCAGCGTCCGTATCTTTGACTGTGGTCGACACAACAAGGCCCATGATAATCGGGCCCTCCATTGTGAGATACGAGGCGGGGAGCACTGGAAATGAGATTGCTTGGATACCGAGTGACCTACACCCTGCATACCAGATTATCCATCTTGATGGTGTCATCATCCGGTCAGGTCCATGGGATGGCTCGCCAATCACGGTGAGCATTGATGGGTACGATTCGGGCGTATACACGTACATCCTCACATGTCTTGACCTCTACAGCAACATGGCTTCGCATACTGCCATAGTGATTGTGGATGATACAACGCCTCCAGTCATAGTCGGTCCTGCCGACTTGACCTACGAGGCTGGAGTCATGGGCCATGCATTGAGCTGGAGCTTCTTGGACCTCTACCCAGATTCCTACTCAGTTCTGAGGGACGGGGTGGAGATTGCCAGCGGTGCCTGGACAGGTCTCGAGGTCATCATAGGCGTCGACCTGTTGAACCCGGGACTCTACAGCTACACCTTTGTCGCTCTGGATTCGTATGACAACAGCGCAGTCGACACTGCCTGGGTCACTGTATTGGGCAATACTCCGACAGGGACAGACGTCGAAGTACCAGATTCCGAAACCGGGGTGGTGCTCACTTTTGATGAAACGACAAGCCCTGGCACAACAAGTGTCGACATCACCGATAGTGGACCACACCCACCAGACAATTTCCGACTCATGGGTCTGTACTACAACATCGCAACCACTGCGAACTACGAAGGTTCCATCGTAGTGGCAATACCCTACGATGAGTCATTAGTCAGGGGCCTTGAGAAGAACCTTAGACTCTGGCACTGGAAGGAAACAGCTGGCTGGGAGGATGTCACCGTCTTCGTTGATGAAGTGAACAACATCGTATACGGCCAAGTGACGAGTCTTTCTCTCTTCGCTGTCATGGAGGACAGTGGTCCACCAGTCACCACCATCACTCTGAACGGTGTTTCGGGCTCCAATGGATGGTACGTTTCCAATGTGACGGTCGACTTGACATCATGCGATGATGTGTCGGAGATAGCAGCGATTGCATACAGCCTTGATGGTGTCACTTGGATTCGCTACTGCGCACCATTCCAGATTATTCGAGAGGGGACCACAACGGTGTGGTTCAACAGTACTGACGTTGCCAATAACGCGGAAGCGACCCGGAGTGTCGAGGTCAGGATTGACAAGAGTACGCCCAGCACAGAGCTGGTCATGGGTATGCCGTCAGTCATCCGGGACGCAGTCTACGTCAACTCGACCACCCTCCTGACACTCGTTGCAGCAGACCTCGTTTCGGGCCCCTGTTCAGTGTCCTACCGGATTGATGGCGGTGCTTGGCAACAGTACACGGTGCGGTTCTGGCTTGCGGGCTCGGACGGCATTCACACAATCGAGTACTACTGCGTCGACATGGCTGGAAACTTGGAAACGCTTGGATTCTCCAGTCTGATACTTGACAACTCGGGTCCGAGTACTCTTCTTACCTGCGAGGCACCGTTCTACGTCAACCACGTGACCTCGACGACGCCCTTGACGCTGTCGGCGTCTGATACAGGTTCGGGTATCTGTGCGGTCTTCTATCAGATTGACGGGTTGGGATACCAGGCCTACTCCGTTCCGTTCAGCGTGGTGGGAGTCGATGGTCGACACCTAGTACAGTTCTATTCAGTCGATCTCCTAGGAAACATTGAAGCTCCCTCGGAGCAGCTTCTAATCCTAGATAATCACGGGCCAATCAGTGAGTCAGGACTTGAAGGCACACAGGGGGAGAATGGCTGGTTTGTTTCAGCTGTAGTGGTTTCTCTTGAGTCGGACGATGGAGCGGGTGCAGGCGTGTCTACCATATACTACGTGCTCGATTCAGATCCCATGACAATATACTGCGGAGCGTTTGAGGTTTCCGGGGACGGGTACCATACGGTCCAGTTTTGGGCTGAAGACAACCTCGGCAATCCTGAGGATCCGACACGGGTGTGTACCTTCAGGACCGACACATGTGCACCTGTGTCTGAAACCTGTCTATCTCCATCTATTCCGAACGGATTCGGTCAGTGGTATGTCACACCTGTGGTGGTGACCATACAAGCTGGCGATGCCATGTCTAGCGTGGCTGGCGTATACTACTCCGTCAATGACGGAATCACGCAGTCATACACTGGACCACTTGAGGTTCTCGGGGAGGGGTATTTCGTGCTGAAGTTCTGGTCTAGGGACTACGCCGGGAATTGGGAGTGTCCAAGTGAGGTAAGCTTCAAGATTGACAGGACGATGCCCCTGACGAGTCTGACGATAGGTGACCCGAAGCACGGTGAAGAACCAGTCTATGTGTCAGACTACACTGCCTTCAGTCTTGCGTCTTACGATTCTGTTTCCGGGGCTGCAATGACGGAATACCGCGTGGACGGAGCTGCATGGGCTCCATATGTCGCGCCCTTCTGCATCGGAATCAATGGCCAGCACATAGTGTACTACAGAGGCATCGACATTGCTGGAAACACCGAGGCAGAACACTCAGTCATTATCGTTGTCAACGCGTCACAGTTGAGATACATCGGGGAAACCAGCGGCATCTACTCTGATCCTGCCACGCTGCAAGCGGCACTCATTGACATCGCAACTCAGCAACCGGTGTGTGGGAAGCAGATCGTGTTTGCGATTGGAATTCAATCTGCATCCTCAGTGACAGACAGTTCCGGCATAGCGATCGCAATTGTCGTTCTGACTCAGCCCGCTGGAACCTATATGGTGACCGCAGTCTACAGTCCCGACTCTGGCCATCTAGGGGCATCCGACTCACGGGAGTTCACTATCGGTCATGAAACGGCAGTTGTGACCTACACAGGCGCCACAGTAGTTCCTACAACTGCATCAACCATAACCCTGAGAGCTACATTGACAGATGAAGACGACGCGTACTGGGGAGATATGTCACTCATCAGTGTGACCTTCTTCATCTACTCGGTGCCCATCGATTTGAGTAAGCCCGTTGCTGTGGTGGGTCCGATAGTGGTCGGCCCGGGGAGCCTGCCCGGTGTCGGGGTCGCTGTCGTCGCTATCCCTCTTCTTCCGGAGAACGGTTATGTTGTCCTCGTGAAACTGCAAACGGAGCACAATCCCTACTTCGAGACACACCCGTCCGATCTTGTCAGTCTGACAGTGTATGTGCCAACAGGTGATTTTGTGACCGGTGGTGGATGGATAGTTGACCCGTCAGGCGGGAAGGGCAACTTCGGCTTCAATGTGCAGTACAGGAAGAGTGGGCTGCCGAGGGGGCAGTCTATCTACGTGTACCGAGTTGGAGAATGGGAGGTCATCGTCAAGAGCAACGCTTGGACGGGTATGGCGATCGACGGCAACCACGCCTTCTTCGAGGGCAAGTGTGTCGTCCAGAGGTTCAACTCAGCAACTGGCGAGCTAGTCTGGGCAGAGGGTAATTACCAGTTCAGAGTCGATGTTTGGGATAATGATGAATCTGGCGGGATTGACGTATACCAGATTCGCGTGCTTGACAAGAACGGGCTGACCTACCATGAAGCAGGTGTCAATCCCATGGGGTACTTGCAGGGAGGCAACATCATAATTCATCTTGCAAAGACCAAGGCTTGATTCGGGGTCTAGGCCCCTAGGGAAACGAGCGCGCACCCGAGCAGATGAAAGTCGTATTCCCAGTTATTGGATGGCAATTGCCTATCGTCCTTGACAGCGGTTTCGTCTTCCGGCAAGCAGTCACCCCCATCAATCTCTTGGTAAGGCATTCTCCACAGGCAGACAGCAGCTGACTATCCACGCGACATGCCAAGTGGCTCTACAGAAACAGACAGGAGAGCTCAAGACCCTAGGAATGGCCCTTGTTCGAGTTTCGCTCTTATCTGACCTCCGCAGACCATTATGCATTCAGCAGTGCTCATGACCCTGAGATCGGTCGTTCAAATCGCCCGCCCGCTGCCATTTCTTATCTTATCTTTGCAGACTCCCTGGAGCTGTTTCTGAGTAGCAGGACTATCCTCTTCCCAGGTCGAGGAATCTCCCATCCATCACACGGGCGATGTACTGGCGCCCTCTCATCACCCATATGATCTGATGCCCCTCTTTTGCCAGCTGAGCCCATCGTGATTCCTTGTTGGGGTTCTGCTCAATGAAGGTCAGCCCATCTATCTCAACAGACCTCAGCTTGCTCTTTGAGGTCTTCTCGATCAAGTAGGTCACTCCATCGACCTCGATAGAATCGCGCCTCTCAAAGATGGCTGTGTAGACCTTGAGGGCAGTTTCTCTCAAGTCCTCCGACATCCCGTGTTTCTCCAGACACTGATTGGAGCCCGAGGTGACATATAGGTTCGCATGTCGAGGCGTCTATGGCAAGTATCCCGCAGGACTCATGACCATGAGATTGGTCGTTCAGATCGACCCCCGCTACCATTTCTTTCTGGTCTTGTACTCTCTAGCAGCTACACGACAAGAATGGTGTTGATATGCCGTGGACTAGCAAGAGTAACCGACATTGTGGTTGCGCCCCTCTGTGTGTCGGTATAAGCTCTTACAGATTTGCGCCGCACTTCTCACACTTCAGCGACCCTTGCAGATTCTTCGCTTTGCAGCTAGGACAGATGACCAAGTATACTTCCCGAGTTACTGTTTCCTTTTCTACTGTTGCCTTTTCTGGTATTTCCTTTTCCAATCTCGGCGTCATCTTTCCTTGTTGTATTCCTTTTTCCGAGATAACCAGCGGTTCATGCTCCATTGTTCCCAAACGCGGAGTGGTCTTCTCCTCTTTCACAGCCTCCAGTCTGCTCATGCATCTTGGGCAGCACCACGCCCTGAACCCACAATCGATTGCACATCTGGAGCAAACCCAAAGTCCGCAATTCTTGTTTGTGCATCGCCTGATTTTGGCACGTTTCTGACCGCAGACCTTGCAGGTCCCAATGCTCGTCATACGCTCCTCACCAGAAACAATCGATATCCATTGCCCCTCTCCCTCTTATATCCTTCGTACCTAATGAAACCGTGAAGTTGTGAAACTGGGTGTGATATCGGTTTCGTGAGCATGGGCAGATACGAGGACCTTGCGAATGCAATGCCCAAGCCTTCTGGAGCTGCCAGACGCTCTACTACTTAGTTACTGAAACTGGATATGCCAAAGTGAAACCCTGAAACTGGTCGTTCAAATCGACCCCACGCTACCATTTCGCCCTCGTTGCCTTGGTTGTGAGTGGCCCTGTTCATTGAATCTGACGCATCGTTTGTAGAATTCATGAACGGAAGTGTCACTGATCTTGTCTGTCATGTCTTCGCAAGATACGGGGCGGAGGTCAATGCGTCTAAGAGCAGGAGTGAAGAAGTCAGCATACCGCGTCTGCAACTCATTGTCCACTCAGCGAGAAGCAACCAAGCAGGATGCCGTGTAACCGGCGAAACCAGCACTCGTGAGCAAGAATGGAAGCAG
>Ga0315284_10000036_pt1 | contig 188139 bp, 157 predicted proteins | sample YL17G09_16_MG_FD_203696 | JGI IMG/M metagenome (GOLD analysis project Ga0315284, IMG submission 203696) | Sediment microbial communities from Yellowstone Lake, YNP, Wyoming, USA - YL17G09_16 | ecosystem: Environmental > Aquatic > Freshwater > Lake > Sediment | place: USA: Wyoming | collected... | reverse complement strand
CCGCGCCCTCGAATTTTATCTCAGCCATTGGAATCTCCTTTCTCCCGCATTTCCCTCACCTGTGAAATGATTTCTCCGTGATGAACCCGGGTTCTGATAATATCGTCTTTGCTTAAAGACCGGATATCTTTGACGACTTTCTCTTCCGGTATCTTAAAAGTAATACTGTACCCGCGGGAAAGTATATTTAACGGACTTAAGGTCTCTAATTTTCCAATTATATTCTGGAATTCCTTTGTTTTTATGCGGATAAAATTTTTAAGCGCAATCTCTGCGCGCTTCGTCAAATCGTCCAAATTTTTGATGTAATCCAGTATTTTTGTAAAGGGATTAAGTAAACTCAACTTTTCATATAAAGCGCTTAACAGCTGAGCATTCGCCTGCAGGTTGTGTTTCATATTAAAATTTAAGCGAGCCAGGTTATCCTCTATTGCCTGCCTTAAATCTTCCTTCTTAGGCAAAACCAGTTCTGCCGCTACCGAAGGCGTGGGTGCGCGCAGGTCTGCCACTAAATCGGCAATCGTGGTGTCCCGTTCATGGCCTACTGCCGAAATAACCGGAATGCGAGAATTATAAATTGCCCGGGCAACCAGCTCTTCATTAAATGCCCAGAGGTCTTCGATACTACCGCCGCCGCGACCGACAATGATCACCTCGATTTTTTCTTTCGTGCCGGATTCGTTAAATCTATTAAGGTCTTTTATTGCCTCAACGATTTCTTCTTTTGCCCCTTCCCCTTGCACGCGTACCGGATTAATAATGATATGGACTTCCCTGAATCTCCTATCGATTACTTTCAATATATCCTTTATTGCTGCGCCGGTAGGAGAAGTCACAATCCCGACACAAGAAGGAAGAGGCGGCAGCTTTCTTTTATGAGCCGCGTCGAAAAGGCCTTGCCTCTCTAGTTTTATCTTTAACTGCTCAAGGGCCAGCTGCAGGCTGCCAATTCCTTTAGGTTCAATTTTTTCTACGATAATCTGATACTGGCTGCGCGGCCCGTAAGCCCCGACCTTACCGAAACAGATTACCTTAAGCCCGTTTTCAATCTTAAATTTTAGATTCTTGTTTGCCCAACTGAACATGGCCGCGGAGAGAACATCCGTTTGATCTTTTAAAGAAAAGTAGAAGTGCCCCGAGGTGTGGGCGCTAAAATTAGAAATTTCTCCCTCTACCCAAACATAATCAAAGGAAGTTTCTAAGATTAATTTTATATCCTTGGTAAGTTCGCTTACCGTATAGATATGTTGCTGTCTGTTAGGTCCGGATTCTAATTGTTGCCTTGGGCTTTCTGTTTTTGCAGACATTCCTCAACTATCCTCTCGATCTTCAACTTATCTTTTTCTTTAAGACCGATAAATTCTATGCCGGTATCGACTTGCCCTGGGGTTGCCGAACTTAACATCTGTCTTTTTACCGTCCAGACAATCCTGCCGCGACAATGAATAGGCAAACGATTATCCGCTAAGATAAGAGTTAAACCTACTTCGCTAAACCTACTCAGCTCTTGATCCAAGATAACGCACACACCCCCCACGCCAATATTTTCTGTATGCGTAGAAAGGGTTTCTGCCCCGCCCTTTTTAATAACGGTAATCTTTAAGGAGTAGTCTGCGCGGGGAAACCGTCTTCTATCTACGCCCTGCCACATTTTTCTCTTCCTGCTTAAATTAGCTTCTTATTTAACGGCTTCTGCGGCTGCGCTTTTCTTTTTGAATATAAGCAGATGTACTGAGTATGGTTTAACCGTCAACATCTCCTGGTATGTCGTCTCAATATTGGTCAGCTCTTTTTCTTCTTGGGGCAAGAAAGAACAATCTGAAATACAGGCGTCATCCACGCTGTATCGCTGATAGAGATAGTCGCCTTTTATATTTGTCAGGGTTATTTTTATATTTATTGGTTTATTAAGCAATTCCAAGGAATGGGCCTTAAGCTGCGTTGCCTTTTTTAGCAAACCCTTTAATTTATCAGGCGCAGAAAGGCCGTCGAGAGGAATTTCCTGATTGATAAGCTTGTTTAATTTATCTTCTTTAATTATGGACAACAAACTAAGGCGGGCCTTCTCGTTTAGGGAAGTGATATTTCTCGAGAGAAAACCGCGTTCAATGTAGGGATCAATATAATTCCAGATAAAAATTACAATATCATTTTGCCTTTTGGTCGCCAAAACATTTACGAACTCATCATTTATATTTAAATTCTTATATAGACTATCGCCCAACAGATTCAACATCAAAAATGTATTATATATCGACTTGGGGGCCCCTTTATAATTGGATGATTTGGGATCATAGGAGAATATCCCCCGATTATTATTTATCTCCTCTTTATCGCCCTGAAAATCCTCCAAGGAAAAGAAGGTTTGGTAGTCGACACCTGCTTCATACATATTCTTTAAACGCGCGGGGATATAACTGGCACAGATGTAAGATTTACTGCCTCTCTCCTCAAGGATATTAGCTCCGGCGTCATAATTCCATTCATCAATAACTAAGGGGGTATTTTTATCAAAACGGAAAAAAGTAAGCCAGTCTCTGATTAATTGGCTGACTGCTTTATTATAGGTGGTTGCTTCTTTCTCTGCATAAGGGTCGGTGGAATATGCATGCCAGCTGATAAAGTCTAAAGGCAATTTATGCTGAGAGGAGAATTTTATCAGTTCGTAAATTAGGCTCTGTTCGGGAGTAAAAATATTGTTGCCGTCAAAATTCTGGAACCACCAGCTAACTGCCGCAGCGCCAATAAATATATTTACCTTATTTTCTTTTTCTAATTCTTTGATTGCCTCGGCGGCGAATCTATACAGATTAAGATAATCCCTCTTCTCGCCTAAAAAGAAATTATCCGTATCCGGGGCATCCCAGACCTCATACCAAATCCTGTATTTCTTCTCGCAACTTAAATAACGCACCAAATTTTTTACCAATAATTTCCATTGCTTAAAATTTGCCGGGGGGCTTCTCTTATCCAGTGCCCGGCCGAAACCCGGTGGCGTACCGTAAAGGCACAGTATCACTGTGCCGCCCGAATCAGATATATTCTTAATCAGGTTTTCGTAATTGGCGATGATCTCTTTTTGTAAGGACTTGTTTTTTCTCTTTGCCTGATTTGTCTCCCAAAAATTCCAGTGCAAACGAAAGAAACCCCTGGAAAAACCAATATCCTTCTGCCATCTTTCAACTGCCTCTTTGGCGCTTAAGTGATAGGGCCAACTCTCATCTTTATGATAACCGCGACCGCTTAAGTCAATGCCTGGCAAAAATACCTTGGGTAAGGGCGTGGTTTTCGCATTGATATCCAGGTTAAATTCAAAATCCGGTTGTTTAGGAAGTTCCTCTGCCGGCGCCTGCTGGGCTTCTTCTTTAGGCTGCCCCTGAGCCTCTTCTTTCTTAGGTTCTTCTTTGACTTCTGGTTTGGTTTCTGGTTGCTGAGGCGCTGGCCTAACTTCTTCTTTAGGCTGCGGCTGAACTTCTTTTTTAGGTTCCTGGGCAAAAGAAATAAACGTAAAATGCAAAATGCAAAATGCAAAACTACAACTCAAAATTAAGAATTTTACCTGTCTGCCGCAGAGGCAGGAATTTTGAATTGAATTTTTGACTTTTGACTTTTGACTTTTGACTTTATGCATTATTAACCCGGGATTTTTCTCTGTATTCTCACGATAGAGTTTGCCTTGCCCGTACTTTCATTTATATCCAAAACTACGCCTTGAAGCTCAATATCCCCGCTGGCAATTTCAAAACGGGTGGGAATCTTGGTAATAAAACGTAGCAGCACATCTTCTACCTTTCTGCCGATAACCGAATCAACCGGGCCGCACATTCCTGCGTCCGTGAGATAGGCGCTACCTTTAGGCAAGATCTTTTCATCCGCAGTCTGTACGTGCGTGTGCGTACCGATAATTGCGCTGACCATTCCATCCAGATACCAACCTAAAGCAATTTTTTCTGAAGTTGCCTCGGCATGGATGTCGACGATAATGATTTTGGTTTCTTTGGCTAGATTATCTACTTCCGCACGGCTGGTGCGAAACGGGCAATCCAATGCCTCCATAAAGACGCACCCCAAAACATTGATTACCCCGATACTCGCCCCTTTTTTGGTTTTAAAAATACCGCTGCCATTTCCCGGAGAACCCGCAGGATAATTTAAAGGCCGTAAGAGCCGGGTTTCGCTGTCGATAAGCTGAATGATCTCCCGTTTCTTCCAGATATGGTCTCCAGAGGTTAGAACCTCTACCCCGGCATCAAATAATTCCTGCATCACCTTGGCAGTAACCCCTGAGCCGCCGGCAGCGTTTTCTGCGTTAGCAATCACAAAATCCAGACGGTATTCTTTTTTTATCCCAGGCAGCAACTGTTTAATTGCTTCTCTGCCCGGCTGGCCTACTACGTCACCAATAAATAAAATTTTCATCTTTTATTTCGCGTATTCAATGGCGCGAGTTTCTCTAATCACCGTAACCTTAACCTGTCCGGGATATTCCATTCCTTCTTCAATTTTTTTACGGATATCCCGCGCGAGATTTACGGCATCGGCATCGCCAATTTTATCCGGTTGGACAATGACGCGAATCTCTCTTCCTGCCTGAATGGCGTAAGACTTTTCCACGCCTTTAAAAAAGTTAGCGATAGATTCTAATTTTTCCAAACGCTTGATGTAGGTCTCTAAGGTTTCCCGCCGCGCACCCGGCCTGGCTGCGCTAATCGCGTCCGCGGCCACGGTCAAAACCGCATAAAGGCTTTTTGGCTCTTGCTCTTCATGGTGGGCTTCGATGGCGTGGCTTATTTCCGTTGATTCGCCATACTTTCTGGATAAATCCGCCCCTATTTTCGCATGAGTGCCTTCTATCTGATGGTCAACGCTCTTGCCGATATCGTGCAAGAGGCCCACCCTGCGGGCAATACGGAAATCCAATCCTATTTCGGAAGCCATGGCACCCAATAAAAATGCGACCTCCTTAGAATGCTGCAAGGCATTCTGGCCGAAGGAGGTGCGGTATTTCAAACGGCCGATCAGCTTTACCAGTTCCGGATGGATGCTGCCGATACCCACTTCGAAGATGGTTTTTTCTCCTTCCTCTTTAATTTTCTCATCCATCTCTTTCTTTATTTTATCCACGACCTCCTCAATCCTTCCGGGATGGATGCGGCCGTCGGCAATCAGCTTTTCTAAGGCCAGGCGCGCAATTTCTCTTCTCACGGTATCAAAGGCAGAGAGTGTTACTGCCTCCGGGGTATCGTCAATAATAACATCCACACCCGTAGCCATTTCTAAGGCGCGGATATTTCTTCCTTCCCTGCCGATTACCCGGCCCTTCATTTCATCATTGGGTAAATTCACCACACTGATAGTGGATTCTACCGTGTGCTCTACCGCGCAGCGTTGTATGGCGAGGCTAAGGATCTCCTTTGATTTTTTATCCGCTATTGCGCGTATTTCATCTTCCGCCCTTCTGATAAACACTGCTTTTTCGTTGTTTAATTCTTCATTGAGCCTGGACAAAAGAATCTGTTTTGCTTCTTCGGGAGACAAGGAAGAAATCTTTTCCAGCCGTAACTTTTCCTCCGCAATCAGATTGGTCAGCTGCGCTTCCTTGGCCTTGATATTCTCTTCGAATTTCCTGACGGTATCGGACTTGGTGTCTAATTCCTTTTCCTTTTTTTCCAGGAACGCCACCCTGCGGTCAAGATTCTCTTCTTTAACTCCCAGCCTTTTTTCTGACCCGAATAGTTCCTGACGCCTATCCTTGGTCTGTTGTTCAAAGTCCTGGCGCATGCGCAAAAGCTGATCCTTAATCTCCAGCTCTACTTCCCGGCGTCTTTCCTGAACGCCCTTCTTTGCCTCCTCTAAAATCTCCTTTGCCTTTGTCTCGGCATCCTTGACTTTCTTTTCCGCAATCAGCCTTCTGGATAAATAACCGACGTAGGTAAAAACGAGGGCAATGACGATAAATAAAATTATGTTTAACATTTATTAATCAACCTCCTTCAATGAGCAGATAATTTACGGAACTAGGTGACGTAAATTATAAGCGAAGCTGTCTGCGAATTGATCCTCGCCAATTTCTATTTGTAGATACTTGAGAAATTGGCAAGGACAAATTCAGACTTATAACTTATGTTCGCTTACGCTCCATAAGTTTGGGCTTCATTTGATTAAGCAAAGATAATGCTGTCTACACAGAGATCGTGCGGTTTAACCGGCAGGAAAGGTAAGATTTGGAAGTCAAATGCCAGACCGATACGCGGGGTGCTTCTGGGCAATTGCTTTAAAAAACGATCGTAATAACCCTTGCCTCGTCCTAGACGATTGCCTTTTTTATCAAAGGCAATGCCCGGAACAATTACCAGGTCTATTTTTTCCAAAGGAAGTTGGCATTTTTCGGCAGGTTCCAGTATGCCATACAGACCTTTTTTTAATCTGCTTCTCAATTCTATTTTACAAGGGGCAATCGTATTCCTCTTCCTCTCGCATATAGGTACGGCGATAACCTTACCTTTTTTGATCGCTTCTTTGATCATCTCTTGAGTATTGACCTCTCCGTCGAAAGAGAGGTAAAACATCACTATCTTTGCTTTTTTAAAAAGTTTTGTCTTAAACAGCCTCTCCTTTATAACTTTACTTTTTTGTTCTTGCCTATCCTCCTTCTGTGTTTTTAATTCACGTAAGATTTTACTACGAATCTCTCTTTTTGTCAACATCGTAAGACAAAAATCCCTATTTAATGCCCGTGGGTATCCTTGGGTTGCTCAATTTCAGTCGTATCCCTGCCAATTTTTTTATAATAATCGATGATTGCTGCCTTTAAAGCTTGCTCAGCCAAGACCGAACAGTGCATTTTCACGGCGGGTAATCCTCCTAATGCCTCGGCAACGGTTTTATTGGAAATCTCCAGGGCCTCTTTAATGGTCTTTCCCTTGACCATTTCCGTAACCATAGAACTCGTGCTGATCGCCGCGCCACAGCCAAAGGTTTTAAACTTAACATCCACGATAGTATCATTCTCTACCTTAATATACATCCTCATTACGTCCCCGCATATAGGATTTCCCACGGTGCCCACGCCACTGGCGTCAGGAATGTCCCCTACGTTTCTGGGGTTAAGGAAGTGGTCCATCACTTTTTCGCTGTAATTTAAATCAGCCATCTCACTTCACCATGATTAATTTGTGCGGCTTGGTTGTCTTTTTAAAGTCTTTTGGCGGAAGCGCTCTTTTAAAACTCTCGAGCTTCTTTTTCTTTTCCAGTTCCTTGTAGATTAATACCCAGGCACAATCTTTCTCTTTGTCTACTTCACACTTACCGTGGTCCACTCCGCCACAAGGGCCATTTAATAAACCCTTGCTGCAAAGTGTAATCGGGCAGATACCGGCAGTAATCCCCAAAACGCATTCGCCGCAGAGGGAACATTTTTCGTAGAAGTTACCCTGGGCGTCGGTGACGCCGCCGAATAAGGTGTTGCAAACCGGCAAAACCGCTAAACCCAGCCTGTCGTTATCCTTGACTGACTGCGCCCCTAAACCGCAAGCCAAGACTAAAATCGCCTCGGCTTCACGCAACGCCTTCATATTCTTGGCAAATTCAGTTTTGATCTGGCTGGCAATGCAGGGCGCATCAGGAATACAGCTACCTACGACGCTGAAACCGTGCTTCTCTAATTCCTGCTGCATCTTCAACAATTCATCCTTACCACCGGTCTTGCAGGTAGTAGCGCACTCCCCGCAGCCGACAAGAAATATCTTCTTATAACCCTTTAGGCTTTCGATGATTTCCGCAATGCCTTTTTGCTCGGTAATAATCATTTTAACTCCCCTAGCTTAACCAATTCTATCACGCGCCAGGAATAATCTCAAGAAAATTCAGCGCTGCGCTTTTCTCTGCTCTTGCCTTTCGGCAATGATTTTCTGCGCGATTTCTGAGGGAACCTGCAGATACTTGGAGAACTCCATCGAAGCTAAGACTCTGCCACTGCTTAAGGAGCGTAAGTTCGTGGTGTATCCGAACATCTCCGATAGAGGGACTTCCGCAGAGATGATTTTTTGTTTGCCTTTAGTCTCCATATTCAGTATCTTTCCCCGACGGGAACAGAGATAACCCACAATACTATTGACGTATTCCTCGGGGGTAGTTGCTTCCAGCGACATGTAGGGCTCAAGCAAAACCGGTTTGGCCTGCATAAATGCCTGCTTAAAGCCCAGGATCGCGGCAATCCTAAAGGCTATTTCTGAAGAATCTACTTCGTGAAAAGAACCATCCACAATATTTACCTCCACATCTACCACGGGATAGCCAGCATAAACGCCTTTTTGCATTGCTTCGATTACCCCTTTTTCCACAGCAGGTATAAATGATTTAGGTATCGCTCCCCCTTTAATACTATCTATAAACTCAAATCCCTCGCCAGGCTGCCGCGGAGAAATCTCCAAGATTACGTGCCCGTACTGACCGCGGCCTCCTGATTGCTTGATGTATTTACCTTCTCCGTTGGCTGCTTGTAAAATTGTTTCCCGGTAAGCCACCTTGGGCTGGCCGACAATTACCTCAACACCAAACTCCTCTTTCAGCCGGTCAACGATAATCTCCAGATGTAACTCTCCCATTCCGGTAAGCACCGTCTCTTTGGTTTCTTCGTCTGTCTGCACAATGAAGGTCGGGTCTTCTTCGGTAAGCCTTGCCAATCCCTTGCCGAGCTTATCCTGATCAGGCCTACTCTTTGGCGCAATACTTAGCGAAACCACCGGATTCGGAAATTCTATTGCCTCTAACAAAACCGGGTTGTCGAGGTCGCAAAGCGTATCACCGGTAGTAGTACGCGTAAAACCAATGACTGCGACAATATCTCCGGCAAAGGCACTTTCTTTAGCCTCTCTTTGATTTGCGTGCATCTGTAAAATCCTACCTACTCTTTCTTTTTTTTCTTTTCTGGCGTTAAGCACATAGGTACCGCTATCCAGATACCCGGAATAAATGCGCAGATAAACCAGTTTTCCCATATGCGGGTCAGACTGCACCTTAAAGGCCAGGGCAGTGAAAGGCTCATTAATATCGGGCCGACGCTGAATAACCTTTTGGGAATCAGCAGGGTCATGGCCGTTTACTGCCGGAAGATCAAGCGGCGAAGGCAGGTACAAGGTAATGGCATCCAGCAATTTTTGGATGCCCTTATTTTTGAAGGCCGCTCCGCAGAGTATCGGCGTCATCTTATTGGCAATTGTACCCCGACGGATAACCGGAATTAATTCCTGCGCCGTTACCGTTGCTTCTGATTCCAGGAATTTTTTCATCAGCGCCTCATCAAAGGCGGCAACCTTTTCAATCATCAGATGCCGGTATTGGCCGGCGATTTCTTGATACTCCGCGGGAATCTCTTCGCTGCGAAATTCTCTCCCCAATGACTCCTCTTCATAAATATATACCTTCATCTCCAGCAGGTCGACGATGCCGCGGAAATTATCCTCCGCGCCAAGCGGAATTTCTAGCGGAATAACATTTCCTCCTAATTCCTGCTCAATGCCTTTTAAAACGCTAAAGAAATCCGCTCCGGTACGGTCCATTTTATTCACAAAGGCAATTTTAGGAACGTTGTATTTATTAGACTGGTGCCAAACCGTCTCTGATTGCGGTTCCACACCTCCTACGGCACAGAAAACTGCTATTGCTCCGTCCAAGACGCGCAGGCTGCGTTCCACCTCAACCGTAAAATCCACATGACCGGGCGTATCGATAATATTAATCCGGTGGTCATTCCAGAAACAGGTAGTGGCAGCAGCGGTAATAGTAATCCCTCTTTCCTGCTCCTGTTTCATCCAGTCCATCTGGGCCTTGCCTTCGTGGACTTCGCCGATCTTATGCGATTTACCGGTGTAAAATAATATCCTTTCGGTAAGTGTAGTCTTACCCGCATCGATATGCGCCATAATTCCGATGTTGCGCGTCTTTTCGAGGCTGAAATCCGGCGCAAGATGAACTTTCTTTTTTTTCTCTTTTTCTGGTTCTACCTTGCGAACCTGCGGCATAACCTTCTCTTCTGCTTCTGGCAACGGCTGTACCAATTCCTTTTCTTCGGCCGGCTTTTCTGGTTTCAGCTCTTCTTCGGCCGGCTTCTGCGCTTCCGGCGCTTGCGGCACAGCTTCGGGAATTTTTTCTTCTTTTTCTACTGCCGGGGGCAACAGGGCCTCTGCCTGGCCTTGCGGCTCTTCTTCCTTTAAGAGAATCCTTAAGCGCGCTATCTCTTCGTTTAGTTTTACTATTTTTTCCTCTTGCGCCTCTAATTCCTTTTCCAGTTCGGTGTATTCTTCATTCAACTTATTGAACTCTTTTTTAGGAACCCACTCTTTTTCCTCCTCCTGCTTCTTAAATTCTTTAATCTTGCCTAAATGTTCTTGATTTTCACTGAGGAGTTTCTCGATGCGGTGTTTCATCTTCTCAATCTCGCTAGAGCTGTCTTTATTCTCCTTTTCCAGGTTCTTGACCTTCTCATTTAATTCCCTTACCTGTCTAGTGAAATCTACGTTCTTGCTAAATTCTTCCTGTAATTCCTTTTCCTTGTCTTGAAATTTATTTTCCAGCTCGGCATTACGCTCTTTAACTTTCTTTAAGGCCTCGTCGCTCTTAGCTACCCATTCTTCGCGCTTGCTTAACTCTGCGTTGAAAGTCGCCTCTTTTTCTTTTAAGGACGCCAGTTCGCCCTGTACGGTCGAGGTATAGGCCCTGGCTTTCTCTAAATCGCTTTTTAAAGCCGAGAGTTCTTCTTCGGGCTTTGAACTTTTTTCTGCTTTTACTTGCGGCTCTCGTTCCTGCTCGGGGAGGGATTCTCTGCGGCGCGGTTTTGCCGGGGCAGCGGAATCGCCCGGCGCAAATAAACCATAGACCACAAAAGAAATGCTGACTGAAAATAAAATCGCCAATAATGCAACCATCTATTCTCCGCGTAATTTATTAAGGCGCAATTTCATCTTTGCCTCATAGCCGATATCCGTGGGCTCATAATATCTGACTTTCTTGCGGGTATATTTTTGTTTGACGTAATGGCCCGCGTAATCGTGGGCATATTTATAGCCTTGGCCATGGCCTAATTTTTCCGCACCCGCGTAAGAGGCATCTTTAAGATGATCGGGAACCTCCTGAACCTTTTGGTTTTCGATATCTTGATATGCCTTTTCAATCGCCAGATAACTGGCGTTGGATTTAAGCGCGCAGGAAACATAAATTACTGCCTGGGCAAGCGGAATGCGCGCCTCCGGCATACCTACAAACTCTGAGATTTGTAATGCGGCGTTGGCTAGGACCAAGGCCAGAGGATCGGCATTGCCGACATCCTCAGCTGCCAGGATACAGACCCTGCGGGCAATAAAACGCGGGTCTTCTCCGGCATAAAGCATCTTTGCCATCCAATAGAGGGCAGCATCCGGGTCAGAACCGCGCATGGATTTGATGAATGCCGAGGCAGTATCATAATGGGCATCCTCGTCTTTATCGTAAAGGATGGCTTTTTTCTGAATCGACTCTGCAGCAACCTCTAAATCAAAATCGATAAAACCATCTTTGGATTTGGGTGTGGTCAGCACACCTACCTCTAAGGCATTCAATGCGCGCCGGGCATCTCCTTCGCAACTTTTGGCTAAAAATGCCAACGCCTTCTTATCCATCTTAATCTTAAAATTTCCTAATCCTCTGGTTTTATCGGCTATGGCAGCGGATAATATCTTAAGAATCTCGCCTTCCTTTAATAATTTTAATTCGCAAACCAGTGAGCGCGATAAAAGCGGTGAGACCAGGGAAAAGAAAGGGTTATGCACGGTTGCACCGATAAGGATGGGGTTGCCTTCTTCCACATCCGGCAAAAGCACATCTTGCTGCGCCTTATTAAAACGGTGGATTTCGTCAATGAAAAGAATGGTCTTTCTGCCGGCAGCAGACTTGCGCTGCTTAGCACCGGCGATAACCCGCCTTAATTCTTCCACATTCGAGGTAGTGGCATTAATCGTGACATAATGCGCCTTGGTGATATTGGCAATGCACCAGGCCAAGGAGGTCTTGCCCACGCCTGCCGGGCCATAGAGAATCAAGGAACTGATACGGTCTGCCTCGATTGCCCGGCGCAAGAGTTTTCCCTTGCCTAAGATCTGCTCCTGGCCGATGAATTCATCAAGGCTCGTTGGCCGCATGCGCAGCGCCAGGGGTGAATCTTTAGGATTTACCGGTTTTTCCTCGAAAAGGTCCATAAATAAAAATCCCCGCCTGTGCCGTCGGATACGATAGGTGGAACCACAATTCTACAAGTGGGTGCTCTCTCAAACCGTCCACAGACGATTGGAATCTGAGCTCCCTTTAAATTGGTGTTAGGTCACCAATCATCTGATATCCGACGCGCACCGCAGGGATATCTTTTTTTCTTCCTGTTATCAAAAGTATAACACATCTCTAAAAATAAATCAATACCCTCGTATGCTTTTTTCTTAAATTGAATTTACTCAGTATTGACACTGAGGCGACAATCCCCCCTTAGCTTGTCGCCGAATGTGTCAAGTCTTTCTAATCTGAGCGTTAAATTTATCGGCCAAGACAAAAGAGACTAAAGCATGAATGGGATTAATCTCCGCTTCGGTAAGTGTACGCTCCTGTGAGCGATAAAGACAAGAAAAGGTTAGTCCCCGATAACCCGCGGGTATCTGTTTACCTTTATAGTAATCGACAATCTTTACCTCTTGGAGTAAGGGAGCCCCTTTTTCTTTCATTGCCCTTAATAACTCATCTAAAGAAACCCCGTCTCTGAGGATAACACTTAAATCGCGGGAGATGCCTGGATATTTAGGTAAAGGTACGGCTTTTTTCTCAAGATCCAGATGAGTAAAAATCCGGTCTAATAAGAGTTCGGCGACCCAGACCGCTTTATTTTTTATCGCAAATTTTTCTAGGCTGCCGGGGGACAGATTGGTCATCATGCCGATTTTTTCTTGGTTGAGCAAAACCGATATCTTCGCTGGGCCATCCTCGCTCTTAAACCTATAATCCTTGATGCCCAAACGCCAGAATAGATGCTCAATGATTCCTTTTAGATGTAAAAGGCCTACTTCTTCTTTGATCAGGCCTTGTTCAATTAACGAAGATTTTACGCCGCATAAAGCAATCCCCAGGGCCAATTCCTCTTTCGGCTCTTGCCCTTCCTGCGAAAAAATTCTGCTCACTTCAAAGATATTGATGTAGCTCTGTTTTTGATTGAGATTATTGGCAACTGCGCGGCAAAGACCGGGAATAATCGTCGGCCTCAAAATCTCCTGCTCTTTACTCAGCGGGTTGGCAATGGCTACTGCGCAAGAGCGCATCTGTGGGTTTAAAACAGCCAAGGCACCCTCATCGATCAGGCTATAGGTGATTACTTCATTTAAACCTAACCCCACTAAGATATTTTTGATTAAAGAAACCAGGCTCGCCGTACCAGTCGTAGCCACTTGCGCCGTGACCTTCGGTAGAGTCTTGGGGATGCGTTCATAACCGTAGATACGGGCGACCTCCTCAATCAGGTCAACGGATAAATTTATATCCTGGCGATGGCTGGGAACTTCAACCAACAGGGAATTTTTTATTTTTCCCTGTACCTTAAAATCCAAATGCTGCAAAAGGCACTTTATTTTAGCTGCCGGTATATTTACGCCTAATATTTTCTGGCAACTTGCAACATCTAAAGTGACTTTTTTCTTTTTACCTTTGCTTAGCCCCGCGGGTTTGGCTAAAACACACCTTCCGCCGCAGATTTCTTGAATTAATGCTACTGCTTGCCAAGCGGCTCTCTGCGCATTTTCTAAATCCACTCCTCTTTCAAAACGATAAGCAGATTCGCTACTAAGGCCCAACCTCTGCCTTCCCCGGCGGATGACTATCGGATTAAATACTGCTGCCTCCAAAAGGATATTTTTTGCGCCTGCGCTTACTTCTGTGTCTTTCCCGCCCATAATCCCGGCTACGGCAACTGCTTTTTCTTTATCGGCGATTACTAAAATTTCGGGATTAAGTATTCTTTCTTGGCCATCAATAGTAATAATTTTTTCACCCTCTCTCCCCCGGCGCACAATGATGGTGCCAACGCTTAGCTTGTCCAAATCAAAAGCATGTAAAGGCTCCCCCCATTCAAACAAAATATAATTGGTAATATCCACCACACTGTTAACGCTACGGCAGCCGATCAGCTCCAGTCTCCTCTTCAGCCAATCCGGGGAAGACCCTACTTTTACATCCTTGATTATCTTGGCGGTGTATAATGGGCAATCCTTTTTATTTTCAATCTTAAGCTGCAGGTCGCAATTTGCAGGTCGCAATTTTTCAACCTGTGACCTGTGACCTGTTGCCTGTGACAACTTTATTTTTTTATTAGTAATCGCTGCGGCTTCCCGGGCAATACCAACCACACTTAAACAATCCGGACGGTTAGAGGTTACTTCGATTTCGAAAACAAAATCCCCGGCTTTCTCTTCTAAGGAAGTTACCTCAAGGCCTGCCATGGTCAATTTATCGGCCAGTTGCTGAGGCGAAATTTTAATCTCCACAAAATCTTTGAGCCAGTTATAAGTTACCTTCATTTTAGAATTGTTTTAAGAAACGTAGGTCATTTTCAAAAAATAACCGGATATCGTCGATACCATATTTGAGCATGGCAATGCGCTCTACCCCCATACCAAAGGCAAAGCCGGTATATTTCTTAGGATTGTACCCCACATTTTTCAATACATTGGGATGAATCATGCCTGAGCCCAATATCTCCAGCCAGCCTTTTCTGCCGCATACAGAGCAGCCACGACCGCCACAAATAATGCAAGAGATATCCACTTCTGCGGATGGCTCGGTAAAAGGGAAAAAGTGCGGCCGAAAGCGCATTTTAATCTTCTGACCGAATACAGCCTTGGCAAAAACCTCCAACACGCCTTTTAAATCCGAAAATCTTATATTTTCATCAACCAGGAATCCCTCAATTTGATGGAACATAAAAGAATGCGATGCATCTACGGCATCAGGCCGGTAAACCCGGCCGGGCACTATTATCGCTAACGGCGGTTTACTTGTCTTCATCACGCGAATCTGAACCGGCGAGGTATGACTGCGTAAAAGTAACCTCTTTTTGCCCGTTAAATAAAAGGTATCAAAAACATCCCGCGAAGGATGCTCTAAGGGAATATTTAGGCCGGTAAAATTATTGTATTCGCTCTCAATCTCCGGCCCTTCGACTACGGAAAAACCCATGCGGCTAAAGATGGCGCAGATTTCATCATTAACCTGGGTAAGGGGGTGCAGGTACCCTAAATCCTGGGCAATTCCCGGCAGGCTAATATCGCTGGCGCTGACAGATACCTGTGTTGATTTGAGAGTAGTGGACTTCTCTTTCTCATCAAGTAAAACAACAATCTGGTCTTTGAGGCTATTGACTTGTTGGCCAAAGCTACTACGTTCAGTAATTGGTAAACTGGGAATTGATGCCGTCAATTGCGCAATCAGGCCTTTTCTCCCCAGATACTTCAGGCGAAATTCTTCTAAAGTATCCGTTGAATTTATACTCTCTATTTCTGAGTCTATTTGCTTTTTAATTGCTTCAAAATCAATGCCAGACATAATAACCCCGACAATAAAAATACAAGGTTTCTCTTACCAACACTTATTCTCTCTTGAACTATCCCTCCAGAGCTAATCTGACGAATAGTTTGCGCGTGAATATCTAAATCTCCGCCGTGTTGTATACAGGCGCGGTGAAAAACCCCTTTAACCTCAACCCGGTCTCCTTGAGATTTATAACTGCCGGCAAAGCTTATATCTTGCGCCAGTTTTTTTTCTATCCAGATGCCAATAGCGTTTTTACCATCATTTACATTTATCCAGGCATGGTCGCCGCGGGGCATAATGTCTCCAATAACCTCACCGGCATAGGTTACAATTCTAGCGTCGTATTCTTTAGCGTTATTGATTAAATCAGTGCTGGTGATCGGCTCGGCGTAACCATTAAAAGGCAAAATGCAAAATGCAAAAATCAAAATTACAAAGCAAAAAGCAAAATTTTTCATCGCTTTCCTTTAATCGCCGCCACAAAAAATCCGGCGAGCGTAAAGACGGACATAAACTCCAGGCGGCCTGCCCACATCTGAAAAATATAAGTAAGCTTTAAGGCTACCGGCATATTTACAGTAGTTATACCGCAAGATAAACCCACATTCGCTGCCGCAGAAGTAGACTCAAACAAGGAGTCTAAGAAAGGATAACCAAATAACATCCCCACAATCGCTCCCAGGCCGTACAATACTAAATACGCCAGCGTAATAATTAAAGCCGACCTCGCCTGTCTGTCCTCTAAAAATATCTCTTTAATATGGTGGAACTTCTGAACCACCATTGCCCGCTCGGGTAGAATTATGCGCTTAATATCTTCTAATAAGGCCTTAAAGATAATGCCTACCCTAAGCATCTTGATTGCACCGGTTGTGGAGCAAACCGCGCCTCCTAAAGCCATCGCACAGATTACTCCCAGCAAAGCCAGATGATTCCATTCCTGGATAAACTGCTGCGCATAGATGGTCATATAACCTGTGCCGGTGTGCCCGGAAATAAGCTGATAAAAACCTTTGCGGAATAACATCACTGCTTTAGGATAGGTGCCTGATTGCACTAAGCCAATAGCGGTAATTAAAAATGTAATCATAATCGTAATAAAAAGTGTTACTGTTTCAATATTCTTGAGTATTTCCCGGCGGTTACCCATCCAGATATGGTAGTGCAGTTTAAAATTTATTGCACCCAAAAGCATGATGACAATCGTAATCATCTCGAAAGGCAGACTATGGTAATAAAGTATATTCTGCGATTGGGGAGCAAACCCGCCGGTATCAAAGGCGGCCATAAATACACAGGCACCGTGAAAAAAAGCATTGAATGGTTTCATACCATTTAAAATTCCAGTTACCCCTAAGGCAAGGGTACCTAAAATCAGATAAACAATGCTGACCAGCCAGATAAAACGCGCGGTGTGGATAACGTTAGGCAGCACTCTTTCATCGCGGGCCTCTCCCACGTACATCTTAAATGCGCCGGAAACTCCTTTCACAAAAAAAGCCAAGGCGACAATAACAATGCCCTGGCCGCCGATAAACATAATCAGATGACGCCAGAGATTATGTGCGTAAGATAGATGGTCTAAATTCTGAACCAAGGCCAGGCCAGTGGTCGCAAAACCAGACATGGCATCAAAACAAGCATCGAGGTATGACTTCCAATGTCCACTTAAGTATAAAGGTATAGCCCCTAAGAGCATTGCCACCAACCACGACAAAGACACCACAATCATCCCCTGCATCCAGTTAAGGTCTTTTTCCGTAAAACATACCTTGGTTAAAACCAGACCAAAGATTAATGCCAGCTCTATGCTGATGATAAAATCCAAGGCAGGATTTATCTCTCCTAGGACTGCGGCAATGAAAAAAGGCAGAAACATGGCCAGCCCTAAACTGATAATAATCTTACCTAAATAATACCCGATGGTTTTAATATCTTCTCTTTGGGGTTTAAGGATCATTTTTAAAAAGTAAATACTAAACAGATTAAAAATGCTACCAGCATGATGAATAAGGTATATAGAACTTCAGTCGTGATACCTAAGGTTGCATTAAGAACGGGCCTGGTCTTCATAAGTTACCTACCAATAAATTTAATAGCTGTGGTTCATTACCCACCAGTGTCAAGGCAATGATATCATCGCCGGATTTAAGCAGTGTATTGCCTTTAGGGACAATCACCTCTTCGCCTCTGACAATAGAAACCAAAACCGAATCCTGCGGCAATTGAATATCCTGCACCTGTTTGTTAATCACCGGAGAGTCCTGCGGCAAATCTACGCGCACAATTGCCAGTTTCCCGCGCTTAAAACTCATGAGATTGACAAAATCGGAAAAGGAAACTTCCTCTTCAATGATCTTGGCAATAATCTTGGTCGAATCAACCGGTATATCTACGCCCAATTCGGAAAAGGTATGTTCATTATCCGGGTTGTTCACTCTGCCGACGGTGCGGCCAATATTAAATCTTTCCTTGGCTAACTGGCAGATGATTAGATTATCCTCATCATCTCCGGTAACTGCAGCTACCACATCCGCGCGAGCTATTCCCCCCTCTTCTAAAATGCGCGGGTCACAGCCATCGCCATTAATCACCAAGGCCTCCAAGTGCCTGGCAATATCTTCGCAGATGAGCCTGTCTTTTTCTACAATGCTGACCGTATGCTTACTCTGACAAAGCCGTTTGGCTAAAAAATAACCCACTTTACCTGCGCCTACAATTAAAATGTACATCGCGCACCTCTATTTTAGTTTAAATTTTTCTTTTATTTTATCAAGACTGGTTACCTTAACCACGGCCATGAATACGTCTTTTTCTTTGAAAACCGTATTGGACTCGGGTATAATTACGTCGCGCATTCTTTTGATTGCCACGACCAAAAATTCGCCAGGTATGTTTATATCCTGAACGGCTTTACCAACCAGGTTATTTTTCGCTTCAATCTCAATCACGCCTAATTCTTTGCTTTCGATTAAGTAGCTAGAAAAACGGCTTTCAATAATCTTATCGCGCAGCATGGCGGCAAAAAGAATGGTTCCGCTGATAATATCCAGGCCTAAGGCAGCATAGATATGCGCCCGCTGCGGGTCATAGACGCGGGCAATAACCTTAGGGACCTTGAACATCTTCTTCGCCACTTGCGCAGAAATTAAATTGGTGTTGTCGCCGTTAGTGACGGCGCAGAAGGCATCTGCCTTTTCAATACCCGCCTGCTTTAATAAGGCAGCGTCAAAACCATTGCCCACCAGTGTCAAACCATTAAACGTCCCGCCCAGCCGATCAAAAGAAGACTGGTTCTTATCGATAACCACCACGTCATGGCCTTCGCCGGATAAAAGTTTGGCTAATTCTGAACCTACCCTGCCGCAGCCTACAATTATGACATACATATCTGCTCCGTTTAGTTAGTTTAAGTTCAACGACCTTTTGTCATTTCTATTAGTTTCTTAAATACCTGGCTGTCCCTTACTGCCAGATCTGCTAAAATTTTTCTGTCCAAATTAATCTTGGACTTTTTCAGGCCGCTGATAAATTTAGCGTAGGTAGTTCCTGCTTCTCGGCAGGCAGCATTGATGCGGCTAATCCAGAGTGCCCTAAAATTCCTTTTTTTTACACGCCGATCGCGATAGGCATAGACCAACGCGTGCATTAAACCTCTGCGCGCCTGTTGGAATTGTTTGCTGCGGTCTCCCCAGAAACCCTTTGCCTGTTTTAATACTTTTTTCTTTCTTTTTTTTGTCGCTGTACTGTGTTTAATCTTAGTCATAGAACTTACTCCTTTTTAACCATAAGGTAGCATCCGCGTTAAATATTTTATATCCTTCTTGCCTTTAACATAAGCTGCTTCCCTTAAGTGCCTTTTCCTCTTGGATTTTTTCTTGGATAAAAGATGGCTTTTCCCACCGTGGGCATATTTTATTTTTCTTTTTTTGGTAAATTTAAATCTCTTGGCTACGCCCTTGCGCGTCTTTAATTTCATTTGCCTCCCTCGTTTAGATTAACCCTAATTAAAGTCTCTTGCCTTTCCTATTTATGGTTTGGGTGCGATGACTGCGGTAATAACCCTGCCCTCTAAGGAAGGCTCTTTTTCTATTTGACTGTAGTTCTGTATATCCAGAATAAATCTATCCATGACCTTTTTCCCTAAATCCATATGCTCCATCTGTCTGCCGCGGAAGAAAAGGTTCAGCTTAACTTTATCTTTCTTCTCTAAGAAACCGCGCAGTTGTTTCAATTTTACCTGATAATCGTGCTCGTCGATATTAGGCTTAAACCTGATCTCTTTTAAGTGACCCTGGCGCTGATGCTTCTTCGCCTGCCGCTCCTTTTTCTCCTGGTCATATTTGAATTTGCTAAAATCCATAATCCGGCAAACCGGCGGGCTAAGCTGTGGTGCTACCTCGACGAGATCTAACCCCTGCTGATGGGATAATTCAAGCGCCTGCTCTATGGGTACCACTCCCAGCTGGTCTCCTCCTGGCCCGATCAGGCGCACCTGGTTAGAACGTATCCTCTCGTTAATACGGATAAACTTTTTTATTTTTACCACCTCCTCAATTTGCCCTCTTCTTAGTGGGCTGCAAATTGATCCCGAGGCTTTAGGAAAACTTAGCTAAAGCCGAGGGACCTCTCCTTTTCTATCAATCTCTTCTTTTATCTGGTTGATAAATTCTTCTAATTTTTTACTCCCTAAATCTCCCTGGCCTCTCTTTCTTACTGCCACAGAATTATCTTTTACTTCCCGTTGTCCCACCACTAATATATAGGGTACCTTCTCTAACTCTGCTTCGCGAATCCGCTTATCCAGCGTCTCATTACGGTCATCTAATTTACTCCTGATGCAATTATCTTCTAGTTTTTTGATTACGGAATTTGCGTATTCTGCCAAATCTGTCTTTATCGGTATTACGCTTACCTGAAGCGGAGAAAGCCATAAAGGCAGGGCCGCGCCATAATGCTCAATCAACGCTCCCATAAATCTCTCCAGGCTACCCAATATTACGCGGTGTAACATAATCGGTTGTTTTTCTTTTCCGTCGGAATCAACGTAAACAAGTTTAAACCTTTGCGCAAGCGTAAAGTCGCATTGAATGGTTGCGCACTGCCATTTCCGCTTTAAGGCATCCTTTAATTTGATATCAATCTTAGGGCCGTAAAAGGCGCCCTCTCCAATGTTTATATCAAACTCAAGGCCTTTTTCCTTTAAGGAATCCTCGAGGGCCGAGGTTGCTCTTTGCCAATCTTCTTCTGTGCCGATAAACTTTTCCGGTCGGGTGCTTAACTCAATACTCACCTCATTAAATCCGAATACCTTCATCGTCTCAAAAACAAAATCAATGATTGCCTTAATCTCTTCCTTTAACTGTTCGGGGAGGCAAAATATATGGGCGTCGTCCTGCGTAAAACCCCTTACCCTAAGCAGGCCGTGCAAAACCCCTGCCTTTTCATGCCGGTAAACCGTGCCTAACTCAAAATACCTTATCGGCAGGTCTTTGTAACTGCGTGTCTTGGATTGATAGATCAAAATATGGCCCGGGCAATTCATCGGCTTCAGCACAAACTCCTTATCTTCAATTTTAAAGGTATACATGCTCTCCCTGTAATATTCATAATGCCCGGATGTCTGCCAAAGGCTTGCCTGCATGATGTGAGGGGTAATCACCATCTGATAACCGCGTTTTAAATGCTCTTTTTTTTCGTAATCCTCGATGAGCGTGCGCAAGAGGGCACCTTTAGGATGATAAAAAACTAAACCCGCTCCGGCCCGCTCGTGGTAGATGTCAAAAAATCCCAAGGCCGGACCCAATTTTCTGTGGTCGCGTTTTTTTGCCTCTTCTAAATTCTTTAAATATTCGTCTAATTCTTTCTCTGTGTCAAAACAGGTGCCGTAGATTCTCTGTAGCATGGGATTGGTTTCTATCCCGTGCCAATAGGCACCGGCAACTGACAATAACTTAAAGGCCTTAATCTTGCCGGTTGATTCCAGGTGCGGGCCGCGGCATAAATCGGTAAAGTCCTTGCCGGTTTTATAAATCGTAACTTTCTCGTCAGGAATTTCGTTAATCAATTCTACCTTAAAATCTTCTTTTAATTTCTTAAATAGTCCGGATGCTTCTTTTTTAGAGAATTCCTCTCTCCTAAATGGCTCATCCTTTTTGATAATCTCAAGCATCTTTTTTTCTATCTTGAGCAAATCCTCGTCGGTAAACGGCTCTTTCTTATCGAAGTCATAATAAAAACCGTCTTCAATCGCCGGCCCAATGCCTAATTTTACATCCGGCCAAAGTTCTTTTACCGCCTGGGCCATTACGTGCGAACAAGAATGTCTTAATATAGTTAAGTCCATAAGAGTTAACTCAAAATTCCATGGTGGGCGCTACAGGATTCGAACCTGTGGCCTTTTCCATGTCAAGGAAACACTCTAACCAGGCTGAGCTAAGCGCCCTAAATGCCGGGAAAGGGAGTTGAACCCTTACAACCTTACGGTCGCGGGATTTTAAGTCCCGTGCGTCTGCCAGTTCCGCCACCCCGGCGATTAAATTTTAATTAAGAACTGTCTTGCTTTGTCTCCAGCCAATACAAGATAAACTGCATTCTTTAGCTAATTTTGCTTTTCTATCTAACCCCAATGAATCTTTATAATAACATCTATTTAGTATAACTCTTGCAGCAACTTTTCCATATTTCAACACAAATAGATCTACTCGTGGTTTTTTTCTTTTATCTCGATGAATTCGACCTTTAACCCGTAAAATCTGCTCAATGTTTTTCTCTAGCCATTCCATAAATGATAATGAGGGAGAACATATTCTTAAACTCCATTGTTCTCTTTTATTAGAAGGGTGAATCCAACTCCCAATGCTACCGTCACCATCAATTAACCCTCTAAGAAAATCACAGAAAAAACCATCAGGCACATTTACTTTATCTTGAATTAAAGACTTGCAAGGAGTTAAGCCTATAGATAACAAAAATTCATAGAGATTACGATTAGAAAAATCTAGATAATAAGCTTCATTAATTTTATTTTTGTTTTTAACACCGATCTTATTTATCAGTCCTAAAGAATTTTTTAATTTTTTAAGAAATCCGTGGTCTTTCGAAGTTATATTTATATGTCTCCCATCGGAAGATAAACAACCATCAGTTGTAATCAGTCCAACTAGATACCAGAGATTTGGTCCTTCGATTTTTAAATCTTTTCTTTTTTGTGGCATTGCTCATCACTTAAGATCCCTCGCAACTAATTCAGAATAGAGGGTTACTCGGTTGCTCGGGATCGAATTTTGCTACGCAAAATTCGAGGCGTGGACCGGATTCGAACCGGTGCATAGTTGTTTTGCAGACAACTCCCTTAACCGCTTGGGTACCACGCCATCATATTCTTGCCATTTAGGATATGATTGAAAAAACCCTAAGAATACTTTGTATTTACGTTCTAAATATAATTTATCTATAATATCTGAATAAATATATTTTAGTAATAGAACTGCCTCTTTTGTAGAATATTTTATTTGATATGCCCTGCTGTTTCTAAATACAGAGTGAACCTTCGCCCCTAAAGCAAAAGTTATAATTTTTGATAACTGCTCTAAAAATAATTTACTACCCGACGTAAATGTTACAGATAGTCTTTTCTTTTTATTATACACATTAATACATCCATCTCCATCTGAATAACCCCTGATAAAATAAGTCAAGAATTCTATAGGTATATTTGGAAAGATTATTGTTTTAGATTTTCGTGGAGTAATGCCCAACCTAAGTAAATCATTGTAAATTTCATGGCTACCGATCCTAAGCATATATTTTTCCTTAGAAACATATTTCTTGCCTCTGAATAGAAATTCTTTGGGCTTAATGATAACTATTTTGTGTTCTGAATTCATTGCTGATTTTATTTTCTCTAAAATCTCTATATCGCTGCTACAAATTCGTAAGTATTTACCTCTTAAATATGACGCATCTTCAAGGCTACCATCGGCAGCAATAAATCCTAGAACATAAGACATGCCAGGTGACCAAGATTTAAAAAAATCTCTATTTACTTTATATTTAATGCCCATTTTTTAAGATTTTCTTTGTCTCCTTAATTATCGTCTCAACCTCGGCCAAACAGCCCAAGCCAACCTTACCGCAAGCCAGCCTTCCTTGTCTCGGCTCGACAAATTTATAGTCCAGAGATTTTAGCCGCTTAATATTATCCTGGACAATCTTATTTTGGTACATATTTTCATTCATCGCCGGGCAAATTAACACTGCTGCCTTAGTCGCACAGACAACGCAAGTCAATAAATCATCGCATAACCCAGAGGCAATTTTAGCGATAATATTAGCGGTGGCGGGCGCGATTAAAACTAAATCAGCCTTTTGTGCCAATGAAATGTGCTCTATTTCCCAAGTCTCGGGCTCCTCAAATAGGCCGCAATATACTTTATTTCCCGAGAGGCTCTGAAAGACAATCGGCTTAATCAGCTCTTGCGCCTCTTTGGTCATCACCACCGTAAGCGAAAAATTATCTTCCCGAAGCCGGCGCAGAATCTCACAGGCCTTGTAAATAGCAATGCTGGCGCTGACACCCAAGATGATATTTTTTTTCTTTGCCATAAATTATTCTTTTGTTTTTGTCTTCTTAATGACTACCTTGCCCTGTGCAATCTCCTCTAGTGCCAGTGTTGAAGGCTTAGCGGACGCATCAGCCTCAACCAATTTAGGCTGCCCCTCGGCAATTTCTAAGGACCTTTTCGAAGCCAAAATCACCAATTTATAAATCGAATAATTTGTTTTATCCAAAACTTTTTCTAACGGCACATAACCCATGGGTTAACCCCTCCTTTGATAACCTATTTCTTTACGGATAATCTCTTTTAATTGTTTTAAGGCTAACTGAAAATCGTCATTAAGGACCCGGTAATCATAACGCCGGGCAAGAAAAATTTCTTTCTTGGCTAAACTCAGGCGCGAAAGCAGGTCTTTCTCTTTGATTTCTTTTGAGCGCGAGCGGATTCTTTCTTTGAGGATCTCTATCTTTGGCGGCAAAACAAAAATTGTTCTCGTCCTCGTCGGATAAATGCCTCGCATGCTCGCGGCACCTTTAGTGTCCAGGCAAAGAGCAACGGACCTTCCCTTTTTCAACTGTGCATCTATATAATCCTTGGGCGTGCCATAATAATAGCTCAGATATTTTGTCCACTCAATTATTTTTCTGTGTTTACGTAATACCCTGAACCGTTCTGGCGTAATAAAAAAATAATCCTTCCCTTTCTTTTCATTCGCTCTTTTTGACCGCGTTGTAAAAGAGACGGATTTTACCAAGGCCTTTTTGAGATCCCGGTCTTCGAGCAGGCTCCTGATTAATGTGGTTTTACCCGAACCAGACGGCCCGGAGATAACAAAGATAAAGCCCTTCCCTTTTTTCATTCTACGTTCTGTAATTGCTCGCGCATCTTCTCAATCTGGCTCTTCATTGCCACCACATTACCGGAGACCAACGCATCAACTGACTTGGCACCGATAGTATTTGCCTCGCGGCTTAATTCCTGGGCGATAAAATCCAGTTCCTTGCCTACTGCCCCGGATTTTTGCAGTTTCTTTTGAAAATTATTAATGTGGAATCTGATGCGGATAATTTCCTCGTTGATGTCCGAGCTCTTCAGGAAGCTGCTTTTCTCGTCGCTGGTGGGGAGTTGCTTCACTTTTTCCTTAACCACTTTTTTGAACCTGCTTTTGATCACTCCTAAAGCATGGTTTAATTCCTGATTATGCTGCTTTAAGTCCAGATAGAGCGCTTGGCCTTCTTTGGCGCGGTGCCTTACCAAATCTATCAGTGCTAGGCGGATTGAAATCCTTAATCTTGGCCATATTCTATTCTTAAAATTGCGGGGTTCCTCGATATTTAATATACCCGGCAGCTGCAGCAAGGTATCTAATTTAAGCGGCTCCTTTATCTTAAGCTGTGTTTTTAATTTATTCAAGGAGGTGTAGTATTGTTTAAGTAATTCTTTATTGAGCAAAACTTTTTCTTTGGGTTTGCTGAGAATGTTAAAAAGAAAGGTGATTCTGCCGCGCTTGATTTTTTTCTCAATTTCCTTTTTGACCTTCTCTTCGAGATAGAAAAAACCCTCGGGAAGATGGCAGACTATATCCAAGAATTTGTGATTAGTACTTCTCATCTCAATGGCTACTTTACCTAAGCCGGGCAGATTTGCCTGGCGGTCAACAAAACCGGTCATACTCTTGATCATCTTCTTTTCCTTTATCCGTTATTTCCAGGCCTTTATTTTTTTCTCTTTCTCGGCAATCTCTTTGGTCGGATATAAATCCACAATTATCTCATTCGGCGAGAACCAGAGTTTTATCTCCCGCTCGGCATCCGCTTCGTTCGCCGAAACATGCACCACGTTTTCGTAGACGCCGCTCGTCGTAATCCTGCCGTAGGAACCGCGGATCGTGGTTGCCTCTGCCTCTTCCGGATTTGTCGCACCGGCTAATTGCCGGCATTTTACAACCGCCTCTTCCCCCCAATAGACGAGGGCCATTACTTTCTTGCGGTTATGCAATTCTCCGCAAATATATTTCACCACCTCGGCAAAAAATGGTTTATCTTTCAAATGTTGATAATGCTCCTCGGCCAATGCCTTGGATACGCGTGCGATCTTCGCCGCGACAATCTCTAATTTTGTCTCGGATAGGCGGGTAAGAATATTTCCGGTTAAGGATTTCTTCAGGCCGTCGGGTTTGATAAGGATTAAGGTTGCTTGATTCATCAATGCACCTCTACTGCTTTGGTTAAAATCTTTAAGATTCTCTCCAGCTCTTCGCTGGAATAAAATTCAATCTGGATAAAGCCGCGTTTACGGTTACGCTTGATTCTTACTTTAGTCCCCAGAATCTGCTGCAGGGCCTCTTCCTTGAGCACTAAATAAGGCTCCTGGCTAGATTTCTCTTTACTTATTCGATACTTCATCTTTCTCGGCCGATGCGTCTTAATCAGGTTCTCTAATTCTCTGACCGATAAATCCCTGGCAATAACCTCTTGGGCGTAGCGGCGCTGCTGATTGACATCTTCAATCTCCAGGAGTGCCCGTCCGTGGGCAAAGGTAATCTTTCCTTTTCTTATTTCATCCTGGATTTCTCTGGGCAGTTTTAATAAACGCAGGGTATTGGTAATACTAACCCGCGATTTTCCGATCACCAGGCTAATCTTTTCCTGGGTCACGCTAAATTTGTCAATCAGGTATTGAAATGCCCGCGCCTCCTCAATGGGATTAAGCGCTTGCCGCTGGATGTTTTCAATGAGTGACAATTCCAGGGATTCTTCATCATTAACCTCTTTGACCATTGCTGGTATCTCATTGAGCTGCAATAAGTTAGCAGCACGGAATCTTCTCTCACCCGCAATCAATTCATAAAAATCGCCTCTGCGGCGCACCAATACCGGCTGAATCAGGCCTTTTTCTTTAATCGATTGCATCAGCTCTTCTAAACTCTGGCTGTCAAAATCCTCGCGCGGCTGGTAGGGATTGGGCCGGATGTCTTCTAATCGGACAAAGACAATCTTCTCCTGCTTTTCTAAACTACCGGGCGGAATCAAAGCACCGATACCTTTTCCTAAAACTTTCTTTTCCATCACGACTCTCCTATAGTTTTAACGGTTTCTGCCTCAGGCGGTGTTGTTTCTAGATTTAAATTTTCTGTAGTTAATCCGAATATCTCGCGGGTTAATTCCGCATACTTTTGCGCACCGATAGATTCTTTATCATACAAGGCAATAGGTTGGCCAAAGCTCGGCGCCTCGCTTAAACGGATACTGCGCGGAATCACGGTCTGATAGACCTTTTCTTTAAAAAAATTGCGCGTCTCCTGAATTACCTCGCGGGTTAAATTAGTGCGAAAATCTGCCATGGTTAAAAATACGCCTTCGATCTTAATCTCCGGACTAAGATTTCTTTTAACCAGATTAACCGTATTCAAGAGTTGCGTTAATCCTTCTAGGGCGTAATATTCGCACTGCACGGGAATAAGCACTGCGTCTGCTGCACAAAGCGCATTGATCGTCAATAACCCCAAGGAAGGAGGGGCATCAATAAGAATAAAGTCGAAGTTTCCCGTTTCTGTTTGCAGGGCTTTTTTCAGACGGTATTCTCTTCCCAACACCCCTACCAACTCAACTTCTGCTCCGGTTAAATCTAAGTTAGAGGGTGCTAAAAAAAGATTTTTTATCGCCGTAGGCTGGATGCTCTCTTTTACTGCCAACTCCTCTAACAGAACATGATAGGTGCTCTTTTCTACCTTGTGCTTATCAATGCCTAAGCCGCTAGTGGCATTTGCCTGCGGATCCAAATCTATCAACAAAACTTTTTTGCCGGCTAAAGCCAGATAAGTAGAGATATTAACTGCCGAGGTAGTTTTAGCGGTCCCGCCCTTCTGATTGCAGAATGTGATTATCTTACCCATTGTGGTTCAATAAGTTACAAATTGTTCCACGCGGAACATTGCAAAAATTTTAATGCTGGCCTTGATTTTATTATCTTAAAATCCTATAAATTGTCAAGTATTTTCTTTACCTTTGAGTACGGTAACTCTGATCTTTGCCGGTCGAGCGCCTGGCATGCGAAAAAGCCCTTTTTCTTCTTCTGAAACTACCTCAATTTTCACTTTCTGGCGCGGTAATTTCAGTTGTTTTAAGGCCTTTTCCACTGCCTCTTCAACGCTTCTACCTTCTATTTCAATACTTGACCTTCTCATTTTCTAAGTTTGCAGTTTTATTTTTGCCTGATAGACAAACATCAATAATGTATTCACAAACCAATATAGCACTAGGCCCGAAGACATATGATAAAAGATAAAACCAAATAATATCGGAAATAGGATCATCATTAATTTTTGCTGTTCTTGTGAGGTGCCAGCAGCACTCACCGCAGAAAATTTCTGCTGTAAAAACATCAGGCCTGCCATCAAAATCGGCAAAATATTTAACTCACTACCGATAAGAGGTAATGACCGGGAAAATAAGATTAGCCGGTCTGGCTCAGATAAGTCTTTTATCCAGAGAAAATGCGCGCCCTTGAGGGCAATCGAACGAATTAAGGCCTGATAAAGCGCAAAAAATATCGGTATCTGTAAAAGGAGGGGGATGCATCCGGAAAAAGGATTGACCTTTTCTTTTTTATATAATTCCATAATCTCTTTGTTTAAACGCTGGGGGTTATCTTTATATTGCTGTTTAAGGTTTTCTATTTTTGGTTGTAATTCCTGCATATGTTTCATTGAGCGCATCTGTTTTAAGGTCAGGGGAAAGAGGGTAAAATAAACCAGCAGGCTCAAGAGAATTATTGCTACACCCCAATTACGCACTACTCGTTGAAAAAATTCTAGGAGTTTTAGCAAAAACCGAGAGATAGGATCAAAGGTGCCATAATATATCACCTGAATCCAGTCTTTTTTAATGGCGGCTAATGTTTGTAATTGTTGTGGTCCGATATAGATAAGAAAATTAAGTTTTAATTCTTGGCCGGGTAAAATCACGCTATTGTAGCCAAGGCCTATCTCTGTCTCTTTCTGGCTGATTTTTCTGATAAAGCCATGAAAACCAGTTACTGTGGGTTCGATGATTGCCGTAAAATAGCGATCCTTTACTGCCAGAAATTGAAGGTCTGCGCTAGAATCAAAATCGCTTCTCAGATTTAAGCGTGAGAGTTTTTCTTTTGACTGTAAAACCACTTGTTGAAAACTACTTTCCAGCTGTCCTTTGTTTAAATCAACGTAAGAGAGAATAAGGGGATAGTCGATATTCAGCGGGCCTGGAGATAGATTTTGGATTTTAATATCTAACCCTATGCTATAATTAGAGTTATGTAAATAAAACTCTTTAAGGATGCGCTTTTCTTTATCTTCGTAGATAAATGTCGGCGCAGTTCCCAACTGCTTTACTTTAAAGTTCAGAGTGCTATCCTTTAACCATAATCCTTTTACTAAACTAAACTTATGGTTTTGATAGTCCTTAAAAATTATTTCTTTAATTGAAGCAGAAGGGAGGCCAAAAATTATTTCCCGGTTTTCCAGGCTAATTTTTTCCCAAACTGTATCCTCAGCTAAGGCTTTACTTTCAAGAAGGGGGGTCTTTACTGTGGTAAAAATAGGAGGGGGTTGTTTTGCTATAACTTCTTGTGCTACAGGAGGATGTAACTTAGCAACCAACCCGGACCAAGCTAAAATTACCACCAAAGAAAGGAGAATTGCCAAGAAGGCTCTTTTTTCCATATTATTCTAAAGGGGCATAACCAGATTTACCAGAAAAGGGCTGGCAGAGTAATAGCCGTTTTACGCCTTTTAAGCTCCCGCGAAAAATTCCGTACCTTAAAATCGCCTGTTTAGTATATTCGGAACAGCTGGGATAAAAGCGGCAGGATGATAAGCCGAAAAAAAATCTCGCCATACCTTGGTAAAGTTCTATCAGAAAAACGGTTAATCCCTTAATCATGAAATGGAGATTTTTTTTCTTTGCTTTTGCCTGCGGCGCTTGAGTACTTTTCTGCCGTGTGCGCTACTCATGCGTTTTCGAAATCCGTGTTTGCGCTTACCCACAATATTGGTTGGCGTCTTCAGATTTTTCTTCATACCTTAGAGATACCTCCTCGCTAGCTATTGAGGATTTAGGCCACTCAAGAAATTTTAAGAACTTAAATTATAGCACAAAGATCCGCTAAGTCAACCGAGTATCTTTTAGTCTTGGAATTGTAACACACAAAAGGGAGAGGGTCAAGATAATAAAATCAATTAGGCGATAGGAGGGAGATAAGGGTAAAAAATATCTTTGCTTCGATTAGGTTACGACTTCCTTCAATCAGTAATTAAATTATTGGCGGGCTCCCCTTGGGAGAAATAATCTATAACATCTCTAATGATGCCATCAAGTCTAACGGTGGGTTTAAAGCCTATGAGCTGGAAAATTTTGGTAATGTCCGGAACCCTGCGCGGCATATCTTCAAAACCTTCTTCATAGGCTTGTTGATAAGGAATATAGACAATTTTTGAGCTACTGCGGCTGATTTCAATTATTTTTTTTGCTAAATCCTCTATAGATATCTCTTCTTGGCTGCCGACATTAAATACTTCGCCTGTTGCGGCAGGCTCTTCCATTAATCTTGTCATTGCCCAAACCGCATCTTTTACATGCAGAAAACAACGTGTCTGCTTGCCGTTGCCGAATACGGTTAAGGGTGCGTTAGTTAACGCCTGTTTAACGAAACGCGGCAAAACCATTCCGTAGGCGCCGGTCTGGCGCGGCCCGACCGTATTAAATAAGCGTACAATCACCGTCGGAAGACCCTTGTCTTTAAAATAAATGTACGCGAGCATCTCATCTACTGCCTTGGCCGTGGCATAGCCCCAACGCGTTTTAAGGGGAGAACCCAATATCCGGTCATCGTTCTCCTTCAGCGGCCCATTGATATTCTTACCGTATATCTCAGAGCTAGATACAACCATGATTCTTTTATTATAATGCGCAGCTATATCTAAAAGAATCTCGCTACCTCTGATATTTGTATGCAAAGATTCCAACGGATGCTTTACTACCAACTCCACTCCCACGCTCGCCGCCAGATGAAAAATCTTATCGACGTCTTCAGCTGCCTTCTCTACTAATTTATAATCTAGGACGTCGCCTTTGATCAGCTTAAAGGCGAGGTTATTCTCTAGGTGGGCGATATTCTCATGTCTTCCCGTAGAAAAATTATCCACGACAACTACGGAATTGCCATGCCTGAGCAATTCCTCGGTTAAATGAGAACCGATAAAGCCTGCGCCGCCTGTAATTAATATCTTCATTTAACCAGATTGTGGTTATTTGTTTTTATGTTGAGCAATACACCGATGATTAATATTATCAACAAGGCCTGGATAATAAGGATTGTTGCATCGTATTCAGTAACCTCAACCTTCAACATTATTGCGCCCAAGCCCAAACATAAACTCAAGAGATAAAGCAGAATTACTACCCCTCTTTGCTTAAAGCCCAACTCCATTAACCGATGGGAAAGGTGGTCTTTACCACAGTAAATAATTATTTCTCTTAACGTGGGAGTTAACCCCTGTTTATAGCGTAAAGTCATAACGTATATAATATCAAATATGGGTATGGCGAGGATTAAAACCGGAATCGTAAAGGCGATAAAACGATTTGGCGACCATTCGCCCATAACGGCAATTGTGCCGAGGGTAAACCCCAGAAACATGCTGCCGCCGTTACCGATAAATATCTTCGCCGGATGAAAATTATAAGGAAGAAAACCCAATGTTGCGCCCAAGAGAGCACAGGCAAGTAGGCCAAACCACCACTGGTAAGAGGCAAGGGCAACAATAAAGAACATCAGCGAAACTATGGCCGCAATGCCGGAAGCCAAGCCGTCCATATTATCTATCACATTAAAGGCCGAGGTTATACCCACTATCCAAAGAATAGTTACGCTGATATCGATTATAGGTATGCCGGATAATTTTATAACAATACCATAGCGGGATAACCAAAAAGTTAAACCCAGTAAGATGATGAGTTTTATGGCAGCAGGTACTGGCTTTGCATCATCAACAAGACCTAACAATAGCACAATCAATCCACCAAAGACAATGGATTTTAAGGGATTGGTGTAATAAAAAGTGAGGGAAATGGAAAAGGCATAGGCGAAATAAACCGCTAAACCTCCCCAGAGAGGAATAGGGTGGGTATGGATTTTTCTTTCGTTAGGCTCATCCAGCACGCCAAATCTTAAAGCAATCCTTCTTACCAGAGGAGTAAATATAAGAGCCGTGGATAATGAGAGTAAAAATACAAATAGATATCTTTGTATCCAGATTATCATCTCTTCTGCCTGCCCAACAATATATCCAAACTATCCGGTCCACAATTAAATAACAAATCAATTATGGAGAGTTCGGGAATAAATCCAGCAAACTGCTGCTTATACACCGGATGCGCGAATTCCTGATAAACTAATTTTATATTCTCTTTCAAAAATAAACTTTCGTCAAGATAATCTTTACCGTGTATCCCGGATATATAGGTATTGGCTTTTAATTTCTTACACAGATCAATAGTATAATCAGTGGCTTTCCCCTCAGCGCCAATTTTAGAAGACTTCACTACCTTCACATCTATCCTTAATTCTTTAATAATATATTTGATAATTTCCGTACTTAAATCGCAAAATTTATCCCAATGCCCTTTGTAGATATCTTCGAAGAACCCGATATATTTTTTAAAATAGGCACAGCGATGGTAGTTATGGTAGAGAGAATTAAAGTGTTTCTCTTGCCAAGGCGAATTATTGTTTATCTTAGTATCGACGATCAGCTGCTGAAATTTGCCTTTCGTTAATATGGGAACCGTTAGCCAGATCCAGCCATCTGGGCTGCGAATACGGTTACGGTTCATCCAGCCGAATTTTCCGCCTTTGACAAACTGCACATTATCCAATATGGCAAAGGTATCCGCCTGAGCAATTTTATGAAAAAATCCTAAATAAGGCAGGTAATTAGGTTGGTGGGCAGTAAGGATCATAATGAATTTAAAACTGCCTGAGCGATAAATCTTGCCTGTTTATCGGTTAAGCCCGGATAGATAGGTAGAGAAACCGCGCGGTTAAACGCTGCTTCAGTATCAGGAAATAATCTTTTCTCTAACCCCAGATAGCGGTGCAGCGGATTAAATACCGGGGGCTTTGCTTCAATGCCTTTTTTCTCTAAGCGCGAGATAAATTTTTTAAGTGGTGTCTTAATTCTGATTACATAGCGATAATATATATGGCCGGGTTCCTTAAGAGGCAAGACGATATCATATTTAGAAAACGCATTATTATAATACCGCGCGATTTCTCTTCTTTTTTTTATAAACGCATTAATGCGCTCAAGCTGGCTTAAGCCCAACGCTGCCCCTAAATCATTCATTTTATAATTATATCGTATCTTGTAGTTATCTCTCTCGTCATATTCTATAAGGTCATTTGCGTTTTTAAATACTTGTGAAGAGCCGGTTAAAAGCATCCCGCCCTGAGCTGTGGTTATAACCTTGGTGCTATAAAAAGAAAATATGGAAGCTAAGCCAAAACTGCCTATTTTTCTGCCCTTAAAAACAGCGCCCAGGGCTTGCGCGCAGTCTTCGATTATGGGAATATTCAATTGCAGAAATTTATCTATCTTAGCGGGCAAGCCAAACATATGGGGTAAAATAATTGCCCGGGTCCTTTTAGTGATATGTTTTTTAGCCGTAGCAAAATCCAGATTAAAACTTTCTCTATCTATATCGCAAATCACGGGTTTTGCGCCAGCATAATTTATGGCATTTAAAACGGCGCTACAGACAAAACTGGGGATAATGACTTCGTCATGACGGTCTATATTCAATGACAAAATAGATAGGTGCAAGGCAGCGGTGCCGGAATTGGTAGCTAAGGCGAATTTTTTCCTGATAAATTTAGCGAACCTGGATTCAAAGCTTCTCACCGCGCTATTGTTAATCAAATCCGCTGATTTTAAAACTTTTTTAATTTTATCTAAATCGCCAGAATAAATTGTCGGGCTTGAATGTCTAATCATATTTTATTTACGCAACCCAAATATCAGGCCCGTAGAAATTAAGTAGCAAAAGGGGGTAAACTTCATAAATGAATCGAGAATCAAAAAAGAGCCGGAAATTATGGGGCGCCTATCGAAAAAATAACTACCCCTCAAAAATGAAGTGGTTTTAGCACATTCTATTTTTAATCCTGCTTCTTTAAATAATCGCTTCCATCCCGAATAGCTTCTTTCTGATATATGGGCATGACCATAATCAAATTTCATAATTATTTCTTCATCGCTTAACCCTTTATAGAATATTCTTCTTAAGCTATCCTTTAATAAGGCTTTGTCGATAAATTTAAGCGCCTTATACTGTAGCGGCTCATAATTGGGGACGGCGATGATCGCCAAGCCGCCTGGCTTAAGCATTCTTTTTATCTCCTCAACCGCAGTTTTAGAGTTTACGAGATGCTCCAGAACATTACTGCAGATAATAATATCAAACGCATCATTTTCTATATCGCTAATGCCTTGCTCAACATCGGCGACGAAAAAATTATAATTTAAATTTAGGCTTGGTTGTATTTTTTTCGCTATTTCGATAAGGTCGGGCGATATATCTATTCCCGTAAATTCCGATTGGTAAATTTTTTGATGCCTGCGCGCCAATTCAAAAATCATCATGCCAAAGGCACATCCTAAATCCAAAACTTTTATTTTCGTATCCGTTTTAAACTTTAATAATTCGCGGTCGAACAAATTAAATATTCTGTTCTCTATCATCCAATACATGTATAGTGAAGAATAGGACCTGGCGTGATAGGCCGCAAAATAATGCAACATATATTTTTCCGCGGGGCTCAAATCTTTATTCAAAGTCATCTTTTCTCCTTTCTAAACTACAAATCGATAACACATATATGCTTCCGCAGCCTCAACCGCCACTTCCCGCCCGCGCAAAGTGGCTAAACTCATAATCGTTTCTTTGCTGTGCTGATGAATCTGTAATCTAAGCCGTGTCTTATAAATAGAAATATTAATAATTCCTTGTCAAATAAACTACATATTGCATCTTCGCTTCTCCAATATGAATATAAACTGGAATATGACCTACCTAAATAGGTTCCCAAAAAACTAAACATTAATTTTTCTACAGCAGTCCAGTTTTTATTTAGAGGCATATTTCTTCTTAACTTATAAATCCTAAAGAACGGCTATTTTATCAAAGGTGGTTTATTTTGTAAAACAAAAAATGTCAATTGGTATTTCATCTTCCGATAAATATCCTTATCGCTTTTTTAAAACTATTAACTAATCCTAACTCTCTTACTTTCCTGAACGTATTTAAGGAAAAACAACTCAATATTAGCTTTCTTCTCCAAGAGGCATAATTTTTTCTGTCCACCATTCTTTCTATTTCAGAAGCTAGGGTCCTGAATCTCTCTGGCGTTATGTTAATACAAAAACAGTTAGCTGGACTAAGATGATTGTATAAAGAGACATCATAGCCATTACCGATTAATCCATTTTGTTTGCATAATTCAAATGCCTCAGTACCGGGGTAAGGAGTAAATATACTATAGGCTAAACTATCCGCCTTACTTTTTTTCATTGCCAGCTCTGTATCATTCAGCGTGCTCTCGGTCTCTTGAGGGAATCCGGTCATAAAGAAAGTCTGTAGCGTAACGCAGTGCTTCTTAATAATCTTGCACGCTAAAAGGGCTTCTTCGATAGTATAATTTTTTCTCATTTTTTGCAAAATTTCATTATTACCTGACTCCACACCCAGCTGTATCAAAATACATCCGGCCTTTTTCATTAGAGATATGGTATCCTCATCAACTAATTTTACATGCATTTCACATTCCCATTTTAATCCGCGGCACTGTGTAATAATAGCATTGCATAGGTCATTTATATATTGTTTAGTTACGCCGAAAGTATCGTCTTCGAAATGAATTTTAAGCACTCCCCTGCTTTGAAGCTCTTTTATTTCTCTTATTACATTAGCCGGAGAACGGAATCTAACTTTCTGGCTCCATATTTTACGTGACCCACAAAATAAACAATTATAGGGACAGCCTCTAATTGCTAAAATATTTCCGAATGCCCAAATGGGATAAAGACCATAATCTCTTAATACTTCTGGCGCACTTTCATGGGGAAAGCACAAGGAATCCAAATCTTCTATAAATTCTCGGGGAGGATTCTCAACAATCTGACCGTCTTTTCTATAGATAATGCCTTTAATGCCGTCAAATTTATTTTTTGCATCTATTACATTAAGCAATTCAACAATAGTATTCTCTCCTTCGCCTCTTACCGCTATATCAATATCTGGACAATTAAGTACCTCTGGACCTACCATTGAAGGATGTGGACCCCCTACGATTACGATAATTTGTTTGCTTATCTTTTTGACAAGCTTAGCCACTATGCACGCGGATCTAAAATTTTGAGATTTAGTAGAAATCCCCACCGCCTTAGGTCTATACTCTAATATAGCGGATTTGACTTCTTCCCAAATTGGTTTTGACAAATCTTTAAGGCAATTTAAATAATTATTAAAACCTGTGTTCAACCAATACCTAAGATCCCATCCTGCACGCTGAAAACAAAAGTCAGCATTATAAGTTATTACATTCCATTTTGTTTCTTTTTTTATAGTTCCGGCTAAATAACCTAACGAAAGAGGATAATAGCAAAACGGATGTGTATCTCTATATAATCTATAAAAAGGGGGCTCGATAAGTAAAATTGTTTGAGGGTTTGATTCCATAACAAATAAGTTGAGCGATTATTTTAACTTCAAAAGAGCCGTAGAGATTATAAGTTACATTCTCTATTTTAATTATTGAATCTATAGCCACTCATGTAATTTCTCTTTAAATTACAAATCTGTAACACATGTAGGCCTCGGCAGCTTCTACCGCTACTTCCCGGCCGCGTAATATAGCCAGACTCATAATCGTTTCTTTGCTGTGCTGGTGGATATATAATCTTAACTGGCTCTTATAAAGAGAAATAGCTTGCATCTTTTTATCTATATAGTTAGATATATCTACATAAAAATTAGGGTGGAAGCCTCGATTGTAGATATCCCAAGAAAGGGTGGGGCTGTCGTAGGCTAAGACAATCTTTTGAAACGGCTTAGCCGTGGGTATATGCGGCCGGCAGGCAGTAAAGGCGGCCTTAAAAACCGCTTCATGGTCCTGGTTATAAGAAATAGCGGGTATGGCGATTATCGTGGGCTTAAGCTTCTCAATGGATAATTTAGAATCATTTTCAATCAAATCTACCAGGGTTCTGCGCGGTATCGCATCTAACCTCATATGCTTTTGCGTATCTTGAAAAAGGATAGCGTAATCATCCACCTTTAAAAACTGCATCGCCTTTCTAAACTCTTTTGTCCTTTCATCCGCCTTAATTAATTTCTGGGCTTTGTGGTACTGCCGGATATCTCCGACGGAGACCACCATTACGTAAACCTGGCAGCCCATATCTTTTGCTTTGATGATGGTGCCGGCACAGCCAAAGGTTTCGTCATCGCAGTGGGGGGCGATAACCAGCAATCTTTCATTCTTTAAAAACGCGCTCATTTTAACTTCTCCTTTTTTCTTTTTCCAATTCTATAAGTTCTTTATATAACGCGTGCGTCTTCTCAACCATGCTTTTTACCGTAAAATAGTCTGTGGCTCTTTTTTTGCCCTCCAGGCCCATTTTGCGGGCCCTGTCTTTATCTTTTAATAAATCAACTATCGCTATGGCTAATTTATCCGCATCTTTGGGAGGGACCAAAACCCCGGTAATATTATCCTGCACAACATCGGTAATCCCGCCCACGCAGGAGGCAACCACCGGCTTGCTACAGGCCATTGCCTCTACCAGTACCCTTCCCATACCTTCATTCAAGGAGGGAAGCGCGAATAAATCTATTGTATGCAAAATCTCTGCCAAATCATCCCGCATGCCTAAGAATCTAACGTGATTATCTAAACCCAGCCGTTTAACCTTAGTCTCCAGTTTATTTTTTAAGGGGCCCGAACCGATAACTAAAAATACAACATGGGGAATTTTTTCAATAATCTTTTGGACGGCATCAATTAAATATTGCTGGCCCTTTTCCGGGACTAAGCGGCCCACCGTTGCTACAATATCAAAATTTTGCGGTATTTGCAACTCATCTTTTTTCTTTACCGCGTTTAACTGCATTTTCTCAAACTTCTCTATCTGCACTCCGTTATGGATAACTACGAACTTATCTTTGGGCGCGATTTTACAATTAATATGTTCCACTTTATCATTATCGGTTAAAGCGATTATCCTATCCGTCAATAAACTGCAGAATCTCTCCAGTAAAATATAAAATGAGGTTATAGGATAAGAAAAATAACTGTGAAATATATGACCGTGGGGCGAATGTATTATGATGGGGACACCCGCGAGTTTAGCCGCTATTCTTCCCAGAATCCCGGCTTTTGAGGTATGCGTATGGACTATATCAAATGGGGTTTTTTTCATAAGATTATACAATTTAATCAGTGCTTTGAGGTCTTTAATAAGGTTGGGATTACGGACTAAATCATTTATTATAAAAAACGGGATTCGGTTTCTATCTATTTCTGATATAATTTCTCCTTCTGGGCCAAAGGTCGGCCCGCTGCATAATACCACGTCATAATTATAGGGAGGGTCTTTTAATCCGTCGACTAAAAGCAAGGTGCTTTCTTGGGCTCCGCCTCTAATCATCCGCGTAATTATATGCAATACCCTAATTTTTGGCATAACTTTTTTTAGAATCATTTAAAGGCTTCCTGGCAAGGACTAAAATTGATGGACCCAGAACTAGCAGCCCGCCTGTTAAATAGAAAATAAACTTACATAAATAAAATATCATTTCTTTTATAAATATTATACCGCTTCGGCCAAAGATTCCTCCTATACAATACGGATCACCTATTGTTAATTCAGAATTTGTTATTTTGATGTCTCTAAAAGCGACCTTGCGCAAGATGCGTTTCACTGTCTTTGGCGAAAATACATATAGATGAAAATGGACTGGCCCAATATTTAACTTTTTAGCTAAATTTCTAAATGTATAACAGAAATTAAGATGAAAAGTTAGATTACGAACTCTAAAGAGGAGTAAACCACCTCTTCTTAGTATTCTACTTACCTCTAATAAGCTATCCAATGGGTCATTTAGCTCATTTAAAACATCCCACAAGGTAATAATATCGAAAAAGTTATCTGGAAAACGAGCTTCTTTTAAAGTTCCTTTGAATATATTTAATCCTAAATCTTGCGTATCATGTTTATACTCAGAATCAGAAATCTCTACACCCCAAGTTTGCCAGCCTCTATTTTTTGCCATCTTCAGAAAAGTACCGTAACCGCAGCCTATATCTAACAATCTGCCTTTTGGAGAATATCTTTCTATTCTTTTAAGGTTTTTCTTAAATAGTTCAATCTTTGCATAATCCCGTACCATTTCCTTTTGCTCTAAAACAACTGGTTCAGAAGTAAACCTTCTCAACATTTCTTTTTCGCTTGGCCTCGGATTTTGATAAACCAAACCGCATATTTTACACTTTACAAGATTAGACGAACCCAGTGAAATCAAAAGTTTTGTCTTATCATTTTTACATAGATTGCAATTAGTATATTCAAGCACTATCCTAAAATCCCTTCTGCTGCTTTCATAACATCTTCTACGGTAATTAATTCCATACATTTATTGTCTTTACATTTGACGTTGTAACAAGGGCGCCGGCAATTTACCTCTTTTCTTATAATTACAGATTTATTACTACCGCCATAAGGAGAAATACGATGAATGTTCCCTGGGCCAAAAAGAGCAATTAAAGGTGTTCCGGTTACGGCGGCGATATGCATTGGACCAGAGTCATTGGTAATAAATAAATCGAATCTTTCGATTAAAGCAGCAAGCTGTTTAAGTTTTAGGTTTGTGGTTGTTATAATGGATTTTTTTCCTGTTAAGCCGGCTATTCTATCTATCATCTTTTTTTCGGTCTCATCGCCGGTGATGATTATTTTACAACTGTATTTCCCAATCAGCCTATCAGCTAACTGAGCCCAACGCTTCTCAAGCCACCTTCGATATGAACGAAAAGCACCGGGATTAAATCCGATAAGCAAATCTTTATCAGATATGCCGCCTCGAGTAAGGAAATCGGATATAAATAATCTGTCTTCTTCAAAAATGGGTAGTTCCAGTTTGACCTCGTTAATATTTGCCCCCAAGGCACGTGCGACATTGAGATTCGCTTCAACGTCGTGTGTATGTTCTCGGATACTTTCTTTTATTTTAAAATTAAAAAAGAACCCGCGGCCATCCGTATCTCGGCCGACCTTATATTTAGCTCCGATTAACCAACAAAGAACGGCCATTTTAAACGAACCTCCCCAAGAACCAATTCTCTGTAAATTAATCAGCATATCGAATTTCTTCTGGCGTAACTTCTTTATTGCTTTATATGTTTTAATAAAACTCTCTCTTGTAAACATATTTTTTAAGTAGACATCCTTAATATCCAAGATGAATAAATCATCTATATAGGGACAACTTTCTATCAGCTGAGCAGAACGGGGAATAACCAATAATCCTACATAGGCATCTTTAAATCTTGTTTTTAAGGCTTTTATAGATGGGGTCGCCATTACCAAATCTCCGATACCGGCTACCAGCAAAATTAAAATCTTTTTTATTTCTTCGAGGGGAATTGTTTTTGTTTTATTCTCTCTTAACCATTTTATTGGCGATAATAATTTTCTTATAATTATCCCGCCTAAGACCGAAAATAGAGCGGTGGGGGGATATTTTCGCCAATTGTGTATAAGCCATATCATAAATTCGTAGCGAAATTCCTTAATGCTTTTTTTTATTTCTTGTAGGTATGCGGTCTGCGCATCTGCTTTTTTAGAGAGAGATATAAACAAGGCGTATTTCTCTGTTAATTTTAATAAGGCACTGCCTTCTTCCGATTCTAAAACCTTAGGGCAGGAATCCTCTCCTATTAGAGCGGGTATTAATTTTAATTCATCTATCCTTCCCCCGTTTAAACGCAGAGATAAAATTGCGGTTTCGCGAGACCTTTTCATAATCATATCGGAAACAAAATTGCCCAGACTATAGGCAATAATACCGTTATCTTTGCGTTCAACCCCTTGTAACACATGCGGATGATGTCCGACAATGAGAGTAGCGCCGCAGCCGATAAAAGATTCTCCCATCTGGACTTGTTCCGCAGAAGGCCAGGAAGAATACTCCTCACCCCAATGAAGCGATAAAATAACTATATCTGCTTTTTCCTTCGCCTGACGTGTTTTCTCTCGCACCTCTTGTGCAGAGGCTAAGCAGTAGGGGGGAGAGAGAAAACCATATTGTGGTGGCCGTAGAGAAAAACCGAGAATGGCAATTATTTTTCCTCTGTATTCTAAAAACAATGTCGGCTCTTCCTTTATACCAACTACACTTATTCCTGCAGCGCGAAGATTTTTAACTGATTCATTCCATGCGGTTATTCCATGCTGCATAGCGTGGTTATTGGCAACAGAAATTACATTGAACCCCGCTTCTTTTAATAACTGCGCACAGGAGGGTTCGCCACGCATATTTATTCTATTAAGACCATGGCGACTTGTGCTTTTAGAAAGGACGGTTTCTAAATTGCCCAAAACAATATCGCCTTCACTCAATAAATGTTTAACCTGTTCAAATGGGTCGCGCAACTTACCTTGCCGCAGTCGACTTCCTATGCCTATGCCCAAATAATGAGGGTGGTCCCCGAGCATAATATCTCCGACGGCATAGATTAATATTTTATTACTTTCCTTATTATTCAGCTCTCTTATCCTTTTTGTATTGTGGAATTTCTGAAACAAAAAAACTGAACTTGCCAGATTTTTCCAGCGGGATGTTTTTAACCTGTTCAAATTCTATTTCGATTCCTTCCCCCATAAAGCCGGTTATCTTTGCGGTAATATAACTACGGTGCTCTTCGTCTAAATTCTTCGGGGATACGATTTTTATAAGAAGCAAGCGAGCGTTTTTCTGAATGATCTTGAATTCTTTTATATCTGCTCCGTGGATGATGGCATTACGTATAACAAAGTTGAATACATGAGCGTGTACTAATTTACCTTCGGGCGTAACTGCTGTATCTAGGGCCCTTCCGATAATCTTACCGATAAGCGGCAGGCTACGTCCACATTCACACTTTTCTTCTTCGCTGATATACGTTGCCATATCCCCTATTCTATAGCGGATAAACGGCATGGCGCAATTATTCAGTTCAGTAACTATAACTTCGCCTACCTCTCCCGGTGCCACCGGCCGGCCATTTTCATTTAAAATCTCAAGGTATACATTCTCCATAGTTATATGCATCGCCCCCTGCGGGCATTCAAAGGCAATAACACCTGCTTCACAGGCACCATATTCTTCAATTATACGGCATCCAAATACGGACTCAATAAGTTCGCGTTCAAAGTCGTAGAGAACCTCGGAAGTGAAAATTATGCCCTTAAGATTTAACATGGTAGCATCCAATTTATTTTCTTTTAAAAATCTTGCAAAGCGGTACAGAGCCGATGGATAACCATAGATGTATTTAGGTTGTATCCTCTGACAGGTGCGGAAGTGTTGGAGAAGAGCCTCGTCGGAAATATCAAAAGCAACAAAGAGCGTTCGGTTAAGTATAAAGTTTTTAATATATTCCCGCCATTTAGCCTTTCGGTCAATTGGTAATCCCCAGATTCTAATCTCTCTCTCTCCAATATTAAGATTGTGCCATTTATGTCCGCGATATTTTGCGGCCAGGAAATAACCGGATGTAGAACGCTCTTTAAAGAAAGCCAAAGGAGTTCCGGTAGAGCCGCTTGTGAAATCGGCAACAAAGTGTTTTATATTGCGCGCCTTCATCTCAGAAAGATTGTTACGAATATCGTCTTTGGTTAAGAAGGGTAACTTCCTGAAGGCCTCTGGTCCACAAACATCTTCCGGATTAAGCCCCGCTTTTTTAAATTGTTTCTGATAGTAAGGTACGTTTCTATAGGCATGATGGAGGAGCTTTTTTATTTTTTCCCACTGCAATCTTTTCAAATCTTCTATAGCATACCATTGAGTTTTTTCTAAACTTTTAAGACGAGTATAGACATTCTGACCTTTCATCGCTTGAATGGTGTAATACACGGTTCTGGAAAGCCATGGATACATGCGCGTTCTCCCGTGAAAATTCTTTAATTGCTATTTATATCTAAACAAACCCCATAGGTAGCCTAATGCATAAAAAATATGATGTATAAAAAGCAGCACTTTAAACGTCAGTATATCCTGAAGCAATCTGAAAATAGCTCTTATAACCCTAAACCCCAACCCTTTATTTGTAATCTGACTTTTTTCAAAGCGAGGTTTGCTAGAGGTATCGTATATTAAAGAGGGGTATAATCTAAAAGAGAATGCGGAGTCTCTGCCCGAAAGAAGCGATTTTTTTATAAATTCATATAGATTATCGGGAACCCCATGATAAACAATAATACCTTTTCTACCCATTACTTTAAATCCTGCGTTTCTCAGACGATATCTTAAATCCGGGTCAGTACCCCTGATTAACTTTTCATTTTCGCCGCCGATTTGCCAGAATACTTTCGCCGGGATAGCCATACAGGCATGAGTAACCATATCGGTCTCTAGCATATCATCTTGAGGCATAAATTCTGCCCGCGACAATTGTTTAGCCAGGCATTTCTGGAACGGGTTTGAATCCGGCGGGATAGAGAAGGAGGGACCGACCAGACCGATTGAACTATTTTTAAAGAACGGCTCAATCAATTTCTCTATTAAATTGTTCGAGCCTATTTTGACATCATCATCTATAAATACTAAAATTTCTCCTTTTGCGTCTTTGGCCCCTACATTTCTTGCTTTTCCATTAGGAAAGACGCCTTTGACTATCTGCACATCAAAATCTTGCAATGTTTGTTTTTTTAAATCCGCGATAAGTCTATCAACATTTCCTCCCCGATATCCGTCTAACGATGGTATTATTATTGAAATTTTAGACATAGTTTTTTGGTACGGCAATCGTTTGCATTAATTGATCAAAGCCGCATCATAAATACTTTCTATATTTTTTACTACCTTACGGGCATCAAACATTTCTTCAATGCGCTTTCTGCCTTCTTTGCCCAATCTTTCAGACAAATTTTTATCGCTTAAAACTGCCAAGATGGAATTTGCCAATGCTACTGCATCATTAGGCGCTACCAATAAACCTGTAATTTTATCTACCACTATTTCCGGTATGCCTCCTACTGCAGTAGCAACTACTGGTTTAGCGGATGCCATTGCTTCCAATAATGCCATGGGTGCTCCTTCTGATACGGAAGAAAGGACTGAAACATCAAAAGTAAATAAAAGTTCGGGAATATCCTTTCTGTGCCCCATAAAAATTACGTTCTCTCTCAGATTTAATGTTTCAACTAATTTTTTGACTTCTCTAAGAATCTTTTCTCCGCTACCTATTAACAAAAATTTGGCATTCGGATATTCTCGGGTAATAAGTTTGGCTGCTTTTATGAAAACCTGATGCGCCTTTTCCCAGACAAAATTTGCAATCAACCCTATTACCGGCCCCGTGTTATCTAACTTATGATCTATGATAGGATTCAATCTGTATTCATCCATGTCTATGCAATTATAAACAACAGTTATTTTTGATGGAGCTATTTTTTCATATAAAATTAATGAACTTTTAACGGCTTCGGCTACTACAATAATCCTATAAGTGAAATAACTCAGAATTTTGTCTAAAAACCTATGCCACAGCCGCCGCGAATCCACCAACCCCCATTCTGAAGAAATAATAACTGGTACATTGGCAAATATTCCGGCGGCCCGTCCAATGATGTTTGAGCCGATGGCAATCGTATGCAATATATCAATCTTATCATTGCGAAATAATTTGATAAGTTTCAATAAGCAATAAATATTCCTTGCGCGATAATTTAATATTTCTGTCTCTATATTCAACCGCTGTAAATTTTCTTGAAACGCTCCTCCTCCAAAAAGACAATAGACTTTTAAATTATATTTTGATCTATCCAAATATTTTAATACGTTTATCAGAGCGGTATTACCTCCAATCATCAAATCGTCTATCAAATATATAATATTGACCATTGTCTTAAGGGCGATATTTTTGGGTCTATTTTAATCCCAATCTTGCGTTTGCGCTTAATAAAGAGACGGCTCTCTTCTAAATAAATTTATTTTAATTAATCCCTTTATCGCCTTAACTTCTTTAACCTTCAACAAGATTAACATGCCTAAAAAAACTAGCAAAGCCGATATAATTGCCAAAACAAAAGGCAACATCTGCGGCTTAAGGGTTAAGGCCTTTGTTTTATTCCCCTCTAAATAGAAAAAGATATTTTGGGAAACCATAGCCATAAATAAAGAGGCTAAGACGATTTTTAAAAAGAATTTTATTATATTTTTATTTATTATGCTTAATCTCCATTCTCTAGCTAACAGATAAAATAAGACAATAAAAGTAACGTTAGCGGTTAATGCTACCGAAAGGGCAATCCCGCTTGTTTTAAGATAACCGCTCAAAATCAATGCCAGCAGAATATTTAAAATTACTGATACTATTTCTATTTTGCAAAGAAGCAACATCTTGCCTAAAGAATAATAAACTTGCATTAAAAGCATACTAATTGCGGTGGCTAAGAATCCGAAGGAATAATATTTTAAATTTAGAGCGGTTAAATGGCTTGCTTTAGCATCAAAGGCGCCGCGTTCAAATAAGATAGAGACAATAGGATAGGAAAATACCCAAAGTATTACGCTTAAAGGCATAGCGATGATTAATATGGCCTTAGCATTTTTGATAAATAAACTTTTTAATTTATCTATTTCGTTCTCAGCTACCTGCTGGGAAAAATAAGGTAAAATGACTACAGAAAGAGAGCCCGCAAATACACTGAGAAAAATATTAATAATCTGTTCGCTAAAGTTTAAGCTGGCAATTCCGCCTTCCTGGATGCGGGAGGCAAAAAAGCGAAGCACTACAACATTAATATTGCTTAAAATAATTTGAATAAATACCGGTAGCGACAATAAAAATATGGCTTTAACCGCAGGGTGTTTTAAAAGGAGGGAAGGCGATAGCTTAAAATTAATTTTATTTAGGCCGTTAGTTAAAATTAATGTCTGCAACGCTGAGCCAAGCAACGTTCCCAGTGCCAAACTGTATATGCCCATCTTTCCGGAGAGAATTATCACGCTAATAAAAATCACCGCGCTATAAAAGAGAGGGGAAAGCGCCGGTAGAATAAAATATTTATTAGCATTAAAGACCGCCTTATAAAATAAGAGCAGGCAGAAAAGGAAGAAATTGGGGATAAGTATGCGCGACATTATAATCGCCTGATATTTTGCCTGGCTAGATAAACCCGGCGCGATAAGATTTATTATCTGGCGAGTAAATAAGAAAAAAAAGATGGATAAAACCAGCACAATTAAAAGGACGATGTTTAAAATGCTGCTGGCAACTCTTTGAGCCTCAAACGGGTCTTTTTGTACTTTGATTTTTATAATGGCGGGGATTAAAGCATAGATTATCCCTCCGAGTAAACAATGGCTTACAATCAACGGAATCATGGAAGCAACAATATAGGCATCGGTAAGGAAAGTGGCTCCGAATTTATAGGCCACTAATTCCTGAATGATGAGGCTGGCGAGACTGCTTAAGACGGCTAGAATGGCTAAAATAATTACATTTTTTGATATACTTTTTTCTTCGCTATACATCTTTTCCCATTATAACCATCTTACAATTTATGTAATTCTATAATCTCCATTTAATTTTTAGTCTGAGCCTATCATCCCGCCAATATTCTATGCCTTGGCGGGTAAACCTAATCCCTAAAAATTCATAGAGTTTATTTCTAAGGGTTCTTAGCGCTCTTTCCGGAGGATTCTTGCTTGCGCAAACCAAGTCATCCACCCATCTACGCAGCTGGGAAAGCGGGTAGCGTTTTTCTAAAATAGCAAGGTAGGGTGTGGGCTTATCGGTTAACCAGAAACTGTCTTCAATATAGCCTTTGGATTTGCACATCTCATATAAGGGCGTACCGGGAAATACCATGGTAATGAAAGGGACGATATCATCCGGCTTTGCCTTTTTTATCAGGCTTATTGACTCGTTTACGGTTTTCTGCGTCTCTCCGGGATTACCCACCATTAAAAAAAGTTGTGATTTTATTTTCGCTTTACGGGTAATCTCTATGGCTTCTAATACCTGTTCCAGATCAAACTTCTTATTTAGTGTGCGCAGGATTTCCGGAGAGCCGGATTCAACCCCATATTTAATAAGATAGCAGCCCGCTTCCCTCATCCAGCCAAACATCTCGTAATCGACATAATCAACGCGGGTTTCGCAATCCCAGATTATGTCGAGTTTGCGGTTTATAATCTCCTTACATATGCCGATAACCCAATCTTTCTTAACCGTAAAGAGATCATCGGCAAAATTTATGTATCCAATTTTATAGCGTTCATTTAAAAGTTGCAGTTCATTAACGATATTTTGGGCGGACCTTACCCTATATTTGCCTCCCCAAAAGTTAAAGGTAGAGCAAAAAATGCAGTTATAAAAACACCCTCTTGAGGCAACGACGCGGCTAAATTTAAGTTGGTTTACGTCTTTTCCTTTCATCCGGCCTGTTACCAGCTGGGGAGGGGGGTAAATATCTAAATTAAACAGGTGGTAGGATATTGGCGGCAGACTGTTTAAGTCTTCCACCAATTCTCGCGGCTCTGTTTTTACGATATTAAGATTATTATCTTTGTAGGCGATGCCCTTAACCGCGCTTAAATCCTTTTTGTTTTCATATGCCCTTACCAGCTCAAGAAAGGTTATTTCTCCTTCTCCTAAGACAATGGCGTCTACGGGAAAATGCGCAAGAATTTGCTGATACATAAAAGTAGCGTGGTGTCCGCCTAAGACTACTTTTATCTGCGCCGCTATATCTTTAATCAACTTAACGAGTTTAAATGCGCTCGCCCTTTGCTCCGTCATACAGGTAATGCCGATAATATCTGGCATCTCTTTTCTTATAATATCTTCTGTTTTCTCCCAGCTCAAAAATGTAGCATCTATAACTTTAATTAAATACCCTGCCTTTTCTAGAACACTCGCCACTCTGCCTAAGCCTAATGGAACAGCTGTTGGTATGCTATAAGAAATCTTGCCGTATCTGCTCGTATCGTATATAGGCGGGGATAATAGTAAAATCTTCATAATATTTTAGATAGCGGGGTTAATCCAAATATCTTCTCGCCCAACATTCAAAAACCGTAAGATTCCAGAGTTGATAACCGAAATTTTCCTTCCCGCTAAAATGCCTTTTTATAAGCTCTAAAACATAGTTTTGATTAAATAGGCCGCGTTTCCTAAAGGCCGCGGAGTTTAAAATATCCGTAACGAAATCTCTGAGTTCTCTTCTTAGCCAGATATCAATGGGTATAGAGAATCCGTGTTTACGATGCCTTAAAGTCTCGGCGGGCAAAACCTCAGAAAAGGCCTTCCTTAAGATATATTTGGTAATCCAGCCTTTTATTTTAAGATTATTGGGAATCGTGAGCACAAAATCCACCAGTTCATTATCCAGCATCGGCGGCCTTACCTCTAAGCTGTTTGCCATACTCATTCTGTCAACCCTGAATAATCCATCATCAATTAAACAGATCCTTAAGTCCACGGCTAACATCCGGTCTAACACATCGTTGTCTTTAAAATAATCAAAGTATTCTTCAATAACGTCTTCCTTATCTGCTTGCCGGATAATATCTTTGAGCTCTTCTGAATACAGGCTTCTTTTTAAATCATCGGTAAAGCAGGTAAGCCGGCGACGGCAGCCATCGACGGGAGGGCTTACGGCATCTTGAATAAATTTTCTTATTTTAGCAAAGGAATTAAAGCGCGGGGTTTTAGGGGATGTTTTACTAAAAATAAAATTTAATAGCTCTATTAAAAACCGGCAGTTACGGTTAAGGGTCTCGATTATCCGCTGCCGCGCGGTCCAATTATAGCCGCCGAATAATTCATCCCCGCCGTCTCCGCTTAAAGCCACGGTTATGTACGGTTTGGCTAATTTACAAATTAAATAGGTGGGGATAATACCGGTATTGCCGTATGGTTCATCCATGATCTCCATAATCTTAGGCAAGGAATCTATTAGGGATTCTGCGCCCACCATAAATTCGTGATGCTCGGTATTAAAACGCCGGGCAATAATTTTCGCATATTTTAGTTCATTATGAGAGTGGACATCAAAACCCATAGAGAAAGTCTTAATTCTTTTAGGCGATAATTGGCTGGCGAGCGCGGTTACGAGGCTTGAATCTATGCCTCCGCTTAAGAATACGCCTAAAGGCACATCCGCGACTAATCTGTCTTGAACTGATTTTCTTAAGAGCTCTTTTAATCTAAGTTGGGCGGCATGCTCATCCATATTTTTATTTATTTTAAATTCGATATCCCAATACTTTTTTATTTGTATCTTTCCTGATTCATAAATTAATAAGCAGCCGGGCAGAATTTTTTTAATCGCTTTAAAAATCGTTCTGCCTATCCTACGGCTTGATGCGATACAGTTATAGGTAAAGTATTCATCTAGGGCGGTGTAATCGATGGCCTTATCGATTGTATCTAACTGTAATAGTCCTTTTATCTCAGAAGCAAAGACAAGATCTCCATTACTGTATAAATAGTGTAACGGTTTTATCCCGAATCTATCCACCGCTAAAATCAACCTTTCTTTCTTCTTATCCCAAATAGCGAAAGCGAACATGCCGTTTAACATCTTCACGCAATCTAAATCAAATTCTTCGTAAAGGTGAAGAATAACTTCGGTATCGGAATGCGTGTAGAAATTATGCCCTTTAATTACAAGGTCCCGGCGTAATTCCTGAAAGTTAAATATCTCCCCATTAAACGCCAGCCAAACCGTATTATCTTCATTGTGCATGGGCTGATGGCCGCCCTCTATATCAATTATACTTAATCTCTGTACCGCCAAGCCTACATTGCCCTCAATATAAAAACCGCTGTCGTCGGGCCCGCGATGAAAAAGGCTTTTGGACATCCTCTCTAATATTTCTTTCGGGATAGACTCTTTGCGATTAAATTTTATCATGCCGCAAATGCCGCACATATTTTTATTCTTTTATGCCGGTTATGGTTATGCTAACCGGTAAAAAACCGTGGGGAGACACTTGGATGGAACGAAACCCCGCCTCTTTAAACCAGCTAATCAGTTCTTCTTCTCTAAAATAACTCTGGCATGGAGCAGCATACCAATCAAAGGTGTCAATAACTCTTACTCTTCCGTCAGGATGAGAAGAGCAGGGGATAATAAAATTTAATAAGGTAAACCTGCCGATCTTTGGTACGCTTGCTAATGCCATAATATATAAAATCCCTTTGGGAATCCTCGTGGTTATCTTTCTGATAAGGCTGGTGAGCTCTGAACGTAAAAATCTAAATTTAAGATAAGCCTGAAATATAATTTTTTTAAAAAAAATATTCTCTATCCTACCCAATAAGATCTCTTTATCTTTACCTAAAGTTGTCTGTTTTAGTTCTCTGATTGACTTTGGCTTTCTAGCATATACACATATACACATTGTTCCGCCAGATTTTAATAAACGGGATAAATTTATAAATGCCTCTTTGGGGTTAGGCGTGTGTTGCAATACTCCGATACTAAACACAATATCAAAAATATTGTCTTTAAAGGGTAGCGCCATTATATTGGCACGTAACGGGCATATATTATAAGAAGTTTTGATTATGTCGTTTATTCTTTCCACAGATCTACTTACATCAAACGCTACTACTTTGGCAACCCATTTATTTACTGCGCGGCTGTACCTACCCATACCGCAACCCGCATCTAAGACAAATTTATTTTTAAATGCATCCGGCCCTAGCCCAACCATCTTAAAAAATGTTAAGGTCTCTTCCCCATCTAGATCTAAAGGGTATCTTAACCACTCATAACCAAAAACATCTTTTGTTCGCTCAAATAATCTATTGATTTTGTTCATAATTATGTTGACCCAAGATAAGCGCATAGGCCATTGTTATACCTAATAAAAACCAAAATGTCTCCATAAGCCTTATGGTATAGAAATTAGTAATTGTTAGTGCGTGGATAAGCATGGCAATAAATCCTCCGAGGACGCCAAATGCCAAACTACGAGCATAAAGATCTTTATTATTTCTATAGAAGCTATAAAGGCTTTTAAATATTTTCCAGAATAACCACAAAAGGCCAAACAGTCCAACCATCCCCGTATCTAATAATTCCATTACATATTGATTATCCACAAACCCTAGAGGAAGAGAAGATAAGCCGTAACCAAAAAATGGATTATTATAGAATCTGGGCAGATACAAGTCCCAGGCATACAGTCTTGCCGACCAAGAAGGGTCCTCTTGACCAGGGAGGATACGTACCGATGAGGTTACCCCAAAAGCTAAGTCCTTGGGTAGCAAAGGAAGAGACAATATAAATAAACATGCTAAGATTATAAATATAAAAACCAATTTAAATCTTCTTATCAATAATCCAGTAATAATAAATGCTGCTGCAAAAGAGAAATTTGAACCGCGAGAAGTCGTAAACAGGAGGTTAATAAAAGTAAGCAATATTAATAACAAAATTAAGATTTTTATTCTCCATCTATAAGCAAACAACAAGCCGATTGATAAAAATAACGCCGTCATAAAATATCCGCCTAAAACATTTGACTGACCTATATTTCCAAAAGTACCATAGACAGATGATAAACCTTTTAACCTCTGATAGTAACCGACCATATCTATAACTAATGTACTTAATAAAATGAATGCGATGGATACCCTAATCTGTTTTAATGTTTTGGTATTATTTAATACTATGAAAAATATAAAAAAGTATTGGAGCCTCTTGAAAAGAAATAATAAACTCCTTAGGGGAGATACGGTACCTTTATAGATACCGAACAAAGTACTAAATACTAACATGAGTGAAAAAATCATAATGGGTAAATTTAAAGGTGATTTCTTAAAGTAATCTTGTGACTTCTGTATAGCCATACGCCCTAGCCATCCCAAAAAGATAAAAAGTATTACTAGGTCGCTAAGTCTTACTGCTACTGTTCTATCCGGAATTTCAAACAATTTAACCTCCGGCGATATCAATATAGAGGCAATCAATAAACTAAGTCCTGCATTGCTGTTTATAAAAGAAATAAAGAAAACAACAGAACTTATTGCAGTAAACAATAAACCTATAGAAACATCCATTAAATCTTTTCCTTCTTAAGACCTATTTATTCAAAAGTATATCAAAAGCCGAGTGATAATATTGATTTGTAGGGTCTAAGGATAGTGCCTTATTTAAGTTATCCGATGCTAACTCTCTACTGCCGAGAATATTATAAAACATGCCCAGCGCAAGATAATATTCCCCTTGATAAGGATTCAAGCGGATTGCCTTATTGTAATTATTTATTGCTAATTCAACATAGTCCCGATCTAAAAATCCAAACTGGGCTCTGGCTGTATATATTTTCCCCAATGCATAGTAATAAGAGGAATCCGTAGGATCTAGTCTTTTTGCCTCGTTATATTCCTCAATGGCCTTATCCCAATCCAGTGCCTCTTCAAAAACTTGGCCCTTCTCATAATGTAAATATGCCAAATGTGGTTTTATAATAGAACTGGCAATGAAGGTAATAAAATATATGCCTATCAAAAAAATAACTATCCTTGGGAAGAAATTTAATTTTAAATTAATCTGAAATGTATTTTTTATGCCTGAATTTTGACTAATTAAAAATGCCGGAACCATGGCAAAAAGGATGATAAATGCTACCGCGTTACTAGGTATATGTAAATTAAAATCATAAAAACTATAAACCAAAAGGCCAAAAACCCCGGCAAGGCTTCCTGCAATTTGCATCTTGCCAGAAGAGGCTATCTTGGTTTTAATTATCTTAAATCCTAACTTAAAAAAAGATAATAAAATCCAGCCAAAAACCGCCAGACCCACCAGCCCCATCTCCGAGGCCAATTGTAGAAAGTCTTGATGAGCATAATTAAGAAAATAATTTTGCTCTGGACTTCTAAATTGTGGATAAGCTATTGAAAATGTTCCTATACCTGTGCCAAAAACAGGATGAGCCTTAATCATCTTTATGGTATCCTGCCAGTAGATCCATCTTTGCCAAATGGGCGCCTCAGGAGAACTTTCAAAATGCAATGTGAATATGGCTTCCAGCCGTTTAATAATCGGCTGGAAGCCATAAAAAGATACAGCCCAAATAACCAGGATGAATACAAATAATAAAGTCGCCCATTTTCTCTTTAACAGACCACTGAAGTTTATAAATATAATTAAAGATATAACCGCGCTGAGAAACTGAACCCAACCCCCTCTATCCTGGCAGAAAAGAACTGATGTGGCAATAATCGTAGATGAAAAGATAAAATAAGTTTTTTTACGTATATTTGAATATAACGCCATCGCTAAAGATAAAGGAAATATTGTTCCGATGTATCCAGCAAAATGACTATTGGTAGTAAATGTGGAGAAGCTTGCATAAGGCCAAATGGATAAAAGAATATTCTTATTAAAATATCCGATAATGCCAATCAAAGATATTATTGTTCCCATCGTTACTATATATAAAACTAACCTTTGTAACTTAGAAAAGGTTATAAAATTATTCGCTAAGATAAAATAAAGCAAGATATACGTCGTTATTCTGTACAGGGCAAGTTGGCTTAAGTGCGGATAGATAGAAGTGAATCTTGAAATAATTACTAGAATAAAAAATATAATGATGGGCAGGTCTAATTTATTTTTATAAATAGTCTGTTCGCTACCTACACAGACCTTTAACATCCAGATAAGAAAGATAAACAAAATACATAATTCAAATATTGTCTGCGACCATACCTCTACGCTACCATATAAAAGCGGCATAAAGATAATCAAGCCTATCAAACCAATCTCGATTATAATATCGGCGATATTTATAATGTAATCTTTTACAGGCATCATGAAATTAAAAAATGCGATCCCATAAAAATCGCATTAAAATTATTTTTTATAAAAACTATCACATTTAAAGCCGGGTTTCTGGTGTATTTTTATTTCTCCGTTTTGCCATATTTATATTTATAGTCATAATAATAGTAGTGCTCTTTTCTCTGATCCACGTCGCTAATAACTACACCCAAAACATTCACCTTGAGGTTATCCAATATAGTTTTGACGCGGTGGGCTGCTTCAATGATAGTCTTGCTGCTTCTGACCACTAAAAGTGTGCCATCGCAAAACTTTGAGAGCGCTGCCGCGTCAGTTACGGGCAAAAGAGGTGGCGTATCAAAGATGATAAAATCGAACTTTTCTTTTATCTCTGAAATAAATTGTTTCATTCTGTCCGAAGCAAGTATCTCCGAAGGATTGGGGGGGGGAGGGCCGCTGGGTAATATAAAAAGGTTATTCACCGCGTATTGTTTTATATATTTATCCAGCGTATCGTTCTTTAAGAAAAGGGTGGAAAGGCCCTCTTGGTTATCAATTTCTAAATTTTTATATAAAGAGGGGTTTCTTAAATCAGCATCGATTAATAAAACGCGCTTGCCCGTCTGGGCAATTACTACTCCCAAATTAATGACTACCGAACTTTTGCCTTCTCCGGGATTGCTGCTGGTTACCACCAACGTCTTGATATCCCGGTCAATGCTGGCAAACTGGATTGAGGTCCTTAAGGCACGGTATGCCTCTGCTGCAATAGAGTCAGGTTCATTAATAGAAATTAATTCCGGCTTAATCATTTCTTTTTGACCGTTACTTTTTTTGTCTTTATCGGTGCTCCCGCAATATGGGGAATAACGCCCAATACTGGCATATCTAAATAATTCTCCACATCCTCAATTGTCTTGAGGGTATTATCAAGGTACTCCATCAGGAAGGCGAACACCAATCCCATAAGCAAGGCGATGAGGGGGCTGACTAATTTCCCCTTCCTCTTCGCAGAAGGCAATGACTCGGTAGGCAGGCTTGCCAAGTCGATAATCTTAACTTCCGGAAGATTACTCACCTGTTCGGTGACATCCATTTCCTTTAATCGGCGCAGTAAATTCAAGTACAAATCTCGGTTTAAATCTACCTCGCGTTTTAAGTCGGTATATAAGGCCTGCTTTTCTCCGAAATCAGGCCTTTCTAAGAATGAGGTTAACGTCTTCTCTAAATTGCGACTTGACTCAATATCGGATTCCAGGCTGCTGATTACACTTCTAACCTCATTTTCCACCTGTTTTTTTGCAATCAGCAATTCAGATCTAATCCTCATCACCTCGGGATGTTTTTCTTTATAAATCTGCTGCGCATTATTTAACTCATCCTGTTTATCTATTAATTTTTGTTTTAACCCTATATTCACGGGCTGAGTCTGCCCAAGTTTCTCCGAAATTATCATAAGGGCAGACAGACTATCTTTTTCTAACATTTCTTTTAAGGTCTTTAGCAACGATCCTCTTTCGGCTATCGTAGACCTTACATCTATCAGGCGTTGGTTTAGTTGTTGAACCGTCTGGACATTTAAATCCGCCCTGTCTTCCAAAGCAATGAATCCTTCTTTTTTCTTATAATCATCTAACCTTTTTTCAGAAGTATCTAATTTTGCCTTTACCTGCCGCACTTGTTCTTCCAGTTTTGTATAAACACCGCCGATCAGATTCTCTCGCTCTTCTTTTTTTAAGTCGATATACGCTTGTGTCATGGCATTAGCCATCTCCATTGCCTCTCGAGGATTTGAATCCGTCGCGGATATAGAAATTATAGAGCTAGCTTCGGTAGGCGCTTCTACGATAATTGATCCTTTTATTCGGTTGATCAGCTTTTCTTTATCCTCTGTCTCCCAACCCAAAATCTTTATTGCTCTCCCAATCACTCCTTGGCTTTTAATCACGCTGTATTGAGTCTGCAGGAAAACAGGATTTAAGGTTACCCATGGATCGCGCCGAACAACATTGCTGCCCCCTATAGGTTCCACTTGGACAAATGCCCCCTCAACCGCAATCCTGGCAGTAGCTTGATAGATTACTTCTGATTTTTTCTCTCTGGTGGCTAAAAGCGCGGCAACCAAAACGATACTGAAAGTAATCGCAAAGGCCTTTTTTCTCTTATGTATGATACGCCAATAATCACGCAGGCTTGCTTGCTGCGGAAGAGGCATTTTTTCCTCGGTTATAAATATTAATTAAAAAAATCTGCGCGGAACTACGATAATGTCATCGGGCCTTAACGGGATATCCACGCTTTCTTGCTTAATAATACTATTAATATTCACTTTTATTCTTTGTTCTTTCTCGCCCACTTTACGCTTTACATACACTACCGAAGAAGCAAAATCAGTAAGGCCTCCGGCAATGGTAATTGCTTTCAACAGTGTCATCTGACTCTCTAAGGTATGCGCACCCGGATTTTTGACCTCGCCATAGGTGTAGATAAAAAGGTTCTCCTTTTCCATCGTAATTGTAACCAATGGATTTACAAGATAGTCTTTCTCAAGAAGATAGGTAATCTTGTCTTTCAGTTCGTTAAGGGTAAAACCTGCAGCCTTAACTTTACCAATCAAAGGAAAGTCAATAGTACCATCCGCCGCTACCTTGATATTTTGACTTAAATCCTCGTGTTTCCAGACTGAAATACTTAATTTATCTTCTGGCTTAACAATATACTCATCGTAAGGAGAAGTCTTCTCTTGGGCTAAACAAACTACCTGAAAAAGTATAACCATGAGAAAAATATTTATGCACCGTCTAATTTTATCCATCTTCAAAAATCCATTCTTGCTCCAAGGGTATAAAGGTTATCTCTATAGCCCTCATCGGCAAACTCAGAGATTATCCTGGAGTGATTGTATTTAAGGCTTAGGTTAAGCCACTTGTATAATTGTCGGTTAAGCCCCACGCCAAAACTATATTGTCTTCTCTCTTTATCAATCGCTGACTCGGTGCCGATATAATCTGTGCTGAGATAATTATCTATGGTATAACTTGCATCTGTCGAAAGAGAAATGGTCTGAGTAAATTGGTGATTTAGGGACAGGTCTAATTTATTAGTGTGGTATCGGCGATAGTCATTAGATTCACTATCTGAGAAGGCAAATCTATAAGTGCCCGCGACATGCGTAAGATTGGAGATTTTATGTCTTAAGGTACAATCCAACGTATAACCGAACTCATCTGTGCCGTCATCATAATCATAAAGATCGTAGGTGAAGGTTGCCTCTGCCTTGGTAATATTCGTCAAATCATACTTTAAGCCAAGTATATTAGATTGGCTGCCTTTATCCTTCGTAGTTGCCTCTTCGTAATTTGTTTGGCCTAAACCTAAACCAAAATAAACCGAGGTAATCGGATTGAGATAGTGTTCTATATCAATTTCAAAAGTTTGGGTATTATTATCTAGAGAGTGATCTTGGCTATATGCCCGTTCGTCATTTAACTTAAGATGGGCGAGGTTGGTTCTACCCCAGGGCATATAAGTAAATACGGTGTTGAGTTTGTTCGCATTTACTCGCTGATGTGCGCGGTTAAAACGGTCGATGGTAAAGGGGACTAATGCAAACAAGTCTATTGTGCGTGTTCCCTCAAATATTTCGTTGAGTTGAAAGGAAAAGATATTTGATGGCTTAAAAAATAGGGTGCTGGTAAAATTATGGGTCTGTGCATCTTTATAGAGACCATTGTAGAAATCGTAAATAAGATTGTAATCAAGCCCTAAATAGCTCTGACCCCTAGTCAATTTTAGATTCACTGAAGGGTTAAAGGTATATATCCAATCACCATCTCGATTTTTATCTAGTTTAACGTTATCGTCGTATTTTACTTGTGTAATCAGCCTGCTGCTAAGCTGCGTTGTCATAAACATGTCTTCTAAAAATGCAAATGATTTCTTAAGCATCGACTCTTTGGGCTTTCTTTCAGCAACTAAATTCTGCTCTAAACCCTGGTTTAATAAATAATCTATCATTTGTTCTTGAGTAAGTTTTCTTAATGCCCTTTCTTCTTCCTGTTGCCTTAGCAGGCTATTTTCCAGCCTGTCTAAATACATCTCTAGAATAACCTCCTTAGGCGGCAATACCACTGCTTGCGCAAAGGTATTCCTAGGTATAAAAATTATTAAAAATACAATAATGCCGACACCGCATCTTATACAGCACTCTCTATTTCCCACCTTATCTTTATCAATTCTCCTTTTAAGTAAAATCAAGGCCGTTTTTCGGGTTGATAATATAAATAAAAACCGTCTGCGCCATCCTTGGCATCCCAGCGTACCGTACTTAAAAAGGCGTGCTCATCTTTAGAGCTGGTAAAATTTGGAGCTATCTTTAAACTAAAACTACCCTTAAAATGATTCATGCTCTCTGCGGGAAATAAGAGATATTGCCCTTTAGACTCGGCCTGAAAACCGTTATTTTTAAACAGGTCTTTCTTTGACGAAATGCCAAGGGAAACCTTCCCGCCCCCGCCTTTTGTGGGAGAAAAAACCGCAGATGAACTATCTAATTTAGTCGATAAAACCAGGTTCTTTTCTTCCGTTAATATATCTTCCAGGCTGTTCTGGTTACTAGTTTTAAAATCGGATAGTCTCGCCTGCGCGGGATAATTGCCGGTTTGCGACTGTGCGCCCAGCCATATATTTTCATCCGGCTTTAGCCCCTGTGTCCACTTACCTGTGCTTGAACTTACTTCTATGCCGTTGATAAACATGGCGATAGATTTACCACCCGGAAATGTTGCGTCATTGGCATAAATAACCGTTACTTCTATGGAACTGCCTTCCGCCCAGCTGGGTTTCCAACTAACTTTTCTACTCATTACAGAACCATTTTCATAAATGGCAAAGACTAAATATCCCCCAAGCATTTTTACTGCCGCAACATCCCGGGGCAAAATAGGTGTTGCCGGAGTAAGGTAGGGCTGTAGAACAGAAATGGGACTAGAAAAACTTCTTATGGATGTTTTAACCTGGGCCCGGGAAACCGTTTCGCTGGGTTTAAACTTAGGTATGGAAATATGGTTATTGATGAGTAATGCAATATAGGCTTCTTCAATTTTTTCTCTGTCCGGATGGATGTGTCTGTCGATTAAATGGCTCTTATTTTTTTCTTCATAAGTTAGCCCAAAGGGGCACTTGGGCCTATCTTCCAAAACTGTATTGAGGGTAGCCCAGCTATTTTCTTTTTTAAAAGTCATAAACCATTCTCTATTTATATCATTAATATTATTAAAACAAACCTCGCTATCATTGATACTCTCGTGTCTGATATTTTTCCCCCGCACTAAAATTGCGGCGAGTCTGCCCAAGGTAAGCGGACGGGGAGCATTCCAGCCATCAATCGGCGCCATACCATAATGTTCCAGGAGGCTTGCGGCGTCAACTGGCTGCGCGCCCTTGGAAAGTTCCTTATTAATACCCAGGGTCGTGACAAATAACATCGCAAACTCACCTTCGTTAATCCCAATCGATTCTTCTTCTGCACCAAGAGAAGAGAGGGCTAAAAATAAAAATACTAATAAAAATACCCCCTTGCGTATCATTCCTGTTTTTTTAATTGTTTTATTCGTTTATTTATATAATCGATATAATCTAAAATACGGTCCAACGCTGGCTTGCCTAATTCTATGAATCTGGCCCCTGCCTCCCACTTGTCATCTATTTCACTTTTTCTTATATACATTATCTGGGCAATTGCCCTGATCGGGTTACCAAAAGGAGGGAAGTTAAGTTCAATTTCTACTTTATCGCCAATCTGTAATTTATCTTTGGTAATAAACTTAAGCCCGCCGCCGCTAATATTGCGAGAGATTGATAAAATAGGATAGGAGCTTATTTGTGTGCCATAGCGAAGATACTTAAGGAGATGATACGTCCCCACACGAAGAAACTTTCTGCGTTCCCGTCTCAAAAAGATTTTTTTCATATTTACCCTATTTAATCATTTTATAACCAAAAATGGTATTGTCAACATAAAATATTATTTTTCTAATTATATTAGCAACATATAGTTAGCGTAAATAAAGCAGGGGGGAGGCGTAAGAAAGGCGAACAGTTAGACCGAAGGGGTATTTAGCTTTTGCTGAATAAAATTATCCAAGTTAGTTTTAAATCTTTCCTTGCTAAACTTAAGGGATGTTTCTCTGATATAATCCTTATCAAATCGGTAATTTTCAAACCGCTTAATGGCCTGAATTAATGCCTGGGGTGTTTGTGCGTTAAAAAACAGGCCGGTCTTTTCTTCCTCTACAATTTCCGTAGCACCTGCCTTCCCGTAGGCAATTACCGGTTTTCCACAGGCCAGGGCCTCAACTAAGACCAAGCCAAAATCTTCACAACCTGCGTATACAAAGGCCTTGCATTCCTGATAGGCCCTCAGCAAATCTTCGTCTTTAAGGTAACCGGCGAACTCAATATTTTTGCCGGCTCTTGCCTTTAGTCTTTTCAATTCCGGACCGTCTCCGATAATTTTTAAGGGCAGGGATAGTTGATTAAAAGCATCAATCAAAATATCTGTTCTTTTGTAGGCCTTTAGCCTTGAGACAGCCAAATAATAACCCCCATTAACCGAATCGCTTGGTTTGAAAAAAGTTATGTCGCAGGGAGGATAGATTACCGCTGCGTCTCTTTGGTAGTAATCCTTAATTCTTCTGGCTACGGTTTGGGATATAGCAATATAATAGTTTACACTCCTGGAGGTCTTGATATCCCACCTACGTATTCTTCTTGCCCAAAACGGCAAACACCATCGGGCAAGAGGGTTTAGGTACTCATGATTTAGATAATCCTGATATAAATCCCATATATAACGCATCGGTGTAAGACAATAGCAGATATGCATTGTTTTCCCATTTAAATTTATTCCTTTCCCCCAGGCATGGGTGTTACTGATAACCAGATCAAATTTTTTTAAATCAAAGGACCTAACTGCCTTGGGGAATAAAAATACAAAATTCCTATATCCCTGTTTGGCAAGGGGTATCTTCTGCACAAAAGAGGGCCGAATATCCCAATTTTTATATTGCGGAAGAACTTTTTTATCATAGACTATAGTAAAAATGGGCGCCTCAGGAAATAATTCATGCAAGGCCTCTATGACCCTTTCTGCGCCTCCGTATTGATTTAAGTAATCGTGAATTATGGCTACTCTCATAAATTAAAACTTTTATATTTATAAATTCCCATAAGCTCAAAAATTTCTTTATCAGGAATTATTTTAATGCGCTGTATATATGTCCTTCTTCTTAGGGTATCTAAAATGTGCAATACATTCCAACCCCAGGCAGCTAAAGCGAAAATCAATAAGCTCAATTTCCACTGCCGAGAAAAAAACGCATGTCTTTTGAATTTAACTAACTTAAATTTTAATAAGCCAAAGGTATTCTTTAATAGTGTTTTGCCTTCGTAATTCTTAAGCATTATTCTTATTCTATTCCTCTCCAAGAGATACCTTGTTTTTAAATTATCCCTCCTGATTGTTCCACCTAATTTATGATACGCGATAGCAGCGGGAACATAGATTATCTGATAGCCCAGCAGATTCACGCGCCAGCCCAAATCCACATCCTCATATATATAAAGTTGGGGGTCAAAACAACCTATTCTTTCTAAAACATCTTTTTGGATTAACATAGCGGCAGAACAAGCAAAGAAAATTCTTTTTTCGTTGTCATATTGCCTTATATCTGTTTCAAATACGCCTCTGTCCCAGGCATCAGCGTAAACATTCATTACTCCGCCGGTACTGTTTATGATGCCGGGCCTATCTCTAAAAAGCAACTTAGAAGCACAGATTCCTATTTTTGGGTCTTCTTCAATGGTTTCAACTAATTTTATTAACCAATTTTTATCCACCACTACATCATTATCTAAGAACGCTATTAAGTTACCCTGGGCATTTCTTATTCCTATGTTTCTGGCTTCAGCCACTCCTTTATTTCTGGGATTATGAATTATCTTTATGTGGTTAAAATTTTCTTCTATAAATTCGCCCGTATTGTCTTTTGAGCCATCATCTACCAATATTACTTCCAATTTCTCTTCCGGATAATCTAATTTCTTTATTGAAGATAAACATTCGCCTAAATAATGTTTGCCATTAAAACTTGCAATTATTATTGACACGAATGGGTAATCTGTCATAGCGACCTTCTTAAAAAATTTCTTAAATCAAAATATAAACAAGCCATAAATACTAATATATCTATAAAGATAAGATTGAAATTTTTATTAACTACATCTTCAAAAATCAATTTTATAGAGTTAACTAGATTAAAAATAGGGCGCAGGATATATTTCTGCTTGTAATCATGGTATTTCCATCTCCAGTAAGCCTTAAGCACTGAAACGATTGTATCTTTACGCATGTGTCTGGCAAGGGCCGCTGGTTCATAAATTAAATCAAAGCCATTCTTTTTCAAACGCAGAGACAAATCTACATCTTCATAATTATTACTGTATCTTTTTTCATCGTAACCATCAATCTGTTCAACTGCGTTTTTTCTTAAAATAATATTGCTTCCGGATAAAAAAATAGGGTTAATTTGCTTCTTTTTGCCCCAATCATGTCTTAAATGCGCCTGCCTCCAGAAATCTATAATATTGTCATTATTTGCTTCTATTAATTTACCGCCGACTGCAGCGACTTTGGGATTATTAAAATTCTTCATACATTCTTGGAGCCAATCTCGATCTATTATGCAATCTGCATCTATAGATGCTACAAAATCATTTCTTGCCTCTTTCAGGGCAATATTTCTTGTGGCGCTAAGGCCTTTGTTAATTTCATTATTGATTATTATTACAGGGAACTTAGAAATCGTTTCAGCACTGCCATCATCTGAACAATCATTAATAACCACTATCTGATCAAACGGATAGGACTGTTTTAATATTGCTTGAAGGCATTTTTCTATATATTGTTTGGCATTATAACAGGGGATATAAACAGAAACCTTAGGCATCATTTTTCCCAATAGAAATTATTGCCTTTGAGCCTTAATCTGAGAGTTAATAAAATATACTTCCAACCTCTTTTTAGATAGTCCATCAAATTATCACCGGTCTTTGAATCGCCGCTTCTTCTTGGCAGGCAATAATAGGGTAGCTCTATAGTTTTATAGCCACGTTTTCTAACATTATAGATAAAATCTATACAATATTCTCCGTAATCTCCCTTTATCTGAATTTTTTCAAAAACATTTTTTCTTACTGCCACAAAACCGCTGGTATAGTCTTTAAAAGACCTGTCTAAAACAAAAGAAATAAAAGTATTCATCATCCGGCTTAAGATTATCACTAGCCATGAATCCGTATGGCCGCGAATATCTTTACCGCCCTTGATGAAACGAGAGCCTACAACAACATCATAACCTTCGTCTATCTTTTTTATTAGTTCAACAAGCTTAAAAGTGGGCATGGAAAAATCGCAATCCATCCAGGCTATAATATCTCCTTTTGCCTCCTGGATTCCCTTCCAGATAGCCGAAGCTAATCTCCTTTCCTCTAACCTACGGATCACCTTCACCCGCGGCTCATTAACATAATAATCTTGAACTACTTTCCAGGTTAAATCAGGAGAATCATCATCAACTATAATGAGTTCAAAGGAATCTGTAATGTGATTTGAGATATAAACTCTCAGTTCTGAAACAAGGTCGTTTATATTTCCTCTTTCATTGTAAGTAGGCAGAACCACCGAGATCTTTGGTTTATATTGAGCTTGTGCTTTTATATTATTATTCATTAGTCAATTTCGAATACCTGAGTCTCGCAACCAATTTTTTTTAATACGCCTAAAGGATAGGCAATGCCCAAAGGAATAGAAAACTTGAGCTCTATCAATAACAAATGTTATTTTCACGACCGGCACCTTAAATTACAAACTATATTCATCCCAATTAATCTTTAAGAAATAGCACCGGTATATCTTCATAAAACTATTTTCTTATTGCCTTCTTCCGAGCAGATTTAATGCATTCCACTATATATTCGACATCCTTCTTAGTTAAGGTGGCAGCCGAAGGAAGGTATATGCCTTTTCGACAAAGTTGTTCAGCAACAGGAAACCGTTCTTTATACATCTTAGAATATATTGGCTGAAGATGAATGGGAATAAAAAATGTCCGTGTCTCGATACCTTTTCGGGCAAGATATTCTCTTAGAGCATCTCTCGTTAAGCCAAAATCGTCGTTGATCAGGATTGAATACATCCAATAAACATTTTTGATTCCTCTTACTTCAGGCGGAAACCCAATACCTCCAAGATTTCTAAGCAAAAGATTATAATATCTGGCATTCCTTATCCTAGAAGCCACTAGCTCTTTGAATCTCTCCACTTGCGCCAAACCTATGGCTGCCTGCAGATTGGTCATCCGGTAATTATATCCCAGATATTTATGCCAGAAGTGTCTTTCAGAAGAAAAAGCGTGGTCTCGCAGCAAACGCACTCTTTCAGCGATCTTTTTACTATTAGTAGTTACCATTCCGCCTTCACCCGTAGTGATTATTTTATTTCCATAGAAACTGAAACAACCAACATCTCCTATACTTCCAATCTTTCTGCCTTTATATTCTGCACCGTGTGCCTCAGCAGCATCTTCTACCACAAACAGATTGTGCTTCCTGGCGATAGATATAATCCTATCCATATCCGCGGGAAACCCATAAGTATGCACGGGAATAATTGCCTTTGTAAATTTTGTAATTTTACTTTCAATTTTGTTCGTATCCATATTCCAGGTAATGTGGTCAGCGTCTACAAGAACAGGCCTTGCGCCCAGATAGGTTGCGGCATTGGCAGTAGCAATCATGGTAAAGGCTGGTATTATTACCTCATCACCCTTTTTTATCCCTAAAGCCGCTAATGCTAAATGTAGCGCTGCTGTTCCAGAAGAACAGGCTATGGCGTATCTTGTGCCAGAGTATCTCTTAAATGCATTCTCAAACCTTTCTATAAAAGCCCCCACCGAAGATATCCAGTTCGACCTCACGCATTCAGAAACATATTTAAGTTCATTACCATCTAACTTCGGCTCAGAGACCGGGATAATTTCCCTGTCTTTCTTCTTTATTAAGGAGGGATTTGGTTTGGGTAGTAACTTTTCGATTTTAGTTTCCATCGCAGTTCTCATCGTTTTTGGGAATTATCTCTAATTTCTATTGCCTTTTTCAACATCTCTTCTGCCTCTTTGTATCTACCTTGTTCTCTGTAGAAATATCCCAATTCAAAATATATCTCATAATTATTCGGATTCAAATCTATTGCTTTTTTAAACATTACCCCTGCCTGCCCATAATTACCTTTATCTCTATAAAAATACGCCAAGTCCATATATCTCCTATCCTTGCCGACATCAATATAATCTTTATCCTTCAGTAAATTAAGCTTTATTACCTTTTTGGATAAGTTTTCTGGAGATTTTCTAACCACACTAAATTCGTCCTTATCGATAATCCAACTAGCCGATTCTATATTATCAGAAAAATATCTAACGTCTTTTTTTGAAAACATCCACTGATAATTCCCGTTCATAAATTGCTCTCCCATCCATATATTCCAAGAGAGAAACGGAAGGTAATCCGGCATATCTTTATCTATATAAAGTTTATCGTTTTCATTGATAGAACCGCTGCTTATCCCTAATTTAATATTGGATAACATCATCTTTAGATTAACGAATTGCCGGCCGTAGATATGCGTAATTTTATGCACGCAATAAATATTTAAAACAAAAATTACCGCTAACGCAGAATAAACTATTTTTTTTCTTTTTTTTGCAGCTCTTAGGAATTTATCAAATACAAAAATAGCAACTAAACTTGTAAGGGCATTAGATATATACAAATACCTAAACTGTCTTAAGCTAAATGCGAATTCATTAGTAATTAATCTGCAAAAAAATAATATATAAGTTGAGGAAAATATTAAAAAAAGGAAAAAACTTATTACTTTCAACTCCTCAAAATATTTCTTCCTTTTTAAATACAAGAGGCAAAGGAATAAAAGAATTCCTAAGAAAATAGCTCCTAAAAAGACGATTTCTTGTTTTCTTTCCATAATTTTAATTATGGGGCCGCCGAGTTCTATATTCTCTGCAACCTTAAGAGGAAAAGACAATAAGGGATAAATATTAACAATAATATTATTATATAATATACTATAAAGAACCAAAACGACGCTAGAAGCATACTTTCCCAATTTAAAAAGATTATTAATTTCAATCAATGGCTGGCTGTAAGTGTTTATCGATCTTGTAAATAAATAAAATAAGAAATAAAAGATGTATGTTACGCCTAATATTGACCAATTCGCCCTGATTATCCTTTTTTTATCCACTTCTTCCGTTTTTAGATATTTTATGGAAGAAAGGATAATAACTGAAAGCGGCCAGAGTACATAAGGCTCATAACAAAGCATTCCGCTTAAGAAAAACAATATTACCCCGCATAGCAAAAATAATTTTCCTGTTTTTAAAAACCTTATATAAAAAATAAAACCGGCTATAAACATACTAAGGCCGGCGATTATATAGATATGGTAAGACCAAAGGAGAATATCGAAATGAGTAAACAAGAAGGCGAACAGTCCTATAAATATAGCCGCAAGAACCCTGTCTCGGGAAAAATTTAAGGCAAATTTATAGAGAAGATATGCACTAAAAAAATACATTAAAAAGTTTGAAATATTAAATAAAATGAAGCCTGAGCCTACCAAGCGGTGCAAGAAATAATAATATAAGTGGGATAATGGCTGATAACGTATCTGGCTAAATACATCGTAGTTTAAAACATGCAGCCATTTGGCTGAGCCGGGGAATTCATTGAGATGATGAAAAAAATAAAACAGCTGCCAATAATCGCTTCGAGGAGGCGTAGAAAAATACGGTAAATAAACTGCCGAAAGCAGAACAAAGAGTATTAAAGCATAAGCGTGATCAAATTTTATTTTTTTATTTAAAAAATTTATTCTCATCTTTAAAAAGGCTTACCTGTCAAGCTCCTTCCCCCACTGCTTCCTGACCAATAGAAAAATGCACCAGGCACCTTATTTGTTGAGCAGGATAAAGTTGTACGATTTTTTCCTCTATCCTCCTAATCTTAATCATATTAAAAAATAATTCCTGCATATTTTTACTCTTTTTTTAATAATTAAAATAAAAAGGGTTAATAAAGTAAGCGTGGACGTAATAACGCAGATATAAAAAACTTTTGGAAAATAAATAAATTTTATTTCGTGATTCCCTTGGGATAAAAAGACCCCCCTAAAACATAAATTGACAGGAAACACTTCGCATCTTTTCCCATCTACGGTTGCCGTCCAGTTAGGATGATAAGTATCTGTTAATATAAGCAATCCTGGCTTATCGGATTTAGCTTCTATGACTACCGAATGTAAACTATAGGATTTTATCTCTGCCTTAACGTATAAATCATTTGGTAAATTTAAAGATGCATTGGGAGCCGCTTCCCCCTCTACAACTGCTTCGGAATTAAGTAATGAAGGATTATTGAGCATCCAATTGAGAGAATTTTCGGGACTGCTTGCTTTAAACCATTTGTAAACTATAAATGCGCGCGGAAAAACGGATAAATTCTGATAATTCTTAATCGGCCCATCTTGAATTAATCGCGTATTGGGTATATCTTCGTATCTATTAGAGAGATAGTTGCTTACCCCGGCAAGAGAATAAAAAATTTGCCTATTGCCTAAATTATCTGATATATCTTGGCCCGTTTGGGGATCCATTATTCCCGTAAACCAAAAACCCATATATTTACTTTGAGGTTTAGTAAAAAGACAATGGTCCTGAAACAACTGAAATCTTTTAATAGATAAACTTACTATTGATTTTATATCTTGAATACCATAAACTGCCGCGGAATTGGGGAAAAGTACGCCCCTGATGCCCATTACTCTAGATAAATTGTCATACTTTAAATTATTACAAGGAGAGATAAAAACATTTTGCCGTTCGGGGATACATTTGATGCCGGCGATTCCTACAAAAATCATTCCCGTAGAAAATAGAAATACAAATAAACCCATGCTGACTTTATTTTTTTCTTTCGTTAAAAAAACATAAAAAAATAAAAATAATACGGCAAGAAGATGATAAAATAATTTTATCATGCGGCCGATTTCATCATATCCTACAGTGACATGGAATGACATCTCAACAATAATAATTCCTGAAATTATAAAACCAAAACTGCTTTTATCCTTCGATTTCATCTTGAAGGCATAATAAATAGCCAAAAGCAATGTTATTCCTAATAATACACTCTCGAATATCCCTTGCCGCATAGAAAGTAAAATGAGATTATCATTAATTTCTGAAATATTTTTAAACGGTGTGTCAAAATGTTTAAGCTGATTTTCAAAATTAAAAATGCACAATAATATAATCAAAGTTAAGTATATTAATTTATTTCTTAGAGACTTATTGGTACCTACCAATTCTTGGTCTTGCGAAAAAATTGCCTCTAGGCCCAAGGCTGCCGCAAGGACTAAAGAAAGATTCCAAACTGGCCCTGTCCAACGGGGCGTCCATACCTGGTTAAAAACAGGAAGCCTGCCTATCCGACTTACAACTGGAATACCCATATTTTTTAATAAGATAAATACGCCAAAAAATAAAAAGAATAAATATTCTTTACGGCCCCACCATTTTTTTCTTAAAGACACTAGGATAAGAAAAATACCTGCTATGCCAATATAACCGCCTAAACAATCCCATCCCGCATTTACTGTAAAAGCAGAAATCATCGAACGCCATCTTAATAACTCCGGCAATAATATTGCCATGAAATTTACTAAAGAAGTAGGGGTTTCTACTCCCTGTGTTCCTCCCGGTGGATGCAAGGTGTAATATTGGGACACGTCTATTAAAAATGGCACAAAAAAAGGAGACGAAATTAATAAGGCCAAAAATATAACCGAAAAGAAAGCAGCCGTTCTTTTCAATATATTTCTATGTATATTAGCTACGTTTCTGAAAATATAATAAGTGCAAATAAAAATAAGCCCGTAAAAAGATACTTCCGGTTGCCCCGCTAATATTAAAAAAGATGTACCTAGGCTACAACAAAAAACAGAAAAAATATTTTGTTTACGATAAAATAATTCAGTGCCGATAAGCGCATAAGGCAACACCATGCCTACATTGCTCATCTGGGTAAGCGTAAGAAATACTGTCATTGCGCCTGAAAAACCATACATCATTCCCCCGGATAATGACGGATAGAAACTTAATCCGAATAATTTCAAGAAAATAAAAACGCCTATGGCGGCAAAAAATAAACGCCCCAGAAGGAAAAAGTCTCGATATTTCCAAGAAAAAATATTTTGCAGAAGCTGAAAAGGAAATAAAGAACGCGTGCTAAACATCTCTTGCACTACTGTGCCGCAGGCAATAAAAGGATTCCATAAAGGGAATGATCCGTTTTTAATTGCGTTCCCGATAAAAAAATCTATCGGTTCTTCGTAAGCCGCCGGAGAACCAATATCAACATTAAAAGTATTAGGATATTTTAATGGCAATTGCCATTCCTGATCCTTTGGTAAACTTTCAAACCATGGATAACGGGCAGCCATCGAAAGAGTTTTATTATAAAATATAATCGGAGAATACGCTGCGCAAATCAATAAAAGATAGATTACGGAAGCTCTAATTAAATCTTTTTGTAAATATTCTTTAAATATAAACAACTTATTTCTATCTTTTGAGCACCGTGTCATAATTGAATATCTATAATTTTATTTACTGGCTACTTTGTTTTTTATTATAATAATGAAATAAGTTAATAAAGATATTAAAGATAAACCTAATGCTACCTTAAAACTATCCGGAAAGTACTCAAATACGACAATATGTTTGCCTTTCTCTAAAAGCACGCCTCGCACAAGGCCATTTACTCTGTATATTTTACTTTGGTGCCCATCCACGTAAGCTTTCCATCTGGGATAAAATACATCCGTAAGCACTAATATGCCTGGCCTATTTAAAAATACGTCGGCTACCACTTTATTTGACCGATAATTTACTATACTTGCCTGTGAATTATCCGCCGAACCCGGCATGATGTACTCCTGGGGGACTTTTTCTTCAAGAATTACTTTATTTCTCGCATTAAAACCTAATTTAACAATCATTTTTTGGGCTTCGATATAGGAATCAGCATACTCTATATCATGAACAATAAAAATACGGGGCAAGCAAAAAGGATTCTCGTATATCTTAATTTCTTTATCATAAATAAGAGGAAAATCGGAATTAATTTTTTTGGGAGAAAGTATATATTTAACGCCTAAAAACGAATAAAACGGTAAGTTAATTTCTATTTCTTCATATATTGAAGGAGTAAAATTTTTATTTACATCGGGGAGGCCCGTAAACCATAATCTATCGGTGATAAAATTGTGGGGGGCTTTAAGTAAATGGTTATCAACGTAATTTTGGTAAACAAGAGGAGACATGGAATCTATATATCTTATATCAAAAATACCAAAAGCACTGGCAAAATTAGGAATCAAGATGCCATCCCCTCCTATAACCCTATAATAACCTTTTTGTTCTTCTAAAAATTTAATATAAGGTTGCTTTAGAAAAAGATTATGCCGATCAGGCATCCCTCTAGGCGAACTAACGTCAATCAAAATATTAGCTATTATGGCAATAATGCCTAAAAATTTCCAAAACTTCTTTTCTTTCATAAGCGCCCAAATCGACAAAATACCAAATAAAAAAGGAATTAATTTAAGTGTCCTCCAAAAAAAATCCATCCCCTGAGGAATATAAAACCAGAGTTCAAAAATCAGCAATAACAGGATGCTTAAAATAAAATTTTTTGTTCTGTTGCCTTTATATTTAGAGAATAAAAAACAAAGGGTTGACAAAATACAAATAGCAACAAAGGCCCCGGATAACAATGGCGGCAAAATCATATTCTTAAAATATAACGGGCCTTTTAAATTGACTAATTTATTAAAAAGCCCGGATTCCATCCAAAAGGAAGAAAGCGGATAATAAATTAGAATTATCACCAATAAGATTAGTGCGATTGCCCAACTGATTATTTTCTTATTTTTTGGTAAACCAATTATATTTTCCAATCCTATAGCTGCGGCGCAAGCCAAGGAAAACGTCCAGACTGGACCTGCCCAGCGCGGAGACCAAGCCTGGTCAAATATAGGCAAGCGCCCTATTAAAACCATCAAAGGAAAGCCAAAATTTTTTAACATAATCGAAAAGGAGAATAGGAAGAAAAAAAGGAAATATTTGCGGTATCGGCTTTTACCGTAAAAAAAACTTAATAAAAGTAAGAATGCCGGTAATATTCCTATATATCCTCCTAAATAATCCCAAACGCCGTTATGGGGAAAATATCTATAATGCGTTGGTAGCTCAAAAATATATGGCACTAAAAGACCTATAATAAACCCTAAAGGAGCAATGCCTTCTGTGCTACCCATAGTGCCGCCGGGAGGATGACAGTTATAAGAATGCAGGGTATACTCAAGAAAAGGCAAAATAACAATAGAAGCTGCGCATAATCCTAAAAAAATAACGAAAATAAACTTTAAAATATTCTTAAAAAATTCGGATATGCCTTTATTATCTATTAAAATTCTAAAAATATAATATGCGCCAGCCAAAAGCAAAACATAAATAGCAATCTCCGGCTGACCAGCCAAAAGTACCAAAGCAATAACAATAGAAGATAATACGAAATAATAAATATTATTTTTATTTCCGATCATTTTTTCAAAATAAAAAAGGGCCATCGGAATAACCATCGCCACATTGGCGAATTGTTCATTATTGATAAACCATACCAGGCTGCCAGAAAGCATATAACAGACGCCGCCAAAAAAAGACACATATGTAGAAAGCCCTATTGACGCTAGAAAAAGATAGGTAAAAAAAGCCGCTATTAATAATCTGCCTAATATAAAATAATCCCATGCCCAATAGGGAGAAATATTTTCTAATATCTGGTATGGGAAAAAAGCGCGAGTTGAATATTGAGCAGCTAAAGGAACTCCGCACCCCTGGTAAGGATTCCATAAAGGAAGCTGGCCTTTTAAATATAACTTGCCTATTAAACGATTGATAGGCTCCTCATAAAACGCGTTGGAAGCCAAGTCAACATTAAAAGTATTTAAAATATTCCTGCCGTTGTATCCAAGTTTATGGTAGTCCTGATTAGGGTAATATAGCGAGGATAATAAAGTTTTGCCAAAAAATACTACCTGGGCATATATAATAATTAGGATGAAGAGATACCCCAAAAAAACACCAAAGTTTCCCCTTTTTAAATACTTATACATTTTTTCTAAAGAATATCTGAAGATCTAAAATTATTCCCATTTTCCGCGGAGATTAGAAGATGTTTTACCTTTTTGTTGTGGCCAACGAATTTGATAAACGTAACCCGGCTCAAAAGAAAATAAATCAGTAATAATTAGCTGCGCCCCGGGAATCGATTTAACAAAATCCGAGACTAGTCTGTTTTCTTTACGAAACATTATATAGGCTATATCTTTATCTCTTTCAATAGTAGACCATATCTTACGGGGATCCGATTCTAAGGCAAAAAAATCTCTTGTTTCGATGTTCGGCTCTATATCATAGCATTTAAAAGGCAATAGTAAGGCAGAATATGCAAAATGCCCTTCAGCGAAAATAAGCCTATATGATGGATTCAGTGTTCTCTTCAGGCTCTCCACTGTAGAAAGTATTTTATATGTCGGGGAAAAAATTATTCTTTGGGTGCGCTGAATGACTTTTTTTATTAACGGTAGAGTAAAAAATAAAACAAGTGCGCATGTTAAGCACAATACTGCACACCTTAATAAAGTAAATTTACTAATTATCTTTCCTAGGTTAAGCTTACCCAGAAAAATAAAAAGATAGCCCAATAGCAAAAAATAAAGCGGGTAGGTCGGCGCAAGATGCCACATAGAAAGAGCGCGACTAAAGATAATTTTAAATAAAAAAATCCCTAAAAATAGTAGTATAATTTTTAAAAAATAATCTCCCGATATATCCGATTTTTTAAAAATGCGCCTTATTGTCAAAATCGCCAATACCCACAACGATAATATAAGCAAAGGGTCAGTATCCCAAAACCTAATTAAATTTTCTTTGATAAGTCCCAAGCTTCCGATTTGGCCATTCCTTATATACTCACTCCAGTATCCGCTAATAGTTGCGCTGAGTTCATAACGGTAGTAGTAAAGAAACCTTCCAAACCCGACGACAAAACCAAAAATACCCCATACAAAAAATATACTTAAGCCTCCTAATAATAATTTTAATGTTCTGGGAAAATATTTTTCCTCTTTTAATCTTAATTCCTTAACATCTTCTATGCTCGCGAATAATAGCAGTATTACAAATACTATCAGATTATCAACTTTAGCGATACCAACTAGCCCGCTTAATACCCCTAAAAGGAAATATACGCGTGGTTTTTTATGAGTGAACATTAATAACCAAGATATACCGACTATCAAAGGCAAAACCATAGCTTCAACCATAGCAGATTTACCGATCAGTAGACGGGAGGGATATAACGCAAAAAACAATGTAACGACGGCAGCAATTTTTCTGTTGCTGCATCTGCGGACAAGGTCAAAAAAGATAATATTGGCAATAATATTGAGGCCAATGTAAGGAAGCCGTAAGGCTGCGAGCGAAATACCAAAAATAGAGAAAGAAATTAACACGATTAACACGCTCAGCGCCCAAACAATATAAAGTCTGTCATGTGCTAAAGAATGCCATCCAAATAGAATAATGTCTTTTGCATTCATGCCATACGAGGCTTCATTATGGTTAACAATTTGGTAAGGGATTAAATTATCGAAGAGATCCTGTTCAATATGAAGCACGTAAGGAAGGTTGGCGATTAATAAAATTAGGATCGCAAGAATTATTTTCTTATTTTTCATTTTATTCTTTTACTTTGTGTGGAATATATCTTCTAAAATAACGTTCGCGATATTCTCTGCCAAAAGCCTGTTCCCTTTAGGAGTGCAGTGGCCGAAAATAGCAGCAAATCTATCAATAAACAGTTCGGCGTATTTGTTTCTTTTTAACGCTTCTTTAAAAAGATTCTCATTATCCACAAAAATAATGTTCTTGGCCTCAGAGGTATCAAAATAATTCTTTAGTTTCTCCACAGGACACAAAGGATATTGTACACATACTAATCGTATCTTCTTTTTAACTAAAATATTTTTTAATTGCTGATAATTATTACGTGTTAATGAATTATAGAATTTTAAACTCGTTTCTTTTACCTTCTGGAAATGCGCTGCTGCGGCAGTACCTTTTCCTAAATATTGATAAAGCTGCCCCAAGCCCGCATGCGCATCAGAATATTCTGGATCTATTTCCAAGGTCTTGAGAAACATCTGTTCTGCTAGAACATATTTCTGTTGACTAATATAACAATATCCCAAAGCAGTAAACGCTCCCATGTTTTGAGGATCCTTCTCTATTGCTTTTTTAAACATCGCTTCGCTTAATACATGCTTATTTTCATCTTGAGACAGTTCTCTAAAATACCACCCCAAAGAACTATAACCCTCTGCGCTATCCGGGGCTAGCTTTACCGCCTCTCTAAATACCTGTTCAACAAGCTCATGTTTTCCTGCAGGCGCATAACCATAAAACCCTAACTCAATATATAAATCCGCGTTTTTAGGATCCTTTCCTATAGCCTTCTTAAACATCTCTATCGCCTTCTCTGAATCTCCTTGATACACATATGTTCTAGCGAGTTTTATATACTCGACACTATCTGTTGATTCTTCTCCTTGGGCCCTTATAGAAGAATCCTTTAGGGTAGTATCATATATTTTATTCGTGTTTTTCTTAACAAAAGAGCCTGCGTCATCCCGTGTCATCTTTAAATTATATTCGCTGTTTAATTTAGCAACAATATTGAGATATAGCAATTTCATAAACTTAACTATTTTGAAGTTTTTAAAAAATAGGGTATTTTTATGTACATCGTTATATTTCACAAAATCACTGTGGTCATTTATACCCATCATCGCAATTACCATATCAGGATTGAATTTCTTCAGGTTATCTTCCAATTTTGTTAATATATCCATAGTTGTTTCACCGCATGTCCCTTCATTTATTACACTAAATTTAATTCCAATGTTGCGTTGATTCAGTATATTCTCCAGTTGTTTAGGATACGCATTTATTCCACCCATGTCAGTAGTAGATTCGCCTATACACATAATCCGGTATGCCCCTTTTTGCTTTATAGATATTCTATTTCTATGCTCATGTAATGACAGGGTTATAAATCCTCCTACGCGTAATCCGATTTCAAGTAAAACTGCGCATAAGAATAATCCGAATACTATAAGGATAACCTTTTGTTTAAAGGGTGTTTTAGGCATTACTATTATTGTTTATGGAATACTTCTCTTAATATCACATTTGCAATGTTTTCTGCAAGAAGTCTGTTACCTTTAGGGGTACAATGGCCAAAGTCGCCAGCGAACATATCTATAAAATAATCATTATAATTAGAGTGCCTTATGGCATTTTTGAATATTTCCTCATTATCAACAAATACAACGCCGTTTTCTTTTTTAAATATCTCCCGCAACAATCCGAGGCTGCGTATAGGATATTGTACGCATACAAATTTAATTCCTCTCGCATCTAAAATTCTTTTTATTTCTAGTAAGTTAGAGGCAGTTACAGAATTATAGTAACTTAGTCTCGCTTCCTCGGCTTGTTTGAAATATTTCTCTGCGTCTTCATATCTATTCAATTGCATATAAGTTACTGCCAAACCTCCGCATGCCCAATCATTCATAGGATTAACTTCGATGGCCTTTTTGAAGGCTTGCTCTGCCTGAGAAAATTGAGCGTTAGCGTCATAACACCATCCCAGCCCAAAATAGCTCATATCGTCTCCGGGATTAAGTTCGACGGCCTTTTTGAAGGCTCGCTCTGCCTGAGAAAATTTATTTTGTTCGAGATAGAAGTATGCTATTTCAGAATAGGCTCTACCATCTCTAGGATTAAGTTCGACGGCCTTTTTGAAGGCTCGCTCTGCCTGAGAAAATTGAGCGTTAGTGTTATAACACCACTGAGGTTCAAAATACCTTTGGCCATCTAAAATATTATTTTGAGAGATCTCATTAAAAACTTTCTCATCGCGACCAAGTTTTGCTTGATCATTATAATAGAAACCTAGAGCCATATATGCCTTGTAGTTTTTAGGATTAATTTTTAGGGCTTTTCTGAACATTGCTTCAGCCATATAAAATTGACGATTATATTGATAGATTCTGCCTAATTCAACATATTTTTCATCATCGTATGGGCTTAATTCTAAAGTCCTTCTTAACTCTTCTACTACATAGTTGTTGTTTTGCTTTTTCTCCTGTTTTTTATTTTCTTCACTTTGCACTTTGTTTTCGATATTTAATCCAATGAGCGTAACTAACTTATAGAACCTAAGAAAACAAAAGAATTCATTTATTTTTGAAGAAAACACTCTATTGTATTGAATGCGCACTCCTTCATCATTAATACCTGCCATAAGAATGACCGTTTGAGGTTTGTATCGATCAAGATCCTCCTTTAAATTTTTTAATATCGTTGAAGAATTTGTTCCGGGGATACCTTTATTAATTACTAAAAATTTTTTTTCTTTATTATAGTTATTTAAGAATACTTCGAGTTGTGAAGGGTAAGAATCACTTCCTCCCAGTGCCGTTGTAGATTCCCCCAAACACATAACCTTGTATATATCTTTTTTATTAAGGCAACGCCTATTTTTATATTCCTGCAAAGATAGAAACATAAAACCGCCTATGCGCAATCCTGTCTCAAGTAAAAGTATGCCCAGGAATAATCCGAATACTATAAGGACAACCTTTTGTTTAAATGATGTTTTAGGCATGTGTGATTCTAATCGGCTAATTCTTTTCTCTTGAATTTTTCCCGCCATCTCTCAATGCTGGCGAGAACTCCGCAAGAAGCTCCTAACCATAAAAAGGGTCGCATATAAAGTTCAAAGCGGCCGCCAAAATTATCGCTAAAAATAGCCTGGCAAAATGCATAAAACACAACTATAGACAAAAATGCCAGTAACGAAAGTGAACGCCAGCGAGGCCGAATGGTAAAAATTCCGCTAATCCAAAAGGTCCAAAAAATACGGTGCAGATTAATGCGCACTTTTTCTTTTGGCATAAGCAAGGCATCCCAAAATTTAAGAACGTTTAGGGCGGCCCTAGACCATTCTTTTTGCCCCCAATATGCTAAGAAAAAAAATACATCTAAATCCCGGCAATACCAAAGCCGCTCAGACATATTTGAATCTCCGCAGACTAACCACTCTATTCTGCCAGAAGGATTAAGCCTGACTATCTGCATCATCTGGAAGGATTTTGGATGAGGAGGCATTGTGGCTTTCGCACCCAAAAACCTAAGCAGTTTTGCTTTAAGCAAGCTCCTTTCCCATTTAAGAGGCGATTCTAAAGTAGAAATAATGGGTTGCCAATGTTTAAATCTCTTTTTATTTTCTATCATTCTATTTTCATCAAACCCCCACATATGCCCGGAATCGGTTTCCATTGCTCCGCCGAGAAACTCCTTATGCTTAAGGCCAGGATAAAAATATAAATCTAACTGCCCTAATACTCTCAATAAAGTGAATTTGGTAAATTTTAAAGGATTTGCACGGATTGCTTCTAGCGATGCATCCCAAAAAAGATTATCTGCTTCTAATAAGCCTATTTCCTGCTGGGCAAGATTAAAAGCAAACATTTGATAGCGATAGAAATCGATATCTTTTATACGGCTGGGCCATTCCTTAGATAAATATTCTTGAACTTTACGGGAAGCCATTCCGTTATTAATATCGAATTGCTTGTCTTTTGCACGAAAAACCCGCGTAAATAAAGACCATCCTTTATTATAATTAATCCCCCAATATCCGAAGTTCTTATAATAAAAAAAACCGGTTAAGTTATATATGGTTAAACATATCATTACAAACATGACTGCCGGTTTAATCCTGCGTTGCGCTAAGGCGCCAAAAAATGCAAAAACAGGAATTAAAATTAAGGTTTCCAACCGCACCAGGAAACACAAAGAGGTTATCAAAGATAAAGACGTAAGCGCACGCCAATTGGGATTCTTAATCCAATTAATAAAGGAAACTGCGGCTAAGAGTAAAAGCGGCACAAAAAAGGTAAATGTGGAAATATGATGGAAATTAACTGACATAGGAAGGTTTAAGGCTACCAACATTCCCATAGCAAAGCCAACTACCTTATGAAATTTATTTCCTAAGTAATAAGCTAATACCGCCATCGCCATCCCCAGGATATGAATTAAAATAATCAAAGAATAGGGGTGGCCTTCAAACAACAAATAAAGAATATTTTTAAGTATCGGGATTAAGGGAGGGCGAAAAAATATAGGAAATAAATCGAACTTCTCTGCGCTGGCCAATTGTAAACCACACACATCGTAGCTGTAGCCATCAATCCCATCATACCAATCATAAGCCATAAAGGTAAGTAAATGATTTACGAAAGCTGAGAATATAACAAGTGGCAAAAGCAAATTGGACATGAATCTTACACCGCGCTTCATAAAAGTAGATGTATCCCTGATCTATTAATTACAGCTTTGTTTTATTAAAAATTGTCTAGTTCTTTAGCTTTTTGATTTCTCTTGATTTACTTTCTTTACCAGCTTTTATGCTATAGACTTCGGCTAACCTACGCGAAGCATCATTATTATTAGGGTTAAGCTGGTTACATTTTTCAAAATGCTCTATCGCTTTATCATATTTACCTTGATTAGAGTAGACATTGCCGATAGTAAAGTGAACATAGTAATAATTGGGGTTAAGCTGAAGAGCTTGTTGATAATATTCTATCGCCTTATTATAATCGCCTCGATTAGAATATATATCCCCTAAGTTAACATTTATATCTGCTGACGCAGGGCGCAGCTTAAGGGCCTGCTGGTAAGATTCTATAGCTTTAGGATAGTTGCCTTTGTTGGAGTAGATATTACCCAAGATTGAATGGGCATCTGTTAGATTGGGATTAAGACGAATTGCTGCTTGGTAGCATTTTATAGCCTCGGAGTAACTACCTTGGCTAGAATAGATGCTGCCTAAATTCATATATATATCTAAGGATCCAGGGCGCAGCTTAAGGGCCTGCTGGTAAGATTCTATAGCTTTAGGATAGTTGCCTTGGGTAGCGTAGACATCTCCTAAACTACGATAGGTGTCCGCAGCAGAACCAGGTCTTAGCTGTATGACTTTCTGGAAAAATTCTATGGCTTTTGTATAGTCTCCTTGGCTTTGATAAATACTGGCAAGGGTAGCATAGTTATCTGCAGATTTAGGATTGAGTTGGATGGCTTTGGTGATGTATTCTATGGCCTGGGGGTAATTGCCTTGATTAGAGTAGATATTAACTAAGCTCATGTATATATCCGGGGATCCGGGGCGCAGCCTAAGGGCTTCTTTATAGCATTCAATGGCCTTATCGTAGTTGGCTAAGGCAATATGGGTATCGGCTAAACCTCGATAGGCTTCGGCAAAATCAGGATTAGCCTGAATTGCACGTTGATAATACTCGACAGCCTGGTCGTATTTGGTTTGAGCAGAGTAAATCTCTCCTAAGTTACGGTAGGCATCGGCATAGTTAGGACGCAATTTAAGGATTTGTTGATTATATTCAATGGTCTTGTCGTAGATATTAATTTTATTATAAATATCCGCTAAGCGAACATAAGCATTAATAGAACTCGGATTAAATTGAATGGCTTTTTCAAAAGCCTCTATTGCCTTATTGCAATCTCCTACTATATTATATATATCCCCCAACTCCATATAAATATCCGAATTATACGGATTAAGCTCTAAGGCTTTTTTATAACATTCTATTGCTTTATTATATCTACCACTCGTATTATAAGAAGCTATCAAATTACAATAAGGCCTAAGAGGAAGACAACCGACGCGAGTTAATGTTTTTTTATTAAAAAATTCTTCTCTAAGTTTTTGGATTTCATTTACCTTATCAACGTCACCTTTTAATGCATAGTATCCTGACATTGTGAACCACCACCACCGGCTTTCTTCTTCTTTGTCAATCATTGTTATCGGCGAAAATTGGGTTATCTTAAAATTTGTAAAAAACCCCTCTCTTTTTAACTTCTCCGCATTCCTCTTGTTATTAGATACATTAAATAAAGTAACGACAAGATATGCTATGCAGGAATACATTGCAAATAAGTAAATTAACTTAAAAGATGTACGATTGTTTTTATCTCTTACATACCAAAAAGGAGGTTGAATTAATTTTAGACGCCTTAATATATAAAAGGTTATTCCTAATACAATCAATACCAAAGGCAAGCAAACTTTTAACTTCAAGCCTAAGTCTTTTACCCAGAATAAAGAATCTAATATATATTTAAGCGCACCAATTCTTTTAAATATACCGGGTGTTCCTGCAACATAAACCCAATCAAGCCCGGCCATAAATTCTGAAATGACTAACAAATTCCACAGCACTAAGAATAACGATGATACAAGGGTAAGGTAAACAAAATATTTTTTTTGCAATACCTGTGCAAATAATAAAACAAAAATAGGAAATTCTGCGATCAAAAGCCTAGCCGCAGGAGACTCCCCAGCAGGATTAAAACTATAAATAAAAGAAGATAGCTTTAAAGCTAAATATAAAGCCAGGGCCCCAAAAAAGATATCTTGGTTTCTCCAATGTTTATTTTTAATCTTTTTCAACAAACCTATCATAAATAATACAAGGCCAAAAATACAGATGTAAAATACTGGCGAGGTGTAAAAAATTCCACGAAATGAATTAAAAAATCCATTGAAATGAAAAGATGCCCCGGGATTGTCTCCTACCCCCACAGATGAATTTACATTTTCTATCAGAGTATAGAAAAAAACAAATATATAATTTATCTCTTCTGTATACGGCCATACGCCATATTTTAAATAGTTATTTATAATTTTTAAGGTAAAAGGTAAAATAAACCCGATCAAAAAATATATGCCATTTTTCCAATTTATCTGCTTGGAAGAAACAAGAAATATATAGAATATAACTATAAAGGTGGACTGAAGCAATAGTTCTCTCCTGACTATGCCGCATAATGAAAAGAACAAACCGTATAATAACCAGTCCCGTTTCCTGAAATCTTTCATCAAACTGCAGAATAATATTGAAATGACGGAAAATAGACAGCCAACTATATGGGAATTCCCTGTTTCAAAAACCATATAATAAAAAAATGGAGTACCTAAAAATATTGCGAAGATAGACAATATGGAAATGGCTTGTGAAAAATATTGCCTACAGAGAAAATAAGTGAGCAAAAGAACAAGAAAACCTAAGGCGACAGTACTAAAAGACATCGCGCAGTTGGCAAGTTTATTAAAGCCGTAGCCGGTTAAGCTTTCCAAATTAAATTTAGTGGCTATAGAATAGGCGGCTTTCGCGTAGGCATAAAACGGCACCCAGAGGATAACTCCTCCGTGATTATGGGCATCGGGTAAATTATATGTTGGTAAGATGCCGATATCAAATTGTCCAGATTCAGAGCAGACCTGATTTACTACATTCATGTCGCCATCATCCACTATACTTGCAGTATAGGCAAAATAAATGGGCTCATCAGGTCCGTGGAAATTTACATCAAAAACAAGAAAAAAATATAAGAAAACACCGGCGATAGAAAAAGATAAAATAATTTTATTTATATTTTTCATCTCTTTATACCTTAACCTTTCTGATAAATATGCGGCAAATATCTTTTATCATGCACAAAAATGAACCGAAGCTAAACGTTTTTGATTTTCCTTTCTCTCGTCCTCTAAGATGGGCGGGTAATTCAATAATCCGGCAGCCATGTTTTGCTGCTTTAATCAAGCTTTCAGCAAAAAGAAAAGATCCGTTTGCAACCAAAGAAAAAGAACGTAGTTTATTTATGGGAAAAACTGTCAAATCGTTATAGTATTTCAAATTCAGACGAAAATACTTATTTATAATCCAAATATAAACCCGAGAAAGTATTCTACGTAAAAACAAACGGTTATCTCCTCCGATATGATAATAACTTACTACTGTATCTTGATTCAAATGTGGTAAACAGGCAATAAACTGCTCGGCAGAATTTTCATGGTCACCAGGAAACCAAGTAAAATATTCGCCTTTGGCAATACTTAAGGCATCACGATAGCAAACCCCAATCCCTAAGTTCCTATTATGCCGAATAACTTTAACTTGAGAATATTCTTTAGCTATTCCTTCTGCTATTTGCAACGTACGGTCGTTGCTGCCATCATCCACTATAATAATCTCTAGGTTCTTAACATACGTACTGAGACTCCTCACTAAATTCTGGAATGCGTTTTTTAGATTTTCCTCCTCGTTTAAAGCCGGGATACAAATAGAAAAACTAACATCTTTAACCATAGAGATTGTACTGCCCCCCCTATTGACTACTCTAACAAATCCGTATCTTTATACTTATTTACGTACAGCAATGTCTCTTCTAAATCAAACACATGATAAGCATGTGGATCGAATACGTTGGCTATATCTATATTTAACGATGCATAATAGGGATCTAGGGTAATCCTTTTCTTTATTATATTATAAAAAATATTTTCATTAATATAGTAATCAATCTTAACGTTGGCGTCTGTGCATGCTATTTTTTTAACGGGAAGTCCTTTTCTCATTAAACGCATAAAAAATTTATAACTTGAATAATTTTTAAAGGTACTATATCCCATATTCCAAACTAGCGGAACAAAATAGATTTTCTTTACCTTTTGGAAGTAATATAGATCGAAAAGATATTTAATTATTCCCCGCGGATCCTCTATCTTGATTTCGTCAATACGGACACCCTCTACGCCATCATTTTTAAATAAAGAACTAGTAAAATAGCGGTAATGAAATAGCTGTGTTAAAATTAATATAAATAAATAACATGGGATAAGAAATTTTATTACAAATACTTTTTTAACCATAGACATGCCTAATACTCCACAGATTATTACTAAAATGCTTACCGGCAGATATGCTCTGGCAACGTATGGTAAAGGAATCAAAACCATCGTCAATATAAATACTACAATATTAAAGAGCAAAAATATAAATAATTCTTTCTTTCTATTTCCCATTTCATCTTTGGACAAATGTGATATCTTTTTAAAAGACAATGCATTAAAGAAAAAGGGGGTTAATATACCCAAGACTAAAAAAGGCAAAAAGAATATGCCTTCAAAGTCTTTTAAGTAATAATAAAAATATGATAAATCTCCCCGGGGAAGATTTAAACTTACGGCATGGCGAAACTCACGTAAAAGAGATCCGAAAACTTGCGGGATATCCCTTCCTCCCCATTGCTTCAGGAAGGAAATGACATCTGGATTTTTATACTTATCAAAAAAAGGCGTGCTTACAATGATATCTTTTAGAGAAAAATAAATAAATAAAGATAGGGTGCCGATTATATAAAAAATAAAAAAATCCCCGTATCGCTGGTTTACTCTATAATCTTGATAAAATTTAAAACTAATAAAGATAAAAGATGCGAGAGATAAAATAATAACATGGTAGGAAGAAAAGAATACCAGAGAAACAAAAAAACCTAGCATAAAAGCTTTCTTAGGTGTTAAATTTTTCCAAATGCTAAAAAAATAAACTAAAAGTAAAAATATAAAAATCCCTAGTATTGTATGATATCCTGCAAAAGCATAATAAATTAAGCCTATATTTAAAAAAACCAAGCTTACAGTAAAGATACCAAAAAGAGGTTCCTTAAGTTTATAGAAGATTGCAAAAATCACGTATCCAGACATAGCCACAAGAAAAATATTAAATAATGAGTCTGTGCCCAGAGAAAGTTCTTTAAAAAAAAGATGGTTTTTAAAAATAGAGCAAAGAAAAGAAAAGTATCCTAGCCCCATTACAAAAAAAGGCTTTTCGCCATTATCAAAGGAAGAAAGATGAAAAAAACAGGCTATTGACCAATTAAGGATATCTCGCAAACTTTTTATTTTTAGCACACCTTCCCAAAATGTCTTTATATATGAAGAAGCCAAAATATACATTCTGCCCTCTGCTCCACCACCAAGAAGCAACAATTTATTTTGCGAAAAAATAAAAAGATTGAAATATAATAATGAAGAAATAAGGAAAAAATAAAATGTTATTTTGGTGCCCCTTCTAAGCAGCAATCTCATCGTTTTAACTTACGGGCAAAATATTAGTTACTGATTTATAAACTTAAACTATAACTATATAAAATTAACATGATGGGGAGGATTCTTTAATTCCCAAAGATAGCAGTTAATTTCATCGAGCCGACAGGCTTTTCTGCATTTCTGTATAGCCCATCTGCTATTTATTATATTCATAATTTCCTTGCGCCTCTTGCCTTCCCAGATTTTCCTAAAGCTTTCGTTGCGTATATTGCCGAAAACAAAATTTCTGCTTCCCAAAAACATATTGCAAGGATACACGTCGCCGCTTGCAGATACAAAAGTGGCAAAAGGTAACCCCAGGCACCGTTTATAATGCTTTTTTTCTTCTTCTAATTTATACATAGCATTCTTACGAAATACTACCTGAAAACCGCCTTTTGAATATTTTTGCAATTTTTTCTCGAGATAAAACAAATCGTTATACTTTAGATTAAAGTCCGTCCTGTTTTTGCTCTTAGGATGTTGCGAATAAGGCTTAACTATCAAATAATCTAAGCCTATATCCTTAAGCTTATTTGCTAAAATTGGGGCTTCCCAATAATTTTGTGGAATCAACAAAAATTGGACGCCAATATTACAGTTATATTTATTTCTATTTTTGATTCTTACTGCTTCTTTTAGGTTACTTAATACAATATTGAATTCTTGCTGGTTGCTTTTATGAATTAGGGAGTAAGTCTTTGGCGTGCCCGCATCGATACTTGCCCGAAACCATGAAAGATAAGGCAGCATCTTTGCGGCTAATTCTTTGGAAAACATAACGGCATTAGAAATAACCGCTACATCTATGCCTTTTTCTTTTGTAAAATGAACTATACTCGAAATATCTTTATGCAAAAGCGGCTCACCCTCCCCGGCATACATAATGCTTTTGACGCCATTTCTTGCCGCTACTGCCACAAACTTTTTCAGGCATCTTTCATCTAAAATATTGGGCTTGTATTTAATGTAATCGAATGCGCAAAAGATGCAGCGATGATTACAACCGCCAAAAAGTCCGACATCTATATAAATAGGATAAATATTCTTACCCTGAAGCCATTGGTATACCCGAGGTATATGATAAACAAGTTTATGGCTATCTATTCTGAATTTATCCATTCTCACCGTAAATCTCTTTTTTATATTTTTTAATCTTATTTACCCTCTCAATATCGCCTTTTAATGTAAAATATTCTATCATCTCATTCATAGAACCAATATTTTCCTGCTTTTCGAATTCAGCTGGCCTTATTATTTTCGCATTCTCAAAAAAACCATCTGCTTTTAGCCTTTCTACATTCCTTTTGTTATTATATATATTTAATGCCGTAATAATTGCGTATGCGGTAAACAGAAATATTGTAAAAAAAATAAATTTCTTAAAATATTTAAAGTTGTTTAAATCTCTTATATACCAGAAAGTGGGAAGAATTGATTTTGTAGAGAATTTTTTCATTATGTAAAAGGTTGCCCAAAAAACAACCAATAACAAAGGCAGGCAAAATTTTAATTTAAAGTTAAAGTCTTTTATACAAAATAAAGTGTTAAAAAGGTAATTTAAATTCTTAATTCTTGCGCTCAATTTAGGAAAACCTGCGACATATTTAAAATCTAGTCCCGCCATAAATTCGGAAATAACAAGGAGGTTCCAGAAAATAAAAATAACCGAGACAATAACTATAGCGTATCTGAAAAACCTTCTTTTGCTTTGTATAACTCTTGCGTACAACAATACAAAAACAGGAAGCTCTGTAAGCAATAGTCTTGCTCCTGCGCTACCTCCTCCCCATGCGTATCTAAATGAAATGATAAATATTTTTATAAACACGTATAAGGCTAAAACTATAAAAAAGAGCTCCTGTAGCTTCTTTTCATTTTTTATGTTATTGTTTCTTAATAAAGTTGCGACGGATAATATAAATCCCAATAAACAAATATAAAAAATAGGAGAAGTATAAAAAAATCCACGGTATGATGAAAAAGGGAGCTCAAAAAGATAAAAAGACCTGAAATTAAGCGTACCAAAATAACCCTCGTGGAATGTGCCATATTTTATATAGTCATTTATAATTTTTAAGGTAAGCCCGGGAATTACACCTAAAATAAAATATACAATATTTAACCAACTTGTTTTTTTGAGTATAAAAAGAACGGTAAAAAGAAAAAGAATAAAAATAAGCTGAAACCATAGATCTATTTTAATTGTTATACAGATGGAAAAAAATAATCCATACCAAAACCATTGCGATTTCTTCATATTGATTATATTGCTACAGAACCAGATTAAAAGAACGGAAAACATTGAGGCAATTATATTGGCGTTTGCTACTTCCAATAACATATAATAGAAAAAGGAGGTTCCTAAAAATAAAACCATGGTTGACCAAAAAGCAACTTTATTGGAGAAGAAAGCCTTGCAAAGAAAATAGCTAAAAATAAGAGTAATAAGTCCGAAGATAACCGTACTAAAAGACATCGCGCAATTGACAAATTTATCAAATCCATAGGTAATTAAACATTTGGGATTCGTGTTTTTAGCTAGAGTATAGACGGCTTTGGCATAAAGATAAAATGGCGCCCAGAGGATAACTCCTCCGTGATTATGGTAATCGGGTAAGTTATATGTCTTGGAAACGTTTATTTTTCCTGAAGGAAAATAGAAAGAATTATTGGGGTCTACATTATTCACCACATTTAAATCTCCGTCATCAACAATACTGGCCGTATAAGCAAAATAGATAGGATCGTCAGGGCCATGGAAATCAGGGTTATAAATTACAAAAAGATAAAAGAAAAATAATACTAAAATTATAGTTATAATAATTTTTGCCTTCATATGGAAATTAATTTATTTTTTAAAAATCTTTAATCTCAACCGAGGTATGGCCGAAGGCCTGAAATCTATTTGTTTTTATCTTTATATCGCAGGGATTGCAATCTCCGAACTCTTCACATTCTCTAAATATATCCTCTATTTCAAGATCAGGGTCTAACAAGTTTCCGATAGATGGAAAATTTTTATAAAGGTCGTGGTGGCATCTATAGATATTACCATCCGGGCCGATAATCAACTCGGTTGTACGGCATAAACATTTCTTTCGTCTACCATTACCAACGGCATCGGGATAAAAGTAAGCTCCGTAAATTTTGCCATTAAACTCTCCTAAAAACTCTTTAGTCCTAAAATCAATTCCTAAATTTTGACATTTTTCTTGAGCCTCTAAAATCTCTTGTTTAAATTTAGGGTGCAGTATACCGAAAATACCGATAGAGAAACCTGCTCTTTGCATCTTCGATACCTTTCCTATAAGTTCTCCTAAATCCATATAAAAAGGGTGATAACTTGCCCTTATACCAGGGTAAGGGGCGTTTCTACATAATCGACTGGGATTAATATCTTTAATAAATTCATTAACATCAAAAGAAAGGTTGGTTAAAATATCGATATTTAAATCTTCCTTGAGGTTTTTAATTATCCAGATAAAATCCGGATGCAAAGCTGGTTCTCCGCCTTGCAGAGTAAGCGGCAAGTCCGCAGAGCAAATGATACGGTTGAGCATCTCAACCCATTTTTTACCTGAAATAATAGGTTTTTTTAATCCGTTGCCGCCACCATAATAATTTATGCAATAATCGCATTTTAAATTGCACCCCAGAGTCAAAAAACAGGCTATGTAATTATACCTCTGAGGTAACTCTATTTCTTTTAAGCTCATTTTCGATTCTTTCCTTAACATCTTCGGGGGCAATGTATTCCATACATTGCCTTTCTTGGTCGCAATTCGGTTTAAAACAGGGTATACATTTATAGGCTACTCGGGGCACTAAGAATGAACCGCAGTCATACGGGTATATTTCTCTATGAGAAGTGGGTCCAAATAAAGCAATTACCTTTTTATTTAATGCCAGGCTGATATGTAATCCTAACGTGTCAGCCGTTACTATCAATCGACAGGAATTTATCCAATCAATATATTCATAAAGGCTATCTAATCCCTGCTGCCAGGATATAGAGTATTTTTCCTTAATTAAACCTTCAAGGCTTTCCCAATAAACCTTGGGCCAGGCCTTGTTGGTCCACTTCTTACCCGTAGTCCAATTAAGACCTATATCATACTTCACCTCTGATTTTGGTTTATAACCCAGGGCATAGCCCTCACTATTCCATTTTTTTCCTAACGCCTCAGCTAAAATTTTTTGCCAACAATCTTTATTTTCTCTTCTTTTATTAATGTCTTGGGTAAGCTCAACCAATCTTTTGCAACCGGTGTAACAGCTTTGGATATCCTTATCTAATCCATTAAATCTAAAACCAAAATATTCTTTTGCTGCCAAAGAATCCGCAAGTAAGCAAATTTCTGGTAGTTTTTCAAGATTAACTATAATATCAAATTTTTCTTTTTTTAGCTGGCTTACAGCACTAGAATCATAAACCCAGATTTTATTTATATACTCATTATACTCTAATAAAGGCCGGGCTTTCTCATCTACAAGCCAACTGACATGGTCGTCTTTGAAAAAATGTAAAATAACGGTTGTCCTCAAGACATCGCCTAAGCTGGCAATCAAACTCAGTGAAGAATCCAGAGTTTCTGAATATCCCAATTTAATGATTAAAACTTTTCTCATCCTTTTTGATTTTCGTGCCTAAACCATTCCTGTTTTAAACTTCTAATAAATATACGTAGTAATTTCCAAAAGGTAGTTTTGGTAACATATATCTTTTTTCTCAATATGGACATCTTTGTTAAACAATAGACCAAAGTAAATAAGATGTTATGCGGTATATAAATCAAATGGTGCACAATTAGATTTCTAAAACGAGGAAACACCACTGCTACCGCACCTAAAACAGACAAATTCGCCTGGGCAATCTTTTCTTTCTTGCTAAAACAGCTAAGAAGAGACCTATACTCGTATGATGTATGCATCTTCTCATAATCTGGCTTATAGAATCCCATTTCAACAGCATATTGACCTAATTCAGTCTTTGGATAAGGATAAAAGATAGGAAATTCCGCCCAGGTAACCTTTGCCTTAATTGCTAAGTCAATAGATTCTATATCGTTATCAATACTTGTACCGGGCAGTCCTAATATACAGTTAGTAAAGGTATAAATTCCATATTTATCACATAAACGATGGGCATTGATAATCTGCTCATCTGACATCCCGCGTTTAAGTATCCCATTTCTTATATCCGGATTACCTGCCTCTATAGACATACTGATTGTGCGACAACCTGCATATTTTAGTAATTTTACCATATCCTCAGTAAGTAAATCCGCGCGGGTTAAGATAAAAAAAGGAAGATTTACATATTTTTTATATTTCTTAGAAAATTCCTCCAACCAATCATCTACTCTATAAGCAAAAACATCATCATAAAACTTAACGCAACTTAAAGGCCATCTTTCTTTGACATAGCGAATCTCATCAATAACATAACCTACGCTATGCCTACGCACTATTTTACCTTTACCTGCATAAATCTTTCGCCAACTAGGATTGAAACAATAGGTACAATCATAAGAACAACCGCGGGAAGTAATGATGCTTTTAAGGGGATACCTTCCCATAAGAGTATTATTATATACCAAATCATAATCGGGAAAAAGTAGGGTATCTAAATCTTCTACTAAATTCCGAATCGTAAATCTATCTCTGTTGTTGCGGGTAACAATATTGGGTATATCATCCACCGTTCTTTTAGCTGAGAGCGATTGCAATAAATCTACAAAGGCACCCTCACCTTCACCTACACAGATCGCATCTAAGCTGTCTTCGTAAATTACCTCCGGGTAAAATGTAGGGTGTGGTCCACCCATAATTGTAAATATATCAGGAAATTTTTCTTTTATTACACGATTTAATCTTACATAATGTTTTGCCTCTCCCGTAGAAGAACTATATGTAACAACCTCGGGTTTTAATTTAGCAACGCATTTTAAAGGATCTTGGGAATTCGTCTCACATAAATAAGTCTTATGTCCTTCTCTATAAGCAACAGCAGATACTGCACACAATCCAATGGGAGCTAAAAAGTTTTCACTTTTAAAAATGAATAATATCTTCATAGATTTTTATATCTCTACGCACAGCTGAACCATTCCTACTCTCGAAGACAGATTTTTTGTTACATTTAAAATTTTATAAAAAGAGGCCGGGATAATTTCTCTTTTAGTTGCCATAATTTATTAATTTTGTTATTAAGATTTTGGTTGTCCTATAAGTTTTAAAAAGGGCATGGCAAAAGATAATTTTCTATGCATTCTAATATTCATCCCAAAGTCGTCACAACCACGCCAGCAACCAACTGAAGCGTTTGGTTCATTGCCAATAAGTCTAAAATAAGAACCTTCTTTTTTAAATCGCAGAGTTTCTCTTCTGAACTCTTTTTGTTTTTCCGAATTCCATATCTGACCAAATTTTTGTTCATATATATTACCTACGGGAATGCGATGGCTCTTTAAACAAGAATTAATTGTGCCGTCGGCATTAAGCCTCGCAAATAACCATCCTGCATAACAGGGGATGGTATCGATAATATCTTTATCATAATCACCCTTAGATGCATCTTCAGAAGATATTTTTCTTATGAATTCATCAAAATCAAAGAGTAGAAAACCATTATTATTTTTAAGGACCCTGTTTAAATTAAAAATTTGTTTTCTTTGCTCATCAGATAATAATAAAGAATCGGTATAACCAGATATCGCATCAACAGGTGCAAAACTCACAGCATTTGCCTTAACTTCTTGGGCAAAATCCACCATCAGAGTAATCTCTTGATAATTTAGATTAGTAATTACATTATGAAGCCTTAAGTAAGGTAGATTTCTTTTCTTCTTTAATGAAGATAACAATTTCAACATATTTTTTATTCTATAAAACATATCCTCATCCTTATTAGAATGAATCAATTTATAGGTCTTGGCTGTTGCTGCCCAGAGGCTAATGGTTAAATAATCCAATTTTATATTAACTAACTCTTTTATTATTTTCTCATCAACGAGAGTAAAATTAGTATGCACTTGGCAGAGCATTCCTTTTTTCTTGACGTATCTTAAAATATCCATTGCCTGGGGGTGTATCAATGGCTCTCCGCCGCCTGAAAAAATAATCCTTCTTGTTCCCATCTGGTAAATCTCATCAATAAATTTTTTAATAGCTTCGTATGGCAATGTTTTACTTTTAGTTTGAGGGTCCATTTTTTTTTCTCCTAAAAGCGGAGAATTACACCAGCAGCCAACACAATTGTTATTACAATTATTGGTTAAATCAATCTGCACCCAATCCGGCCCTCTATAAGCGCGCTCTTTACTTCTTATCCCTTTTATAAATAAGCAATAATTAATGAAGGCTCTGGGGTTAAATTGCTCAAAAATCTTTTTGACTGTAAAGAATAAGCCATATTTCTTTAAGTAATTTAAAAAGCTTATTGGCATATTTACTTTTTTAAAATTAATATTTACCCTAGAAGTTTCTTAACTTTTCTTTTCCTGAACTCTTAACATTAAGACTTAGCAATAATTAATTAAACCAATCTGCATTTAAAAGCCGGGATTAAGAAAAGTAATTCTTATACCACGATTGGAACATAATATATGTACCGAGTTTCTTATGATTATCATTTTTTCTATTAAGATGATCATCAAGAAGTTTTTTTATATAAAGATAGTTAAACATATTCTGTTTATGAATAAAATCCTGCGTAAATGAGGCTTCAACCAAGTTAAAAAAGTTTCTGTCCATTATCCATTTTGCAAAAGGTATGGCGAATCCTCTCTTGGGACGGTTTATGCTTTCAGAAGGCAAACTTTTATTCATTACATATTTAAGCAACCGTTTCTGAAAAATCAACTCCGTAGGCAAACTCCAAATAAATTCAACCAACTTATGGTCCAGATAAGGCGCGCGTATCTCCAAAGATGAAGCCATGCTGGCCCTATCTGCTTTTACTAATAAATCATCAGATAGATAACTAGAAATATCTAAATACTGAATTGCCTTTAGGGTATTATTAATTCTTTTACCAGCGAATAAAGATTCAATATAGTTTTCTAGTAGGGCCCTGGATTTTTGTTTTTTAAATTTTTCATTATAGAGATATTCTTTATCTGAATCTGTAAATGAGCCCATCCAGAATAAATGGCGCAAGCAAGGATTTTTTAAAAATTGACCCCTTAGAAATTGTTTTAATTTAAAATCAAGACTAAAATATTCAAAAGAAACCGGCAAACAATTAATCAAAGGAGTTACTATGTATCTTTTAAATACCCCTGGTAGTATATGATAGAGGCCCATGTATCGATGGGCGCGATAAGTGGGATACCCCATAAATAATTCATCTGCCCCTTCTCCAGATAAAGCCACTTTCATAAACTGGCGAGAAAACTTACAAAGTAAATAAGTCGGAAAAATAGATAAATCAGCCAGTGGCTCATCCATCATTCTGGTAACTTCTGGAAAAATATTAATTAAGTCTTTTAATGTAAAAATATAGTGATGGTGCTGTGTACTAAAATAATGCGAAACCTGCTTAGCATATCTGGATTCATCAAAACTCTTATCCGCAAACCCTATTGAACAAGTATTAAACATTTCGGAAGACAAGCGACAGGTCAAAGCAGTCAAAGTACTAGAGTCGATACCGCCACTTAAGAATACGCCTAAGGGCACATCACTTAATAAATGCTCTTTAATGGATTCTTCTAAGAGATATCTTAATTCTTCTGTTGCTTCAGGAAGAGACGGATTTTTGCTATTTTCTATCTCATTCAAAGTCCAATAGGATTTAATGCCTATCGAAGAATCTTTATAAATCAAGAAATGACCTGGTTTTAATTTAAAAATACCCTTAAAAATTGATAAAGGGCTAGGAATATACTCTAAAGAGAAATATAAATCAACTGCTAATGGTTCTAATTCTTTAGTAATAAAGGGGAGCTTTAACAGGGCTTTAAGCTCTGAGGCAAAAGCAAATATTCCATTATTACTAAAGTAGTAAAGTGGTTTTATGCCTAATCTATCCCGGGCAACAAATAATATTTTTTTCTTTTTATCCCAAATAGCAAAAACAAACATCCCTTTAAGCTCTTTTAAGCAATCAGTGCCTAAGTCTTCATAAAGATGAATGATAACTTCTATATCTGTTTGCGAGCGAAATTTATGCCCTTTTGCAATTAGGCTTTCTTTTAATTTGTTAAAGTTATATATTTCTCCATTGCATATTAAAACTATATTTTTCTCTTCGTTATATAATGGCTGGGAGCCAGTAATTAAGTCAATAATGCTCAACCTTCTAACTCCTAAAAATAAATCCCCTTCCAAATATTTCCCTTCTTCATCAGGTCCACGGTGAGATAACGAATTAAGCATTTCATCAAAATAAATCTTATGGTCCTTATAAACTATGCCTTTTACTCCACAAATTCCACACATAAACCGTATCGTTTTTAATTTAATTTTTGCAACATCTCATACAGACAGGTGGTCTTTCTTTATTTATAATTTTTCTCAATATTTTATAACTTTTGCATCTCCATATCTGTTCCAAAGAGTCTTTTTTTATATTGCCCAATTTGCAGCTAAGGAAAAACTGACATGGTATTATATCTCCATTATAGTTTATAAATAATGAATGGGTTATAAAAATACATTTGTGGTATCGATGAGGAAGTGAACAGTACCAGTTTACTAATTGCCTTTTGTTTAAATGGGGTTTAAAGTAAACAAAATCCCTATAGTCATGGGAAATATTTTTATGCATTCTAACTAAATCATTAGTAAAAACTTGATCAAAAAATCCCTCACTTATAAAGGTTGAGGGAGAAAAATTAAAATGTTTTACTTCATTATTTGTTGAAAGATTATATTCATTACGACTTAGAAAATTAAGTTGTTCTATCTTGATACCATCTATACCTAAGTACTTCAGGCTTCTTATCATTTCTTGGAGTATAGCTAGATTCTCCGGTAAAGGAATAATACTAATCAATACTTTTGTATATTTATTCCTTTTTCCCAAGAAAAATTCTAAATTTTGTTTCAACTTTTTAAAAGCACCTTTTACTCCAGTTATTTCATCATGAACACTTTCCAAGCCGTATAAAGAAAATATCAAGACATCCACTTTTAAATTTATCAATATTTTCATAATATTTTCATTCATTAAAAACCCATTTGTAGTAATCAAGCATCTAAGCTGGTTTTTCTTAATGATTGATATAATATCTAATAAATCATGCCGCATGAATGGTTCTCCACCGCCAATATGTATTATTGGTTTATAAATTTTAGTTTTATAAATAAATTCTCGTATGCATTCAATATCTAATTCCTTTCCATTGATATCTTGATTATGCATTTGATCTCTATAAGAGCACATTTTGCAATAAAAATTACATCTATTAGTGATCAACATATTTATTGTTAGAGGAAAGGAGGTATGACCGCGGATAAGTAAATTATAAGACTCTCTTAATAATTGCTTAATTGAAAAAATATTTCTATATAATTTCAATTGATTAAGATAAGAGATAATATTAACGTTCATTTAGTTGAAAACGAACCGGCTCTGGGCACTCATACATGGTCTGTTCAGGCAAAGCAGTAAAATGAGCACCGCCAACTATAATCTTTACTTTAGGATCAAGTCTTTTTATCAACGACATTAGTCTCAAAGATTTATTTACGAGAAATGTAAAATGTATACTTACTCCAATAAATTTTGGATTGAAAGAAATAATATATTTAGCACACTCTTCCAGGCTGCCAGTTTTGTATGATAAATCTACGACCTCTGTATCAAACCCTGCCTTTTCCAAACTAGAGGCTAAATACAATAAATTCATGGGTGGTCCGTATTGGCCTACAAAATCTAGCAGACCAAAGTTCTCTTTTAGGGCAAAAGGGGGCCGGTTAGAACAATATCGATTTCTCTATTATCCATCTACCTCCAATGCTCTTTTTAAAATAATGATTTAAGCATTTTGTCTAAATAAATGTTATAGTCCTTAGAGGTTACAGCTTTTTATTGCGCAAATTCCACACATATTTACTTACCTTTCTTTAACCACTTATCAAACCATTGATAGGCCTCTTCGTGTATTTCTTCAGGAAAGCCATGCCTTCCATCAAAGACAATACTCTTCAATCTATCTTCTGCTTCAAAAATAGCATATATCTTCTTAAGCGATTTATACGCATCTAACATCCCTTCTATAGAAAAAATATCGTCTCTTTTACCATGGACAATGAGAAGAGGCCGGGGAGCGATTAAAGAAAGAGCATCTTTACAGTCTGCATACTTCCATACTCCAGGTAACCATGTTGAGGGTGGTTGAAGAAGATTAGTATTTTTGATTACAGATTTATAGCTAGTTACATAACCAGAAATCACCACAACTTTTATTCGCTCATCTAAAGCAGCAAGATAAGTAGCCCTTGCTCCACCTAGAGAATGTCCGATACACCCTATACGATTGGGATCAACTTCCTTTCTGGTTAATAGATAATCAACTGATCTTATATCATCCCAGATAATCATCCCGAATAAGTTTTTCCCTATCCAACGCCCCAAATAATCTATTAAAAACTCGTTTATCCCACTCCTGCGGCCAAAAGACCTGGCATCAATCGCCAAGGTAATGTAACCCCTCTGGCATAATTCCTTTGCATATAATTGATTTGGATCACTACCGCCAATACCAATTACCCTATCTGCCCCAAAATAATGCTCTCCAGCGTGTTCGTGCAAGGCTATAATTGCCGGGGCAGGAAAAGAAATATTTTTGGGGATTAAAAGGTATCCAGGAACTGATATGCCTGGCTCACTATCAAAAATTATTTCTTCCGTAATATACTCACCACAGTCTACTTTTTTAATTGCCCGGGTGTTCAAAGGTGACTTCTTCACAGAAGAATAACCCATTAATTCAAAAATTTTCTCCCGCAGTTTCTCAGTATGCCTTATTTTTTCTTTTCTACTCTTAATTGAATTTATAGACATAATTTGATTGGAATTCAGCGCTTGATCTTTAATAGTTTTAAACGCAGTAAATGATTCCGTTCCTTCATTCTCATATTCTTGCAAATCAATTCTATCTGTAACACGGTTCAGAACTTCCTCAATAAAAGGAAGTATTTCTTTTCCTTTGCTGCTTTCTTTTATATATATTTTTAAATCATTTAAATCTTTAGATAATTTCTGAAAGTCTGCTACTGAATAAGAAACGGAATAATCGTCTAAGCTATACTTTCTTATTATTTCTATAAGACGGCCTAATATATCTTTTTTGTAACTTGTCATTACTCCCATAACAATATAAATGGTAATTAATAGCACAATACATATTAATAAAAAACCCGATGGCTTCTTCATTTTTAATTTAGATTAATAGAAATGGCTATAACTTTTTTTAACTACAACCTTAGTCACGTCAATTTGTTACCTTATAAATCCTTTTGTAAATATAATATATGATGTCGCCTGTGTCTGGAAGAACACTACCCACTAATTGAAAATCTGATTTAGAGTTTTCTAGGGCCCTAAGTAGCTGTTCCCATTTAATAGGATGTTTTGCTTCAAGATAAATAGTCTTTTGAGAATATTTTCTCAACAAAAATCTGAATTCCTCGCCTCCCGGCCACTGGAGAGAGCTATCCAAAGGTAAGGAAATTAAGATAAAATCTAAAGAATTAAAATTTTCAAGAAAGCTTGCATGCTGCTCTGTTAAATCTATGGGGTCTAAAGACCTATCCTTCAGCTTCAACCAATAAAGTACCTCAAAACATCCGGGTCTGTCATTACAAATAATTGAACCTATTTTAACTGGTTGTCCGAAAGGCTGATGCGCTTTTATGATGTTTGCCACTTCATCAATTTTAAGATCTAATTTATGAAAAGACCCTACTTCATAACCGGAACCAAAACCGTTTCTACCAAAAATCTTAAATGGGCCAATAGAAATATCCCTATATTTATAATCACCGTAAGAAAGGATATAAAACTGTGCCAAGGTAAAACTAATTATTAGACATAAAATAACAAATTTTATTTTTTTGCTTTTTATTTGCCCAATTCCCCAGGCAGTTATAAGAGCCATAACTGGTAAAATTGGCATTAAAAAGCGGGAGTGCTTTATAGAGAATACTAAACTAAATAATAAAAAAGGAATTATTAACCAAATTAAATATATCCCTTTATATTTAATCTTTTGTTTTAAGAAAAATGGAAAAAAAATAAAAAATACTGAAAAAAGAAATGGCCTCAAGGAGGAATAGAATAAGCACCATAGATGAAAAAATATACTATCAAAGGAATATTTCTTCTCCCAGGGGAAAATTGATGATTCTAAGTTTTTTTGTTTGCTAAAAATATGCACTTTGAGCTGACCTACTGCATCCCCGATTTGATGACCCCACCATACAGAGGCAATTAAACCAGCCACTATTACAAAAATAACTATATTCTGTAATTGTTTTGATCTTATGGGAGGCGGTAGATTTTCTCTCCCTGAGTTTGTAAAAGTTTTATACAAAACCCATAAAAGAGGCCAGATAGTAAACAATATAACCTGTCCTTTAATTAACATCGACCATCCCAAAGAAAACCCAAAGAAAAAACTATATCTTCTATCTTTAAAGTAATTACATTTTATAAGAAACAGGATGTTTAAAGTTACCATAGCGGTCAGAGGAAAATCTAATTGAAACTGACGGGAACTCTCAAAAATAATGGGGTACATAAAAATAATAAATGTGGCTAGCAGACCCACAAAATCAGAATATAATAATCTACCAATTAAATAAGTAGATATGAGTAAAATAAAAAGGTAGGGAAATAAACTTAACTTGGCAGCAAACAATGATTTTCCAAAAAGAAAACACATTATCGAAGCAATTAAATTAAGACCATTTGGCCAATAAACACTGCTGTATCTTACGGGGGTTCCCACTAGCTTTATTATATTTATTATTTTACCCCATAAAGAAATATTGCTTTTAATGATGTCTGAGGTGTCATAAAAAAATTTAATAGAAAAGAACAGATGATTTTGGGAATCAACGCCGTTGATAGAATTGCTTTTTCCAAGCCAAATATAATTACTTGTTGCCATAAACAAAAAAAACAATAAAAATAATATAAAATATGGATGTAACCACTTATTCATTTCAATTGTTTATCTTTTTCAATAATATTTTTTATAGAATAGGTAAGCGTTCCTCTGCTCTCATAATATAATCTAATTGATATCTCAGCGAGAAAACCCATTAGAATAAATTGAAAACCAATAATAATAAAGATCGTCATTATAAATATCAACGGGCTTACCCATGCTCCTGCGAAGAATATTTTTCTCAAAATTATAAAGACAGCAGTAACTGAGCCTAGAAATATTAAAATAAGGCCGCTTGTGCCAAAAAGATACATAGGCTTATTTAAGTAGCTATTAATAAATTCTGCAACAAAAAAGTCCAAAATTACCTTGGGAATGCGCATTAAATTATACTTCGATTTGCCGAAGGATCTTCTCCGATGCGAAACTTCTACCTCAGTAATCAAAGCCCCTCTTCTGGAAGCGTATATAGGGATATAGCGATGCATTTCACTATATAATCTGATCTGATTAATTGCATTCCTCCGATATGCTTTAAGACTACAACCGTAATCATGAAGTTTAACCTTAGTAAATTGAGCTATTAAAAAATTAGCAATATAGGAAGGGAGTTTTCTTGTCAAAAAAGAATCCTCCCTTTTTCTGCGCCATCCACTAGCTATGTCATAACCCTCTTCTATTTTAGCTAGCAATTTTGGTATGTCTTTAGGGTCGTTTTGTAAATCAGCATCTAAAAAAACTAAGATCTCGCCCTTCGAATAGTCTATGCCTGCTTGTATAGCTTCTGTTTGGCCAAAATGTTTTGTAAACTGGACTATTTTCGTTTTGGCATTGTTATGAACAATATTTTTTAGAATATCTAGACTATTATCTTCGCTGCCATCATCGACATATATAATTTCATAATCCTTTACTAAAAAATTTAATACCTCGGCAAGACCCTTTTGCAGAATTTCCAGATTCTTTTCTTCGTTATATACAGGAATTATAATTGAGATCATTTTTTATTCTCCTCATAAAAGCACTTTTCTTTTTTAACTCCTTAGATAGCTAGAAATAAGTAATATAAAATATAAATAAACCTAAAAATGACAAGTTTAATTAGGCTGCATCTTTTTTGTAATCCTTAGCTTGAATCATTTTCTTAAAGCCAATTTATAAGCACTTAATAAGTTTTCTGCAGTAGCTGTCCAGTTATACTTATCTTCGGCTCTTTTTCTTGCATTGCTTCCCAATTCTTTACGTAGTTGTTCATCTGACAAAAGTTTTATTATGCCCCTAGATAGAGAATATGCATCTCCTGGCTTGGTTAATATTCCACATCCATTAACCATGTCTCGTATTTCTCCTACATCACTGGCAACTATGGGTTTTCCCGAGGCTAAATACTCTGCTATTTTTAATGGGCTTTTGCATCTGGTTATCTCATTATCTTCAAAACAGGCGACGGTGATATCTGAGGCGGCAATGTAGCCAGGAACCTCATCGTGCTCAACTGCGCCCGTAAAGATTATTTTTTGATCTAATTTTAGTCTTTTAGCTAAAGCTCTCAATTCATTGGCTTTTACCCCATCACCCACAATCATAAAATCTGTTTCTATGCTATTTTTTACAAGAACACAGAATGCCTTAATAAACATCTCTGCGTATTGTGCGCCATTTAATTGGCCTAAATATAAAACAAGAGGGTGAGAGATATTGTATTGCCTCTTTATCCTTTCACCTGAAATAGAAGGATTGAACTTCTCTAAATCCACACCCACAGGAACTAAAAAGATTTTATCTTCAGCTACACCAAAACTTAAACATAAATCCCGCAGGCGATCGCTAGTTACAGAAATTGTATCTACTATGGTGGGGATGACTTTCTCAAAAGTTCTTATAAAAAATCCTACGGGCTTTGAGGGTAAGCTGGTACAGTCATAATAAATCATTTCTTCCCAATCATCCCAATCATAGTGGATGGGCTTATTTAATCGCCAACTGCTAAATAGACTGGGAAGCGAAGCATAATGAAAACACTTCTGAAAGTGGATGATATCCGACCAGTGCGCCAATCTGGATAAACTTAAGCAATTTCTAAATAATAAATTAAGGCTTGCCTTGCGGGGAAAAGGATAATAGTCAATCCCATCTTTAGAAAAAGGTGCATCAATTTTATATTCGAGTGGAAAATAAACGATTTTTACTTGGTGCCCCTTTTTGACAAACTCTTTAGCAAAATTTATAATTCTTACTGTCCAGGGCTCTATTTTAGAGTAGACCTGGTGAGGATGAACCATTAATATCTTCATAATTTATTCTCTAGGAAATATCGCCACCCGTTTAATTGCTCTATACATATGCGACAAAAAACTAAAGATTATGACTATAATAAATAAATATAGTATCTTTAAAAAGCGCTGTTTTTTATTATTTAGGTAATTTTGGGTAGAATTTTCCATCCTCTGGCCTTGAAATTGTTTTATCTCCAATAATTTTAGAGACAGATTTTAAAATTATTTTTTCAGCAGGCGATAAAGACCCGAGTCTTTTATGAATCTGCAAATTGCGATCTATATCATCACAGCTTTTATAACAACCAACTTTTATATCGGGGTCATTGCCGATACAGGAAAAAATTGGATCTTCCTTTTTGGGTCTCTTTGTCTTACTTCTAAATTCTTTCTGTAAAGGCCCATTCCAAATCTCTTTAAATTTTTGCTTATAAATATTACCTACGGGTATTCTATGTGCTTTTAGACAGGCATTTACATTTCCATCAGCCAGTATCCTTGTAAATACCCTTCCCACATAGCAGGGAATAGAATCAATAATATTTTTATCATACTGCCCAGTAATTGCATCATTACTTAAGATTCTTCTTAAGAATTGATCAAATTGCGAAAGCATAAGTCCATTATTGTTTAAGGAATTGCTAAATTTATACTTTATCTCTTCACATTTCTCGGCCAATATTTTTCTTTCTTTATCAGACATAAGTAAAACGTCAGTCTTGCCGGGGATAGTATCAATAACCGTAAATTCTACAGAATCGACCTCTGTATCTAAGGCAAATTCTATCATCTGTACAATATCATAATAGTTTACATTACAAATAACATTATATAACTTTATATAAGGAGGCGTGCCTTTCTTTCTTAAAGAACTCATAAATTTAAGCATTTCTCTAATTTTAAAAAATGCATTTTCATCCTTATTGGGATGGGTAAGTACATAAGCCTTGGGAGTGCCTGCCCAGAGGCTTACAGTCAAATGGTCAACTCCTAACTCAACCAATTCGTGTACTTTATTTTTATCTAATAAAGTAAAATTGGTGTTTATATAACAAACCATATGCATTTTTTTAATATACCTAACTATGTCCATAATATTGGGGTGCATAAAAGGCTCGCCACCACCAGAAAGAAATATCTCTTTGGTATACATATTATGTAGTTCGTCAATTAAATCCTTTACTAGGGCATAGGGCAACATCTTGTTTTTCTCTAATTGACTAATATGCTTTTCCGCTAACAAAGGAGAATTACACCAGCAGCCAACACAATTATTATTGCAGTTATTCGTCAAATCAATTTGAGCCAAATACGGGCCTATATACGCATGAGAACCGCGTAGAATTCCCATCATATTTATATAATTATGAATACGCTGTTTTATTTTGCTTAAAATAGTAAATTTTTTATATTCGGTATTAAAATAGAATGATAATTTTGGACGTTTTCTTTTTACAAATCCGATTATTTTTTTTGTTGTATATATTATTCCCCGTATTTTTATATTTAGAAAAAATTTCTTTATCAATGAATTAAAAAAATAGTCACCTCTTCTTTTACAATGTTGGCTCCATAAAAACAAAGCGCTATTCTTTGCTTCTTTTAACTCTTCTGCGCTCAGCACGCATGTTTTAAACACCACTTTATGATTACCGTCGTAATCAGACCATCTCTTGGATATCAACATCCCCATTTTATCTAATTCATCAAAGTATATTGTTCCAGGAAAAGGTGTGGCTATAGAGAATTGAACTGATGCGGGATCAAGTACTAATGCTAAATCAATGGTTCTACGTATAGTTTCTTTGGTTTCTCCGGGAAGACCAAACATAAATGTCAGATGCACCTTTATACCTAATTTCTTAGTAAATTCAACTATCTCTATTGCCTTATTTAAATCTAAGTTCTTTCCAGAGCTGTTAACTAATCCTTGGTTCGCAGATTCAATGCCGTATTTGAGTGCAAAAAGACCCACGGACTTCATCTTCTCTAATATCTCCTCATCCATAATATCGGCACGTGCCATCATTGCCCAAGGAACATTTATTCGGCCGGCACTATTTCTCTCTTTAAGTTCATCGACGAATTTTAATACCCACTCTCTACTAAGTCCAAATGTATCATCGTCAAAATAGATAGAGCGAAATTTCATCTGGTTAACTAAATATGCCATCTCATCTACCACGTCTTTTGGATTTCGCACGCGGTAGTTCCTGCCTCCATACATCACCTGAGGCCAAAGACAGAATATGCAACCATATGGACATCCACGGCTGGCTAACATCTGGACAGATGGCAAGGGCATTCCACCTGGCGCATCCAAATATTTATTCATAGGAAGACCTTCCCTGAGGGGCCAAGGTAGTTCATCTAAATTGTTAATTAATGACCGCGGCGGATTAATATAGATATAACCGTCATCTTTGCGAAAATTTAAACCTAAAACATTTTCTAAGCTCGATCCTTGACCTAAGTGCTTCACTAAATCTAATAAAGTAAATTCATATTCTCCCTTTAAGATATAGCTAATGCGCTTATTTTCTCTTAAGAATTCTTCTTGTCTTATATTTACATCCGGACCGCATAAAGCAACGGGTATCTTTTTATCTATCTTTTCTATAAAGGCTAAATCTTCTTCGAGTGAAACTGTTGATGTCTCAATCAGTATTAAATCTGGGTCAAAATTTCTAACATCCTTTAAAAATTGCTCTTCACTTAATCCTTCAGCTATGGCATCGATAAGCTTTACTTCAAAATTATTTTTCTTAAGGAGGCTAGCAGAATAAGCCAAAAAGAAAGGAAATGGCATATAATCCCCTTCAGAACTATCCTTTATATGTGGCCACCGAGAACCAGCTCTTACACCACAGCGTCCTTGCCTTTGCCATGGCATATTTGCCAATAATACCTTCATAGTTTATCTTCCAAGCTATTAATTTTAATCTGACCTATAAAATAAGTATATTTACAAGGCAAAATCTCTTTCTTATCTTCGGCGTACATTCTTAAACACTGTAAAACCCTTGCCTTAAAAAGCATATCTGAATTTACTATATTTACGACATAGTCATCTGTCTGTTTAGGACAACTTAAGCCTATTGAAGGTAAAAAAATATTTTTTTTCCTTATAGCAGAAACACCTATATAATTTGCCTTTGGTTTTCCTTTCCAAAGGCTCTGCCAGTCACCGCCGTAATCCCCATTAAATTCTTCAGGAAATTCCCCCTGACTTCCATCACCGGTAAACCACCTAAGGTAATTTTCCGTTAACATAATATTGGTTTGTTCTCGCTCTATTTGAACCGGTTCATAAACTTCCATCTCTATTTTCCAAAGTATTTTGCTATTATTTAATATTTCAATTTCCCAAATTTGATTTATAGGTAATTTTGGCCATTTAATAAACGCTTTCATTTTTGTTTCATTTATTTTTTCTAACTGCCATTTTGCACATGTTGAATCATGCCACATACCTGAAGACCTAATTGAACTATAAAAGCCGAAATTCTTAGTAATCTCATGTGTATTCCAATATATCAAAACCCTACCGTTATTAAATATTAAATCTAAGGGCTCTTTTTTTAGTAGGGCAATGCCTTTTCTATCGCCTACAGTCTGCATATAGAGACCGATACCTTGCCCTACTGGGGTATCGCTGATAACCCTGCCTTCCCTTAAGAAAATTACTCGATTGCATACCCAGCTGACCAAAGACATATTATGAGATACAAAGATAATTGTTTTACCTTGAATTTTAAATTCTTCTATTTTTTGGATACATTTTCTCTGAAATAACACATCACCCACTGCTAAAACTTCATCGATAAGTAAAATATCTGTATCTACATTTATGGCAACTGCGAATCCTAATCTAACGTACATACCTGCAGAATAGGTCTTAACCGGCGCATCAATAAATTTCTCTAGTTCTGCGAATCTAACCATTTCATCAAATTTGGCGTCGATTGTTTTTTTACTTAAACCCAATACTGCTCCATAAAGGTAAATGTTTTCTCTACCCGACAGTTCGGGATGAAAACCTGTGCCCAATTCTAATAGCGCAGAAACTCTGCCGTTTATTTTAACTTCTCCTTCATCCGGCTTTAATATACCTGCGATTAGATTTAAAACGGTAGTCTTACCTGAACCGTTTTCGCCAATAATACCCACAACCTCACCTTGCTGTATTTCAAAACTCACATCCTTTAACGCCCAGAATTCTTCTCGGAGGACCATTTTTCCTTTAATAAAATCAAAAATTCTGGCCTTAAGGTCAATATTTTTTTGATGATAAAGCCTGAATTTTTCTCCTACGTTTTTAAGTTTAATTATTGTTGGTAACATTCTATCTTACGATTATCTATCGTGTGGCTTATTTTAATAAGAAGGATAACTTAATTTTTAACCTTAATATTGGTAATTCTTAAGTCATTTCTTTTTGGTTTACATTCATAAGGCTGGGTATCTTTTACATATATCCATAAATTTTTTGATAACATAGTATATTTTGGCCTGATATAAATTCCTTAGAAATTCTCTAAAGACAAGAAAAATAAAAATTGTATTACCAATTAAGTAGCGCCGCCATAATTTGTTTGGCTGCTGAATTAACCGGTAAAGCCATTCTAAACCCGCCTTTATCATCCAACGGGGCGCGCGTTTCAACTCTCCCGATAACAAATTAAATAATCCGCCTACTGCCCAGACGACATTTACATCCAGCTTGTTTAAATTTCTAAAAACCCATTTTTCTTGTCTACCAGCGCCTAACCCTAAGAGTAGAATATGTGGCCGTTGCCTATTAATTTCTTCTATTATTTTTATTTCTTCGTTTTCACTGAAATAGCCATTGTAAGAACCGTGAACTTTTAGCCGCGGATAGTTTGCTTTTAATCTTTCTATCGCTTTCTTGATTGTGTTTTCACTCCCGCCTAAAAGATACAAACTTATTTTTCTATCCTGGGTTTCTCTGCAAAACCGCCCAAAGAAATCAGCAGCATTTACGCGTTCCGGCAAGCTATAACCTAAAATTCTTGCGGCCCAAACGATTGAAATTCCGTCGGGATAAACTATATCGGAAACAGAAAGAATCTGTCTGTATTTTTTATCTTTGATTGCAAGATTGAAACAATGCGCGTTTAAGTAGGTTACGAACTTTCTCTTTTCAAATACCGCGTATTGTAATATACAGCGCAGGAATTCCTCTACATTCAATTCGTTAATCCCTATACCTAAAAAATCTATTTTTTTCTCCATACTATCGGCGAAAGGCTTTTTTGTTATAGAAATCTCTTCTATGTCCATACATTGCAATTGCGCCCCTAAACAGATAGGGTAGATTATCAAATCCGTTGGAAACAAACAACTTTTTAAATATAAATTTTGGCGAGAAAAAAATCTTATAGGCACTATTACATATTTTTACAATCTCTTCTGGCTGCATACCATCGGTTATAAACACAGGTTCTTTCATATCATACCTCTCGTATTCTTTATAATCAAATCTGAACCATCCATTTTCAATGCCTTCATAAAACAATTGCGTTCCCGGATAAGGCACAAGGATAGTTGCCTGCAACATCTCGGCGTAACCTTTATTCAACAGTTCTTGAGCAAGAGTAAGCGTATTCATTGCTTCGTTTTTTGTCTCCCATGGATAACCAAACATAATTGTTAGATGCACCCTTAGACCAACCTTGCTTGCTATTTTACATCCATTTATAATTTGATTAACGGTGATGCCTTTATTCAGCTTATCTAATGTTCTTTGGTTTGCCGACTCAAAGCCAAGCTTTAACTTTCTAAAACCCGCTTTCTTCATGAGCGTTACATTGTCTTCGGTTAAATAATCAAAGCGTGCGTTACAAGAAAATAATATTTTCTTATTGAAACCCCTCCTAATCATTCCTTCGCAAAACTCATTTAACCATGCTCCGCCCGGAAAAGTGCCTGTATCATCAAAGATTTCTTTAACATTATATTTTTTTATAAGGAACTCTATTTCATCCAAAAGATTATTCGGCGTTCTTACTCTAAACTTAGGAAAAAAATTGACCCAAGAACAAAAACTGCATTTTCCATAAGGACAATCTCTGCCTGCCATAGTATATGCAAAAGGAGTTTTTTTCTTCCATTTTTCACCGTATAGTCTCCAAGGAGTCAAGTCTCTATTGATGAATGGCTGCGTATTAAGATCCTCGATTAATTCAAAATCACCTGTATTCTTTATGGTGCCATTATCTCTATACCATATCCCTCCGGGCAAAGGCAAATCACCCCTTAAATGCCTGGCTAATTTTAAAAGAGCGACATCATAATCCCCACCTGTAATTACATAATCAACATTGCTTAATCTTAATGATTCTTCCGGCAATGCTGTAACATGGTCCCCCATCAATACGGTTTTTAAAGAAGGAATGCGGTTTTTTAACAGATCTATGATTTGCCAGTGTAGTTTTATAACCGGTGTCTTTGTTTCGAACGCAATCAAATCGGGGTTTTCTTCTCTTATAAAGTTAAAAAAACGTTCATAACTCCAGTTCTCTGCTAAACAATCGTTAAAAATAACCTCGAAACCTTCTTTCTGCAATAAAGTCGCAGCTGAAGCTGCGATAAGGGGATATATGTGAGAGGGTATGGATACCCATTGGAACTGCCGGGCTTGCCTTAGCATAGGAAATCCTTTATGCTGCATTGGAGGATAGGATATAATTATTTTTATTGTAGACATCTTAATCGTATGTTATGTGTTTTTGAGTTAATAATTTTTGAATCATATTTTAAAATTTATTTAACATTTACCCACACACACAATTCTCTATAAATATTGAAACCAGCGTGCCTGTCTTATCATCGGATGTTTTCTTTCAGAAAGAGGTGAAAAAGCAATGATTATTTTCAAGACTTTATCTCCTTGAATTTTTTAACAGTCTTTTTAGAAACCCAAACCATATACCGATTAGCCGAGCCCATTCTTTTAAAGAATATATAAAACAGAAAAGAAATAAATCCAAAGGCTTACTCCAAAGCCCAATTCTTAGACCACATAAAAAATAAGCAATTGGTATACCCAGAAATATAAAAGTGGCAGTCATAAGTAATGCCGGAATACATAAGCTTAGAAATAACATAAATAAAAGTATGGGTAGATAAAATAAGCGGCCCCAAAAATAAATTGTGCGCATATTTTTATATCGTAGATAAGGTGTGGGGTACCACTCTCCATAATAAAACCATTTTTTAAGAACATCTTTTAAATTGCATAGATTATGGTGATAGACATATGGATCGCCAACAACCAAAAGCCTAAAGCCTTTATTTCTCAATTTAAAAAAGAAATCCACATCCTCTTCAGTCATAAGCTGCTCATCAAACTCCATATCATTAATGGTAGACCGTCTTAATAATACGTTACGGGTGGTTAGACAATCTACATCTCTTATTCTAATTTTATTTACATCTAGACCACAAAAAGTTAAATGAATTAACCTGCCAATATAATTACAATTGATGCTTTTAGAAATCCCTTCAACAGCTCCTATATCTGGTGAAGACGACAAAAGACAAATCATTTTTTTTAGCCAATTAGCAGGTAAAATAATATCTGCATCAACAAATGCAATATAGTTACCTTGCGCTTCTTTTAAGCCCGCATTCCTCGCTGCTGCAGGACTTTGTTTTCTCTCTGTAATTAATTTAACTGGGTAATTCATTACAATTTCTGCTGTTTTATCGGCGGAGTTATTATTTACTACGACAATTTCAAAATCAATATCCATATTAGAGTAATCTTGTTTAAATATTGATTCCAAACATTTAGTTATAGTCCCTTCAGAATTGTAAGCTGGAATAATAAAGGTAGCGAGATTTTTTTTACTCATATATCTCTTAGACTTATGAATATGGGTGATATCTGGCTTAAATTTTTTAATTAAAATTTTAACGATATATTGGGCCTCGAAATAATAAGTACTATTTAGAGCATTTTTAATTAAATTGATAACTTATCTTAATGAAATCTTACCGCTTGAAGAAAAATTGATATGCTTTATAAAAAATACTCGAATTCAGAAGATAGATTCCTTTCATCTTTCATTGCAAAGGGCATAACTTTGTGACTATTTTTTTCTAAAGGTCTATTTAAGGCTAAAAAGTATGTGCCTGCTTCTCCACGAATATGATAAAATTTACTGTAATTTAAAATTTTCATTCTCTAATATCAACCAAGTTTATGAATCAACCTCATTATAATCTAACCAATGAAAAATAACTGCTGGCAAAGAATTTATTATATTTTGATACAATTCCGATAACCATGGCGCAATAATCAATACTGATTGAATCTGATAGCGAGCTATATCAATAAGAAATTTTAATATGTTCGTGCTTAAAAAGTTTTTAATCTGGCAGGTTAGTTGCAGTTTGATTTGTTTTTTTTTGATTTTACTTTTTAATCTTACTATTTCTCTTTTGATAAACAGCGGGTCCTTAAAATCGTTCATTATTATGCCTGCGTATTTTGGGACATCAGACCAGTTTTTCAAACGATAACCTTTTTCAAGGCCGACCTTCCACAGACCTGTCTGAGGTAAGGGAGTGAAGATCTTAACATACGGAATAACCTTGTCTAACGGCAGGTTTAAAATAAAATCATATATGCTTTTAGCTGTCTGCTTTGTCTCTCCGGGAGAACCCAGCATAAAAAATAGGCAAGTTATAATACTGTTCTTGCCTAAAAGATATAGGGTTTTATTCAGCATGTGTAAATCCAAGGGTTTTCCTAATATTTCCAATATTTTATTATCAATCGATTCGATCCCTAATTCTATGTATATGCAGCCAGATTCAGCCAGAAGCCTAATTCTATCCTCAGTCAAAATCTCTAATCTAGTCTGCATCCCCCATTTAATATTTCTTTTTTGTAAACTTGAACAAACTTTTTCTGCCCACCTAAAATCTATCCCAAAACATTCGTCTATTAAAAATACATAGTCTATATTTAACCTCTTCAAACTATTTAATTCTTCTTCAATTCTTCCTATGCTCTTAACCCTATATTCAGACCGAAAATGAAACTTGAAACAAAATTTACAATTGTATATACAACCTCTGCTTGCTTCATAAACTGTTCTTATTTGTTTTCCCAGCTTAGGATTGAATGGCCAAAGATAATTATTGAGATTTAATTTTTGATAAGGAATGATCGGTAATTTATCTAAATCATCAACACACGCAAAAGAATTGTTTACAATCCATCTTCCAGAGCGGCTATAAGATAAATAATCATTTAATATCGGGCTGTTATTAAGTATGGATTCTATTGTTCCTGTTAATGCGATATCGGGTTCGCCTCTAAATATAATATCAGCGCCGGTTTCAAAAAAAATTTCCGGCATCACTGTCCCGTGAGGCCCGATTAATATAATCTTAATATCTGGTTTGATTTTTTTAATATGTTGTATATTTTTTAAAACCGGCCCTATATCAATGATTCCATCTCTCCAAAATACATAAGAAGCTCCACTATTTACAACGGCAATTCTAGCTTCAGAGATAAACTCTTTAAAATCTGATATCTGTTTATTTGCCCCCCACAGATCTATGATGCGGTGGAAGATTCTTTTTTCGTCAAGGGAGGCTGAAACGTATAATAATTCCAACGGCAACGCCGGCCTGTTTCCTGCTAGCCCCCAACTATTTGCATGCCGGAAGTTAGGATTAATAAGCAAAACCATGCTTTCTTCTTGCGGATATGGCATATTCTTCAAAAGACCAGTCGGCTGTAACGTCAATAAAGTTTAAATAAAAATATCCTGTTTTTTTCGACTAAATATCCCAATGTACGAATTGCCTTTCTAAGTATGTAGATAAGAAATAAAATTAAACCTTTTATCCCACCTTCGATTTTAAGAAATTGTAAAAAAAAGTAAACAACGGCTTTTTTTTCGTCATAATATGTTTTTTCAATAGCGCGTTTATTAAAATTCCATTTTGATTCCAGTAGGTGTTCGCCTATACCCCTGTAAAAATTCTGCTTAATGAAAGATATTGGGTCGGCCCGATGAAAATGAGCTACGAGTATTTTGGAAATATAAAGTATCTTAATACTATTTTGTAATAGTTGATTCCGAAAATCAGCGTCTTCGGCAACAAAAAATTTTTTATCAAACGAAAGTTGATAAATATCGATGGCTTCTTTCTTAATAGAACAATTCGCTGTATTAAAATCCACAATAAAAATATTGCTTGAGTTGCTATATGTTATAAAATTTCGGCAATATTCGTTGATTTTTTGTTCAGTAAAAGCAAACCGATTCCTTTTTAAGGCGTTAACGATTCTACCCTCAATCGCAAAAATATCTTCAGACCTTGCATAATACATACATATATTCTTTAACCAATTTTTACTTAAGATACAATCTGAATCTGTAAATGCAACTATTTCACCTTTGGCGTGTTTTATGCCCAGATTGCGTGCTGCAGCGACTCCGAGTTTCTTTTCCAGACGTAGATAATTTAATGTAAAAAATTTTTCGTATTGAAATTTTTTTACTACTTGGGCAGTGTCGTCATTGCTTGCATCATCAATTACTATGACTTCAAATTTATCCTTATCAAAATTTTGATGGCTAAGAGACCTCAGGCATCTTCTTAATAATTTGCTTCTATTATGAGTGGGTATTACGACAGAAATTTTTATCATGGTTTATTATCAACCCGATTTCGAAAAAATATTTTTAGGCTTATTTATATAGTAGAGACTTTTGCCAAAGTTTTTATAGCATCTTTGAGGCCTTCTATTCTTATATTTGGATGAGTCGGTAATCCCAAAGCTTGTAAATTCCATAAATATGCATTGGTTAATTTAGGTATCTCTATATCTCGCCGCTCATTAAATTTTTCGCATTCAAAGGGGCACTTTGATTTTCCATAGCCTATTTTCGCTGCAAAGAGCGGATTTTCATTTAATATGGAGTAATAAGGCTTGGATGAAGTTATGCCCTCCCGTTGAAGCATATTATAGAGTTGGTCTCTGTTTATGGGGCTTTCAGGTTTAACCCTAAAATAAAAAGAGTTGAAAATAGGTTTTGATTCTGGGTCAAATACAGGTAGAATTATATAATTGAATTGTTTTAGCGCTCTCATTAAAAACATTCCGTTATTATATCTGGTTTCAGCTAGTCTATTAAATTTTTTAAGTTGTTCTAGGCCAATTGCTGCTTGTATCTCGCCCATTCTATAATTATAACCAATACAGACATATTTGACTTGTCCATAAAAGCTACTTTGTTCTATGGTTGGGGTATCATTAAGATAACTTTCTCCGGTATTAATTATCAATTTTGCTCTATAGGCGATATTATCATTATTAGTTACAATCATTCCCCCTTCGCCAGTGGTCATATTTTTACTTTCATGAAAACTAAAACATCCTATATCTCCTATCGAACCAACTCGTTTACCATGGTAATAAGAACCTGTTGCCTGAGCCGCATCTTCTATCACAAAAATATTATGTTTCTTTGCAATATCTATAATTTCTTTCATGGGTGCAGGAATCCCTGATAAATGAACGACAATAATAGCTTTTGTCCTTTTAGAGATAGAACTTTCAATGCAGGAGGGTGAAATATTGCCGCTTTCAAGATCAATATCAATAAATTTTGGGATGGCATTTTGATGTAGTACAGACATCGCAGTTGCCATATATGTAACAGCAGGCACCATGACTTCATCACCAGGGCCTATCTCTAAAGCAGCTAGAGCTGTGTGTAAAGCAGTTGTCCCGGAAGAAGTGGCGATGGCATGGCGGATGCCAATAAATTTAGAAAATTCTTTTTCAAATTTTTTTACTACATGGCCAGTAGATACGGAAAGTCTTTTTGAAAAGATTACTCTAGCAACAGCCTTTGCTTCTTCTTCACCAACAATGGCCAAATCGGGAGGAAATGGTATGATTCTGGTGGGGAGTCCTTTTTTTATGACTGGCCTTTTAAATTTATTATTGAAGAAGGTCTTTATGTATAATTGGTAAGTAGCATTAAACACAAAAAGTAATCTTCTGAAAAAATTAAAATTGTAGAGGATATGGTAAATACTTTTTAATCGCGGATTTCTCTTAAGATATTCATACATCTACAATAATGATGATAATACACTACGTGGAAATTAAGATAAGCTTACTTTTATAAAAAGGGGCATCTTCCGCCTTTTATCTTAAAAGACTTAACCATCCTATGTTAATAATATAATACTAACTGCAATTTTTTAAAGAAATATTGTTATATTTAAAGACTCTTAGATAGTATAGAATTTCCGAGAGAAATTGTCAATAGTTCTTTCTTAACACAACTTTTTTGATCTTGGCTATTACTCTCCCGGCTACGATAATGTGATGAATACGTGGCACAAAAGAAGTTTCTGTAGTTTAAGGGCTATTGTAAATTCATCAAATCCCTTCCCAACTTGCCGGAGATGCGAAGTTCCAAATTATAATGCCCGTGCCTATCGGTCCCATTTTGTTGAGTCTGGGTGGATTTTATATGCGAAAAATTTTGTAAAGAGTACAAGGGGCGGTGTTCAACTTTTACGTTATGGTAAGTTTTCTATTTTTACAAAAAAGTTATACTATAGATTGAACAATATTTTCAAAAAATGGGATAGTGGAGATGAGACCTTTTAATGACCATAAAGCTCGGACACCAGATTGCGTGTTTTAAACTGTTTTATAAGCTTGAAACTATTGTTTATTATATAATTCTTCAATTTGTAGTGATCCCCGCTCGGAACATTTGAAAAAAGAATCACGTCAAAATCCGTCAAATTGTTTTTTCCATCAAAGTAAATTATTTTCAACGGTTTTTCCACATATCCAAAAAAGGGATCTTCTAATTCCGATGTTTGCGGCCAGGCAGTTAAGATTCGTGCCGCAGGGAATTCCTTTTCGATATATTGGCACATCGTTTTCTCTAGCTTTACTATATCCAAATATTTCATATCAAATTCACCGCTTCCCTTAAAGCCAGTGACGAACGGAGAGAGGATTAGAACCAATATAATTATTCCAGCCGCTATATTCTGCAGAATTTCAGATTTTATCAGCTCTACAAGCGCCAGCGCCCCTATTATATAAAAATACGGCAAGACCGGAAAAAGATATCTATGCCCGTAGTAAAAAAATGACAGGGTGTAACCGGAAAATATAAATATCAGCAAGAAAAGTAAAAACTCTTTTCTATTTTTCCAATTTTTATTGAGAATGAAGTTCAATAGAATCAATAAAGTGAAAACATACCTGCACTGGCTCCAAAAAATCCACTTATTTATTTTTAAAAAGGTAAGAATCATCTCTTCATAGCGCAACTTAATTAATCCGCCAAACTCAACGTCTATAACGGGAAAATACAGAAGTTTTCCTATCGCAAATTTCTGTATAATAAATAAACTAAAGATAACCAATAAGGGGATGCCGTATTTTAAAATCTCCTTAAAAACATATCTTGTCTTGTTCCCTTCGCTTAAAAGCAAGTATACCAATATCGCAAAAACGACAAGGATGCCCGTTTCTTTGATCAGTACCATATAGATAGAACATAACAGATAGGGGATATATTTTTTTCTCAGAGTGAAATATACGCACATCGCGCTGAGGGCGGCAACGGGTAAATCTCCCAGAAGCATCCCGGATTGAGCAAAATAAACTGGAGAGAAAAATAAAAATAAGGCAGAAAAAAAACCAACCTTCCGTCCATACAGAAGACTTCCCAACAGATACGTAAAATATACGCCCAGAAAGGATACACAAACCGTAAAAAGGTGCGATAGCCAAATTGATTTACCGAATAGTTTAAATAGAAACGCTACTGATAGGTGCTGTCCGCAAGATAAATGATCATCGAACATCCCCGGCGGATAAAGCCCCGGAATAAACCTGAATAATCCGAATTTCGCGTCACAAAGCCAGCGAGCCCCCCCAATCCTTCCAAATTCATCCCAAAGATATGGGGTGTTCAAGGTTGGTAATTTCGATGAAAAAACTAGGACCGCTAAAAAAATGAAAACAAAAATGTCAAATTTAATACTGTTATCTCTCATTTTTTGTCAGGCATTCTATCGTTCCCACCCTTAAATTTTTGAATCCCCACAGAGCGCGAAAGAACAAAACCAATCCATCTCTAAATGGCCGCATTTTGGAACAACCAAAAAGACGTCTTTGGTATCTGATAGGTATCTCTGCGACCCTTAACCCCGCCCTCGCCGCCCCGATCAATAGATCGATATCCCCCCATCGGTCATCTTTAAATGATCTACTGATCTTCCCATAGTCTCTTTTCAAAAAAGCCTTTGTACCGCAAAGCGTATCGGTGATACGCTGTCTCAACATACAAGTGAATAAGCATGCACATATCCTGTTCCCCAGGATATGCAGGAAATGCATCGATTGTTTGACGGGATAAATCATCCGTGTGCCATTGACAAAATCAGCCCTGCCTTCACTGAGCACTGAAAAAAATTTCGGCAGGTCCTCAGGCATTACCGACATATCAGCATCGAGAATTATCAATACGTCGCCCGTAGCTACGCTAAAACCTGATCTTACAGCATGCCCTTTGCCCCTACAGTTAGAATAGGAAATTAACCTTATCCTATTATCCTTGGTCATCAATTCCGCTATCCTGTCTTTTGTTTTATCTGTTGAGCCATCGTCGATAAATATAATCTCCTGCGAACTGCCCATGTGGGGAATGCGTGAATAGCACATTGCTATATTCATTTCTTCATTATGGCAGGGGATGATTATTGAAACACTGAGGTCTTTGGCGCTGGTAGTATCGGTTTTCATAAAATTGACCCGAAACCCTTACTTTTTAGGTTTAAAATACCAGTTTAGTTTATCGTAATTCAAGTATTTATCGATAAGTTCATAATTATTACGGGAAAAGTAGTCCAAAATTTTATCCCCATTCCATTCTGACTCAATACAAACAAGTTCTGGCCTGAACCTTTTAATATCAAAACTATCTAATGCCGCTACTTCCCCAACTTCTATGTCCATAGATAAAAAATCTATTTTAGATATTCCATTCTTATCCAAGAGATCTGTTAGGGTTATGGTTGGAACGTAGAGAATCTGGATTTTTTTATCAATATTCCGTTTCTCCGTCTCAGTTTCAACATGTTCTTTGTTCGCCGAAGAAAGGCCGGTTGATTCAACTACCCGATAAAACGGTTCTATATTCCAAGAATGATCTGTTACAATAAAGTTAAAAAACCTCGTGTTTGGCCGATTTTCTACATAACCAGGCGCAACTTCTATAAGGGCATCGACAGCAATTCCCGACCACCCCAGGTGTTTCTCGAGATAATATGTTGTGCTCTCTTCTATATAATTAGAACAACCCACGTCCACAAAAAACCCATTTTTACGGTCATTAAAAAAGTCTCTAATAATAAGTTCTTCATCATATTGAGAATAGAGTTTCTTACCGGATTCCAGGATTTTGCCAGCAAAAACATTGCAAGTAAAAAGCAGCGTTACAGCCCAAAAAATAGCGGTTTTTTTATACATTCCCGATGCCTCCTTACATAGCATTCCAGACTTACCACATTTGATAAGTAATTCTACTTCAAACAAAACCCTTACAACATATATTGTCGCCGGGCAGTTAACTTAGCGAAGGAAGGTTTTTTACATTCATTTTCTCATTCATATACTTTATATCATTCTATATCGCTGAATAACAAGGTAGTGTTTATCATATACCTACTTTTATGAGTCGAAAGAATTGCCTGATGAGTTCTTTTTCTATTAACCACAAAGCTAACGCATAGGTTATTCCGCCAATAGCTATTGCTCCAAGTATCTTAAGCCAGCCTTCAAAACCTATAAAAGTACCTGTAAAATTAAGAATAAAAAAAAGTATAATGGCCATAATAAGACTTCCCATCAGAGGATATTTTATGCTATTGCCAAAGTATGTAAATGACAAATCAAGCATTCTATTTGCTACAAAAATCTCTAATCCTGTACTGATTATTATTAAGATAAGTCTTGCAAGGCAAAAAATCAATAAACCATGGGGAGCAGCAAAAATATATACCGGGATATAATAAATAATTGCTGCAATTAATAATTTTGAGGTAATATCTGGTCTGCCTATAGCACGATATGCCTCTGCATTAACCCCCGTAAGCAATGCAATAGCTTCCTCTACGCCAATAAGAGCAATTACCAAATTTATTCCTTGCCATTTCTCTCCGAATATCACAGACGAAATCGGCCGCGCTAAGATAAAAAGTCCGGCTCCGATTGGTAAAAAGATCACTGCAATTAAGTGGACTATTTTGAGAAACAATCCTTTTAATTCCTTACTTTTTGTTTGCAATCTTGAAAAGGCAGAATAAGCCACAAATATAAGAGGATTAAAAAATATACCAAAAATAAAAGTGACAAAAATAACCCCTGTTCGATATATTCCCAAAACCTTTACTCCCAGAAAACGACCTACTATTATGGAGTCCCCGCAAATAATTAACCAAAGTAAGAGTGCTTCTAACGTCGCCCAACCACCAAATCCATATAATTGTTTTGCAATTTGAAAATCATAACTAAGTTTGGGGTGGAATAAACTAGTTCTCCAGAAAAGTAAAAATTGAACGATGTTACCTGCCAAGGCTCCAAAAACTAAGGCCCAAACACCATAACCAAACATTGCTAAAGGTATGGATGTAAAAACGGTCACAAGCGCAGAAAATAGTCTAATAAAAAAAAGGTGTTTAAACTTGAAGTTTCTTTGGAGTAATGCTTGATGTATAGTACTGAAGCTGAAAAGAATAATCTGCAAACATAAAACTCTAAGTACATTTATCACTTCTGGTTCGTAGAAAAATTTTGAAAATAATGGTGCAGTGATAAAAATTACTAAATAGAAGAAGAGTGATAAAATTAAATTTGACCAAAATGCTGTATTGGCTGATTCGTCAATATCTTTTTCACGCTGGATAAGAGTTTTCCCGAATCCAAAATCCTGCAAAGTCCGAACAAGATTTATCACAATCGTAGCAATACCTATAATCCCAAAATCTGCAGGCGTTAGAAAGTGGGCAAGTATCAGAGTAATTATAGGAACTGCGGAAAGCGAGGCAATCTCTGTAAACACTGTCCATTTTACTGATTTAATTGCTTTTTGTTTTATTTCTATTGTTGAAATATAATCTTCATTTATCATTTCACTAATAATTGATCAACTGAAAGTAAAATATTGAAATAACATGTTTTTAACTTAAATATAAGTGTCATTATTATTGTGCTTTAAAAAATAAATCTTGCTCAATTGACAACATGAATAGAACAAATCGGTTACCTTAAAATATAGAGTTAAGGTTATTAAAAACTTTTATATTTTCTTCAATAATCCTACTGTTATATCTCTTTGGCAAAAGAGGGCTCGTATCTTTTAAAAACGAAGTAGCCAAACAGTAGCATAATCATAGTCACTAACATCGCTATTGAGATATTTATCATAGTAGGAAGCCTACCTTCAAAAAGGACATTTCTATACATAGTTATTATTGAAACCATGGGATTAAGTAAATAAATACTGCGCAAATGTTGCGGGACCATATCTATGGAATAAAATACCGGTGTTAGATAAAACCAAAACATAAGAATAATACCCAAAATATGGCTGACATCTCTAAAATAGACATTAGCGCAAGACAAAAATAAAGCTAACCCAATGGTAAATACAAGGTGCGTGATTAATACTACGGGCAATAAATAAACGATCTTCAAGCCTTGAGCCCTAAAAATTATCAAAATAGGCAAGAGAACCGCCAGATTAAATAACAGATTAATAAAATTGCTTAATACATAAGAAAGGGGCAGGATTTCTCGAGGGAAATAAACCTTTTTCACGAGGTTGGCATTATCGACTATTGAATGAGTGGCATCGGTTAACGACAAAGAAAAAAATGACCAGGGAAGCAGTGCCGAGAGTAAAAAAAGCGGGTATTGTTCTATCTGTATCCTCATGATCTTAGAGAATACCACGTACAAAATCAGCATGGTTAAAAGAGGATTCAGAAACGCCCAAGAAAAACCTAAAATCGAACCCTTATAGCGCACCCTCAAATTTCTTAAAACGAGGTTTTTTAGGGTGTCCCGGTGGGGAAAAAGCCTATTATACAAATGCATGCCTACCGATTATTAAAATTGGATGGGAGATAGGAACTATATCTTCTACAATCCAAATTATACTACTTTAAAAATAAAAGTCAATTGTTTTGGGGTTTGGATAGGTGGGGGATTAAGCAGGTGACGCCGGCTAAAAACCAGAAGGCATAGGCAATAACCGCGATAAGAAAAGCCACAGAGGCAATGCTGTGCACTAATAAGCCAGCAAAGATAGCTAAAAATACCCTTGCCACCTCGCGAAGATATGTATCCGTTGTGTTTCTATATCTGGCGATTGCCATTTCCCAAATGGCTACCAGGAGCCAGATAAATACCAGACTACCCATCATCCCCATTGAGGCAGGCACTAAGGCTAGTTGGCTGTCATAATAGACTAATTCGCGTGCGCCTAAACCTTCGCCAATCAAAGGGTGTTCGGACGCAATCTTAAAGGCGCGCTTGATTAAAAAACGGTGGTCGGCAGCTGAAAAATCAGAGGCGATAGAAGTACCAGGAGCGCGAGGGACTGTGTTGAGACTGAAGGTATGTTTTCTTGTGCTCTCCAAATATCTACCTACCAGTGTCTGGGGAAACATCTGGGGGATAAACCAAAAAAGCAAAGCCAGCAAAAAAATCGGCACCACAATCAGCTTCTTTGACTTTAAAAGACAATAAACCGAGACGGCCACAGCTGTGCTTAAGTAGGTTGTGCGCGAAAGATCAAAAAGCAGGGCGGATGCAATTAAGGGTACGGCGATTAGGGATAGTTTTCTCTGTAGCTTGTTTTTGGCCACGGAGTATAAACCCACGGCTAAAATTAACGAAATCATTAAATACCCGCCGAGGTGATTTGACTGGGAAGAAAACCAACCTTGATCATAAAGCCCTGTGGGCCCCGAGACATTAAATAGGCAATCAAGTATGCCGTATAACGCAATGAAGATGGCGGTCACCAGCCAGACATTAAAATAATTTATCAATTGCTTTTTTGTCTTTAATATATTGACAGTTAAGCAAAATATTATATAATACTCTGCGCTTCTTAGAATTACACAGGCAGCGTAAAAAGGATCTGCTATGCTGTGTTTGAGGTAGTATCCAACCAGGGTTGAAATAACCCCAACCAGAAAAAACACGCCGACGGGGATAAAGAGCCTATTAAATGTGAAGTGTCTTTTTTTGAATAATAGCTCTGCGAGCCAGATGAAAAATAAAATCGGCACGATGATGTCGTCCAGCCTAAGCGCAATTGGTTTCTGGAGTAAAGTTACGGTTATTTTGGGCGAGAGAGGAAAAAGCAAAATTAAAATGGCAATTCCGATATTTAAAAGCACGGTATTAATCATAACATAGCGGATTTTTCTTGCAATAGATATTTTGCCTGTTATAATATTACTGCTCATTTGTGAAGACTCGGTGTTTGATAAGGCTGCATCCTGTGAATAACTTGTGGATACTGTGGAAACCCCCTAAAAAACCTGCGCCATAAATGCATACCGCGGAAATCTGGAATAAGGCCAAGGATTACATCAAAAAACAGATTAGCCAGACTGCATTCGAGGCCTGGTTCTTGCCCTTAAAATTTAAAGAGGTTGAGGGCCAAAGAATGACTTTGGAGGCCCCGGACAGCTTCTTTAAGGACTGGATAATCACCCATTATTTGAACTTAATTAGTGAAGCGGCTAAGTCTGCCTCTGGAGAAGACCTCAGCATTGATTTGCAGGTTAACCCTGCGCTCTTAGGCAAACAAGAACGCAACCGCCTAGAAGAATTCAAAACCCGGCTAACCCCGCCTCAGGATACCTTTGCGCTTAACCCGCGTTATACCTTTGAGAACTTTGTGGTGGGGTCCTCTAACCGCTTTGCCCATGCCGCCTCTCTGGCAGTGGCGGAATCGCCGGCTAAGGCCTATAACCCGTTTTTTATCTATGGTGGTGTAGGATTGGGAAAAACCCATCTCATGCAGGCAATCTGCCACTGCGTCAAGACCCACCATGGTAATGATGTAAAGATTTGCTATCTACCTTCGGAAAGGTTCACCAATGAACTGATTAATGCCATCCAGCACCATTCTACTAGTAGCTTTAGACAGAAATACCGCAACATGGATATATTACTGATTGATGACATTCATTTTATTGCCGGTAAAGAGGCTACCCAGGAGGAATTTTTCCATACCTTTAATACCCTTTACGATGCGCATAAACAAATCATTATCTCTTCTGACCGGCCCCCTAAAGAAATACCCCGCTTGGAAGAAAGGCTGGTTTCCCGTTTTGGCTGGGGCCTGATTACCGACATCCAGCCCCCGGATTTAGAAACCCGCATTGCCATCTTAAAGAAAAAAATTGAAAGGGAACCGGTAAATGTACCCGACGACGTCATCTTTTTTATCGCCGGGTTAATCAACACTAATATTCGCGAATTAGAGGGTGCGCTGATCCGGGTAATTGCCTATTCCCTATTAGAAGAGAAAACCATTGACCTGGCCTTAACCAAAGATATCCTTAAAGACCTAATCAGAGAACCTAAAAAACTAATTAATGCTAACCAGATATTGCAGATTGTGGCCGAAGAATTTAACTTCTCTTTGCCGGAAATTAAAACTAAGCGGCGTAATAAAAATACCGTCCTTGTCCGGCAGATAGCTATGTATGTCATCCGCGAATTAACCGATCTTTCTTTACCTGAAATCGGTGAATTTTTTGGTGGGCGAGACCACACCACGGTTTTGCATGCATATAACAAAATAAGGAAGGGGGTTGTGGGGGATGTCGGCCTACAAAATAAAGTAAATCGGATTATCCAAAGGGTCAAACAATAAATTAAGAGGATATTAAATTTTATTTTTTATGTAAATGTTGGTGATTACAAGAGTTATTAAATTTTCAACAATAGTAAAAGGATATACTATTACTGTTAAATTAATTATATAATAGTAAGTAGGAGGGTGAATGAAATTAAAAATTAAAAAGGGAGACTTATTGATTGGTATTCAGACGGTTTTAGGTGTTATTAGTTCTAGATCAACCCTACCAATACTTTCCAATATTTTACTTGAGGTTAACCAAAATCAATTACGCTTAACCTCAACGGATCTAGATATTGGGATAAACTGTGCAGTGGCTGTTGATGCCATAGAAACCGGCTCCATAACCCTTCCCGCAAAAAGATTCAGCGATATTATTAAAGAATTACCCGATGAAGAAATCAATATTACTACAAAAAAAAACAACTTGGCAATTATTGAAACAGGTAACTGCCAATTTAAAATCATGGGGTTGGCTGCGGAGGAATTCCCTAAACTGCCCGAATTCAAAGATAAGGAGATTATTGCCATCGAGCAAGGGGTTTTAAAAGAGATGATCTCGGCGACTTCGTTCGCCGTCTCACTCGACGAAACCAGGTATATTTTAAACGGCATACTCTTTAAGATACAAAACGAGAATCTTACCCTGGTTGCCACAGATGGCCGCAGACTCGCGCTTACCGAAAGAAAACTTTCTACGTCTATAAATAAAACCATAGAAATCATCGTGCCGATAAAAACCATTCATGAGCTAAGCCGCAACTTAAAAGAAGAAGGACTGCTATCCATGATTTTGGGCACGAACCAGGTCTTATTTGAATTAAGTAATGTCATGATTATCTCGCGCCTCATCGAAGGTGAATTCCCGGATTACAGGCAGGTTATCCCCGCAGTTTCCAGTCATAAGATTAAGATCGACCGGCAAATGTTTTTACTGGCGATAAGGCGAGCCGCTCTTTTGACTACGCCGGATTACCAGGCGGTAAAATTAGAGGTATTTAAAAACAAACTGATTATTTCCAAAACTACTCCCGACGTTGGAGAGTCGCGCGAAGAAATCAACGCCGAATATTCCGGCAAGGAATTGGCTATCGGATTTAATCCCAGCTACCTCATCGATGTCTTAAAGATACTCGCAGACCAAACCATAGAGATAGAGGTTACGGACACCGAAAAGCCAGGTGTAGTACGCAGCAACGGTTACGTCTATATTGTATTACCGATGCGCTTGAGTTAAGGCTGAGAATTAGACAATGGAACATATCCGAGGTGCACTCGAAAGTGTAATGCAGGGCATTGAAAAAAAGAATTTTTCTGAAACGAACCAAGTCTTTAAAGAATTTAGGCAAAACCTAGGGAAGAGAGAACGTAACCATGCCAAATGCGCTAATTTGCGCGCCGGTGTGCTTACGGTGAATGTGGATTCTTCGGTTTGGCTGTATCAATTAAGTTTAAGGAAAGAAGAATTTTTAAGAAATTTGGGGGTGGGGGTGAAGGATATACGTTTTCGTATCGGAGAGGTAAAGTGAAAAAGAAGAAAGCCAGTAAGCCGCAACCGCTAGCGGCAAAGGACAAGCCTTATGATGCCACTACCATCCAGGTATTGGAGGGTATAGAAGCAGTGCGTCGCCGGCCGGCGATGTATATCGGAGATACGGCTACGCGCGGCCTGCATCACCTGGTCTATGAGGTAGTGGACAACAGCGTAGACGAGGCGATGGGCGGCTATTGCGATAATATTACGGTGACCGTTCGCCCGGATAACAGCGTCAGCGTTATAGATAATGGGCGAGGTATCCCGGTGGATATACATAAAACCGAGAAGAAACCAGCCGTAGAAGTTGCCCTGACCAAGCTACATGCCGGTGGTAAGTTTGACCACCGTGTCTATAAAGTATCCGGTGGCCTGCACGGGGTGGGTGTTAGTGTCGTCAACGCCCTTTCCGATTGGCTGGAAGTAGAAGTAAAACGCGACGGTAAAGTTTATCATCAGCGTTACGAACGCGGGAAGACCGCGAGCAAGCTTACGGTTATCGGCAAGAGTAGCACTACCGGCACCAAGGTGACCTTTAAGCCGGACAAAACCATCTTTAGCAAAATCGAATTCTCCTACGATACCTTGGCCCAGCGTTTAAGGGAGCTGGCGTTTTTAAATAAGGGCCTGAAGATTAAACTTGGCGACGAGCGCACGGACAAAGAAGCGGTGTTTGAGTTTGCCGGCGGGATTGTTTCCTTTGCCGACTACCTGAATAAAAATAAAAACCCCCTGCACAACAAGGTAATTTATTTTCAGAAGACCCAGGATGAGGTAATTTTAGAGGGCGCTCTGCAGTATAATGACGGCTATGCCGAAACCGTCTATTCGTTTGCCAACAATATTAATACCGTTGAAGGCGGAACGCACTTATCTGGTTTTCGTTCTGCCTTAACCCGCGCCATCAACCAGTATGCCAAATCCAAGAACTTGATTAAGGACGACATTGCTATTACCGGAGACGATGTACGCGAGGGCTTAACCGCGGTAGTGAGCGTAAAAGTACCTAACCCGCAGTTTGAAGGTCAGACCAAGACCAAGCTGGGTAATTCTGAGGTCGAAGGCATTGTTGCTTCGGCTAGCTTGGATGCCCTCTCCTCCTATTTTGAAGAGAACCCTTCGGTAGCCAATAAAATTGTGGATAAAGTCATTGTTGCCTCGCGCGCGCGCGAAGCAGCGCGCAAGGCGCGCGAATTAACCCGTAGAAAAGGTGCTTTGGAAGGGGCAGGTCTGCCAGGAAAGCTTGCCGACTGTTCAGAAAGAGACCCGGCGCTGTGTGAGTTGTATATTGTCGAAGGTGATAGTGCTGGAGGATGTTGGTGTGGGGATACTAAGGTTGCGCTTGTCGACGGGCGCAATATTTCTTTTAAAGAGTTAGTCGCAGAAGATAAGCAGGGGAAGAAAAACTTTTGTTATACCATGCTCGACAACGGGCACATTGGGGTCGCTCCCATATTAAATCCTAGAATGACCAAAAGAAACGCAAGGGTTATTAAAATTATTTTGGATAACGCCGAAGAATTAATATGCACTCCGGATCATTTATTTCGGTTGGTAGATGGTTCTTATATCCCTGCAGTTAAATTAACTCCTCAGTGCAGCCTCGCGCCATTATATAGAAAAATATCATCAAAAAAAGAAAATAAGCGAGGCTTAGATGGCTACGAAATGGTTTTTGACCCCCAAGCTAAAAAATGGAACTATACCCATATATTGTCCGACATGTTTAATCTTGGAAATAGGATTTATGCTACTTCTGAGGGCAAGCATCGGCACCATATAGATTTTAACAAACTCAATAATACCCCCCCAAATATACAGCGCCTGCCTTATGAGCAGCATATGGCTGTGCATTATGCGCATATAGAGCACACCCTGCATCGTGCCGATGTTAAGAAAAGATCCGTTGAGGCGAAAAGAACAGATGCATATAGAAAAAAGGCGCGCGAGAAGGCCCTCGAGAAAAGAGCATTTTTCAGCGAACGGGCAAAAAGGCAGTGGGAGGACCCCGAGTATAAAAAATTTATGCTGGATAAATTCATGCAGTTTTATCAAAATAATGCTGCGTATAGGCAGAAGAATAATGAGTTCTTGAATCTGGCCCAAAAAGATTATTGGGCCAAAGAAGACAACAGATTAAGGCAGGCAAGTAGAGTAAGGCAATATTTTGAACGCCATCCTAAGGCAAAAAGGATTTTGGCAGATAAGGCAAGACTGGAGTGGTCGGATAATGCCCTGTTGGCTTGGAGGCGCAAGAAAACAAGCGAACAGTGGACCGAGGATTTTCGCAAGAAACGCAAGGCCGCGTACGGGCGCACTTATTTAGAGCGCAGCCTATCCTTTGCAAGGGCTGTATACGAAAGCCATGGCGACCTTAGGCTCTACGATGATGAGAGGCACGCGCTTCTTAAGCGCGATAATAACCTGGTAAAGTTTGATACGTTGGTCAGCAGATTTTTTGGCAATGACCAACGCGCCTTGTTAGAAGCCACGGAGAATTATAACCATAAAATCAAGCGCATCGAAACCGTAAAAGAAAAAATTGATGTTTATGATATAGAAATTCCCAACACCCATAATTTTGCTTTAGCAAGTGGCATATTTGTGCATAATAGCGCCAAGCAGGGCCGTGATCGTAGGTTCCAAGCCATACTTCCCATCAAAGGCAAGATTCTTAACGTGGAGAAATCGCGCTTAGATAAGATTCTCTCCAACGAAGAAATCCGCACGATTATTACTGCATTGGGGACCAGCGTGGGAGAAGAATTTGACATCGCCAAACTGCGTTATGATAAATTAATCCTTATGGCCGATGCGGATATCGACGGTTCGCATATCCGCACGCTATTATTAACGCTGCTCTATCGCCAGATGCCCAAGCTAGTTGAAGATGGCCACGTTTATATTGCCCAACCACCATTGTATAAGATCAAGCGCGGCCAACGCGAAGAGTATATCCAGACCGAGCAGCAGATGGATGAGCTGTTGCTGGATCTAGGTCGAGAAGGCCATCAGCTGCTGCGCCTTAAGGATAAGCACACATATACCGATAACCAGTTTAAAGATTTATTGCAATTATTAGTGGAATTAGAGAAATTAGGCAAGAATTTGGAGAAAAGGGGAGTAGAAATTGCAAAGTACCTCACTTTTAGGCATCAAAAGAACAAAAAAATGCCTATTTACAGGGTAAAAGTGGAGGGAAAAGACCAATTTCTCTATTCTGACAAGGAATTAGCCAGCTTAATGGATAAAGAGGGCAAGGAAATTGAGCGGGATGTGTTGGAACTCTTTGAAGCGCAAGATATTGAGCAAATTATTACCAAGATTGAAAAAATGGGGCTAGATATAGAAACCTATGCTTCAGAGCCCATCCCGCTAAAAGAGGTTTCTATAAAGGATGCGGGGAAAAACAAGCCTAAGCCTCTTTATCGCATCACCAACGAGAAGGAAACCAAAGACCTATTCGCCTTAAAGGACGTTTTGGCGTATATAAAAGAGGCGGCAACCAAGGGCATGCATATCCAGAGGTATAAAGGCCTTGGCGAGATGAACCCCCAGCAACTTTGGGAGACGACCATGGATCCAGAGAAGCGCACCATATTACAAGTCACTCTCGAGGATGCCGTAGAGACGGATAAGATGTTTACTGTCTTAATGGGTGATCAGGTTGAACCCCGGCGCGAGTTTATTGAAAATTACGCACATCAAGTAAAGAATTTGGACGTGTAGGATGTATACCAGGAACGAAAAGATAATTCCGGTTTGTATTGAAGAAGAGGTTAAGGATTCATACCTCAATTACGCGATGAGCGTTATTGTTGGCCGTGCCCTGCCCGATATACGCGACGGATTAAAGCCCGTGCATAGAAGAATTTTATTTGCTATGCAGGATTTAGGATTAGAGCACACCAAGCCCTATAAAAAATGCGCGCGTATCGTCGGAGAGTGCCTTGGAAAATACCATCCGCACGGCGATGTGGCGGTGTACGATGCATTAGTTAGAATGGCGCAGAGTTTTTCCTTGCGCTATCCTCTGGTCGAAGGGCAGGGAAATTTCGGTTGCTTTACCAAAGATACAAAAATTAAACTTACGGATGGCAGGTGTCTTAATTTCGAAGAGCTTATAAGAGAAACAAAACAAGGCAAAAAAAATTATACCTATACGTTTAATCCTGAAAGCCAAAAGATTGAGATAGCCGAGATTAAAAATCCAAGAAAAACGCGTCGGAATGTGCAAATTTTGAAAGTAATTTTAGATAGCGGCGCAGAAATTAAATGCACATTAGACCATCTTTTTATGCTCAGGGGCGGAAGTTATAAAAAAGCAAAAGATCTAAAAGCCCAGGATTCTCTGATGCCCCTATATACTAAACCTCATGATGGCACAACAGATCGCGACCTTAAAGGCTACGAAATGGTTTATCAGCCCTTTGAGAATAGTTGGGAGTTTATTCATCATTTGGCAGATAAATGGAATTTAGACAATAAGGTTTATTCAAAAAGCGCAGGCAGGATAAGACATCACATAGACTTTAATAAGTTAAATAATAATCCTGATAATGTACAGAGGATACAATGGAGTCAGCATTGGGGGCTTCATAAAGAAATTGCCGCTTGGCGCCATCAAAATGATTCAAAATATGTAGAAAAACTTGCTGAAGGAAGAAAAAAGTTTTTGGCAAATCCGAAAAATCGGCATGGGATGTCATTGCGGATGATAGAAAAAAATAAAAAAAGTTGGCAGTCTCCCGCGTATCGCAAGAAGATGAGCGAGATTATTCGTCGGGCTTGGCAAAGGCCGGAATACCGGGAAAGAATAATTGACGGCTCAAGTAAAAACCTTAAAAAATTATGGGAGAAGAAAGAATTTCAAGAATTAATGAGTAAACTAAAATCCAGCGAACTTAAGAACCGCTGGCGAGATCAAGAGTACAGAGATTTTATTGCAGGAATTACTCGTAAGACTTCATTGCGAATATGGTCAGACCCGGGACACCGTGAACGCATCTCGCAATTGAATAAGGAACGCTGGAATAATCCTGATTATCGACAGAAGATGGCAGAACAAGCAAAAAGGTTATGGCAGGATCCAGAATATCGCAGCCACTATTCTGAAAATCATTTTAGAAAAATGGCGGGAAAGCTTTGGGAGGATCCTGCGATAAGGGAGTTTTACAGAGAAAAGGCCAAAAGACAATGGCAAGATCCAGAATTTCGCACAAAGTTTATTAATGGTGTAATCAAAGGAAATAAGAGAAGGCTAAAAGAAGCGCCCGATTTAATGCAAAGACTCGCTCAAAAAGCAGCCATTTCCTTAAGAAAAAAATGGCAAGACCCCTTATATAAAGAAAGAGTAGCAAAAAGTAGAATTTTAGGGTTTATTAATGATTTAATGAAGACAGAACAAACAGTTACTCCTGACCTATATGAAAATATGCGGCAGCCAGGATTACCGCATTTGACGACTGCATTAAAATATTTTTCTAGTTTTGAAGATATGTCTATGCAAGCAAAGCAAAGACTTAATCATAAAGTTAAAAAGGTTGAATTTCTCAACCAGAAAGAAGATGTATACGATTTAACTGTTGAACCTTGGCATAATTTTGCTTTAGTCAGCGGAGTATTTGTGCACAATTCTGTTGATGGCGATTCTGCAGCAGCCATGCGTTATACTGAAGCACGCCTGGCAGCTATTGCCGACGAGATGCTTGGCGATATTGACAAAGATACGGTTAACTTCGGCCCCAACTTCGATTCTTCTTTACAGGAACCACTTTTACTGCCCGCTACCCTGCCGAATTTATTGGTTAACGGCTCCAGCGGTATCGCCGTAGGTATGGCCACTAATATTCCGCCGCACAATTTAAATGAGATTGCCGATGCCATCGCCTATATTTTAGATAACCCCGAGGCAGAGATAAAAGACCTCGCGCCCTATATTAAGGGGCCGGATTTTCCCACGGGCGGGGTTATCTGCGGCAGGGGTGGTATCAAGGAGGCCTATACTACGGGCAAGGGGAAATTACTGGTGCGCGCCCGGGCAAATGTCGAGCATCAGAAAAACGGCAAGGACCTCATCGTGATTACGGAAATTCCTTATCAGGTGCAGAAATCCAGCCTTATCGAAGCCATCGCCGCATTGGTGGATGAGAAAAAGATTGAAGGTATATCTGATATCCGAGATGAGTCGGATAGGGAAGGGATGCGTATTGTCGTAGAGTTAAAGCGCGATATCGAGTCACAGATTATCCTCAACCAGCTCTTTAAACATACCCAACTGGAAACTACCTTTGGCGTGATTATGTTAGCGCTGGTAGAAAATCGACCGCGGGTTCTGAATCTGCGCCAGATGCTTGATTATTATATTGAACACCGTAAGATCATTATCCGCCGCAGGACGCAATTTGAATTAGACAAGGCCTTAAGGCGCGCGCACATCTTAGAGGGGCTAAAGATCGCCCTCAAATTTATCGACCGCATTATTAAGACCATCAAGACCTCCAAAAATGCGCAGGTAGCTAAAGAGCGCCTGATGAAGGAGTTTGATTTGTCCGAAGCGCAGTCACAGGCAATCCTGGAAATGCAATTGCAGCGGCTCACTGCCTTGGAGCGGGATAAAATTGATGCCGAATATATGGAGCTGTTAAAAAAGATTGAATTATGTCGCGCCATCCTTGCCTCGGAGAAAAAAGTCGAAGCCATTATTAAGGAAGAACTGGAAAATTTAAAGAAAAAATACGGAGACGAGCGCAGAACAGACATTGTCGGTGAAGTCGAAGAATTAGAAGTCGAGGATTTAATTGCCGAAGAGGATGTGGTGGTTACCATTAGCCATGGTGGTTACATCAAGCGCCTGCCCGTGGGCGCCTACCGTAAACAAAAGCGCGGCGGAAAGGGCGCTACAGGTGCAGAGGTAAAAGAAGAAGATTTTGTTGAGCATCTTTTTGTTGCCTCTACCAAAGACTACCTGTTGATTTTTACGGACAAAGGCCAGGTGCATTGGCTAAAGGTTTACGAGATCCCCCAGGGCAGTCGTGTGTCCAAGGGCAAGGCGATTGTAAACATGCTGCAAATGGAGAGCGGTTGCAAAATTAGTTCGACCATTCCGGTAAAAGAATTTTCCGCGGATAAGTATCTGGTGATGGTAACCAAAATGGGCCAGATTAAAAAGACCAAACTCGATGCCTACGGGAACCCGCGCAAAGGCGGTATCATCGGTATAAAATTAGATAAAGACGACGCGCTGATCGGGGTTGAGCTTACCGATGGAAAACAGGAACTACTTATCGGTACGCGTCAAGGCAAGGCCATTCATTTCTCCGAGACTAAAGTCAGAGATATGGGTCGGCAGGCAGGCGGGGTGCGGGGTATTTCCTTGGCCAAGAAAGATAGCGTCATCTCCATGGTCTTGGCGCAGAAAGATACCACCATCTTGACGGTGACTGAGTTGGGCTTTGCCAAGCGCACTCCGGTAAAAGAATATCGCCTGACTAGCCGCGGCGGCAAAGGGATTATCAATATAAAAGTAACCAGCAAGAACGGCGAGGCAGTGGGTCTGAAGACCGTAAGTGATAACGACGAGCTGATGGTGATTACGCAGAATGGAATGTTCCTGCGTTGCGCAATAAAAGATATCAGAAGTACCGGCAGGTCTGCGCAGGGAGTGCGTTTGATTAAGCTGCAGGATAAGGACCGCGTCTCTTGTGTGGCGCCGGTAATTGCCGAAGAAGAATAAACTTGACCCCATCGTCTAGCCTGGTCTAGGACAAGAGCTTTTCAAGCTCTCGACCGGGGTTCGAATCCCCGTGGGGTCAATAATGTTATACCGGTTCTTCCGCCAATGAGTTTAGATAGAAGGCGGGATCCCGCCTTCTATGCAATAGCTCGGCGGGAAATCCGGTTGGGGTCGCTATAAATTTTTCGTAAAGTGCTAGATGCGGGGAAATCCCCGTGGGATCACTTAAATATTATGTGCGGCATAATTGGCTATATCGGAGAGAAAGAGGCCCAGCCGATACTCTTAAATGGGCTGAAGAGATTAGAGTACCGCGGTTATGATTCCTGCGGTATGGCCACCTTTTTAGATCAGAAAAATTCACTCTGCGTAAGAAAGCTCCCCGGTAAAATCAAAAGTCTAGAAAGATTGCTCAAAGCTAAACCCCTGCAAGGCAAAGTCGGGATTGCGCATAATCGCTGGGCAACCCACGGCGAGCCCAATCAGGTCAATGCCCACCCGCATTTAGATTGTAATCAGAAAATCGCCTTAGTGCACAATGGCATAATCGAGAATTATAGCCAACTTAAAAGCGAACTGATCAAGGAAGGCCATCGCTTTAGAAGCCAAACCGACACAGAAGTCATTGTCCATTTAATTGAGAAGTTCTATAAAAATTCTTCCCTTGAGGAGGCAACGAGAAAGGCCTTAATGAAACTTAAGGGTTCATTTGCCATCGTAGTGATTTCAAAAAGAGAACCGGATAAATTAGTGGGTGCGCGGTGCGGAAGCCCTTTAATCGTGGGAGTGGGTAAAGATGAGAATTTTTTGGCCTCTGATATACCTGCCTTATTAGACCACACCAAGCAAGTAATATTTTTAGAAGAGAATGAATTAGTAGTTTTAGGCAAAAACAGGATTTCTATCAGTAATCTTAAAGGAGGGAAAATTTCCCGCCAGCCCCAACAAATATCCTGGGACATAAAAGAAGCGCAAAAACAAGGATACCCCCATTTTATGCTTAAAGAGATAAATGAACAGCCCAGGGTATTAGAGAATATATTGCGGCAAAGGATAAAGACTGGGCAAAATCTATTTTTTGAAGAATTAAAACTCGCCGATGAGTATTTGGCAAAAATAAGCAACATCGTTATTATTGCCTGCGGTACTGCCTATCACGCAGGTATGTGCGGCAAATATATTTTAGAAGAATTATGCCGTTTGTCGGTGACTGTTGATTTATCTAGCGAGTTTCGCTATCGCAACCCCTTGATTAGTAAAGATACTTTGGTAATTGCGATAAGCCAATCAGGAGAAACAGCAGATACCTTGGCCGCGGCCAGAGAAGCAAGGGCAAAGGGGGCAAAGGTATTGGCGATTTGCAATGTTTTAGGTTCGAGTCTGGCGCGGGAGGCCGACGGTGTGATCTTTACGCATGCCGGACCTGAGATAGGGGTAGCCTCTACCAAGGCTTACACCGCGCAGTTAGCGATTTTATATCTTTTTGCCTTGTATTTAGGGCAGCAGCGCAAGACCCTGGCTTCAGAAAAAAAAGCAAAAATCTTAAAGGCATTAAAAAATATTCCACAATTACAGGAGGAGATTTTAAAAGACCAGCGCCGGATTAAACAGATTAGCCACCGGCACTCCCATTTTGGCTCGTTTCTATTTTTAGGCAGAAACATCAATTATCCCTTGGCCCTAGAAGGCGCATTAAAGTTAAAGGAAATCTCTTATATCCCCGCAGAAGGCTATGCTGCCGGCGAAATGAAACACGGGCCGATTGCCTTGATTGATGAATACCGGGCGGTGGTGTGCATTGCCGTTGAATCTAGGATTTATGAAAAGATGATTTCCAATATCCAAGAGATCCGCAGCCGGCGCGGCAAGATTATTATTATTGCTACCTTAGGCGATGATAAGATAAAAGAAAACACCCCGGAAGTCATTTATGTCCCCAAGGTTGACGAATTTTTCTCCCCCTTGTTAGTGGCGTTGCCCTTACAATTATTAGCCTATTATGTAGCGGTCAAGCGCGGTTGCGACGTCGATCAGCCGAGGAATCTCGCCAAATCCGTAACTGTAGAATAGCCTGTCGGCTTATTAAAATGCGATGTATAAAAGAACGATAAATATTTTAAAAGAGCGGCTGTATCTGATAAAACATGTTTTTCTGCGCAACCATATCAAAGGGGTAATTAATTTAATCTGGGCCTACTTAGATTTTAAATTCGAGCCACTTATTCTTAGGTCCCAGCCGCTTTTCCTTAATCTCTCCCCGACTAATCGCTGCAATCTAAGGTGTAAGATGTGCCCGCAATTTAATTCCGCCCAGGAGCAAAACAATAAAGACTTGACAATAGAACAGTACCAATTAATTTTAAATAAGTTTCCTTATCTCATCAGGCTTAATCTCATTGGCGCTGGCGAGCCCTTTTTAAACCAAGATTTTTGTGAAATGATTAAGATTGCCAAGGAAAGAAGAATAAAGGTAAATTTTGTCACGAACGGCTTATTGCTCACTAAAGAAATTGCGCGCAAGATAGTCGATCATCGCGTCGATTCCGTTGTCTTTTCTATCGACGGGGCAACAAAGAAGACATACGAAAATATTCGGCAGGGCAGCAATTTCGAGACCGTATTAAATAATGTCAGATATCTTGTTGAGTTGAAGAATGGCAATGCGCTTAACCGCGAGAGAAATCTACCTGACCTAGGAGTAAACTTTGTTACCATGAAGGAGAATCTGGATGAGCTGCCGCAAATCGTTGATTTGGTTAGTTCCCTCGGCATAAAAAAGTTATTTGTAAATCGCGTCAGAATGATGCAGGGGTGTCAAAATAGGATGGGGAACATAGATTTGACAGACGCGCAGGGGTTGCGGCAAATTTTGTCGCAGACGTTAGAAAAGGCAGGGGATTTAGAAATGAATTTACCCCTCGCCAGTTTTTACCCCACTTATGCCAGAAGGAAATGTAAGGTTGCCTGGTTCGGGCCGATTGTTTCCTGCGATGGCGTAGTTACTCCCTGTTGTGTGGCCGAGTTAAACATGGGCAATATTTATCAGCAAGATTTTTTAGAGATTTGGAATGGTTCAGCCTATCAGGATTTTAGAAGGGCGCTTAAAACCCCCGATCCTCTCAGTATCGCCAGTTACTGTAGGGAGTGTCTCTATTATAATTGTCTTTTGCCGGGCAGGCAGGAATAAACGCTAAAAAATGTTATACATTGTCTCAACCCCTATTGGTAATTTAAAAGACATTACGTTACGGGCAATCGAAGTATTAAAATCAGTAGACTTGATTGCCTGCGAGGATACCCGGCACACCCAGATTCTATTGAGCCACTACCAAATTAAAAAACCCCTGACAAGTTTCCATTCATATAATAAGGTAAAAAGTGCCAGCCGAATCCTGGAATTGCTTAAAGGGAATAAATCCGTGGCCTTGGTTTCTGACAGCGGCACCCCGGGAATCAGCGATCCAGGCGTCTATCTCATTCGCAAGGCACAAGAGGAGGCAATTTCTGTAACTGCTATCCCCGGCCCTACGGCTTTTATTGTGGGTTTGATTCTCTCGGGATTGCCTACTCATAGATTTGTCTTCGAAGGATTTTTGCCGACAAAGCCGGGTAGCCGGCAGAAGCGCCTGCAAGAGTTATTGAAGATGGATAGAACCGTAGTTATTTATGAGTCGCCGCACAGGCTTGTTAAGTTGCTCGAAGAAATCGCCAGCGTTGATTCGCAGCGCTTGGTTGTTTGTATGCGGGAATTAACCAAGAAGTTCGAAGAAATAAAACGCGACAAAGCAGCTAGCCTATTAAGCTATTTTCGAGCCTCGAGGCCGCGCGGAGAATTTACTATCGTTTTTTAAGTCTTCCCTTGAGAAGGTTACCAGATAAAGAAAGGAAAAATTTCCCTGAACAGAAGTATCCTCACCAAGGCCATTAGAGAAAAAAAGGCAGAAAAGAAAACAAATTTTCTTAAAGTAACATCCTTATCGAGGCCATAAGATAAGACAAGAAAAGGGAAAAGGCCGTAAAACATCCTTACAAGGTCGTTATAGCTTCTCCATTGCATTGGCATAGTAAATAAGGCAAGCAAGCAATACGCCATCACTACATAATAAAAGAGGTGTTTTTTACAAAAGATTTTCTTTACGGTAATTATTAAAAGTGCGGCTAAATACAAGAATACAACAACTGTGCCCATTCGCCATGCCAGCTCTTTTAGGCTTTGGCAGTTTAGCGTCGTTATATAACCGATAATTCCAGAGAATGGAATAGGCCCAAGTGCTTTTTGGGAAATAAATAACGGTATTAGGCCTGTTTTTTTAGCCACGAATACCTGCCAGATAAAAAAAGGAATAAGGCAGGTAAGGAATACGGCAATGCGTTTGATTGTTTTTTTGCATTGATAATCCCAAATCAAAAGGGGCAGTAGGAATACTATGGAGTCTTCCCTGGCTAAGAATGCAGCTGCCATAAAGGCAATGGTTAAGATGCGCTTGTTTTGCATGTAGAAGTAGGTGGCGGCTATAATCAGACCGATACTTAGTGCAGATGGCGTATCATGCAGAATGGCCATGATTGAGCTTGCGGATAGGCCATAAAAAATACTCCACATCGGATGCAAAAACTGCCTGCGCAATAACAGAATAAAGAAATACATTCCCATAGACAAGCCGAGGAGGTTAGTCAAATATAGAGAATGCGCAAGAAAGCGTTCCTTGCCAAACGCGAGCAGGCGAGCAATAAGCGGGTAAAGGATGCGTTGTTGGCGGAAGGCATTTTTGAAATGCCCTTTCTTTAAAAAGGGGTCCATTGCCACACAATAGTAAAATTGGCCATCGTACCCGCCCTTGTCTTCAAAAATAACCATGCCTTTTTGGAAATATTCTGGGGCAACGCTTTCTTTTTCTTGCTTGCTTATTCCGATGAGACTGGAAAGGCTATAACCATATGGCGCTATCGAATAAAGAATAACAAGATGTATAGAAATAAGGGTAATAATAATTGGTGCGATTACAGATTTCATAGTTGAAGGTATTATAGATTAAAAAGCATAGTTCCTCAATGGAAAATTTAAAAAAAATTTAATAATATCCTTGACAAAATGCCATTTAAATGTTATATTTTATTAAAATTAAGTACCTTTTAAACTAGTTCGCGAGAAACTAGTAAAGGCAACCCATGAAGAAGAATTATAACTATATACCCAACCGCGTAAAGATAAGCGGTTGGGTTTTTTTATGCCGCAGAAGGTATTGAGGGATAAGATGAAAGAAAAAGCCAGGATATTGGATAAGGATACGTTAAACCGCAGCCTGATGCGCATCGCCCATGAAATCTTGGAAAAAAATAAAGGGACAACCTCGCTGTGTATTATCGGGATACGCAACCGCGGAGCCTATCTTGCCAAGCGCCTCGCAGAATTTATTGAGGCGATTGAAAAAGAAAAGGTGGCAGTAGGGATCCTGGATATTACTTTATACCGCGATGATTTAACCTTAGTTGCGGCGAGCCCGGTAGTGCGTAAGACGGAAATAGATTTTGATATAAATGATAAGGTAGTCATCCTCGTAGATGATGTGCTCTACACCGGCAGGACGGTAAGGGCGGCGTTAGATGCCCTGATCGATTTTGGCCGGCCGAAGGTCATCCAGCTTGCGGTATTGGTGGACCGCGGCCATCGGGAATTGCCGGTGCGCGCGGATTACGTCGGCAAAAATGTCCCGACCTCCCAGAATGAAACCGTGGAGGTGCGCCTGGAAGAGGCTGATGGCCGGGATGAAGTGGTGATTGTAGAAAAAGATAAGACTGGTAAATAGCATGGCTTGGACGAGAAAAGACCTCTTGGGCCTGGAAGAATTAACCCGCGAAGAAATCGAACTGATTTTGGATACCGCAGAGTCTTTCAAGGAAGTATCCACGCGCGATATCAAAAAGGTGCCGGCGTTGCGCGGTAAGACCGTAGTCAATTTATTTTATGAGCCTTCTACCCGCACCAGGGTCTCCTTTGAAGTAGCGGCAAAAAGATTATCCGCGGACGTAATCAATATTGCCACAGAAACCTCCAGCGTTAAAAAGGGCGAGACGCTGATTGATACCGGCAGAAATATTCAAGCACTTAAAGCAGATATTATCGTGGTCAGACACAATGCCTCAGGAGCAGCGGCAATGTTAGCGCGGCATGTGGATATCAGTGTAGTCAATGCCGGTGATGGCTGGCATGAGCATCCTACCCAGGCGTTGCTGGATATATTGACCCTCAAGGAAAAATTAGGCAAGGTCGAAGGTTTAAACGTAAGTATCGTTGGCGACATCGCACATTCGCGTGTAGCGCGTTCCAATATCTGGGGCCTGACGAAATTAGGGGCGCAGGTTACAGTTTGTGCTCCCCGGATGCTTATTCCGCCGGCAATTGAAAAGATGGGTGTAGTGGCAACCGATGACATAGATCGAGCCATAGCTAATGCCGATGCGATTAATGTTTTGCGCATGCAGTTTGAGCGCGACGAGGTCAATGCCTTTCCGCAGCAGCTGGAATACTTTAAACACTTCGGCATTACCGCGGAGAGATTAAAAAAAGCTAAAAAGAATATTATTGTGATGCATCCCGGGCCAATCAACCGCGGGATCGAGGTCTCCAGTGAAGTGGCAGATGGCCCGTGGTCGGTAATTTTGGAGCAAGTGACTAACGGCATTGCGGTGAGGATGGCAGCGCTCTTTTTGGTCTCGCAGGCACAAGATAAAAAAGATGAAACTACTGATTAAAAAAGGCCGCGTGGTTGATCCCGAGAATCATCTGGATGAGACCCGCGATATTTTAATCGAAAACGGCAAAATCTCCCAGGTGGGCAAGGAGATCTCTAATCATTCGGCAAAGATAATCGATGCCAGCGGAAAAATAGTCATGCCGGGCTTAGTTGATATGCATGTGCATTTAAGGGAGCCGGGCCGGGAGGACAAAGAGACCGTTGCCAGCGCAACAGTAGCAGCGCTTAAAGGCGGAGTGACGAGCCTGTTGGCCATGCCCAATACGCTTCCCGCAATGGATACTCCAGAGCACGTAAAAATGCTGAAAAAGATTATCCGGGAGACTGCGCATTGTTGTGTTTTTATGAGCGGCGCAATTACCAAGGAGCGCGGCGGAAAAGAACTGGCTGAGATTAATAAATTTAAAAAAGAAGGGGTGCTAGCAATTTCCGATGACGGCGCTTCGGTGGATAACGAAGGGCTTATGTTTAAGGCATTAGAGAGGGCAAGGTTGGAAAATTTAGCCGTGGTTTGTCATTGCGAAGATAAATTACTTTCTGCAAATGGGGTAGTGAATTTGGGGTTGACTTCAACTAAACTGGGCCTAAGAGGAATATCCAACGCCTCGGAGTACCAACGGGTAGAAAGAGATATCCAACTGGCAGAAAAAGCAAAATCCGCGCTACACATCGCTCACGTAAGTTGTAAAGAATCGGTAGAGCTGATTGCCCGCGCAAAGAAAAAAGGTATAAAGGTAACTGCGGAAACCGCACCCCATTATTTTGCTTTGAGCGAAGAGGAAGTTTGGGGATACGATACCAATAAGAAAACCAATCCGCCCTTAAGAAGCAAAGAGGATGTTGCGGCGATAAAAACAGGATTAAGGCAGGGGATAATCGATGTGATTGCCTCAGACCACGCACCCCATACCGAAAACGAAAAAGATATTGAATTTGAGCGTGCGGAGTTCGGCGTTGTTGGCCTGGAGACGATATTGGCGGTAGCTATTACGGAGTTGATTCATCCCGGTATATTAGACTGGTCGGATTTGGTGAGAAGGTTAGCCCTTAATCCGGCAAAAATTTTAGGTATTGATAAAGGCAGACTCGGGGTTGGCGCTGATGCGGATTTGATTGTGGTGGCTGCGGATAAAGAATGGACGGTAGAAAAGCAGCAGCTGGTTTCTAAATCCAAAAATTCAGCCTTCCTCGGCAGAACGCTTAAAGGCATTGTTGAATATACCGTTTTGGCCGGCGACATTGTCTATAAAAGCTAAGTATTAATTACGCAGGTTCGTTAAGATGAAATTTCTCCTCAATACGTCTTCAAGACGCAGGATAATTTTGTCTGTTGCCCGCAATGCCAAAGAGTTTACTGGCAGGGGACGCACTGGGGAAATGTAAAAATTTTTTTAGAAGGGATAAACTAAAATATGGAATTTATCGCTGATTTTCACATCCACTCTAAATATTCACGCGCTACCTCCCGGGATATGGATACCCAGCATATTACGGAATGGGCAAAATTAAAAGGTATTACCCTGATGGGAACGGGAGATTTTACGCATCATCTCTGGCTTGAAGAATGTAAAGCGGTTTTAGAAGATTTGGGCAATGGCTTATTTAAGTACAAAGATGTTTATTTTATTCTGACCGCCGAGATAAGCAGTATTTATTCCAAGAAAGGCAGGACGTACCGTATTCATAATATTATTTTTAGCCCCTCCTTTAAAACCACGGATAAAATCAATGAGACGCTTAGCCGTTACGGAAATCTTGCCAGCGACGGCCGGCCGATTCTTGGGATGGACGCGCAAGAGGTGGCGCGGATTGTTTTTGATATCGACGAAAACTGTATGGTTATCCCAGCGCATATTTATACTCCCTGGTTTAGTGTTTTTGGTTCTAAGTCGGGGTTTGATAGAGTTGAGGATTGTTTTGAGGAGCAGACCCCGAAAATATTTGCATGTGAAACTGGGCTTTCCAGCGATCCTAAAATGAGTTGGCGCTTAAGCGCGTTGGATAAATTTACTCTCATCTCAAACAGCGATTCCCATTCGCCTGCCAAGATTGGCCGGGAGGCGAATGTCTTTAATTGCGAATTAAACTATAAAACCATAAGAGAGGTGTTACAAACTAAAGACAAAAAAAGATTTTTATACACGATTGAATTTTTCCCGGAGGAAGGAAAATATCACTATGACGGCCATAGACTTTGCGCGGTTAGGCTATCACCGCAAGAAACACGCAAAAATAATGGCCGCTGCCCTAAATGCGGCAAGCCAGTAACTGTGGGCGTGATGAACCGGGTTGAGGAATTGGCGGATCGGCCGGTAGGATATGTTCCAGAAAATTCCATACCGTTTAAGAATCTTATTTCATTAGATGAGATTATTGCTGATGCCAAAGGTCTTACCAAGAGTTCACAGGCTGTGGAAAAGGAATACCGCATTTCTCTCTCTAAGTTTAACACGGAATTTGAGATTTTACTCAAGGCCAGCAAAGAAGATTTAATAAAAAATCTTTCTCCCCGCGTTGCCGAAGGTGTTCTTCGGGTAAGGGAAGGTAAAGTGAATATTCAGGCCGGTTACGACGGAGAATACGGCAAGATATCCATATTCGGTGAAGAAGAAAAAAAGGGCACAACTGAAAAGCAGCTAAACCTATTTTAAAAAAAGATACTGCGCCTGCCCCCTTCGGGGACACGGCGGATATAATTAAATAGATGCGCCTGTAGCGCAATGGATAGCGCAATGGCCTCCGGAGCCATGTGTACAGGTTCGACTCCTGTCAGGCGCACCAAAATATATGAGAAAGAAAGTTGTGGCAGTGATTGGTGGGCACAGTTGTACGAAGGAAGTGGAGCAATTAGCCCAAAATTTAGGCAAAAAGCTGACAAAAGTGGTGGATTACTTAGTTTGCGGCGGTTTAAGTGGTGTAATGAAGGCGGTTTGCCAGGGTTTTAAGGCGGGCGGTGGCGTAACTATAGGTATTATAACGAGTTACAACAAAAACGACGCCAACGAATACGTAGATATTGTGATGCCTACTGGCTTAGGTTTGGCAAGAAATGTTTTGGTGGTACAGGCTGGCGACATTGTGGTTGCCTTGCCTGGAGAGTATGGCACTCTCTCGGAGATCGCTTATTGCCTACAGTTTGACAAGCCAGTGGTGAGCTTGAATTCTTGGCAGATCAAAGGCGTAATTAAGGTCAAGACAGTGGCGGCAGCAGTAGCCAGAGTAAAAAAGGAACTGGCAAGGGGAAGGAGTAGTAAATGAATAAAGCTAGTTTGGTTTTAGAAGACGGAACAGCCTTTGCAGGGGAATCAATCGGTAGCAAAGGTCTTGTTGTCGGTCCCTTATTCTTTGACACGGCTGTGGTGGGTTATCAGGAAATCATCACTGACCCGGCAAATGCCGGTAAGATTTTAATGCTCACCTATCCTTTGATCGGCAACTACGGCGTGAGCGAAAAATTTAATCAATCGGAAAAAGCCTGGATTAAGGGGCTGGTGGTCAAAGAAAAATCCAAAATCTATTCTAACTGGCAGGCAAAGGATTCATTAGATAATTTTTTAAAGCAAGAGAATCTGGTCGCCATTGCCGAAGTAGATACACGCACCTTAGCCGTACATTTAAGAGAAAAAGGAGAAGTCTGGGCGGCAATTTCTACCAATGGTAAGCGCAAAGAAGACCTCATTGAGCTAATCAGGAAGACAAAGAAGGGTATTCAGCGCAGCCTGATTAAAGAAATCTCTACTAGAGAAATTAAACTGATCAAGGGTAAAAGCAAAATTAAGCTGGGGATTTTGGACTTAGGGATAACCCGTAGTATTGTCCGGCAGCTGCAAAATTTGGGGCCAGAGATAATTATTTTACCTTACAATTCTACCGCCGATAAGATTTTACAATTAAAAGTAAATGGCCTGATTATTTCTAGCGGGCCAGAGGATGACCCCGTCCTGGGAGAGATTACCACGGTCGTAAAAAACCTGATCGGGAAAATCCCGATTTTAGGCATTTCCTTAGGTAGCCAAGTCCTGGCCAGGGCCTTGGGCGCAAAAGTCAAGCAGATGCACTTAGGCCATCACGGAGTAAACTATCCGATTAAACATCCGCATGCCGGCAAAGGTGAAATCACCGTGCAGAATCACTCTTGGGTTATAGATTCAGATTCCTTAAAGAAGATTAAAGGGGTCGAGATCATTGCCGTTAATTTAAACGACGGGACAGTGGAGGAATTTGATTCTAAAAAATATAAGATTATGGCAGCGCAGTATTTGCCGGAAAGTCCCGGGTTCGCAGAGGTAAATGCCCTTTTGATAAAATTCTTACAATTAACGAAAGGAAAAAAGTAATATGCCCAAACGCACAGACATAAAGAAAGTTTTGATGATTGGTTCTGGGCCGATTATTATTGGCCAGGCCTGCGAATTTGATTATTCTGGCTCCCAGGCCTGTAAGGCATTACGGGAAGAAGGATACATTACGATTTTAGTCAACTCCAACCCGGCGACGATTATGACTGACCCCGAGATGGCGGATGTTACTTATATCGAGCCTTTAACTGTGGAGTCCGTCACAGCGATCATTAAAAAAGAACGGCCAGATGCCATCCTGCCGACCTTAGGGGGGCAAACCGGCCTTAATCTGGCTTATTTTTTAATGAAGCAAGGCGTATTAAAGAAATATGGCGTTGAATCTATCGGTGCCAACGTGGATGCAATTTCGCGTGCCGAAGACAGAGATTTGTTTAAAAAGGCAATGTTAGAGATCGGCATTGCTGTGCCCGAAAGCGGCATTGCCAGAAGCATTTCTGAAGGAATAAAAATCGGACTTTCAATCGGCTTTCCTTTGATCTTAAGGCCAGCGTATTGCCTGGGTGGTACCGGAGGGGCAACTGCCTACAATAAAGAAGAATTGGAGAAATTTTTGGATAAAGGCCTGGAATTAAGCCCGGTGCATCAGGTATTGGTGGAGCAGTCGGTATTAGGCTGGAAGGAGATTGAGTTTGAGGTGATGCGTGACTGTGTTGATAATGTGATTATGATTACCTCGATGGAGAATGTCGATCCTATGGGTGTACATACCGGCGATAGCATTGTGGTAGCACCCTCACAGAGCTTAACCGCCGAAGAGTATACCAATTTTGTCAATCTTTCCAAGAAAATTATCCGCAAGGTAGGTATTACCGGCGGAGGAGCGAATATCCAATTTGCGCAAAACCCGGATAACGGGCAGATTGTGATTATTGAAGTGAATCCGCGGCTCTCGCGTAGTTCGGCACTTGCTTCCAAGGCCACGGGATTTCCCATTGCCCGTGTCGCCACTAAACTGGCAGTGGGTTTCACCCTGCCAGAAGTAATCAACCAGATTACGGGTATTACCAAATCCTTTTTTGAACCAACCGTGGATTACTGCGTTTTCAAAATCTGCCGTTTTACCTTTGAGAAATTTCCTGCCACACCTCGCGTACTCAATACCTCCATGAAAGCCGTAGGCGAGGCAATGTCTATCGGCAGAAATTTCAAAGAGGCATTGCAGAAAGGAATCCGCTCCACGGAAATCTCGCGTTTTGGCTTTGGCTGCGACGGCAAAGATAAGATTACCGATGGCATGCTTGCGAAAAAAGACAATGGCTTATTTGAAGAGATAAAAAACAAAATCAAGATTCCCAATGACGAAAGATTATTTTATATCCGCTATGGCCTAAAGCTGGGTTTGAGCGTGGATGAAATATATCATTTATCCAAAATCGACCGTTGGTTCATCGATAACCTGAAGCAATTGGTGGAATATGAGGAGGAGATAAAAAAATACCGCCTCAACCATAAAGACAGCGAGATTAAGCTTCCGGATGAGGTTTTATTGCGGGCAAAGAAGGACGGATTTTCCGACCGGCAGATTGCCTATCTGCTTAATTCTTCCGAGGAAAAAGTGCGGGCATACCGCAGAAAGAAAAATATTGTGCCAGTATACAAACTTGTCGATACCTGCGCCGCAGAATTTAGTGCGAAGCAGCCTTATTATTACTCAACCTATGAGACGAAGAATGAAAGCAGGCCGTCGCAGAAGAAAAAAGTGGTAATCTTAGGCGGTGGGCCGAACCGCATCGGCCAGGGCATTGAATTCGATTATTGCTGCTGTCACGCCTCTTATGCCTTAAGAGAAGAAGGTGTTGAAAGCATTATGATTAATTGTAATCCCGAGACCGTCTCTACAGATTATGACACCTCGGATAAATTATACTTTGAGCCACTGACCATGGAAGACGTTTTAAACATTGTCGAACTGGAAAAGCCCATCGGTATCATTGTGCAGTTCGGGGGACAAACCCCGCTTAATTTGAGCATTCCTTTGGAGAAGGCAGGCGTGGCATTGTTGGGCACAAGTTCAGATTCTATTGACCGCGCGGAAGACAGAAAACGCTTCCGGGAACTATTGGAAAAATTAGGATTAAAGCAGGCTGAAAACGGCACAGCCACCTCTTTCTTGGAAGCCAAAAAGATTGCTGCAGAAATCGGATACCCGGTTTTGGTGCGGCCCTCCTATGTCTTAGGCGGCCGGGCCATGGAATTGGTTTATGACGAAGATACCTTAGAGAATTATATGAAGGCCGCAGTTGAGGTCTCCAATGAGCGGCCGGTGCTGATTGACAAGTTCCTTGATGATGCCATTGAGGTGGATGTGGATGCGATTGCCGACGGAGAAACCTGCGTTATCGGCGGGATTATGGAGCATATCGAAGAGGCGGGGGTGCATTCGGGAGATGCGGCGATGGTTTTGCCGCCGCATACCTTAGCCGAAGATATTATCGCCAAGATTAAAAAAGATACCTATTGCCTAGCAAAAGAGTTACGGGTAAAGGGACTGATTAATATTCAGTTTGCGGTTAGGCACAATGTAGTTTATGTCTTAGAGGTAAACCCGCGCGCCTCCCGGACCATTCCCCTGGTGAGCAAGGCCACGGGTGTTGCGCTGGCAAAATTAGCCACCAAGATTATGCTGGGACGTACCCTTAAGGAATTAGGTTTTACTAAAGAAGTTGAAATTAAGCACGTTGCCGTAAAAGAATCGGTCTTCCCTTTTATCCGTTTCCCGGGAGTTGATGCAATTTTAGGTCCGGAGATGAAATCCACCGGCGAGGTCATGGGCATAGATAAATCCTTTGGCCTGGCCTATGCCAAAGCCCAGATTGCTGCCGGGCAGAAGATGCCGCTTAAAGGCAACGTCTTTATCAGCGTGCGCAACCAGGATAAGCGCGACATCATCTTTATCGCCAAGAAATTATCGGATTTGGGATTTAAGCTTTTGGCGACGAAAGGCACGGCTGCGGTGTTAAGGCAGAATGGCTTAGGGGTTGAGGTTATTCCGAAATTATACGAAGGCCGGCCGCATGTTGTGGACAGAATCAAAAGCGGTTATATCAATCTGGTTATTAACACTCCGGCAGGGAAAGCAACCAAGGAAGACGAAGTCGTGATACGTTCCCAGGCATTACTCTCTAACGTGCCTTTGATTACCACAATCGCCGGTGCCCAGGCAACCGTGAACGGAATTGAGGCGCTGAGAAAGCAAGAGATGAGTGTTCAGTCGCTGCAGCAATACCATAAAGAAATTCAAAAATCTCCCGCCAAAGCGGGATCCCGCAAAATGCGGGAAAAATTCAAAATTCAAAAATACGATTCAAAAGTTAAAATTAAAAAACCAAAAACCAAGAAATAAACGCGTGGAAAAGATAAAAATCAAAACATCTAAAAGGATAGAGTTAATCGATATTACCGGCGAAATACAGAATATTGTGAAGCAAGGCAAAATCAAAAATGGGATATGTTTTATTTTTTGTCCGCACACTACCGCCGGCCTGACGATTAATGAGAATGCCGATCCCTCGGTTAGGCGCGATATCATCAATACATTAAATAAACTTGTACCGGAGAACGCCGGTTATTCCCACATGGAAGGTAACGCCGATAGCCATGTAAAATCATCTTTACTCGGTTCCTCACTAACAATTTTTATAGAAGGTGGCCGGTTATCTTTCGGTACTTGGCAGGGGATATATTTTTGCGAAGGCGATGGCCCGCGGCAAAGAGAGCTCTGGACTAAGTTTTTAGAAGACTAAAATAAGAATTTTATGAGGGAGGTATAATGAAAAAAAGTTTGTTTTTAAAGGTTATGGTTAATATTTTATATTTTGTCATAATACTTTTGTTTTTTGAGACCAAAATCTTAAAGGCCGAGACCAATTTTTCTGCAGTTAAGGACAAAGAGACATTGGAGATTATCAAGAAAGCGCCTTCGCCCGATGAACAGAATCCGTTCATTAATGCAGTTATGCTTTTATTTGATGAAAAACACGCTCTTAAAAGTCAGAGTAAAGTAATCAGCAAAAGGCATGTGATGATAAAAGTTTTAAAAGAAGCAGGTAGGGGCGTGGGTACAGTGTTCATTCCATTTAACGAATATTTAGAAAAGGTAAAAATAAACGTCGCCAGAACCATACAACCTAATGGCAATATTCAGGATGTATCTGGCGACGTAATTAAAGATGAATCTCCCTTTGCCGGATTACCTATTTATAGCGATATTAAGATAAAAAAAATAACCTTTCCCAATGTCCAGGTAGGTTCGATTATCGAGTATGAAATAGAATACGCGCGAGATTATAACTTTTTCCCCGGGTATTTTTATATTTTTACGATTCCATTAAACTGGACGATTTCACAGGTAAGGTTTTCAGTCGAAGTTCCTAAAGGTGCAGCCGTTAAATTTAAGGCGGAGAGGTTCTTAAACAACGAGCCGACAATAACCTCGAGCGTTAAATCTGAAACCTACACCTGGCAGATGGAGCATACCTATGTAAAAGGAAGCGATGAGCCAGCTGTGCCCAATTACATGAAATTCGGTCCTTATATCATCTTTTCCACTATAGAAGATTGGCAGAAGATAAATGATTGGGGAATAAAATTAATGGAAAAAGAATCTCGCCCCGATGAAGCGATAGAGAAAAAAGTTTCAGAGTTAATTGCAGGCCATAAAGAGAATAAAAGAGAGATCATCAAACCAATATTTAACTATGTTTCGCAAAATATAAGATATGTGGCGGTTGAATTGGGAATTTCTGCATTCAAGCCCTATCCTGCTTCGGAAGTTTTCAAGAATGCCTATGGTGATTGTAAGGGCAAAAGCGCCCTCTTAATCACGATGTTAAAATCTATTGGTATACCAGCATATCCAGTGTTATTGATGACTGCGAATGCCGGTTTTATTCTCAAAGATGTGCCTGGGCTTTATTTTAACCATATGATTGTAGCTGTACCAGATGGAGAAGGTTACATCTTCCTTGATCCCACGGCGGATATGCTTTCTTCTGAAAAAATACCCTATTTAGATCAGGGTTGCGATCCCTTTATCTTGGTTAAAGATAAAAAAGAAGATTTCGGATATATTCCCATAGATTCTCCAGAAAATAATAAATCCGAAGGAGAATGTGAGTTGACTCTAAAAAGGGATTTGTCGGCTGAAGTAAAAGAAACTATAACTTGTATTGGCCAATTAGATTGGTCAAACCGAATTCTAGCAAAATATACCCCCCCCGCACAACATAAAAAACTTTTTGAAGAAGCCCTGAGATTGGCTTCTCCCGGTCTTGACTTAAAAGAAATAACTTTTTCTGATTATAATGATTTAGAAACACCCTTTAACATAAAAGTTACCTATACGGCGAATAATTATTTACGTAAAAGCGCAAACCTCCTTCTTTTTAAGGCTCCGCTGGGGGAGCCCATACCAACCCGTTTGTTTACTAAGGTGCCCCGAGAGGCGCCTCTCTACTTAAAGTTTCCTTTTATTAAAGAGCAAAGAATTACGATTAAATTACCGGAAGGTTACAATATAAAAAGCGCACCACAAGATTTAAGTTTAGAGAGAGCCACCGCATCTTTCAGTAAGGAGTTCAAAATAGAAAATAAAAAAATTATTATCCATACCAAATGGGTATTAAAAACTAATGAAGTATCAATCGGCAAATACGGCGCTTTAAAAAATATGATCGAAAATATTAGAAAGTCAAACGATGAAGATATAGTTTTAGAAGAGGAGATTTGAAATTATCTCGATAGGGGAGTTACATGCCGGAGTTGCCAGAAGTAGAAACGATTAAACGGGAATTAGCGCAAGCGGTTTTAGGAAAAAGAATCGTCTCTGTTATCGTTAATAATCCCAAGGTAATCCGTGAACCCGAAAAGCAAGCATTTGTTAACGGTCTAAAAAATATCGCCATCAAAAATATCCTCAGAAAAGGCAAGCTGCTCATTTTAGAATTATCCTCCGGCAAATCTTTGGCCGTGCATCTAAAAATGACCGGCCAGCTGATTTATCCGGGCAATGCCAAGAAAAGCCGCGTCAGCTTTCGATTATCCGACGGTAAATTATTGGATTTTAATGACAGCCGTCTTTTTGGCGAATTAAGGCTTTTGGATGACTGGAAATCTTTAAGGTTCATTCAGGGATTAGGTCCTGAGCCGTTTGATTTGACGCTTGATAAATTTAAAGCCATGCTCGCTAAGAGAAAAACCAAAATCAAGCCGCTTTTAATGGACCAGACCTTTATTTCCGGTGTGGGTAATCTCTACGCTGCCGAGGTCTTGTTTAGGGCCAAGGTTCATCCCCAAAGGCCCGCTGCCTCTTTGTCTGATAAAGAAAAAACGCTCCTTTTTGAAGAGATAAAGGCAACACTAGAAGAAGCCATTCGTCATAAAGGCTCATCCGTAGACCAATATCTACAATTGTCCGGTAATCCAGGAGACTATGTTAAGTATCATAAAGTATATGATCGGGAAGGTAGGCCCTGTATAGTCTGTAAGACTCCCATCCGCAGAATATCTTTAGGAGGCAGGGGCACATATTTTTGCCCCCGATGCCAGAAGTAGATGAAGAGACGGCTGAAAATTAATGGATTTATCATCTTTGTGGCCTTGACGATGATTGTTCTTTTTCCGTCCTTTTTTTTCCGTCATCAGCGCCTCGGATCCCTTGAGGAAATTGCCGAGATATTCGGCATTGCCCTTATTCTTTTTGGCCAGTTAATCCGTACCTCAGCCAGAGGTTATAAATCTGAACAGTCACAAAATGGCCACGCCTTAATCCAGGGAGGGCCTTATTCATTAGTGCGCAATCCGATGTATTTAGGAATACTGCTTATTGGCCTGGGGATTGTGCTGATTTTATTTCAATGGTGGGTGATGGCGGTTTTTCTCATTGTTTTTATTATCCGATATCTTTTACTAATTTTTAAAGAAGAAAAAAAACTATTGGAGGTATTCAGTGGACAATATAAAACATATCAAGGAAAGGTTCCTCGGCTGATACTTCCCTTGACCATGTTATTGCAGGCTGATATCAGCGAATATTTACCGCTAAAATTGAGTTGGTTAAAAAAAGAAATTGGTACGATATTGGCAGTGTTACTGATGACGCTATTAGTAGAATCGTGGGAAGATATCTCGTATCAGGGGATAAAGGTATATTTTGAAGAAGTAATATTGATTTTAGTAATTATAATAATATTTATCTCGTTGGTGGTTTATTTAATCAGAAGGACGAATAAGTTAAGCACAAATGTTACAACAAAAAGCAAAGCTGCTTTATAACCGAAAAATTAGTAACCAATATGCTCGCTTGGCTTTTTTTGCGCCACAGATTGCTCGGCAGGTTCAGCCGGGTCAGTTTTTACAAGTGAAGGTTGCTCATGGTTACGCCCCACTTTTGCGCCGGCCATTTAGTATCCATCGGGTAGAAAACTCAAATATAGAAATCCTCTATGAGGTAGTCGGTAGGGCAACAGAACTTCTTTGGCGCAAAAAAAGAGGCGAATATTTAGATATCATTGGTCCTCTAGGCAACGGCTTTAATTATAGTGCTCCAGTGCTCTCGTGCTCTAGTGCTTCGGTATTAGTAGCGGGGGGGATGGGGGTAGCACCATTAGTGTTTCTGGCAAAAAAATTAGTCACCACGTCACCACGTCACCACGTCACCAGCAGGCCTTTAGTTTTAATTGGCACAAAGACAAAAAAGCAGATACTCTGTGAAAAAGAGTTTAAAGAATTAGGTTACGGTGTTAAAATAGCTACGGATGACGGCTCGCGGGGATTTAAGGGTAAAGTTACAGAATTATTAAAGAAATTACTATCGACCATCGACCATCGACTATCGACTATTTATGCCTGCGGCCCAAAGCCAATGTTAAAAGAGATTAGCCGTATCGCCGCGCAATATCATATTCCTGCACAAATATCCTTAGAAGCACATCTGGCCTGCGGAATAGGTGCGTGCCTGGGCTGTGCCGTAAAGACAAAGACAGGATATCAAAGGGTCTGTCAGGAAGGGCCGGTGTTTAGAGCGCAGGAGATAGTCTGGTAGGCGTAATTATAAAAAGGGGGCCAAAGTGATGGCGCAAGAAACACCTTTTGTTTCGATTATCATTCCGGTAAAAAATTTTGAACGCACAATTGTTAAAACCTTTGAGTATTTGTTCAATATCGATTACCCGCATGATTCCTGGGAATGGGTGATTGCCGACGGCGGTTCAGCCGATAAAACTATCGAAATTATCAAAGGCTGGCAGAAAAAATACCCCTTTATTAAATTAGTTGAGATTCCTAATTGTCCCTCCCCGGGATTTGCCCGCAATCGAGCCCTGGAAGTAGTAAAGGGAGAATTCCTATTTTTTACCGATGCAGATTGCGCTCCGGATAAAAATTGGATTAAGGAGATGCTGAAACATTTCCAGCGCGACCCTAAAATTGCCGCGGTAGGGGGAGAGGTTTATACCTTAAAGGTGGATCCTAATAATTTAGTCGAGGCCTGGTGTCAGCATTTCCGTTTTAATATGGTTTCTCCGCGTTACGGCTTTATCAAAGAAGACTATTTCCCTGATTTTCCCAAAGAACCCCAGCCCATTGATATCGGGGGGCATAAAGCATATTTCTTCGGTACCTGCAATGTTGCCTATCGCAGAAGTGCGATGCAAGAAATCAATGCAAGATTCTGGGAAAGGCCGACCGGCGAAGATATGGATTTAAGTTATCAGCACCGAAGCCGCGGTTGGAAGTTTTATTTTGCACCCCAGGCCAAGGTTGACCATATGCACCGCGGGGACCTTAAATCTTTAAGAAAGGTCTGGGTTACCTATGGCCAGGCACACCTTCCTTTGATCGATAAGTATGTGCGCAAAAACGTCTTGCAGGTTGTGCTGCAATTTATGAAAAGAGCTCCGGTATTGAATATCCCTTTTCCGCTAAAAGGCTTTATTTATCTGGGTAATTTTCATCTCCTGCATCTCTTCGCTTTATTGTTTCTCTGTGCCATAGGGCTAAATTTTATTTTTTCCGGATGGGGAGTAAAACTGTTCATGCTTACCTCCTTTTTATTAATGCTCCACTTTCTTTATAAATATGTGCAATGGAATTTCGGCATGGAACCGGAATCAAAATTTTTCTTCTGGTGCAAGATGAAGTATCTGACAAATTTAAGTTTTATTCAGGGAGGATTAAAGGATTTCAAGAAGTATGGAGTTTTGTGCATCGAGCCAAGTTTCTAAGAGGAGGGGATCATGAATCAATTATTATATGTTATCTTGGGCCTCATTGCCGGTATACTTAGCGGTATGTTCGGTATCGGTGGCGGTACAATTTTAATCCCGGCATTGGTATTTCTTTTTGGTTTGACGCAACACCAGGCGCAAGGCACCACCCTGGCAATTATGGTGCCGCCTATTGGTTTACTGGCGGCATTACGTTATTACTATAGCGGCAACGTGAAAATAAATTTAGCGGCATTTATTTGTTTAGGTTTTTTTCTTGGCGGTTTATTAGGAGCGCATTTGATTCAAAATGTGCCAGACGTAGCGCTGAAGAGGTTATTTGGGGTATATCTCGCCTTTATTGCCGTAAGAATGATGATAGGTAAATAGAGATGCCTGATTTAACTACATATATAGGTAAGCTTAAACTGAAAAATCCGGTGATGGTTGCCTCGGGAACCTTTGGCTATGCCAAGGAGTTTGCTGATTTTATGGATTTAAAGGCATTAGGTGGGCTGGTGACCAAAACCATTACCTTGCGCCCAAGGCAAGGAAATCCTGCGCCGCGCACCTGCGAGACTGCCGCCGGCATGCTTAATTCCATTGGCCTAGAGAATCCAGGGTTAGAAGTTTTTATCCGCGAGAAGCTTCCCGATCTTAAAAAGATCGGTGTACCGCTAATTGTCAGTATTGCCTCAGAAGACAACCCTAAAGAATTCGTGACACTGGCAAAAGAGCTGAATCAGATAAACGAGGTTGCGGCCTTAGAGTTGAATATCTCCTGTCCAAATGTGAGCAGCCCAAAGTCCGAATTCCAAAGTCCCAGGCTCATTTCCCAAGACCCCAAAGCCACCTATAATGTAGTTAGGGCGGTGCGTAAGGTTACGAAAAAACCATTGATTACCAAACTTTCGCCTAATGTTACGGACATTGTAGAAATTGCTCAGGCAGCCAGCAGGGCAGGAACAGATGCCATAAGCTTAGTCAATACCTTTTATGCTCTGGGTATAGATATCGACAGCAGAAGGCCTAAATTAGGCAACGGCATTGGCGGATTAAGCGGCCCGGCGATAAAGCCCATGGCCCTGAAGATGGCTTACGATGTTGCCAAGAATATTGACCTTCCCGTCATTGGTATGGGCGGGATTATGAATACCAATGATGCCTTGGAATTTATCATTGCCGGAGCAAGCGCGGTTTGTATTGGCACGGCAAATTTTATTAATCCTCGAGCCAGCATAGAAATTATTGCCGGGATTAAGAAATATATGCTAAAAAATAAGATCAAGAATATAAAAAATCTTATCGGTAGTCTTAAAATATGAAACGCACAACGCAAATAATTGTTGCCCTGGATGTGGATAATTTACGCCAGGCAAAAAAATTAGTGGATTTACTCTACCCAAAAGTAACCGTCTTTAAAGTAGGGCTGCAGTTATTTTTAGCTGCGGGCAGAGAGGTTATCAAGTATATTAAAAGAAAAGGTGCCGTAGCCTTTTTAGACCTTAAGTTTTATGATATCCCGAATACCGTAGCCAATGCCTCAAAAGAGATGGTGCGTTTGGGCGTAGATATGTTTACGCTCCATTGCCAGGGCGGAAAGGCTATGCTTAGCGCAGCTAAGCGAGCGGTTGAGGAGGAATCCCGGCGCATTAACACCAGGCCGCCATTAGTGTTAGGCGTCACCGTATTGACAAGCAAGGCCAATCAGCGTAATATGGAGCGACGCGTATTATGCTTGGCCAGAGAAGCAAAATCCTGCCGGCTGGATGGTATTGTTTGTTCTGCTTGGGAAGCAAAAACCGTAAGAAAAAAATTGGGCAAGAATTTTATTATTGTCACCCCCGGCATTAGATTAGAAAAACAGGCTAAAGAAGACCAAAGGAGAACCGCCACACCCAAAGAGGCGCGGTTGGCGGGCAGTAATTATTTAGTCATTGGTCGGCCAATCATTAAAGCAAAACACCCGCTTAAAACAGTTGAGGCGGTATTAGCAGAGATTAATCGTTAGCTTAAGATGGAACAATTAGAAGTTATCCGGAAAATAAAAACTAAAGAACAGGAAGCAGAAGGAATAATTGAAGAAGCCAAACGCAAGGCCGCTTCAATGATTAAAGAGGCAAAACTTATTAAAAAAGAGCAGATACTAAAAGCTGCGCAAGAAGAAGCACTGAAAGAGGTTTGGCAACTCAAGGAAGAGTTTAAACAAGGCATTCAAGAGGCGGTTAAAAAACAGGCATTAGAGACAAAAGAAAATATCGCTAAGATCAGGGCAGGGGCAGATAAAAATAAGGAAAGAGCCAAAGATTATATTGTAGATGAGGTTTTAAGGTTATGGCAATTGCCAAGATAAAACATATCGACATATTTTTTACGAAAGAGCAAAAAGAAAAGGTGGTTTATCTGCTGCAAAAATTAGGGATAATTCAACTGCTTCAGCTAAAAGAAGTTTCTGGCCAACCTCGGCAAGAGCCCGGCGCAGATTTAGAAAAGGTAGAAGAGGCGATCGCCTACCTGGAATCCCTTTCCGCTAAAAAGGGTATGTTTTTAAATAAGCCGTATCTTGACGAAGAGGCATGGGATAAAACCTTGCCGGGAGCGGACCTGCGGTTTATTATTCATCATCTAAGCCGGATAAGAGAGCGCATTCGAGAGATCCAGATAGAATTGGATAGGTTATACGCCAGCAAAAATAATCTCTTCCCCTGGAGGGATCTCAACCTATCCTTAAGGGATATTGCCTCCACTAAATATGCTGAGCTGCTTTTGGGTATCATCAATAGTAAACAACTTAGCAACTTAGAAGAAGATATAAAAAAGGATAAATTAAATCTTTATTTCGAAGCGGTCAATCGAAAGAACAGCCTGGCCTACATTTTAATTGTCTATCTAAGAAAAGAGAAAGAGGCCATGCACACCCTTTTAAAAAGATATAATTTTAATCATATAATTTTACCCAAATCAGAAGGTACGCCAGCGGAAATCATTTTACAAATCGATGCGCAGATTTCTAAATTAAACGAGGAGAGGGCAGAGCTTGGAAAAGAAATAAGTTCGTTTCTGCCCGCGAAAATAAAACTGATGATTCTGGCAGAGAGGTTAAATAATGAGCAGATGCGCAGCCGTATCTCCTGCCGGATTTTGGAAACGCATTATGTATCTTTAATCAGCGGCTGGGTCAAAGAAAAAGACCTGCCCCGCCTTAAAAATGCGCTTTTCCCCTTTAAGGACCTAGAGATGATCTTAAGAGAGGCACTACCCGACGAAGATGTACCGGTGGATTTAGAGAATAGAAGACTGATCCAGCCATTCGAGTTTATTACCCGCATCTATGGTATGCCCAAATACCACGAGATAGACCCCACACCTTTTTTAGCGCCTTTCTTCTTTTTATATTTTGGTTTCTGTATTTCAGATGTTGGCTACGGATTACTCCTGGCTTTATTTTCCTTTTTTGCTTTGAAGAAATTTAAACTGGGGCCGGGAGGAGTAAGATTCTTTAAGTTATTCTTATTCTGCGGTATATCGACGATGATTATTGGCGCGCTACTCGGTAGTTGGTTCGGTAATTTATTTGACCTGCTTGGCGAAAGCCACAAAATATTTTTGCCGCTTAAGAGATTCAAGGATGCGCTGATGATACTCGATCCCTTAAAGGAACCGACTAAGTTATTGGCCGTTGCCCTTGCCTTTGGCATCATTCAGGTCTGGTTCGGTAATCTTGTTGCTGCCATAGGTAATATAAAAAATCGGCGCTATTTAGATGTGCTATTGGATCAGGTACCCATGCTTACCTTATTATTTGGCCTCACCGGCTTCGGGTTTATCTTTCTCAATTTATTAGATAAAAGGTATTCGGATTTGTTTAAATATCCTACCCTTTTGGCAACCGTTGCCTTAATACTTACCCAGGGCCGCGCGGAAAAAAGTATTGGTGCAAAAATATTTTATGGGATATATAATTTTTATAATGCCCTATCCGGGTATCTGAGCGATATCATGTCCTACAGCCGGCTTTGGGCATTGGGTCTGGTTACCGGTGTGATGGCTACCACTATAAATCTGATTAGTATCCAATTTAGTCAGATGTTAACTGCAACCCTGCCGTTGGTAAATAAAATAGGTTTTATCAAGGTCACATTAAGTAGCTTAATCTTGGCGGTTATTTTTATCTCTGGCCACATCGTCTCTTTCTTAATGAATTTATTGGGTGCATTTGTGCATCCCTTGAGGCTGCAGTTTGTGGAGTTTTTCTCTAAATTTTTTAAATCTGGCGGCAGCTCTTTTAAACCATTTAAGGTCCAGACAAAATATATCAATATAGGTTGAGGGAGGAGGCAGATGTTTAATTTCATTATCAAAGGCGGGCCCATAATGTTTCCCATCATCTTGGGCTCAATTATTGGTTTTGCGATAGTCATTGAGCGGCTTTGGACCTTTAGGCAAATGCGCTTAAATACCTTTGAATTTGTCCAGGAGATTTTTAGAGACTTAAAAGCCGGCAAGGTTAAGAGCGCTTTAGAATTGTGTAATAAATATATTCCCCACCCCCTTGCGATAGTCTTTAAAATCGGCATCGAAAGGAGCAGTCTGCCTTTAGAGAGACTAGAGAAGATTTTAGAGCAGGCAGGCAATAATCAAATTCAAAAGTTAGAAAAGTTTTTAGGCGCCTTAGTTTCTATCATCAGCATTGAACCGCTATTGGGTTTTTTGGGGACTATTACCGGTTTAATCCGCGCCTTTATGTCCTGGGAGCAAGCCGGCGCAAACGTTACGGTCAGCGTCTTGGCCGCGGGAATTTATGAGGCAATGATTACCACTGCCGCGGGCCTGATTATTGCCATACCGCTTTATCTTTGTTACCACTACTTTATCAACCGCATAAAAATTACCTCTAATGAGTTGACCAATCACTGTATCCAGCTGCTCGAGGTGCTTGCCGAGATAAAAGAGGAGGCGCGCAAATGAAGATAGGCGGCCAGAGAGACTATTTCGTAACCTTGGAATCCGTTGCCATGACGGATATCGTCTTGAATATGTTCATCTTCTTTTTTATTTCCTTTAGCCTGCTTTACACCTTTAGTCCTTACCGTATGCAAAAGTTAGAGGTAAAGCTTCCTGAAGCAGCGAGTGCAACACCACTGAAGAATGTAAAGCAGGCTAATATCACGATAACTAATGAGGGCTTGATCTATTTATTTAGAGAGCAGGTGACGACAAAAGATCTCAAAGAAAAAATTTATCTCCTGCACAAAGATAATCCGGAATTAAGCGTTGTCTTGCGCTCTGATAGATTAGTGCGTTTTAAAGATGTGGTGAGGGTGTTGGATATCTTAAGCGAGTTAGGGATAGCCAACCTAAATATTGCGGCAACCACTGAGCAATAAGATAGGACTAAAAGGAGGTAGAGAGATGGAATTAGGATTAACTTTGGCAATTGCCGGTGCCGCGGTGGTAATGGCTATTTCCGGCGTGGGTGCCTCTATCGGCGTGGCTTTAGCAGGTCAGGCTGCCGGCGGGGTTATGACTGAAGACCCCGAGAAATTCGGCAGGATGATTCCCCTGATAGGTATTCCCGGCACGCAGGGGTTCTATGGATTTCTCATCGGATTTCTGGTATTAAACAAACTAAATCTGTTGGGGGCACAGATAAAATTCCCTTCCCTTACGCAGGGAATCCAGATTTTCGCTATATGCACAGCAATCAGTATTGTAGAAGCAATATCTGCTGTCTGGCAAGGGAAGGTTTCGGTTGCCTCTATTGGCCTTGTGGCAAAAAAACCCGAAGAAGTAGGCAAGGCACTGGTTTTGCCGATATTCGTCGAGATCTATGCGATATTAGGCCTGGCCGCAGGGTTTTTATTACTTCAGGGAGTAAAAATATAAATGGCCTTAGAACAAATCTTTGCCAAGATATCCGAAGATGCAAAAGCAGAAGCGCATAATATTCTCGATCTTGCCTGCCGAGAGGTAGATAAAATTTTAGCGGATGCCAATAAAGAGGCAGCTCATCTGAAAGACAAGATTGTTACCGGCGCACGCGCCGAGGAAGAATTTAATTTACGCAAAGAAAATATTTCCCAGAGGCTAAGTGCGCAAAAAGAAATTCTTCGGGTGAAGAAAGCAGAGTTGGATAATTGTTTTCAGCAGGCACTCGAAATTCTCCTTAATCTGGATGATGATTTATACCGGACGTTGGTTAAAAAAATGCTGTTAAAAATAAATTTCAAAGAAAAGGCAGAGATTATTTTTTCTGTCCCTGACCGAAGGCGTATCAGTCAAGAATATATACATAAGTTAAACTCCCAACTTAAATTATCTTTTTCCGATGATATTCAAGGCGGATTTTTATTAAGGACCGAGGAATTAATTATTGACCATTCCTTGGTCAATATCTTGGGTAGTTTACGTCAGGATTTTGAGCCGAGAGTAGCCCAGATACTTTTTAAAGAATCTTAGGCGCATGGAAGATTTAAGGTATATCTATTCGGTAGCGCGTGTGCGAGTTTTAGAAACGCGTCTTTTAAAGAAAGAAATATTTCTTAATCTCTTGACTGCGGATACGCTGGAAGCAGCATTAAAAATGTTGACGGAAACCGCCAGTTATCCTTTGGATATTCTCAACATCCAGGACTCCCAAGGGTTAAGTCTTTTTCTCGAGACGCAAACGCAGAAATTAAGATTATTGGCCAACGAACTCTTTATCGAGCCTTTTCTGAGCGAGGCGCTGGTTGCTCTAACGAAGGACCTCTCGAGAAGTTACGCCTTAATTTTAAGGGCGAAATCCGATTTCTTAAAGGATTTTATCAGAAAGTTTATTGATTTATACAATATCAAAACTTTTTTCCGCATAAGTTACCAGGGGCAGACTGCCGAATACCTTAAGAGAAGCCTGATTGACGGCGGGTATATCTTGAAGTCAGAACTGGTTAAGCGCTTTGGCCAGAACCTGGATGGTCTTTATCCGCAAGCAATCAAAGAGGGGATTGCGCAAATAGAAAAGGCAGGCGACTTTAGTCTCTTAGAGCGACAAATCGAGGATTACCTCACGGACTTTCTACGGCCGGCAAAATATATGTTTTTTGGGTCAGAACCCATCTTTGCCTTCTGTCTGGCTAAAGAAAATGAATTAAAACAACTGCATTTGATTTTGTTGGCAAAGATAAATCGTCTTGCGCAGACTACTCTTCAAGAAAGGTTGACGCTAAGCTATGCCTAATCATCTGGCGATAATTGGCGACAGCGATTTTATATCCGGGTTTAAGAGCTTGGGTTTTGTGCCCTATTCCGTAGATGCGAAAACGGATGCGCGTAGCGCATTTTCCGCGGCATTAAAAGAAGGTTTTTTCTGCATTTTTATTCTGGAAAGTTATGCGGCAGAAGTAAGGGATCTGCTGGAAGAATACAACCAGGCGATACGGCCGATGATTATACCCCTGCCGGATTTTCGCGCGGACTTGAATTTTAACGAAGATTTATTAAGCCGTCTGGCTACTAGGGCCATCGGTCAGGATATTACACAAGGAGTGTAGATGAAGGAACCTGTGATTATTCGCGTATCCGGTCCGTTAGTGATTGCCAAAAACTGTAGCGGCGCCAAGATGTACGATGTTGTTGCCGTGTCAGAGAAAAGACTCATCGGAGAAATAATCGAGCTAAAGGAGGATGCTGCTTTCATACAAGTCTATGAAGAAACTTCGGGTATTGGTCCGGGTGAACCCGTTTATTTAAGTGCAAGGCCCCTTTCAGTAGAGTTAGGACCGGGATTAATCGGTTCGATCTACGACGGAATCCAAAGGCCGTTAGATTTAATCCGGGAGAAATCCGGTGATTTTGTTAGCCGGGGCATATCATTACCCGGCCTTAACCGGCACAGACGCTGGCATTTTCAACCGCTGCTTGCCCGGGGGCAGATAGTTTCCCCCGGCGATATATTGGGCCAGATACAGGAAACGCCACTTTTGTGGCATAAGATTTTAGTTCCGCCAGGTATCGCGGGCAAAATAATCGAGATTAAAGCAGGCGATTTTAACGTCGATGAAACAATAGCAAAGATAGAAACCGAAAAGGGTGTATTTGAGGTTAAATCTTTTCAGAGCTGGCCAGTAAGAAGGGCGCGGCCGGTAAAAGAAAAAATAATGCCCAATGAAATCCTGGTTACCGGCCAACGCATCATTGATACTTTATTTCCCATTGCCAAGGGAGGCACTGCCTGCATTCCCGGGCCTTTTGGCAGCGGTAAGACTGTGGTTTTACACGAATTTGCCAAATGGTCTGATGCGCAGGTGATTGTTTACGTCGCTGCCGGGGAGAGAGGCAATGAAGTAGCCGATCTTCTCTTGAGTTTTTCGCAATTAAAAGATCCTTCCAGCGGCCGGCCCTTGATGGAGCGCACGGTAATTATTGCCAATACTTCCAATATGCCGGTGGCTGCGCGCGAAGCATCCATTTATACCGGGATGACGATTGCGGAATATTTTCGCGATATGGGTTATTCCGTGGCCTTGATGGCAGATTCAACCAGCCGCTGGGCAGAGGCCTTGCGTGAGATGTCCGGCAGGCTTGAGGAGATGCCCGGTGAAGAAGGCTATCCGGCATATCTCTCCAGCCGCGTTGCCGAATTTTATGAACGTGCAGGCAAGGTGATTTGTTTGGGTGGTGATCGCAGGCAAGGTGCATTAACGGTGATGGGCGCGGTTTCGCCTCCCGGCGGAGATTTGTCTGATCCGGTGGTGCAGGCAACCTTAAGGGTGGTAAAGGTCTTCTGGGGTCTCGATGATAAATTAGCCAATGCCCGGCAGTTTCCCGCGATAAACTGGTTAATCAGCTATTCGCTTTATCATGACCAGGTGCAGGAATATTTAAAGCAGGTCGCCCCTGAATTCATTGATTTAAAAAAAGAGGCAATGAAAATCCTGGAAGAGGAGTCTAGCTTATTAGAGATCTCCCGGCTGGTGGGGGTAGAGTCGCTTTCTCACGAGGATAGGCTGACCCTGGAGACTGCAAAATCTATCCGCGAGGATTTCTTACATCAGAATGCCTTCCACGAGATAGATACCTACGCCTCATTGAAAAAGCAGTACCTCATGTTAAGATCAATTTTGCGCCTGCATCAGGTTATGTTCGTAATGATAAAATCAGGCAAGGATCTTCAGGATTTATTGAAGCTCGCAGTACGCGAGAAGATTGCCAAAGGTAGGTATGTTTTAGAAAGTAATCTCGAGGTATTTGAGGAGATTAGCAAAGAGATAGATTCCCTGCATGCGGCTTAGGAGATAGAGATGCTCAAAGAATATTTAACCCTAAAGAGTATTGCCGGCCCGATAGTGGTGGTTGATTTTCCGTCGGCAAAAGAAGGAAAATTTGCCGAGGTAAAGTACGATGAATTGGTAGAGATTAAAACTGCCAACGAAGATATTTTGCGCGGTAAGGTCTTGGATGTAAGCCAGGACAAGGCATTGGTGCAGGTCTTTGAAGGAACGGCGGGCTTGGGGATTCGCGGCGGACGGATAAAATTCTTAGGCCGCACCCAACAGCTTGGGCTTTCCGAGGATATGATTGGCCGGATCTTTGACGGAGCTGCCAGGCCTAAGGACGGAGGACCGGGAATTATTGCGAAAAAATTTATGGATATTAACGGTCTGCCGATAAATCCCTGCGCCAGGGCATATCCTTCCGAATTTATCCAGACCGGCATCTCGGCAATTGACGGGATGAATCCTTTGGTGCGCGGTCAGAAGCTGCCGATATTTTCCGGTTCGGGCCTTCCGCATTCCAGGATTGCGGCGCAGATTGCCCGGCAGGCCAAGGTATTAGGTAAAGAGGAAAAATTTGCCGTGGTCTTTGCCGCGATGGGAATTACCTTTGAAGAAGCAAATTTCTTTATCCAGGATTTTAAGGATACCGGCGCAATCGAAAGGGCGGTTTTATTCATCAATTTAGCCGATGACGCCACGATTGAGCGGATTTCCACACCCCGCCTGGCCCTAACCGCTGCCGAGTATCTGGCCTTTGAATTAGAGATGCACGTTTTAGTAATTTTAATTGATATGACATTTTACGCCGAGGCCTTACGCGAAATCGCTGCCGCGAGAAAAGAGGTTCCTGGCCGTCGGGGCTATCCAGGGTATCTTTATACTGACTTAGCTACGATTTACGAACGCGCAGGCAGACTGAAAGATAAACCCGGCTCAATTACGCTTTTACCGGTTTTAACCATGCCGGAAGATGATAAGACGCACCCCATACCGGATTTGACCGGATATATTACCGAGGGTCAGATTATTGTTTCACGCGAATTAGAGCGCAAAGGGATATATCCGCCCATCGACGTTTTACCCAGCCTCTCGCGGCTCAAAGACAAAGGTATTGGCAAGACCAAGACCCGCGAAGACCACGCCGATGTCTTAAACCAGCTCTTTGCCTGTTATGCCAAGGGTAAAGAGGCAAGGGAGCTCTCAATTATCTTAGGTGAAGCAGCCTTGTCAGACCTGGATAAATTATATTTAAAATTTTCCGACCGTTATGAAGAGGAATTTATCCGGCAGGGAGAATACGAGATCCGCGATATACACAAGACTCTTGATATCGGCTGGAAACTTTTGAACCTGCTACCTTCAACGGAACTAAAACGCATCCGGCCGGAATTTATCGAGGCCTATTACAGCGACTAAAAGAATGCGCTTAAGAGTAAACCCTAACCGCATGGAATTGATCCGCTTGAAACGCAGGCTCTTCTTAGCCCAGCGCGGCCACAAATTATTAGAGGACAAATTAGAACAGTTAATGCCTCAGCTCCTCTTTTATATAAAAGAAACAAAAGCGCTGAATTTAAAGATTAAACGCGAACTTTCAGAAATTATACCGTTATTTATTATTTCCCAGGCAAAGATTTCGCAGCCAGTTTTCTTAAGGGCGCTGGATTTCGTGCAGACAAATTTAGAATTAGAATTTAGAGAATCAAAGATTATGAATGTGAAGGTGCCGGAAGTTAAGATTAATAAATTAACCCTGAGTTTGAATTATAGCCTGCAAGAGACAACCGCAGAGCTAGATGCGGCGATTTTAAGACTAAAAGAACTGGTACCGGACTTGATAAGGTTTAGCCAATTATTGAGAATTTCTAGTTTACTTGCTTACGAGGTTGAGCGTACGCGCCGGCGCGTCAATAGCCTACGGTATCTTCTCATCCCTTCGATAGTCGAGACCGTCGGCTTTATCGATGATAAATTAAGCGAGTTTGAACGGACAAATCTGGTAAGGTTAATGCGCATTAAAGAGATTATCCGGGGGCATTAATTCGATCGGGGCGCCAGACAGACTCCGTCGCAAGCACTTTTTACTGCCGCTTGAAATCGTTAAGATATTTTTGGGATTGGTTAGGCCTTTTTAACGTTAGAAGCCTGTTCGCCTTTGGGGCCGACGGTTACATCAAATTCAACTTCTTGACCTTCGGACAAAGTCTTATAGCCTTCGCCTAATACTGCTGAATGATGCACAAATACGTCTTTTCCAGCTTCGGTGGTGATGAAACCATAACCTTTCTGATTACTAAACCACTTTACTTTACCTTTCATTGCGTTTAATTTTCACCTCCCCTCGGTATAAAAAAATCCGCAAGGCACAGTTTCAAATCCCTCGCGGTTTAAAAAATTCTCATCTCGACTTTTCATTTCTTGCTTAGGTCGATTATTACTATACACTATTTGATTCAATTTGTCAAAACATTTTTTTGAAAATTTTTCTTGATTTTTTCCAGATTGATGTATAATAGTTAGTAAGAAAATAAACCAATGCCAGAGATAAAAATTTCTGCCTGTAGTACAGGCAAGGGAAACGTAAAGAAAGAATTTGAACTGAAGAAATACGCCGCCTTTGGCTATCAACTTTTATTGGATCTTTATGATTGTAAGCCCGGCGTATGTGATGACCTCGCTCTTTGTTACAAATTCTTGGATGAAATCGTCGCATATCTGGGCATGGAAAAACAGGCTCCCCCGGATATCTTCTTTACTGACGGAGTGCGCTTTCCTGATAAGGCCGGCCTTTCTGGTTGGGCACCGCTGGTAGAGAGCTCCATCGTTATCCACACACTTACCCCCAAAAATTTTATTTCCATAGACATTTATTGTTGCAAGGAATTCGATACCAATAAAGCCAAGCTATTTGTCCGCAAGTTTTTTGCGCCTAAGAGGATTGACGAGCAGTTCATCGAACGTGGCATCGATTATTACAAATAGGCGTCTCCTTCTTTAACTAACCCCCCCAATTTTGATTTAGTCTTAGCCCATTTTTATAATATCTGAACAAATTCAAGAACTTTCTAAAATTTACATTGACATATACGAACCACCGTATTATTATACAAACAAATATAATACCGGAGTTCGCAAATGAAAGTAGAAGAGAGAGAAAAAGCGAGGGCGCTTCGTTTAAGGGGATGGTCAGTAAGGGCTATTGCCCAGAAGATAAAGTGCTCTAAAAGTTCTATAAGTGGATGGGTAAGAGATATAATTCTTACGCCGGGTCAGATAGAGCAACTTAAATCAGTACAAGATAAAGCAAGAGCGAGGGCAGCTAATCATCCCAATAGTTCTAGAGCTAAGTGGGAAAGGTTTCGTCAAAACATTATTAATGACGCAAGAAGAGAGATTCCAGATAGATGCTCTTTAGAAAATCTAGGCTTAATTGGAACGGCGTTATATTGGGCAGAAGGCTATACGGCTACTAGAAATTTATTTGTATTTGCCAATAGCGACCCAGCTATGATAAAATTAATGATAAGCTTTTTAAGAAAAATATGTAGGGTTCCTCAAGATAGGTTGCGCGGCCGTGTTAATATACATCCCCATTTAGATATTAAAAAAGCTCAGAAATATTGGGCTAGGATAAGCGAGATACCACTAAAGCATTTTCACAAACCACTTTTAGCGGTAAGTAAAGCAAGTAAGTACAAAAGAAATACTTTGCCTCTTGGCACATTTCGTGTTATTGTTTGTGACGTCGCTTTGTGTAGTAAAATTAAGGGCTGGATTGAAGGTATGAAAGATTGGGCGATTAGCTCAGTTGGATAGAGCATCTGCTTTACACGCAGAGGGTCAGGGGTTCAAGTCCTCTATCGCCCACCATTGCCGAATAAAATTTTATTGCCATAACATTATTTTTAGGTTAGAATTTAAGCCTCTGAATTTTTGGGGCCGTGGCCTAGCCTGGTTTAGGGCGTCGCCCTGTCACGGCGAAGATCGCGAGTTCAAATCTCGTCGGCCCCGCCATCCTTAATTCTGGTGTTCCAGCCATTATTCTCCTAAAAAGCACTTGAATTTTTTAAGCCCAAAGTTATAATGAAAAATATAAGGCCATGCCAAAGATTAATCTTTTATACGTTATTACTAAATTAGAATTGGGGGGTGCCCAGAAACAATTATTAAGCCTGATTAGCAACTTAGATAAAAAGAGATTCAACCTTTTCTTATTCACCGCTAAAGACGGATTATTGATTTCAGAAGCCGCATCCTTAAGTGACCTCATCTTAAAAAGATCAAGATGGTTAGAGCGCGCAATAAATCCCTTCAAAGACCTTTCGGCCCTAATTGAGATTTACCGGTTTATTAAAAAAAATAACATTGATATTGTTCATACCCACAGTTCTAAGGCGGGGGTTTTAGGCCGTTTTGCCGCAAGATTAGCTAAAGTAAATATTATTATCCATACTGTTCATGGCTGGTCTTTTAACGATTATCAACCAAGATTATTGCGCATACTTTTTATCTGGCTGGAAAGAATTAGTGCGAAGTTCACCGATAGAATTATCGTCGTTTCTAATTATGACCGGCAACGGGGATTAGACAGCAATATCGGCGATAAGCATAAATATCGGCTTATCCGTTACGGAATTAATTATGAAGAATTTAATGGGAAAACGGCAAATGTCAGGGAAGAATTTGCAATTAATCATAAGGATTTGGTAGTGGGAACGGTTTCCTGTTTTAAGCCGCAAAAATCACCCCAGGATTTTATCAAAACCGCTTTTTTAGTTAATCAGGTTATGCCCGATGTAAAATTTATTTTGGTAGGCGACGGAATATTACGTAACCGCGTTAAAAAAATGATTGAAAAATTTAATTTACAAAGACAGGTTATCCTAACTGGCTGGCGTCGGGATATTGCCAGAATACTTTCGTCAATAGATGTATTCGCGCTTACCTCTTTATGGGAGGGCCTACCGATATCGGTATTAGAGGCAATGGTTTCTTCTAAGCCCGTAGTCGCCACCTCTACCGCAGGGACAGGAGAAGTAATTATTAAAGGTAAGACAGGTTTTTTGGTTGCGCCTGGCAATACGAAAGAGATAGCAGAGAAATTAACCATTTTATTAAAGGATGGACGCCTCAGAAAAGAAATGGGGCAGAATGCCAAGGGTTCTCTGGGCAGCAGTTTCCGTTTGGAAAATATGGCAAAGAGTCACCAAGATTTATATGAGGACCTGGTCAGGGAAAAAGGAGGGGTAGATGCCTGTTAATTATCCGTATATATTTTTAAGCGGTTTTTTGTTAAATTTAGTTTTTCTATTTTTATTTAAGAGGCTTTCCCTTAAATATGATTTATTAATTTATCAGGGCATACCTCTCATCGGCGGGATAGCAATAGCGCTTTCCTTTATTTTAAGTTGTTCTCTCGGCTTCTTCCTTTTGGGCAGATTACCAGAAGAGATAACCGGTATAATTATTGCTTCGCTTATCATATTTATCTTTGGGGTAATCGATGATTGGCGAGAATTGTCTATTGTAGCTAAATTTTTGTTTCAAGTTATAGCTACCTTACTACTGGTCATCTTTGGCGTAAAAACACAAATTGCCTATATTGGGAATCCCGCGAATATAATGATAACTTTTGTTTGGGTCCTGGGAATTACCAATGCATTTAATCATTTGGATATCATGGATGGACTGGCTGGGGGTACGGCAGCGATTGTGGGTTCTGGTTTGTTTGTAATTTGTCTTTTAAACGGCGATATCAATATGGCAATATTATCTTTAGCCGTAACTACGATAAGCCTAAGTTTCTTAATCTATAATTTTCCTCCGGCAAGGATTTATATGGGGAATTCGGGAAGCCATTTTTTTGGTTTTGTTTTGGCAGCGATTGCCTTAGCCATCAGTTACGCTCCTCTGGAAAGAAAAATTGCCCTGCTCAGTCCTTTACTTATATTCGGGTTTCCCATATTTGATACTGCATTTATTACTCTGATGCGGATAAATAAAAAGAAACTCCCTTTTAAAAAGACCAATGACCATCTGGCGCTTAGATTTTTGGCATTAGGGAATTCTAAGAAAAAATCCCTGTCGATAATGCTCTCCCTGTGTTTCTTTTTTGTTCTTTGCGGAGTAGTCGTTAGTCAAGCCCATAATCTTTTGGGCATAATTATTGTTGCCTCCCTGTTTTTAGTAACTTTTTCCTTAGCCATGAGACTGAGTAAGGTAATCGTTGATGAGTAGAAAAAGAATCCTGATTTTAGGCGCAGGCCTAGCCGGATTAAGTGTAGCTTGGCATTTACAAAGAAGAGATATAGATTGCCAGATTTTTGAGAAAGAATCCGAAATCGGAGGCTTATGCCGCTCCAAATTTTTAAGCGCGTTTACCTTTGATCATAGCGGCCACCTGCTGCATTTTAGGCACGCCTATGTATTTAACCTGATTAAGAAGTTATTGAGAAATAATTTGCTCGAACACCAGAGAAACTCTTGGATTTATTCTCAGCGTAGATATACCGCCTATCCTTTCCAGGTCAATCTACGCGGCCTACCGTCGCCGATTATTAAAGAATGCCTGCGTGGGTTCATTGAGGCGAATCACAACGGGCAGCGTAAAAAGAATAAAAAGCTGAATTTTTTAGGCTGGATAAACCAGACTTTTGGTAAGGGAATAGCCAGACATTTTATGATCCCCTATAATAATAAATTTTGGACGATATCACCGGAAAAGTTGACTTGCGAATGGGTTGATGGTTTTATTCCCGTGCCATCATTAAATGAGATGATTGAGGGAGCTACAAAAGGAAATCAGAGGCAATTCGGTTATAATGCCCGTTTTTGGTATCCCGAAAGAGGAGGTATTTCCCAGATTCCCCTGGCTTTAGCCAGCCAGATAAAAAATATCCATACTAATTGTCAAGTCTCCGAAATCGATCTCGATAAAAAACAAATAAAAATGTCTTCTGGTAATAAGGAGAGGTTCGATTGCTTAATTTCTACCATTCCCTTGCCTGAGATGCCGCATCTGGTCAAAGGAATGACGAAACAAATGCGCTCTTTATTTAAAAAACTAAGGTGGAATTCTATCTTTAATCTGAACCTAGGTATAGATTTAAAGGATAGCCACAGGCGACACTGGATATATTTCCCCGAAAAAGAATTCTGTTTTTTTCGAGTAGGGTTTTTTCATAATTTCTCTTCTTACCTTGTTCCCTCTAATAAGGGTTCTTTATATGTAGAAGTTTCCTATTCTAAAGATAAACCAATAGATAAAAGTAAAATTATCTTACGCGTTCAGGAAGATTTAAAAAAGGCAGGCCTAATTGGTCAAGGCGCTAAAATCTATGCACAAGATATAAACGATATTAAATATAGCTATCCGATTTATGATAATAATTATCGTCCGGTAAGGGAAAGCATCTTAAGGTTTCTTAGCCAAAATAATATTTTATCCTGCGGCCGTTACGGCTCTTGGCAGTATATGTCAATGGAGGATGCTATTCTTAACGGAAGAGACGCGGCTAAAGGCATATAAAACTTGATGGCTCTTCTTATGAAAGAAATATTGTCTAGGCGCAGCCTGATACGCGAGTTAGTGCTTAAAGACTTAAAAATCCGTTATTCAAGGCCTATCTTGGGCTTTTTTTGGTCGTTTTTATCCCCCCTTTTGGTGGTGGCAATTTTTTATATAGTTTTTTCTTTAATTTTAAAGGTTAAAACAGAAGAAGCGCCCTTTATTTTATATCTCATGACAGCGGTATTCACTTGGCGTTTTTTTCAAGATTCGCTTTTCTCTTCAACTACCAGTTTAGTAGATAATAAAAATTTAGTCAAGGAAGCCAGTTTCCCGCATTATCTAATACCTATTTCCATTGTCTTGGCTAATCTGCTTAATTTTATGCCTTCTCTGGTTATTATCATAGCTATTGCCGCATTCATTTTAAAAGGGTTACCTATATTTATCTCGTTCCTGCCGATAGTTTTATTTATTCACTTAATGCTAACCATGGGGTTATCGATTGCGCTTTCTATTGTATATGTAAAATGGCGGGATATAAAATATATTTTAGAAGCAGCGCTACTTTTATTATTTTATTTAACCCCGGTTTTTTATTCCATTTATTTGGTTAAAGATTCATTTCCGAACCTATTATTCAAAGCATATATTTATAACCCCTTTGTCGGCATATTAAATATGTACCGTGTTACACTGTTAAGGGGTTTTTACAAGAATATACAGAACGATATTGGTTTCTTCAGCCTTACGATTATACCATTCGCATTTGCTGCGACAACCTTGGTATTGGGATGTTGCCTTTATAAAAAAAATAAAAATAGTATAAATGATTACCTTTCTTACTGAAGTGAATAAGAATATGATTGATAGGCAGATAAATAAAGCAGTTGCATTAAACGTTGTTGGTAAAAAATATCTGCTGAGGAAAACCGCGGGTACAAATATTACGATGAGGGTTGGGGATTTTTGGGCCTTGAAAGAGGCTTCCTTTGATATTCAACAGGGAGGGGTATTCGGAATCATCGGAAGAAACGGAGCCGGCAAAACAACCCTGCTCAATATTATTGCCGGAACCCTTTCTCCTACGCAAGGTAGTGTTTTTGCCAAGGGAAAGGTATTGGGTTTATTTAACTTAGGGGTCGGTTTTCAGGATGAATTATCCGGTAAAGAAAATATATTCCTCAATGGTGCTCTAATCGGCGCTACGCGGAAAGAACTCGATCATAAACTTAATTCCATCATAGATTTTTCCGAATTAGGAGAATTTATCAATATGCCGTTAGGCAGTTATTCGCAAGGGATGCGGCTGCGTTTAGGGTTTAGCATCATCGCTAATATAGATTTTGATATTTTAATCATCGATGAAGTTTTGGCAGTAGGCGATGCACTTTTCCAGAGTAAATGTTTCCAGCGCTTAATGGAGTTTAAGCGCCTCGGTAAAACCCTGGTCATAACCTCTCAGAATACGGATTTAATTGAAAGGTTATGCGATAACGTAGCACTTATCGAGCACGGCCATTTAATATTTGTCGGTAATGCATACGAAGCCATTAATCGATACCGGGAATTACTCAATAAAGAAAGATTTTATGTGGGTCCAACCCAAGAAGTTACAGGCTTCATCGGAAACACTAAAAAATGGGCCGATGATATATCCAATTGGGGCGAGAGGATAGGGACTAAAGAGGCGATAATAGAATCCGTAGAATTAATAAATAAATTTGGTAAAAAGTGCGAAAGGATAAAAACCAGAGACCCGTTAAAGATTAAGGTCGGCTTTCATGCCAGAAATACGATAAAGAACGTTCATTTTGGCATAGCTATATTCAGAAATGACGGCGTATATTGTTATGGCCCCAATACCGCCTTTGATGGCCACAATATCCCCGCAATAAAAACCGGTAAAGGATGTTTCATATTAAAATATAAAGAGTTATTATTAGCTCCCGGAGAATACAGGCTCTCCGTAGCCATATGGGATAAAAACGAAACTTTAGCGTTTGATTATCACAACGGTTATTATAAGTTGATAATTGAAGGCGATAATCATAAGCGAAGCGAGCTTTTAAATATGCCCTGCAGAGTTAGCCCCGTGAACTATTTAAATAGATTAATTATGTTACGCAGAAAAAATAAATTTTTATCCGATTTAAGCATTTTTAATGATAAAAGAGGAGAAAGGATAGAGACGGAAGGGATAAACATAGATTCAGTAAGATTTCTGGATTCTCACGGCGAGGAAAAGAGCGTCTTTATGACTAATGAATCTGTAAAGTTTATGATTAATATTAGGAACCCTAATCTCTCCCGCAAGAATTCTTATTTATGGTTAGGAATTTATAGAGATGATGGGATTTGCTGCCAGAGTATAGCCGCACTTCTTGAAAAAAAGAAAAATTTTAGTATATTTTTTCCTAAATTGAGGTTATTACCAGGTGAATACAGAATTTCTTTGGGGGTTTGGGATATGTCAACGCACAATTTCTTGGTTTATCTTAATGCGCTGCGCTCTTTTAGAATGATTTTTAACCAGCTAGATCACGGGACGGTTTATCTGGACCATAACTGGGGATGGAAATTACCATAAATAAAATGAAAACAGGATTACCTTTCGTAAGTATAATTACGGTAAATTATAATGGAAGGCAGCTTTTGAAAGATTGTTTCGATTCATTGTTAGCCTTGAATTATCCAAGAAATAGATTGGAAATTTTTATGGTTGATAATTGTTCGCAGGATGATTCTTTGGAATTTGTCAAAGAACATTACCCCCCGATCAAGGTTATCAGAAATAATATTAATAATTATTGTAAGGCTAATAATTTGGGTATATCCAAATCAAAAGGGGAATATGTAGCCATTCTTAATAATGATACGAAAGTAGAAAAAAATTGGCTGATTGAACTGATAAAGGCAATAACCGTAGACTGTAAAATAGGAGCCGCTGGCAGCAAGGTTCTTTTTATGGACGGCAAAATACAAAGTGTGGGGCATGTAGAATTTCCTAATTATTATTGGGCTGATAAAGGATTCTTAGAAGAAGACAGACAGCAATACAATAAAATCAAGAAAGTACAAAGTATTTCTAATTGTTCTGCTTTGTATCGCAGGGAGGCGCTGAATAAGGTTGGGCTTTTTGATGAAGATTTCGGTATGTATATGGAAGATGTAGATATGGCCTTTAGACTCCGAAAAAAAGGATGGGTTGTTTTATATGTGCCGGAAAGTGTCGCCTATCATCGGCTGGGCGGCTCGCAACAAAAACCAGAAGAAAAGCAATTTTATATTGAGAAAAACAGGTTATTATTCATGGCTAAACATTTTCCTGATAAATTACCGGAATTTATGATGGGGTTTGGAGAAATTACAAGATTAAAACACAATGATTTTCAAAAAATATTAGTGGCAATATGTAAGAAATTAGTTGAACAGCGTGGAGCCAGTAAGGCTAAGGATATATTGATACGGCTTCAAAAGAGTATAGAGATGGTAGATGAGTACCGCCAATATACTTTTAGAGAAGCAGTAGAGAGGACGACGCTGGATATTCAGCAGCAGCTTTTATCCCGCGATGAACAAACCAAGGCGCAGCAGGAATTAATCCGGGCCACTCAGAAAGAATCCCAGACCAAAGACGAACAAAACCAGAACTTATCGAGAGAACTGAAATCCAAGGAAGAGCAAATCAAGGCCCAGCAGGAGTTAATCCAGAATCTTCAGAGGGAGTCTCAGGCCAAGGATACGCAAGGCCATAGCCTTTTAAACGAGCTTAGGGCCCGCGAAGAGCAAATCAAGGTTCAGCAGGAGTTAACCCAGAATCTTCAGAGGGAGTCTCAGGCCAAGGATACGCAAAGCCAGAGCCTTTTAAACGAGCTTAGGGCCCGCGAAGAGCAAATCAAGACCCAGCAGGAGTTAATCCAGAATCTTCAGAGGGAGTCTCAGGCCAAGGATACGCAAGGCCATAGCCTTTTAAATGAGCTTAGGGCCCGCGAAGAGCAAATCAAGGTTCAGCAGGAGTTAACCCAATCTTTACAGAGGGAATCCCAGGTCAGGGAGGTGCAAAACCAGAACCTCTTAAACGAACTGCGCATCCGCCAGGAACAGATCAAAAGCCAGCAGGAACTAATTCAGTCTTTGCAAAAAGAATCTCAGGCTAAGGGTGAGCAAAGATGGATTTTGTTAAAGATACTCAAGATCCGTAACGAACAGATCAAAACCCAACAAAACCTCATCCAATCTTTGCAAAAAGAATCTCAGGCTAAAGAAGAAGAGATCCGCGTAAAAGAAAAAATCATTTCTGAAAAAAGCAATGAGATACTAAAAATATACGACTCACAGACATTTCGATTTTTTGTCCGCCCGATTATCTGGCCATTTTTTTCTTTTATAAAGAGAATAGGTAATATCATTTTACTTGCAATCAATTTTATCGTCGATACCTTAAATAGCCTGGTAAAGATAATAGTCGGTTTTATTAAGTGCGTTTTGTATGCAATCAGATTTATTCTGGATAGCCTCAATACTTTGGTAAAGGCAACAGCCGAATTGGTTGAGATGGCCATAGATTCGGCTAAGGAATTTTTGCATTTTATCAGGAATTTAAAAACAAAGGAAACAGGCATTTCCATAGCACAGTTATCCGCTAAAAATACGATAGCAAAATATCTGCAAAATAACGAATATATCATAAAGCTCGTGAATAATAATTTCAAAGAAAAAAAGGTTAGGTTAGTAATGGACATTTGGCCGTATAAAAATAGAATCCACCCCGAGAGGCACTTCGCCTATTTCGTTATAGAGACTGTAGTAAAACCTAAGAACTCAAATTCGATAAAGATAGTTTATGATTGGGATAAGAATATACATATCTTTGAGGATAATCGCGAAAGGCAGCTGTTTGATTTTTGGAGAAGTGGAATGAAAAACCCGGAACTTTATATTGTGAAAGCGCATGTTCGCAATTTAGAGGGAAAAAATTTACACACTTTAAATATCCTGCAAAAATTAGAATAATGAAGGTAATAAATATTATTCAACGTTATCCTCCTGCTATCGGAGGCTCGGAAAATTGGTGCAGCAACATTTGTCAGTTTTTAGTTAAAAAAGGCATAATTTCTAAAGTCGCAACAATAAATTTAAATAATATAGAGGATTTTTTTAAAGAACCGTCTCTTGAGCAGGAATATATTAAGTTTGGTAACTACGATTATGAGAACGGGATATTTGTCAGGAGATACAAATTATGGAGCTTTTATGCAAATGGATTAAGCCAGAAAATAATAAATTTCCTACTTTATAAAATAAGATTGGATAGGACAGAAATAGGCGGTATCTTTAAACAGAGTCCCCATTCTTTTGAGATGTACCTTAGGCTCTTTAAAGAGATTAAGGAAGCAGATGTGGTTCATCTTCATGCGCTGCCTTATTTTCACAATCTCGTAGGTTTTTTTATTGCCAAGGCATATAAAAAGAAAATTGCAATTACGCCCTATTTTCATCCCGGGCACCCTTATTATGAAAGAAAGATATTTTATAAGATTATGAAAGAGTCAGATGCAATTATTGCCCTAACTAAATATGAGAAGGATTATTTTGTTAAAAAAGGCTTAGACCATAAAAAAATATTTGTTACAGGTTGTTTTATTGATACAAAATATAATGAAATAATAGGGCAATCAGGCAGCATTAGGGATAATTTATTTAAAAAATACGCAATTACTGAGAAATTTAAAAAGATAATATTCATTGGAAGGAAGGAAATAAATAAAGGAGTTGGGACATTGATAAATGCGGTTGAAGAGATTGTCAGCGAGGAAGGAAAGTATATTTGTCTTTTTTTAGTTGGCCCGGACCTGCCGGAATTTAATGTTAAATACCCCCATTTGGGCAACACGGAAAGGTTAAAGATAATTAATTGCGGAATATTGTCTGAAGAAGAGAAGGCAGGCTTAATAATGGCCTCTGATTTATTAGCGTTACCTTCCCAATTCGAGTCTTTCGGCATAGTTTTTCTAGAAGCATGGAGACATAAAAAGCCGGTTATTGGCTCAGACCGGGGAGCTATACCCGAAGTCATAAAAGATGCGGGATTATGTGCGGAGTATAATAATCTTAGTGACTTAAAAGAAAAGATTAAAATGATTTTGTTTGATAGCGAACTGGCAAGAAAATTAGGAGAAGCCGGTAAAAAAAGGCTAGAGAAAGAATATTCTACGGAGGCTATCGGAAATAAGGTATTCCATGTGTATAATATTCTCAGAAGAGAAAGAAAAAGATTGTTGGTTGCAAGCCATTTATTTCCTCCTTATATTATGGGAGGTTCTGAAATTGTTGCCTATGAGCAAAGTAGGGCTATAAAAAAAATGGGCTTCGAGATAAAAATATTTGCAGGAAAATTTGATAATAAAATAAAGCAGTACAAAATCAGCAGAGAAAAAAAAGATTTTGAAATTACGCGCGTCAATTTAAATAGCATTGATTTTGATAGTCACTCTCCGAATTTTAATAAAGAAGAAATCCAGGGTGAATTTCACAAAGATCTTTATCGGTTTGCTCCGGATGTCGTGCATTTTCATAATATATATTCTTTATCCCTAAGAATGATAGATGAGTGTTATAAAATGAACATCCCGACAGTAATGACCTTACATGATTATTGGGGGATATGTTTTAAAAACACCCTTATTACCGATAATGGTCAGATATGCGATAAAAAGGATAATAGGTGTTTGCACTGCCAGGAAAGCTTCTATGATACCGATGACAAGCCAGTCTCACTGGCAGAACGGAATAAATCGTTCTTAGAGTTTTTTAATAAAATTGATTTAATAATCTCCCCGAGTAATTATCTCATCAAAAGATTTATAGACTGCGGGGTTTATCCAGGTAAAACAGTGGTAATAAATAATGGAATTGATATAGTCAGATTTAAAAAAATTAAAAAGACCAAAACCAATAAAGTTAGGTTCGGCTATATCGGACAGATTCTGGAACACAAAGGCATTGAGAATATTTTAAGGGGGATTTCTTTATTAAATTCTAAGGAAAAAAACAGAATATCCCTAATCTTAGTTGGGACAGGAGAGAAAACATTCATTGATTATTGTAAAGGCTTAATCTGCGAACTTGAGATTGCAAATTTTGTAAAATTCATTGGCAAGATAGAGAATAGCAAGATAAATAAAATATTTAAAAATACGGATGTTCTTATTGTTCCATCTATTTGGCCCGAGAATTGCCCCGTTACCATTATGGAGGCATTAGCCACAGGAACTCCGGTTTTGGCTTCTGATATCGGGGGCATCCCTGAATTGATTCAAGATGGATGCAACGGTTATTTACATCGGTATGACGATCCGGAATCTTTGGCAATAAATATCAAAAGGTTTATTGAGCGTCCAGAGACAATAAAAACGATGGAGGATGCTTGTCTTCTGAAAGCAAAAGAGCACGATTTAGTAAATCAGGTAAAAATCATTGCCCAACATTATAATCGTTTAATAGAGCGCAATTAAGATACACAGAGATGCTGGAGAGCCTTTCAGTTGTTTTGCCGATGTTTAATGAGAAACAATATATCGGGAGAACAATTGAGAAAACCTTGGATGTTTTGAAGGATGTAACCGATGATTATGAAATAATCATTGTTGACGATGCCTCAGATGATGGTTGCGGAGAAATCGCAGATGAATTATCCCGTAGAAATCCATGCATAAAGGTTGCGCATCATCAGAAAAATAGAAAATTGGGCGGAAGTTTAAAAACGGGATTCAATCTAGTTCGTAAAAAATATGCATTATATTTTGATATGGATATGCCGTTTGACTTACTAGAAATCAGGAGAGCAGCGGGTATTTTATTTGAAGAAAAAGCTGACTTTGTTTCTGTCTATCGTTTGAATAGGAGGGTAGACGGTATAAAAAGGTATATTTATTCTCTTGTGTATAATTTTTTTATAAGATGCCTATTCGACTTAAAAATTAAAGATATAAATTTCTCTTTTAAATTAATAGAGGCAGATCTCTTAAAAAGATTAAATTTGTGTTCTGAGGGCTCATTTATCGATGCAGAAATTTTAATCAAGGCAAAGCGCAGCAAGGCAAAAATCGTTCAATTTGGTACGGAATATTTTCCGCGCAAAAATGGAAAATCCAAGCTATCTTCTTTCGCTACGATTTTAAAAATTCTGCAAGAGGCATTTATATTTAGATTCGGCATGTTTCAAAAAAGCTCGCAACTTTATGTCACAGAATAAAATAATTTTTGTAAACCCGCCATTAAATCCCCTCCAACGTTACGGAATATTATCGCAAGCAGGAGCGGTTGAGCCCCCTTTAGGATTAACCTATTTGGCGGCAGTCATAAGGCAAGAGGGTATTAAGACATCCATTCTAGATGCCTTAGCTTTGGAGATCAGCCTGGAGAATAGCTTAAAAATAATTTTGAGTGAGCAGCCCAATTTCATTGCTATTACCTTGACAACGATGTCATTAAAGACATCTTCAAAATTGGCATCTATGATTAAAGAAATAATGCCTCAGGTAAAAATTATTGTTGGTGGTCCCCACTTTACCTCTTTGCCCGAAGAGACGTTGCTTGAAAATCCTTGGTTCGATGTGGGAATTATTGGGGAAGGTGAAAAAACACTTAAAGAGCTACTCAATGCATTTATAGAGAACGGTTCTTTACATACAATCAAGGGCCTGGCATTTAGGTCTGGAGGGAAAGTTATTTTAACTCCTGCTCGTGAAAGAATCGAAAATCTTGATGAACTACCTTTTCCGGCTTTTGATCTCTTGCCTGATTTAAAACGGTATTATCATACTACGACCCAGAGTATAAAATATCTACCCACAACCTCCCTGGTTACTTCTCGAGGCTGTACTGGATGCTGTCTTTTTTGTGATAGAAAAACATTTGGCAGCAAGGTGAGGATGCACAGTGCTGAGTATATTGTGGATATGATGGAGAAACTCCAGATAGATTTTGGCATAAAGGGAATTATTTTCGAAGACGACAACTTTATGCTTTCTAAAGAACGGCTTGTTAATTTGGCGAGGTTAATCAAGAAAAGAAAGATAAAGATTTCCTGGTCTGTTTTAAGCAGGATTGATACAGTAGATGAAGAGAAGCTAAAAATTGCAAAAAGCTGCGGTTGTTGGCAGATTTTGTATGGGATAGAAAGCGGCTCGCAAAAAATCCTCGATTTTTATCAAAAAGGGATTACCATCTCCCAAATCAAAAAAACGGTTTATCTGACAAAAAAATGCGGTCTTTGCGTAAAGGGATTTTTTATCGTCGGTAATCCTTTGGAATCTTTAGAGACATTGAGAGAAACAAGAGATTTAATTAGGCGTTTACCCCTAGATGATATTTCATTGACCTATTTTACTCCTTATCCGGGTGCGGATATCTGGGGGCAGATCAGTAATTTTGGAGAATGCGATAGGGATTGGGATAAGTTTAGTTGTTTTGATCCGGTTTTTCTACCTCGCAGAGTTAATAAGGAAGATATTGTAAGTTCACAGAGAAATATATTAAAGGAATTTTATTCTCAACCGAGAATAATCTGGTCTTATTTGCGCAGATTACGGTCTTTATCCCAGCTTAAGGCATGGTATAAAAGTTGGCGTACCCTTTCAATTTATTCGAAAACTCAAGCTAAAAAGAAACACCTCATTATTAATGCCGATGATTTTGGTTTATGTGAAGGGATTAATAGAGGCACTTTTGCTTTATTGCAGAGTGGCATTTTGGAAGGGGTTTCAATTATGCCAACCGGATATGCCTTTGAGTCAGCAGTAAATAGCATTAAACCTATCCCAAAGGTTGAGGTAGGTATTCATCTTTCACTGCTAGAGACCAAACCAATTTTACCCCCGGATGAGATAGCATCTTTGGTTGACAGAAGAGGTAATTTTGAAAAGAACTTTTTTTATTTTTTGATACGCTATCTATCTGGTCGAATAAATAAGAAAGATATATTAAGAGAATTTCGCGCCCAGATCGATAAGGTGAAGGAGACAGGACTTAAGATTACCCATCTTGATAGTCATCAGCATATTCATATGCTACCCGGCGTCTTCAAAATCGTATTAGAATTAGCCAAGGAATACAAAATCGCTTTTATCAGGCTTCCCTCGATTCCTTTAGATCGCCGGTACTTTTTAAGCAAAGCAAAATTTTCTAGAAAACTATGTCAGCTGGTATTAAATTTAGTTTCTGTGATGTATAGGTATACGCTCAAAAAAAGCGGTGTTAAATTTTATCATTACTCATTCGGTTTTCTGGAGAGCGGGCATTTAACCGAAGGCGATATAAAAAACATCATCGTGTCTTTGAAAGAAGGACAATATGAGTTGATTTGCCATCCGGCAGAAGAAGACGATAATTTAAAAGATCTTATCGGTTATTGGGGTTACTGCTGGAGGCAAGAGTTAGGCTCTTTAAGTTCTAGTAAGATCAAGGAATGCGCCTCTAATAATTCTTTAGAATTATCCGGATTTAAAGGCTGATGAATAAAACCAAAGATATTGACGCAAGTGATATCCTAAATATTTATAGGCATAATACTTTGTTTGACAGGCTACATGTCTGGATAAGATTTAAAACTTGCCCCTTCTTAGCGATAGAAAGGTTTATTCCCAAAACAGGGATGATTATAGATTATGGTTGTGGTCACGGAATATTTTCCCATATCTTATCGATGATGTCTGCAGATAGAATAGTTTATGGCGTTGACGCTTCAATATCCAAGATCGAAGCAGCGAAGAAGACCGTAACTCAAGAAAATAATCTAAAATTTTTAAATAATACCGATATAGATAGCCTGATTAAGGTGGCTGATTGTATAGCGTTGTTGGATGTGATTTGTTATTTTTCTAAGAGAGAACAAGAGAATATCTTAAGAAGGTTTTATCAGCATTTAAAACAAGGAGCAATTTTGATTATTAAAGATATAAATAAAGAATTTTCCCTAAAATTTATCTGGCTTTATTTGCAGGAGATAATAGCAGTTAAAATATTAAAGATTACTCAAGGTAGTTACCTTAATTTCTTGAATGCCGGCTATTTATCGAACTTACTTAAAGATATAGGCTTCGAAGTTAATATGGTTAAGCTCGATAAAAATTATTTATATCCGCACATTGCATTTATTTGTAAAAAATAATTAAAAAATATAATCCCCCATATGGTTAATTTCAATAGTTTTAAAAAAATTAAATTTAGGTACTACTGGGGAATAATTTCGCTAATTATTGCCCATGCGACAATAAACCATATTTGGTTAAAAAAAGATAATTTCCCTCTTTGGTATGATTACGCAGGATACTTTAAAAGGAGCATCGAAATTTATTATGCCCTGCCAAAAGGATTCGCTACTTTTGTCGAGGCGATATTAGGGATAGGAAGATACATTTCTGCTTATCGGCCCCACCGGATTATACTCCCGCTGTCTTCTATTCCTTGGTATTTTATTTTTGGATTAGATCCAGACGTAGCAATAATGGGTTCTACAGCATTTTTGGCGATTTCGCTATTTTCAATATACGCAATTGCATCCAGATTATTCGATAAAAAAACAGGGCTTATGGCGGCATTTATTTTATCGGTATCTCCGGGATTTTTTACGCTTTATAGAAGATACTCGCCAGAATTTGCTACGATAGCCTTGGTTGCCCTTGCTGCCTACTCTTTGTTACGTTCTCAAAATTTTCAAAGTAGATTGTATTCGATATTGTTCGGAATCGGTTTTGGCTTAAGCATGATTACAAAAGAGATGGCCCTTGCCTTTATTCCAGGAATATTAATTTATGCTGTATATAAATCTCAATTGTTTTATATATATAATCCGATTACCAAAGAAAGAAAAAAAGCATTAATAAATTTGATTATCTCATTGCTAGTTGCTGGAATTATTATATTGCCGATCTATTGGCTGCATAGATATTCTATACTTGGGGAGATTTTTCATGTTGCCTATTCTCCCCAGATGAGGACATTATATGGCATGGTCGGTCCTTATAGCCTACAAGGATTAATATTTTATTTTAAGCGGATGTTCGATTTTTCCTTTTTACCTTTTTATTCTATATTTTTCGTTTGGGGGATTTTTTATTACGCAAGAGAAAAATCGAAGAATAAAGGTTTCATTTTTTGTTGGCTAATAAGTTCTTATATTATGCTTTGCTCAACGCAAACAAGAACATGGGTATATTCCGTACCCTTGTTAATTCCCCTGGCCATAATCGCTGCATACGGAATAAATAAAATATTTAAAGGTAGAATTATACGAGTTATTTTTCTTATATTTATTATAACGTGGGGGATTGCCCAACTTTTGTTTTATTCCTTCCCTATCGTAAAGTTAAATAAGTTAAGCATTGTTAGAAGGTTATCCTCAGCCGAAGAATTTTATCCTGTGAACGAAGATTGGAAACTAGATAATGTATTAGATTGTATTAGAGGCAACCTGGATAATCCCAATAGCGTTTACCGCGTACATGTCGGAGCAAATTTATATGCCTTTAGCCCCATGACATTAAGTTACGTAGCAACGCAGAAGAGATTAAACTTACTTTTTAGTAGCTATGATATTACGCCAGAAGAGGCACTAACTTGCGATTTCGTAATTATTAAAAAATGGGGAGACCAAGGTATTTTTTATTCTCCCCAAGAAGCTAAAGAGCTCGCGGATAATTTAGATAAAAATAATAAATTTGTTAAATTGCCAAATTCATTTATTTTTCCGGATAAATCAGCGGTCGAGATTTATAAAAAGATTCTTGAATAAGCAGATAATATAATGAAAATACTCCAAGTCGTACACAGTTTTATCCCCTATACCATGGCGGGTACAGAGGTTTATTCTTATAGACTCTCAAAAGAATTGTCAAAACAACATCAAGTCTTTGTCTTCTTTAGGGTAAATCTAGCCAAAGAAAAGGAATACGCTTTAATATATAATAAATTAGATGAATTAGAAACTTACGCCATAAATCATACCTTCAGGTTTTGCAATTCCTTCAAGGCCACCTATAGCGACGAAGCTATTAATAAGAAATTTGGGGAGCTTTTAGATAAAATAAAGCCGGATATTGTGCATATACACCATTTGTTGTTTTTATCGCACGGAATTGTTCGTGAAATAAAAAAACGAAATATCCCAATAGTGTATACCCTGCATGATTACTGGCTCATTTGTTACCGAGGTCAACTGGTAAAAGATGATTTGACTGTTTGCACAGTAAATTCCATTTCGCAATGCAGAGAATGTTTAAAATATCTGTTAGTTATAAAGAATTATGCCATGTTTTTATATCGCCTGCTAAGAAGGAATGCGCCGCCGTTTTTGTTAGGATTATTAAAGAAATTTTACCTCGGTATATCAACCGCCCAATCTTTAAAAGAGATAGAAAAACTAAAGAATAGCAGAGAAGAGCTTTTTTCAAAAATAGATTTATTTATTGCCCCATCCAATTTTATAAAGAATGAATTTATTAAACACGGTTTAGTGGGGGACAAAATTATATATTCTGCCTATGGTTTTGATAGTAACGGTTTATTTTCTTTGGGGAAAAGCGAATCTTCCATCTTAAGGTTTGGTTATCTGGGGACTTTACTGCCTATGAAAGGGGTAGATATTTTAATCTCAGCCTTTAAGGGGATAGATAATAAAAATACCAAGTTATTAATCTACGGAAAGCTTTTTTGCTACAGTAATTTTGAGTATTATCCCGGGTTTTTGAAGAAAAGTATTGGTAATGATAGCCGGATTGAACTCAAAGGCGGTTACGATAATAAAGACGTTGGCAAGATACTCAGTAATATAGACGTGCTGATTGTGCCCTCTATCTGGCTAGAGAATTCCCCATTGGTTATACAAGAATCTTTTTTAGCAAAAACTCCGGTGATTGCTTCCAGAATCGGCGGCATTCCGGAATTAGTTAGTGACGGTATAAATGGTCTATTATTCAATCCGGGGGATTCGGGCGACCTAAAAGAAAAAATGCAATATATAATTGATAGTCCAGGCGTTTTAAAGAAATTTAGGGAGAATATGCCCAAGGTTAAGGCTATCGCAGACAACGCAAAGGAAACGCAAGAGACCTATTCTAAGTTGATTGCGAGAAACAAAGGCCGGTAATTATCCACCAGATTAGCGCTACTTCGGGTAGAAAGAAGCTAAAGTCGAGGAAGTTATGTAGCAAGAACACTACAGACGCTGTGAATATTCCGATAAGTTGGGTTTTAGATGCAGAATCTCTAATAATTTGTAATACGCTTTTAAAGACAATAATGATTAACCAGAGAAAGGACGCTATCCCCAATATTCCCATCTCTGCCCAGATTTGTAAGTAGGAGTTATGCGCATAGCGGGACTGTGCGAGATTAAAGTTTCCCAGCCCTACACCTACCCAGGGAGACGCCTTTATTATTCTTAAAGTATCCTTCCAATAGTTTAATCTCATGAGAGTAGAAAATATAGGCTGGGTATGTTGTTTTTGGCTAGCTGTCCTGGCAATAAAGACGAGCACGATAACCAGTAATAATCCTAGGAGAAAAAGAACCTTTCTTTTTTGTAATCTACCTTGTAAAGAGAAATATATCACCATCGCTAAAAGGATGGCCAAAAACGCACCCAAGGATTTTGTCAGCAATAGGGCAATACACAGAGGTATAATAAACCAGGCTCTTTTTTTGCTTGTTAAGGTAAGCGGTATAATCATCGCCAGATAACCGGCGAGTATGTTGGGGGTGACGAAGGGAAAGAATACGCGCCTCCTAGAGGCATAATCCAAAATAAAGGAATCAGAGATTTGTTGCCTGGCGAGATAATTGAGCAGGTGCTGGAAACCAAAAAGATACTGATAGATTGCCAGGATACCGATGATTACTCCGCTAAATATAATACCCTGGATAATACGGTTTTTATGCCTATCGAGCAAAGGGATAGTGATTAAAAATAATAATATGCCACTAATGTATTTATATAATTCTTTTATGCTTATAAACATATTACGAGAGAAAATAGTAGATATCGCTAAGGCGAGAATAAAGAGAATAAGCGGATAGGATATCGATTTAATCTTTTTAAAAGGTAGGCTTCTGAGCACGATCCAGATCAGCAGAAAGCCGATTAAGCCAAGGGAATAAATTGAATTTAAGTCTGGGAATGCTAACGACGAGATGAAAGGGCGAATAAAGATTAGGATTGGTAATAGATTTGGCATTATGTTATAATTTTATTCTAAAATGGGAAATGCGTCAATGCCAATAGTAAGTATTATTGTCGTAACCTGCGGTTTCGGGGATTACTTAAGATCCTGCCTTGATTCAATAATCGAGCAGACTTATAAAAATTTCGAGATTATCGTAATTGATAATTCACTCAGACAGGGTTTTGCTCAAGAGCTTAACCGGCTTTATCCAATGATTAAGCTATATTCTAGCCCAGAAAATTTATTCTATTGCCAAGGCCTTAATCAGGGAATAAAGGCCAGTAATGGAGAGTTTACTCTTTGTCTTAACGACGACGTAGTGCTGGATGTGCGATTTCTCGAAGAGGCATTACCGGGATTCGCTTTTGCTGAAGATATCGGTATGGTCAGCGCAAAGATTTTACGCCGCGATAGGAAAATTATTGATAGTACGGGGTTATCTTTAAGTATGTGGCGTACTGCCAAAGAAAGAGGCTACGCAGAAAAAGACACAGGGCAGTATCAAAAAGGAGGTTATATCTTTGGGGTCAACGGTGCCGTAGCATTTTACCGCCGCAGGATGCTCGAGAATATTAAATTAGGTGCGGATTATTTTGATTCTGATTTTCGCGCCTTTTACGAAGACTTAGATATTGCCTGGCGCGCGCAGAAATTAGGCTGGAAGGCGTATTATCTTCCCACAGCAATAGCCTATCACACCAGGGGTAGTTCGGTAAGGGAAGGCAGGGGGCTTGATAAAAGATACGCACGGCGCTATCTGAGTAATGAATTACACTTCGATTTGATAAAAAATAGATATCTTACGATTATCAAAAATGAGACTTTTTTAAGTTTTCTCCTGCAGCTGCCTTTTATTCTTATCTATGATATTTTTGTTTTGGGCTACATTATATTTTTTAAATTTTCGTTGATAAAATTATTTTTCTTTCATCCGATTCCCATAAATTCTGCTTTCAGGAAAAGGTTAATAATAAAGGAAAAACTCCGTATTCTTAGGCAAAACGTAGCCTTGATGCCTCGAAACTCATATTCTCTCATTTGAGATTGTGTTTTATTGTCGGCTATGTTATTATGTTTTTATTATAAATTTTTATTCCGCAAGGGAGGCAATCATGGTGACCTTTGAAGAATTCAAAAAATTAGAGATAAAGATAGCACAAATTAAGGAAGTCAAGGAGCACCCCAATGCGGATAAACTATATGTGATTACCATCGACTTGGGGGATAAGACCAAACAGATTGTCGTCGGAATCAAAGGTTATTATAAACCGCAAGATTTACTGGGCAGGCAAATTGCAGTAGTGGATAATTTAGAACCAGCGGTCTTAAGGGGTGTAGAGAGCCAGGCAATGCTTCTGGCAGCCCAGGACGAAAAAGGCATTGCCATTTTAACTCCGGATAGGGCAATGAAGCTGGGCAGTACCGTTAAGTAGTAGAGAGAATATGTTCGAGCTAAAACAATTTCTACCCCAAGCAGTATGTCTTGAATGCCAGGGTTGCTGTAGGTTTTCTGAAGAAAATAGTATTTGGCAGCCAGCGCTTTTAAATGAAGAGATAAAGATAATCACCAAGGGTAATGCTACTAAAGAAATTAATTTAACCACTAAAAAAATAAAATCCTTACCCTGCGATGACTATCATATTTGTTCCTTCTTTGACCTTGCAAATAACCGTTGCCGGATTTATAATATACGTCCCTTAGAATGTAGGCTCTATCCCTTTTTGATTAACAAGGTTAAAGATACAATTTACCTTTCGCTAGACCTTAAGTGCCCCTTTATTAAGGATAAACTGGAAGAGAAAGAACTTAAAGATTACCTGGATTACCTGGTTAGTTTTTTAAGCCTGCCGGTTGTTTCTTTTGCCATAAGAGGAAACCCACATATCTTTACCGCTTATCCCGAAGATAAGCAGTTGAAAAATTTGGCCACACTTATTTTTTAAACCGTAATGAAATACAACCCCTTAAGACTCAAGGACAAAATCATCTTTGATCGGTTTTTAAATCTTAAGCAAAGGCAACTTTCTACTTACGCATTTGCGAATATCTTCATTTGGAAGGATCTCTTTAAAATCTTTTGGGTCATCATCGAAGATAACCTTTGTGTGTTCTTCCGGGATAAGATTGGCACATTTTTGTATTTACCGCCTCTGGGGAAAAAAAAATCAAAAAGTTTAATTGCCGGCTGTTTCGAGATTATGGACGGGTTTAATCTGAGCCGGGATATTTCCCGAATCGAAAACGTCGCAGAAGAGGATTTAGAATTTTACCGTTCTTCAGGGTATACATGCGCGTATAAAAGTAGTGATTACATATATAGACGCGACTGTCTCTTTCAGTTAAGGGGTAACTCCTTTAAATCCAAGAGGGCAGGATTTAATTATTTTATTAAACATTATCCGTTCCAATATGAGCCATATTCTTTAGCCGATAAAAGCGGATGTATGGCGCTCTATAAAGATTGGATGCGCAATCGCCAGGAAAAATCTCGAGACTTTATCTATCGTAAAATGTTAGAAGATAATTTCCCGGTGCAAAAAGAGTCCTTGGCAAATTATCAAAGATTAAATCTACTCGGAAGAATAGTGAAGGTAAATCAGAGAATCAGAGGCTATACCTTTGGCTTTCGGCTTAATCAGGATACATTTTGTATACTCTCGGAGATAACCGACCTTAACCTCAAGGGCATCTCGCAGTTTATTTTTCGCAAATTTTGCGCAGAATTAAAGGATTGCCAGCATATTAACATCATGGATGATTCCGGTTTAGAGAACCTGCGTCTGGTAAAACTTTCCTATCGGCCGCTAAAACTTATTCCTGCGTACATCGTAAAGAGAAGGTGAGATGTTTAAAGATATTCAGGAGGTAGAATTTACTGTATTTGATACTGAGACCACTGGCCTTGAGCCGGAATCCGGAGACCGCGTTATCGAGATCGCCGCGATTAAATTAAAAAATCATATTCCCGGAGAGACCTTTCATTCATTAGTTAATCCGAAGCGCAAAATTTCTGCCGCTGCCTTTGCCGTCAATCATATTACCGACGAGATGCTAGAAAAGGCACCCGCCATAGAAGAAGTTCTGCCACGATTTTTGGCTTTTGTCAAAGGAACAGTTCTATGCTCCTATAATGCTGGTTTTGACTTCGGTTTTCTTAAAAATGAAGCAAAAGTTTTAAATATGGACCTTCCGCAAGAACTGGTTATCGTAGATATATTATCCATGGCCAGAATACTACTTCCTCAAATAGAGCGTCACGCCCTCTGGTTTGTGGCACAGTTCTTCAATATAGAAACTATACAGCAGCATCGTGCCCTCTCGGATGTAGAATTAACCATAAAGGTATTTAATAGATTGAATGCAATGCTTAGAGAAAAAGGCCTTACTGATTTTTTACAATTTAGTAGCCTTTTTGGCTTAAGTTGCGGTTTTTTAAACAACGTCAAGGAGAGAAAGCTCTCTGAGATTCAACAGGCAATTGATTTAGGGGTAAAATTAAAAATAAAATATTTTTCTCGCTCTGAGGCAAAGGTTACCGAACGGATACTGACGCCGAAAGAGATAAAACAGGAGAATAAGCGCGACTATTTAATAGCCTATTGTCATTTACGCAATGGCGAACGGACATTTAGAATCGATGGCATATTACATCTTGAAATCGTATAGTTTTAATGGCGATTCATTTTCTTTATTTCAGAAACTAAAAAACCAGGATTATCCCTTTTTCTTGGATAGCAGCCTCAATTCTTGCTCTTTAGGCAGATTTTCATTCTTAGGTTGTAATCCGTTTTATATTCTCAAGACCAAGAATAAAGATCCAACTGGGGAATTAAGAGAACTGCTCATTCGCTATAGAATCCCCTCCCTCAATCAAGTATCTCCTTTTTTATGCGGAGCAGTGGGTTACTTAGGGTACGATTTAGGATTTTTATTTGAAAAGAAACTTTCCAAAAAAGTAAATGATGACCTTTTCGTTCCAGATTGTTTTTTTGGTTTTTATGATACGGTAATCATCTATGACCATTTTAAAAAAGTACTTTCTCTTTTTTCTTCCGGATTTCCGGAGACTAGGTACGCCTTGGCAAAGTTACGCGCCCAGGCAAGATTTAAAGAAATGCTTAGGTTAATTTCCGAGACACCGCTTAAACAAAGCAAAGGTTTAACCTCGGGGAAACCCGCTGCGGCTATTTCCCTGGAGAGCAATTTTAGGAAGGAAAGATATATCGCGGCAATAAAAAAAGCCAAAGAATATATCAGGAGAGGAGATATCTATCAGGTGAATCTTGCGCAGCGTTTTACGGCGGATACCTTATTTTCCGCTGAAGAAATATATCGTAGGCTGCGTAATTTAAGCCCGTCATTTTTTAGTGCATATCTAGACTGTGGAGAATTTCAGATGATCAGTTCTTCCCCGGAAAGATTTCTCAATCTTAAAAACGGATACATTACTACCCGTCCGATGAAAGGTACGCGGGGGCGTTCAGAGAATAAATTCCAAGATGCAAATTTTAAGAAACAGCTTTTAAACAGTGCCAAGGATAAGGCAGAACTGATGATGATT